>Ga0190363_1000954_pt1 | contig 17310 bp, 15 predicted proteins | sample 48721867_MG_FD_161272 | JGI IMG/M metagenome (GOLD analysis project Ga0190363, IMG submission 161272) | Hydrothermal vent microbial mat bacterial communities from Southern Trench, Guaymas Basin, Mexico - 4872-18-6-7_MG | ecosystem: Environmental > Aquatic > Marine > Hydrothermal vents >... | reverse complement strand
TATAATACATAAAAGATTTTTTATAATTTTCTGCCATTTTTGCACATTTAGCTGCTTGAGAAAGAATTTGTGGTAATTCTTCATAAGAAGAAGCTTCTTTAAATGTTTCTTCAATGTAAAAAAGAGCCTTCTCATACATACCAATATCCATTAATTGACGAGCAATTAATAAATAAGGATGAAGTTTTGTGCTTGGTCTGTTAAGCCGTGCACCAGGAATTGTAACAATCACAGAAGGAATTTTTAATAAAGGATGGGTAGTTTCTATTAAATATGCTTTTAATCCTTTTTTAAATAGTTTATCTAAAACATATTCTATTTCTATCTTAAAGTCAGGATGAGAAAAATAAGATAATTTATTAAAAAATATTTTTTTTCCCTTTAAAAGAAATTCTGCATCTTTTAAATCTTTAAATTTAAGAAAACAAAATGTAGGTCCTCCTCGTTTTTTTTGCACAAATTCCCTATAAAGCACTTGAGCTCTATGTTGAACCAGCTCTATCAATGCTCTTATTAAAGCAAGATCAGGATTAAGGTGTGTTCCTGCAGCCCCATAAACTTTGAGTGTCTCTGTTGGTGCTAAAGGATCATAGGAAATAACAGCTAAAGTCGGTATATCTAAATTTAAAGAAAAATCTTTAATAAATATTTCAATTCCAGAAGATAAAAATCTTTCAATTAATTCTTTAATTAATGGATTTTTAATAGATTCAATATTTATAGTTGGAACCTCTAATCTTTCTTCCATTACAGTAGAAATACAATGCCTCTCGATAACTTCACATAGAGCTTGAAGTGTTGCCTCTTCTAAAGTATTTCCTGCTGCCCAGCCATTTGTTCCATAAATTCTATAGAACCATTGTAAAGGGAAAAAAATTTTTTTTGATTCTATAAAGTCATAAGCCTCTATCCATTTTAGAGGAATATTTTTTAATTTTTCTATAAATCTTTCTTCTCTAAAAACATCACAAATAGATAATAACAGACTTTCAATTGGAATAGCTTTTTCTTTTAAATTTTCATAAAAATCTATCAAAAAATGATCTTTTAGTAAAAAAGAAAAATTACTATACCTTTCCACTAATTCCATAAGAGCACTTGCTTTAGCCTGCTCAGAAGTTATTCCTTTTCCAAAAGTCTCATCTATACCTAAGGAATTTGTTATTTCTTCATTAACTTTACACATATATACAGGAATCCCTATTCTATCTAAGTTATCAATCCTTGAAATATCTTTAAGAATAGATTTGTCAGAGTTATAAAATCTTTGTAATACTTTTTCTATTGTTTCTGAAGGAGAGCAAGCTTTTTCTTGAGCATAAGTATATTTCTTTAAACATGTTTTTAGCATATGATTTTCTAAATCATTTTATTTCTTTAAGAGAACTTTTATATTTTTCAGGAACTGTTTCTGGAAAGTGAGTATAATGAATTATACCTTTTTCATCTTTATAATAATAAATTCCTAAATTTTCTTCTGAAGTTAATTCTTTCCCAACTTTTAAATACTTTTTAAGTCGCTTTAATCTTTTAGGTCCAATACCTTTAATTTCTAATAATTCTTCAACAGATCTAAAAGGACCAAATTTTTCTCTATATTCAACAATATTTTTAGCTATTTTAGGACCTATACCAGGTAAATTTTCAAGTTCTTCAATAGTAGCTTTATTAAGATCTATTTTATTTTGTGAATAAAGTAAACTAAATAAAAAATTTATAGATAAAAAAATTAAAAATAAAATTTTAAAAAATTCATTCATTTCTTTAAAAATATAAAAAAAGAAGGGGAGTAAAGTAATATAACTTTACTCCCCAAATAAATTAATTTTAAAATTTTAATTATACGCAACCTGTTGGTTTAGGAAGTCCTGCCATTTTACATGCACCTTTTCCAGGACCAGAAGGAAAGAGTTGATAAATTTTCTTAAGAGGAAATCCAGTTACCTTAGAGAAAACTCTAACCATAGGAGCAACACCATTCTTTCTGTAATACTCTTGGAGGAAGTTAATACATTTCCAATGTTCTTCAGTAAGTTCTTGAATACCTTCAAGGTGTTTAACATAATCTACCCACTCTGGACACCATTCCTCTAAACCACCCTGTAAAAATCCGTCCTCATCTACTTCAAACTTTTTTCCTTTCCATTCTACTACTGGCATATTCCCACCTCCTTTTTATTTTTAGTATTTTAAGTTTGATTAAAAAATTTCTTCAATTTTTTTAAAAATATTTTTATATATTTTTTAAAAAAGTCAAGGGGTTGTAAAATTGAAAATTTCTTTAATTACAGCTACTTCATCACATTCAGGAAATTTACTACATCTTATACAATCAGCCCATACTTTATGAGGTAATTCATTTTTTGGTATTCTTCTAAAACCCATTTTTTCAAAAAATTCTGGAACTCTTGTTAAAGCAAATACTTTTGGAATCTCAAGAGATTTAGCTTCTTCTATGCAAGCTTTTACTAATTGAATTCCGATCCCTTTATTTTGATATTCTTCGCTAACCACTAAAGATTTTATTTCTGCTAAATCTTCCCAACATACCTGAAGAGCACAAGCTCCTACAATTAAATCTCTGTCCTCATAAACAAAAAAGTCTCTTAAGTGTTCATATAATTCTGCTAAAGGTCGAGGTAATACATCACCTTTTTTAGAAAAATGTAAGATAAGTTTATAAATATACTTAATATCTGATACTTTAGCTTTTCTTAGCATTTTCTTACTTTATTTTTATTACGAATGGCTTCTTAACTTTCAAATCTTTAGTTATTTGAGAAATATATTTTTTTGCTTCTGTTATTGTTGAATATTTACCTATACATACTTTATATAAAATCTTGCCATTAAGTTTTGATTCCTTTATAAATGCCTCATATCCTTTAGCTTTAGCTATATTTTTTAATTTCTCAGCAGATTCTTTTTTTGAAAAAGCACCTATTTGAAGAGAATAAAAAAGACTAACAGGTTTTTTAATCTGGGAAGCAATTTTTGCTACTTCTTTTTTTTGATATTTAGGTAATTTTTTATACTCTATTAAGGTTCTCTTTTTTGTAGATTCTTTTTTAACAGGTGGAGTAATTTTTACTGGTGAAGGAGGAGCAACAGTTTCATTTAATATAGAAGGTTGAGTAGAAATAGATTCTTGAGGTATAGTAGGTTGTTTAAGAGCTATTTCCTCTTTTTTAGATTTGCTACCTATTTTTATCCCTACCCATACACCTATTACAAAGCTCCAAACCAAAAGAGATAAACTAAATAAAATGATAAAAACTAAAGCTAACTTACTAATTTCAATTTTAATTTTTTTTTCTTCCATATCTTCACCTTCTTTTTACATTTTTTCAAGGGCTAATACTCCTAAAAGGTTTAATCCAATCTTAAAAATTATTTTACAAGCTAAACATAAGCCCAAACGAGCATAAGTAAGTGATAAATCTTCTGTCAAGACTCTATGTTTAGAATAATACTCATGAAATTTTTTAGCTAATTCAAGTAGGTAATAAACAATTTTATAAGGCGCAAGAGAATTTGCAGCAGATTCTATTATTTCTTGAAATTCTTCAAGTTTTTTTAATAATTCTATTTCTTCTTTTTCTTTAAGTTTATTCCAATCTACATCTTCCCATGATATTTGATTTAATCTATTTTTTTTTGCTTTTTCAAATATGCTACAAATACGTGCATGAGCATATTGCACATAATATACTGGATTTTCTTGAGATTTACTTTTTGCAAGTTCTATATCAAAATCTAAAGGTGAATCTGCAGATCGAGAAAGAAAGATAAATCTTGTTGCATCAACTCCTACTTCATTTATTAATTCTTTCAATTCTACAAATTCACCTTTACGGGTTGACATACTTTTCCTTTCACCACCTTCAACAAGATTTACCATTTGAATAAGAATAACTTTTAATTTTTGAGAATCAATTCCAAAAGCTTGTAAAGCTGCTTTTAATCTATTAATATAACCATGATGATCAGCTCCCCATACATTTATAGCTATATCGAAATTTCTTTCTATAAATTTTTCATAATGGTAAGCTATATCACTTGTAAAATAAGTTGTCTCTCCATTAGAACGAATAACAACTCTATCTTTTTCATCTCCAAAAAGAGTAGATTTAAACCATAAAGCTTTTTCTTTTTCATAAATCAAATTTTTTTCTTTTAAAATCTCTAAAACTTTTTCCACTTTTCCATCCTCATAAAGTGAACTCTCTGAATACCAATTATCATAAAAAACTTTAAAATTTTCAAGATCTTTTTTAATATCTTCCAAAATTATTTTTGTAGCTAATTTTTTACAAATTTCTATAGCCTTTTCTTTTTCCATAGAAAGAAGATCTGGATAAAGTGCAAGAACTTCTTTAGCTATATCATAAATATATTCTCCTTTATAATAATCTTCAGGAAATTGTATTTTTTCTCCTGAAAGCTCTTTAGCTCTTAAATATACAGACTCTCCAAGAATATTCATTTGGGTTCCTTTATCATTAACATAATATTCTTTTACTACTTTATAACCTGTAAACCTAAGTATTCTTGCTAATGAGTCTCCGTAAGCTGCTCCTCTTCCATGTCCTATATGAAGTGGTCCTGTAGGATTAGCTGACACAAATTCGATTAACACTTTTTTTTCTTTTCCTAAATTTATACTACCATATTTTTCTCTAAATTCTAAAATTTTTTTCAGATTTTCTATGTAATAATTAGAAGATATCCAGAAATTAATAAAACCTGGAGTAACTACTTCTATTTTTGAAAAAATAAATGATTTTTCTCTAAGTTTTGAGGCTATTTTTTCTGCTATTTCCATAGGAGAAAGTTTTAATTTATTTTTTAAAACTAAAGCTATGTTAGTTGCATAATCTCCATAAATCTCATTTTTAGGTTTTTCAACCTCAAAGACCAAACCTGATATATCTCCCCAAAAATTTTTAATAGTCTCTTTAAGAAGCTCTCTAATCTTCCTTTTTATCACTCTCTAACTCCCTTTTCTTTTTTATAAGCTCTGGATCAGGAGAATAATCAGGGCATTTTATAGGGGTTGTGCTATCAAAGGAAAATTTTTTAACACAAACAGCCCTCCAAGCACAAGTAGAGCAAAGAATAGGTAATTCTTCTTCTTTTTTATCATCTTTCATAATTTTACCCTCCATTTTAAGTTTTTTATTTAAAATTTTTATTTTCTTCATATTTTATCCTATTTAAATATTTATGCACATTTTTAAGTAATCTCAAAATCTTTTCTTTATATTTAACATTAAAAAAGAAATAATCTGGTACTTTAGCCCAAAATTCAAGCTTTTCTTTGCTAATTGGATGAGGAAAACTCAAATACAGAGAATGCAAAAGTATAGCTTTACCATTTAAAATTCTCTTTTTAGAACCGTATTTTATATCTCCAATTATAGGATATCCTCTTTTAAAAAGAACTGCTCTAAGTTGATGTTTTCTTCCTGTAATTGGAAAAAGCAAAACAAAAGTTCTGTTTTTAAAATTATAAAGTGTAAAATAAAAAGTAATAGCTTTTTTAGTGTTTTTGGAGGCTTCTTTTAAAACTACAGTTTTTCTTTTTTTGCTATCCCAGAGCAGATAATCTTCCCATACTCCTTCTCCTTTTAAAACTCCTTCTACCACTGCTAAATAAAGCTTTATTATTTCTTTCTTTTGAAAACTCTCAAAAAGTCTTTTTGCAGATTTGCTTCTTTTAGCAAACACTAATACCCCTGAAACTTTCTTATCCAATCTATGAACAATGCCTAAAAATACATTCCCAGCTTTATTATCTCTTTTTTTTATAAAATTTTTCAAGATTGTTAAAAGTGACTCCTTATCCTCTTTAGCCCCTTGAATAATTAATCCAGGAGGTTTATTAATAACCAGAATGTGTTTATCTTCATATAAAATTTCAGGGAGAATTATGGAGTCTTTCACGTTTTTCTTTTAACCATTGTTGTTTTTTTAATTCTTTAGATTGACCTTTTTCAAAAAACTCTTCAGAAATACCAAAAATTCTAAAAATGAAAGTAAAAATTCCTTTACCTATGCTACGTGGGTGTAAAGGAATAACATTATAATTTTTATAAGTCCCTGTTACTTGTAAAGGCAAATATACTAACATCCTTGGTTTCCCAAGAATCCAGTTATTTATATAAGGAATTTTTTCTATAATTATATCCAAAGTTTTGAAAGGAGATATATAAAAAGTTAAATTTAGCTTTTTATTAGAAAGATTAACTTCTCCTTTCCCAAAAAGTCTAAATCCAATTGCTGAAAGAAAACCTGTATCCAATTTTAAAGTAGTATCTTCGATGAAAGCTTTTACATCGAGTTCTTCATATTCTAAAAGTTTATTTTCTAAATTTGGCACTTTTCCTTTGAATAGATCTATAGGACTAATATACGCAAAAACTCTTGCTAAAAGAGGAGCTCTGTATATATACCCTCTGTTTGATTTAACTTTAATTTCTCCTGTACTTTTTTTTATTAATTTTTCTTTATCTCCTTCTGCATAAAAATAACCTACCAAATTATAAGGACCTTCTAAAATTACTGTCGGCATTTCCTCAGGATATAAGCAGGAGAAAAAGTCTAAAAAATCACCTTTAGAAGGTAATATTTCTATAAAAATATATTGAGCCTCTGGATCTTTTTCATACACAGTTTGTAAATTTAAGCTACAAAATTGAATTTTAGGAACATCAACTATAAGAAACTTCTTTATATTGTTAAAACTTATCTCTCCATCTATATTTTCCAATTGATGAGAGGTAGGTAAAATTAAATTATCTAAATGGAAATTTATATTCACTACTAAAGGAATTCTATCTAAAATCTGAAATAAGTCTTTTTTAGGTTTTTTGGGGATCTTTTTTTCTTTAATAAATTGTTTTAAATTAACTTTCCTTCCAGATAAATTTCCACTCAAATAAAAATAATTTTTTTTCTTTTCAAGAATTAAATTCCCTTTGATTTGAAAATCTTTCCATTTTAAAGTAAGTTTTGGTATTTTTAATTCCTCCTTAGTAAAATTTCCAGAAAGATCTATTAAAAATATTGAAATTTGATTATGAAAATACCTAACTTTATCAAGTTTTAAATAACTATTTTGCAAAATCAGAGTAGAAGTCAAACAAAAATCTGTTAAATCCTTAAAATTATTAATTTTGGAATTTAAAGGAATTGATAAATTTAAAAAAGTTTCTAATTTCCCAGAAAATTTATGCTTTTTCTGATTAAATATTTTTGAAAAATCTTCTAATTTCAATTTTCCTATTGCTTTTAAATTCATTTGAGAAGGTTCTTTTTCAATTTGAATTTTCATATCTGAATTTTGATCTAAAAGAACTAAATTAAGATCTAAAAGATTTTTATTTTTCCTTAAATATAAATCAATGTTAAATTCTAAAATATTATGATTTCCAGAATATATAAAAGTATTGTTACTATAAAAAATTTTGAATTTATTAAATTTAACCGGAGTTTTAATAGAAAGTTTTGATAAAGGTAATGAAAATTTTTCAAATTTTTTTTCTAAATTTTTATTTAATTCTCCAGTTCCTTTTATTATAAATTGCTTTTTCTTAATACTTCCTTCTACTTTAAAAAGCGAGTCTTCTATATTAAGGACGGTGTTATTAAAAAGAAATTCCCCTTTATTGTATTTAAAAGGTAATTTTTCTGTTTTTAAATCAAAAACTTCTTTTTTATATGGAACTTGAAAAACAAGGTTTATTATATTACCTTGAGTTATGATATCTTTATTTAAATAATCTATTTTTTTAGATTTTTTATCTTTAAGAAAACTTAAATTATCTTTATACTTTAAATAATCTAAATTTATTCCTGCAAAAGAAACATTATATTTAAGAATTAAATTTTTTAATCTTAAATATTTTTGACTCATCTTTTTTATAAAGCTTTGGGGTATCCATATATTTTTAGCTAAAACTTTTATATTTAAATTTTCCAAATTTAAGTCACCTGTTAAGTCTTCAATATAAGCATTATCAAATGATATTTTTAAGTGATTAGCATAAATTCTATTAAAATCATAACTCAATTTTCCATTTTCTATTAAAATTGGATTATTGTAATATGGAGTTTTAACTATAAGATCATTTAAAAATAAATCTATCTTACCTTTTACATGTGGTATTTCTCCTTTTAATTCCATGTTCCCTTTCAAATTACCTTTAAATTTATATTTTTTAAGAAAATCAGGTTTTTTTATCAATTGAGCTACTATATCCTTAAACTCTTCTGCATGACTATAAAATGTTCCTTTAATAAATAAATTTAGTTTCTTTTTCCCAAACCTTAAATTCAACTTTTTAACTTGAAGAAGAGTTTTTTCCCTAATTGCACTTTTTCCTTTAAAATCTAAAATATTTTTTTTGAAAATAAGATCACCTTGAATATTTTTAAAATCAAAAGGAAGTTTAGAAATTCTTATTTTTCCTTGATTTAAAGATGCTTCTATAACAAAATTTTTTGTTTTAAAAATCTCTTTTATATTTTTTCCAAAAGTTTCTATCTTTATATTATAAAATTCCCCACCTCTAAGAATACTTAAAAGACTCTTTACTTTTTTATTTTCTGGTAAAACCTCAACTAAAAAATGTTCAATATCTGAAAAATTTAATTTTTCAGCATTTATTAAAATTTTATATCCTTCTTCATTCTTAATTAATTCAAAAGAACCTTTTATATCAGGATAATTTAATATTAAAGGTGTAATAGTAATTTTCGTCTGATTTTTTTTAGATGTGATTAATCCTTTCAAATGACCACTTAGTAGTTTTTTAGAAGGGAATTTTTTAAGAATAATGAAAGCTACATTAAGAGTATTTTTTTCTAAAACTGTTTCGCTCTTTAAATCAAATAAAGTTTTAAAAACCTTATATTTACTTAGTTTTTTAAATTTAGAAAGATTTAAATTTTTTATATACAAAGAATTTTCTAAGAATAGATTCTTATTATTTAATCTTCCTTTTATAGATGCCTCTTCAAATAAATTGGAATTAGATTTTACCTCATACAAAGCTTGGTATTTATCTATTTTAATTTTTAAATTTAATTTTTTTAAATTCACCCATCCTATAGGTGTTTCATAATCTGCAGTTATATTATTTGCATTTAAATAAAATGGTGTAAGTTTAGAAAAAGTTTTAACAAATTTTTTAAATCTAAAAGGTTTTTTACCTCTGTTAATTTTTAAATAAGCATTTTGAATATAAATTTCTTTAGGAACAAAGTTTAACTTTAAAAGTTTAGAAAAAGAAAAAACAAAATTTCCTTTTGGTAAAAACAATTCATATTTTTGAGATTTAAAAAATAATCTTTTTACAGAAACCTTCTGATGTGAAAAATTTACTCTGACTTTTTCATATTTCAGTTCTATTTTATAACTTTTTTTTAGAAAATTTAATAATTTATTTTTGATCTTAGACTCATTTAAAATATAATTAAGATTCAAAATTATTAAAATAAGAATCAAAGCTAATAAAAAAAAGAATCCTAAAAAAAAGAAAATAGCCTTTTTAAACATGCTTGAAAAATTTTATATTATTTACTTTAAAAAAGCAAGGTTTTAATTAGAAAGAAGTCTTAAAGAAAGTTTTAGAGCTGATATAAAACTTTGAGGATTTGCTATGCCTTTACCAGCTATATCATAAGCTGTGCCATGACACGGAGAGGTTCTTATAATAGGAAGTCCTAAGGTAATATTAACCCCATCTTCAAAATGGATTAATTTAAAAGGAATCAAACCTTGATCATGATAAAGAGCTATAATCAAATGAAACCTTCCTTTATAAGCCCAATAAAATAAACTATCTGAAGGATAAGGACCAGAAAGAGGGATTCCTTCTTTTTTACACCTTTGTAAAGCCTCTTTTATGATAGTTTCCTCCTCTTTTCCTAAAAGACCTCCTTCTCCTGCATGAGGATTTAATCCACAAAGAGCCATTTTAGGATCAGCAATTTTTAATTTTTTTAAAAATTCATAAGAGAGTTTAGCAACATCAAATATTTTATCTGGGGTTATGTTTTTAGGAACCTCTTTTAAAGGAATATGAATAGTAACTAAGGATACTATCATTTTCTCTCCATAAAATGTCATCGCATATTTATCTACATTAAATTCTTTAGCTAACCATTCTGTATGCCCTGAATAATTAACTCCTACCTTATTAAGACCTTCCTTACTAATAGGTGCTGTAATAATTGCCTGAACCTTATTTTTTTTAGCTAAATCTATAGCTTTATGAAAATAATCAGCCATGGCTTTATACCCTTCCAAGGTTGGAATTCCTGGTTTTATATCTAATTCAGAAATTGAATCTATTTCTACTTCAGGTAAAGAATAACCTAAGCTATGAGCAGTATCTGAAAGAACTTTTTTGTCTCCTATAATAATGATTTTTTTTAGAACTTCAGGATTAGTTTTTTGAAAATAATCAAGTGTTTTTAAAATTATTTCAGGACCTATACCAGCAGGACACCCCATTGAAATAGCTATTTTGAAAGATTTCATAATTTAAAAATAAACTAAAAAATAATGGGGGTAAAATCCCCTTATTTCATTTCTTCAAAATCTGCATCAATAACATCATCTTTACCTTTTTCCTTAGAAGCACCTCCAGCTTCTTTTGCAGTTCCAGAAGCTCCAGCAGCTTTAGATGCCTTTTCTTTATAAAGCATTTCTGCAAGTCTATAAGATGCTTGTGTTAATTCATCACTTGCTCTACGAATAGCATTAATATCCTCTCCTTCCATAACTTTTCTAAGTTCTGTTATCTTATCTTCCACTTCTTTTTTCAAATTCTCAGGAACTTTGTCTCCAAGTTCTCTCAAAGTTTTTTCTACAGAATAAATCAAGCTATCAGCTTGATTACGAGCTTCTGCAAGTTCTTTCTTTCTTTTATCTTCTTCTGCATATTGTTCAGCCTCTTTAATTATTCTTTGAATCTCTTCTTCAGATAAACCTGAAGATGGTCTTACCACAATAGACTGTTCTTTTCCTGTACCAAGATCTTTAGCAGTTACATGCAAAATTCCATCAGCATCTATATCAAAAGTGACTTCAATTTGAGGAACTCCACGTGGTGCAGGAGGTATTCCTACTAAATCAAAACGGGCAATACTTTTATTATCTTTTGCCATTGGTCTTTCACCTTGCAAAACATGAATAGTAACTGCAGTTTGATTATCAGCAGCTGTAGTAAAAATTTGACTTCTTCTTGTTGGAATAGTTGTTCCTCTTGGAATTATAACTGTAAATACTCCTCCAAGGGTTTCAATACCAAGTGAAAGAGGAGTAACATCTAAAAGAAGAATATCTTTAACTTCTCCTTTTAACACTCCAGCTTGAATAGCAGCACCCATAGCAACTACTTCATCTGGATTTACACCTTTGACAGGCTCTTTACCAAAGATCTCTTTTACCTTCTGCTGAACTCTTGGCATACGAGTCATTCCACCAACCAGAATTACTTCACTTATATCCTTAGGAGTTATTCCAGCATCTTGCATAGCTATACGACAAGGCTCCTCTAATTTCTCAATAAGGTCTTCTACAAGACTTTCAAGTTTTGCTCTGGTAAGCTTCATAACCAAGTGCTTAGGTCCAGAAGCATCTGCTGTAATAAAAGGTAAATTAATTTCTGTTTCTAAAGTGCTTGAAAGTTCAATTTTAGCTTTCTCTGCAGCTTCTTTAAGCCTTTGTAAAGCCATTTTGTCCTGTCTTAAATCTATTCCATGTTCCTTCTTAAACTCCTCTGCGATATAATCTACAATTCTCATATCAAAATCTTCTCCACCTAAAAAGGTATTTCCTGAAGTTGCTTTTACTTCAAAAACACCTTCCCCAATCTCCAAAATAGAAATATCAAATGTCCCTCCTCCAAGATCAAAAACAGCAACTAATCCCTCTTTCTTCTTTTCAAGTCCATAAGCTAAACATGCTGCTGTAGGTTCATTAATTATTCTCAATACATTAAGTCCTGCAATTCTTCCTGCATCTTTTGTTGCTTGTCTTTGAGTATCATCAAAATATGCAGGAACAGTTATTACTACATCTTTTACCTCGCATCCAAGATATTCTTCTAAGTCCTGTTTAATTTTTCTTAAAATCATTGCAGATATTTCTGGAGGACTATATCTTTTTCCTCTTACCTCAACATGAGCATCACCATTAGGAGCTTCTATAATTTTATAAGGAATCCTTTTTTTCCACTCTTGAACAACAGAATCATTAAATTTTCTTCCCATTAATCTTTTAATTCCAAAAATAGTATTTTCAGCATTTATTATAGCTTGTCTTTTAGCAGGGAGACCTACAAGTATTTCTCCACTTTCCTGAAAAGCTACTACTGAGGGTGTAGTTCTTGTTCCTTCACGATTAGGAATTACTTTAGGTTCGCCTCCTTCTAAAATAGCAACACAAGAATTAGTAGTCCCTAAATCAATACCAACAACCGGTATCTTTCCAGCCATTTTATCTCCCCTCCCCTTATTAATTTTTATCCATTTCTATTACTTTTTCTTCACTTTCTTTAGTTTCTTCTGATGAAAATTTTTTATCATCCTTTTTTCCTACACATACGCAAACTAATGCAGGTCTTATAATTCTATCATGAAGCTTATATCCTTTCTGATAAACCTTAGTTATTCCTCCATCAGGAATCTCAGGATGTTCTTCAGTTGATAAGGCTTCATGTAAATAAGGTTGAAAGGGTTCTCCTATAGAAGGAATAAATTGCTTTAATCCAAATTTTTCTAAAGTTTGTATTATAGACTTCAAAGTTAATTCAACTCCTTCTTTTAAAGCTTCTTTATTTTCTGATTGTTTAAAAGCTTCTAAAGCTCTTTCAAGATTGTCAATACTAAATAATAATTCTTTAAATACTGCCTCTAAAGCAAATTTATAATACTCTTCTTTTTCTCTTTTGAAAGCCTTTTTTAAATTATCAAGTTCAGCAGCATATCTCAAAGCTCTTTCTTTCCATTGTTTAATTTCTTCATCTTTCTGTTTTAACTGTTCTTCTAATTCTTCTAAGATTACTTCTTTTTCTTTTTCTTTTTCTTTTTGTTGAGACTCCTTATTCTCTATGTTTGATTGAGATTCTTTGGCAAATTCTTCCATTAACATCCCCTCCTAAAAACTTTACTTTTTAATCCCTTAAGTTATGATAAAAATTAAGACTTATATTTTATTTTTCCAGAGGTATTAAGAAAAAATGTTAGAAAAATGGCAAATTAGAGAAATTGTAAAATTAGCACTTGCTGAAGATCTTCCTTTTGGTGATATTACTTCTGAAATTATGATTCCTTCAACTCTTTATGGTAGAGCCTTTTTTTTAGCAAAAGAGGATCTCATTGTTTGTGGTAAATCTGTTGTTGAAGAAGTTTTTAATATTATAGATCCAGAAATAAAAATTATATGGCAAGTTGAAGAAGGAGCTGAAATAAAAGAGCAAACTAAGTTAGGCTTTATAGAAGGTAGAATCAAAAATATTCTTAAAGGTGAAAGGGTAGCTCTTAATTTTTTCCAACATCTTTGCGGAATTGCTACATATACTCGTAAAATTGTCAAAAAATTGACTCCTTACTGCACCATTCTTCTTGATACTCGAAAAACTCTTCCTGGATTAAAAATCCTTCAAAAATACGCTGTAAAGATAGGAGGAGGAAAAAATCATAGATTTTCTCTTTCTGATGGAATATTAATAAAGGATAATCATATTAAAGCTTTAGGAGGAATAAAAGAGGTTATCCAAAGGTTAAAAAATACTCCACATTATCTCAAAATTGAGATAGAAATTAAATCTTTAGAAGAATTAGAAATTCTTCTGAAATCAGAAGCACCTGTTGATATAGTGCTTTTAGATAATTTTCCTATCGAGGATCTAAAAGAGGCAGTAAAAATGATAAAAACTAATAAATCGCATATAAAAATTGAAGCTTCAGGTGGTATAACTTTTGAGAATATAGAAGTAATCGCTAAAACAGGTGTAGACTATATTTCCTCAGGGGCTTTAACCCATTCAGTAAAATCTGCAGATATAAGTTTAAAAATTGAAACTATTTACAATTATTAAAAGGGGCTTTAAAGCCCCCTTTTTCTTTAAAGATTTGCAAAGGTTTTTTCAAGAGGAGGAACAACCTGTTTCTTTCTGCTCATTACTCCTGGTAACCACACACTTTTACCTTCTAATTTCTTACCAAATGTGATTTCAACTATCTTAGGCTCATCAGTAATAACCATTAAATCTGTTCCTTCTTTCATAATATCAGTAAGCATAAGCACTATTGTATGATAAGCTCCATCTTGTTTAATATTATTTAATTCAGTGTAAATTTCTTCTAATCTATCTTTTATTATATTTAGATCTACCAACTCAATCTGTCCTACTCCTACTTTCTTACCACTCATATCATAATCTTTAAAATCTCTCATTATAATATCTTTTGCTGTCATTCCAGATACATCAGAAAGTTTAGCTTTAACTTCTATACCAAATTTTACTATATCATCTATACCAGCAATTTTAGCTAATTCTTCTGCAACTTCTTTATCCATAGGAGTAGTGGTTGCGGATTTAAAAACTACAGTATCACTTAAAATAGAAGCTAAAAGTAGTCCTGCTAAATCCTTGGGAATTGTAATTCCTGTTTTATCAAAAAGAAATTTTAAAACTGTTGCAGTGCAACCTACAGGAAAATTTACAAAAAGAATTGGATTAGGAGTAGTTACATCACCAATTTTATGATGATCAACTACTGCTACAATTTCTGCTTTATCAATATTATCTAAACTTTGAACCTTATCAGAATGGTCTACCAAAGCAACAGTCTTTCCACTACCATCTGTCATAATCTCAGGAATTTTAACACCAAATTTTTCTAAAACAAATTTTGTTTCTGCATTGGGTTCTCCTTGAACTACAGGAACAGCCTCTTTATCAACCTTCATAATTTTACAGTCTGTTTTCTTCCATTCATTTAAAAGATAAGCAAATACAATAGCTGAACAGACAGCATCTGTATCAGGTTTTTTATGTCCAACTACATAAATTACTTCTGCCATATTACACCTCCTAAAATTTATTTTTTACAAAAATTTTTAAAATAATTATTATTTGTTTTTTTTCTCTTGTCAAGATTTGATTTTTTTTATATAATGTTAAAAAATTTAAATTTTTTTTAAAATTTAAAATTGCATCTCATAATTAAAGTTTTTTTTGTTTTTTCCGAATTTTACAATTAGAATCTTTTTAATATCATGGAAAGAGAAGCTGTTAGAATAGATGTAATTTTACCTTTAAAAGTAGAAAAAATTTCTTCTGAAGAGATAGAAAATAAAATTGCTCGTATTGTAGGAGATATTCCTTTTTTTTCTTATATTCCTCTTAAAGATACTTTAGATGAAGGTTTAAATTCTTGGCTTAAATTAATAAATGCTAAATTAGATTATTTAATAAATATTCTTACAAGAGAAAAAGAAGGTTTTAATGAACTTCCTTTTCAAAAGGTTAATCTTAGTGAAAAAGGAATAAGATTCCCTTCAAAAATTCCTTTTGAACTTGGAGATCTGGTAGAGATTAAAACTGTAATTGATATTTATCAACCCTTAGGATTTTATCTTTATGGTGAAGTTGTTCGATGTGAGAAAAAAAAAGAAAATCTTTATGAAATAGCAGTTAAATTTATTAATCTTCCTAAGGATATAAAAGAAAAACTCAGCTATTTTATTCTCCATAAAGAAAGAGAACTAATAAGAGAGTTGAGGTCTGAGTAATGCCTTCTATAGTTGGTTTGATAGTTGTCTTAGTATGTGTATTTGGAGGATATGCCCTTGAGCGAGGTAACTTTTCAGTTATAATTCAACCAGTAGAATGGATAATTATATTTGGAGCAGCTTTTGGAGCTTTATTTATAGCTTCTTCAGGTCCAGCTTTAAAAGGTGTTTTTCAAGGAGCTATTCAGGCTCTTACTAAACCTCAAATTTATACTAAACAAGATTTTACAGATTTACTTCTTCTTTTAAATGATATTTTTAGAAAAATTAAAAAAGAAGGATTAATCTCTATTGAACAGGATGTAGAAAATCCAGAAGCAAGTAGTATTTTTTCAGCTTACCCTAAGATATTAAATAATCATGTAGCACTTGATTTTATAAGAAATACTTTTAGATCTATTTTAACTACTAATATTACTCATTTTGAACTGGATACCCTTTTAGAAAATGAAATAGAAATAATTCATCAAGAATTAAAAAATCCTGTAGAAAGATTAGAAAAATTAGCTGATTCTATGCCTGGTCTTGGGTTGGTAGCTGCAGTTTTAGGAATTATCTTAACCATGGGAAAAATTAACGAGCCTCCAGAAGTTTTAGGACACCATCTTTCTATAGCCCTTGCTGGAACTTTCTTTGGAATCTTAACGTGTTACGGAATTATGGCACCTTTGGCTCAAAAAATGGATTTTTTTTGTGAACAATATAGAGAATATTTAAATGTTATTAAAACAGCTATTGTTCATTTTATAGGAGGTGGAGCTCCTCAAATAGCGGTTGAGTTTGCAAGAAGAAATATCTCTCCTAACCTAAGACCATCTTTTGAAGAATTAGAAAATTTAATAAGAGGAAAAAAATAATTAATGAGCACACCACCTATTATTATTAAAAAAGTTAAAAAAGTAGTTGCAGGTCACCACGGAGGTTCCTGGAAAGTTGCTTATGCTGATTTTTTAGCTGGAATGATGACTTTTTTTCTTCTGATGTGGTTAATTACTATTATGGAACCTAAACAAAAAGCCCAAATAGCTGCCTACTTTAGAAAATTTAATATCTTTAAAAAAGCAGGAATAAGTATGCTTATGGAATATTATAAAAGTGGGAAAATCACTTCTTATAAATTAAAAACTATTTCTCAAGAAATACCACCTGTTAAAAGTAAAGGAGAATTATTTAAAAAAATTGTAGAAACTCATTTAAAATCCCTTAAAGAACATGTTCTTATTAATATTGAAGAGAAGAAAAAAATTGTTAGATTAGAAATAGTGGAACTTCTTAATAAACCTTTATTTGTCAGTGGAAGTGCTGAGTTAACACCAGAAGCAAAAAAAATTTTAGCAGTTTTTGCTAAAGAATTAAAAGATATGCCTGTAACAATTGAAGTGGAAGGTCATACTGATGCAGTTCCTTCACGACGAGGTAAATTGGGAAACTGGGAATTATCAACTGCAAGGGCACTTTCTGCTATGTTAGAATTAGAAAAAAACGGGATTCCTTCT
>Ga0190363_1000953_pt1 | contig 17312 bp, 16 predicted proteins | sample 48721867_MG_FD_161272 | JGI IMG/M metagenome (GOLD analysis project Ga0190363, IMG submission 161272) | Hydrothermal vent microbial mat bacterial communities from Southern Trench, Guaymas Basin, Mexico - 4872-18-6-7_MG | ecosystem: Environmental > Aquatic > Marine > Hydrothermal vents >... | reverse complement strand
GTGAGGAGGATTAGCGTCTTAACCTGGCTGCTATGGCTCTCAGCCATAGCTCTCTCCATACTCCCCCTGATTCAAACCCTAAACGACCTAGCGGCTTTCCTAGCGATGAGGCTGGGCCTGGACAGTGTATTGATGAGGCTGTCCCCCATCGCCTCCCGATTCATCGCAGCCCTCCTCCAATACATCTTCAGAGTTCCCGTCTCCGTCTATGGAGCCTCCATCTACCTGGAGATGGGGGGGATACCCCGTGAGGTTTACCTCGATTGGAACTGCCTCGGGTGGCAGGGTCTTCTATTGATGGCTATAGCTCTCGCCATCGCCCTTCAAGGCGATTATACGGCTGAGAGTAAGGCTAAAACCACGCTCCTGGGATTGGAGGTCTTCATAGCGGCCAACGCGGCTAGGGTGCTCATACCCTGCCTCCTCCTCACCCATTTCGGGTATAGGGCAGCCCTCCTATTCCACAACTATCTAGCCACCCCCCTAATACTAGCATTTATCTCCCTATATTGGCATCTATCCACCAACTTCATACTTCAACCAAAGACCGAGGGAGAGGGGGAATTAAGGATTGGGGAGCTCCTAACGGGGAGGAGGGAGATTGGACTGGCGTCGATGGCCATCATACTCCTGGCCGTCCTATACAGCGGCGTAGGCATACTCGCGGCGGGCATCGATGCGGCTGACGGTGATCGAACGGCGCTCACCTTCGAATATGCCAAGCCGGACTTCAGATACCTCACCCATCCAGATTGGACGGATCTTGGTAAGAAGCCTCATAGAGATAGATGGAGGAACACGGGGGTTCCAGGCTGGTATGAGCTCTGGGAGTTCGACCTCTACGGCCCCCTAGTCGAGGACTATGAGATGGAGGGAAACGTCGTCTACTACGTCTATTTCTACTGTTCTAAGCCTCATGACACCTCTTATGAGTTCCGCATCTACGACATCGATCCATCAGGTGGCACACCACCTAGGCTGGTACATGTGGATAAGTTCATGATCCATCTAGATCCCATCTCCCCGCCTGCCCCGATAAAATTGGAGGGGGATAACGTCAATCCCTACACCTTCAGCAGCGGCCATACGATTAGGATAGCGATATACGTCTATGATGACGCCGCTGAGAGGAGAGACTACTTCTTCGATTACGACTCGGTGGATAAGCACTCCTATGCGGACTTCCCCGGCATCGTCATCGAGGAGAGAGTTTTCTCCTCCATACCGTTGATCGCCATCGCCCTTCTACTGGAGGTGAGGAGGAGAGATGGAGAGTGAGAGGGAGGTTTATAGAAGCCTACTGGCCTATGCCGCAGCCTCCTTCCTAGCACTCCCCCTCCTAACCACCTTCAGCGAGCCCTTAACGAGGATGGTAGAGGCGGCGATGCCCGTGGAGTACATGGAGAGAACCCTCTCACCCATAATCGTCGCCGCGGTGGCCGGGATCCTCGACATCCTAGGGATCTCGACGTCGATTGGTGGGAGCTACCTCTACCTGGAGGGATGGATGCCTCTGAGAGTTCACGTCAGCTGGAACTGCATTGGATGGCAGAGCCTCGGATTGCTGGCCATAACCCTAGCCGTCGGCCTTAGGGGATCCTACACTTGGAGGAGTAGGCTGCTGGCAGCCCTCATAGGGGTGGAAGGGGTCTTCCTCGTCAATATAATACGCATCGTCGCCACCTGCCTCCTGGCATACTACATTGGCTATCTACCGGCACTCATCTTCCACGACTACTTCGGAACGATTCTCACATTGATCTGGCTCGCCATATTCTGGCTCTGGGCTTACAGCCGGATATTGACGAGGAAGGAAATATCTAACTCTGAATATATTAATGGTCGAGAAGGGGGGAAGGCTAGATGGGTAAATACTACACCAGGAGGGGAAGTAACCTCTACATCTTCGTCACGGGCGACGATGAGATGATAGACCTGAAGGTCTTCCCCCCCGAGCTAAACCTCTTCGGGGCGGAGTCTGATTGGAGGGTGAATGACAGGGTCGCCATTATAAGGGGAGCTAAGGAGGAGAATCTCGACAAGGCCGAGATCATCCTAGAGCTCAACGGCTTCACCAAGAGGGATCTGGATGAGGAGCTCCTGGAGAGATACTTCACCAGGAGAGATGAGATGATCATAGAGGAGGAGCCACTCTCCATAGCTGTGGGCGAGGTCATCATGCCGACGGAGGTGACGGCAAGGGCGGAGACCAGGGCCGTAGAGGTGGTGGAGGCGGAGAAGCTGGAGGAGAGGGAGCTGATAGAGCACATATTGAGATACATAAAGAGCAGGGGCTACAACTATCCCGAGAGGCTGGTGAAGAGCTATTATATATCGCTGAAGACGAAGCCCTTCGTCATTCTAACCGGATACAGCGGAATGGGTAAGACGGCGCTGACGAGACTCTTCGCCGAGGCGGTCTCAGAGAACGTGGAGGAGCAATATCTCAGGATAGCCGTCCAGCCAAACTGGCTGGATGACCGGCACCTCCTCGGATTCTACAACCCCCTCACAGGTAGATACGTCTCAACGCCCTTCCTAGACTTCCTCCTAAGAGCCGTGGAGAATCCGGACAAGCCCTACTTCCTCTGCCTAGACGAGATGAACCTCTCCAGGGTGGAATACTACTTCTCCAGGTTCATCAGCGCCATGGAATCCCTCGACCGAGTCATATACCTCCACGGCTTCAGCGGCGGCGTCAAGACGGAGGATGGAAGGATCATACCCCCAAGGGTGAGGATGCCCCATAACCTCTACATCTCCGGAACCATAAACATCGATGAGGCCTCCTACTCGTTGACACCGAAGCTCATCGACAGGGCGAACGTCATCGAGTTCCACAACGTCGACGTCTGGAGCGAAGAGGCTGAAGATTATGATAAGCGCATCAAGCTCTCCATCTCCACACTAAAAGGCTTCAAGGGTGAGCTATCGCCGCGGGAGAGAAAATGGGTTCTCGATACCCTGAGGGAGATCAACGATATGACAGCCCGCTACGGCTTCCCAATATCCCAGAGGGTTAAGAGGGAAACCCTCAGCTATATCGCCAACAGCAGGGGCATATACAGCGAGGATCCAGAGGAGAACCTCAGAGTCGCCATGGATCTACAGGTGAAGCAGAGGGTGCTCACGAAGATATCGGGGGCTGAGCCGATTAGGCCGCTGCTCGAAGACCTAATCGGATACTTCGAGGGGCGTCTACCCATCTCAGCTGAGAAGGTTGAGCGGATGCTGGTGACCCTCGATGAATATGGGTTCACGAGCTTCTACGCCTGAGGGGCTGGAGGGCTATAGGCTCTCCATTAATGGGAGGAGGATCACTCCAGGTAGGGTGAACGAGCTTGAGCTGGGGGAGGAGAATAGGATCATACTTCTCCCCCTTAAGGGGGGATCGGTGAAGGCGTCCCTATACATCGACGGAGTGGAAGTCATCGATAGGGGTAGACCCTACGAGAATCCTGAAGCCGTGGAGTGGAGGTGGAGACCGGATGATCCCATGGGGATACATAGGCTCACCCTGAAGATAGAGGGGGGCGACGAATATCTCTTCGAGATCTATGGTCGAAGGAGAATACGCATCGAGATGGAGCATTACCTAAAGGAGCTGAGGAGATTCTCCCTCAACCTCATCTACCGGAGATATGGCCACGAGATGAGGGAGCGGCTTCAAAGCTGGTTTAACTACATCTCGGAGCATTGGTCTAGGCTTGAACCCGTGGTGGAGAGGATATCGAGGGAGCCTCAGAGGAGAGTGTATAGGGAGCGAGTGGAGAGGCCGATAGGGGAGGTAGACCGGATAGACGCCGAGATGGTGAAGACGCTGCTACAGAGAATAGCGGAGAGGGGAGTCGGGGAGAGTGATGCTGAGAAGTTGAGGGAGCTGATAGGGAGACTCGCCGACAGGGTGATCATCGAGGAGGAGCGGGTAGACCACGATACAGTGGGTAATAGGCTGCTCCGATATCATCTAGACAGCCTACTATCGAAGCTGGAGGAGCTTAAGAGATGCTGTGAAGACCTGGATGAGGTGCTTAGGGGAAGGCTGAGAGAGGCTGAGGGAGATGAAACGGTGCAGGCGGCTAGGGAGTTCCTATCGAACCATGACCTGAAGGAGGAGGTTGAGAGGCTGAGAAGGCGGATTCAGGGGAGGCTTAGGGATCCGAGGCTCTCCTTCCTAATGGAGATTAAGGGAGAGATGAAGGGTGGGGAGCTTGAAGGGGTTGAGATTCTCCCCCACTATGCTGAGCTGTATAAACTATACAGGAATTACAGCGAGAAGGCTCCAAGGCCTCTACTGGGGGTTGATATGCCCATCCTTAGGGGTAGGCCCGATGAGATATATCGAAGATGGTGCGCCGTGAAGCTCCTTGAAGCCGTACAGGATTTAGGCTATAAGCTGGAGGAGGAGCATATAATCACCCTGAATGAGGAGGGCATCAAGGCCTCCATGAACACGGGACTTTACTCCAAATTGAATGGGGAGGGATGCCGAGTCAACCTATACTATGGTAGACGCTACGGCGACGGCGAGGCCTATGGGTCTTACACCTCCACAAAGTGGGTCTCCCTATGCCTAGAGGCCTTCACGGAGGGGGAGGAGAAGCCTAGGATCATAGTCTTCGAACCCAGATTCGACCTAGATTACAGCGAGGAGAAGTTTGAGAGGGATGTCGATACGCTACACATCCTGAGAGATGCGATAGTTGATCACTCAACCGGTGAGAGACTCGTCTCCGGTGGGGCAATACTCCATCCGGCTGACCTAGAGCCGATTAGGTTCAGGGAGCTGTCAGCCATCCCCCTTAGACCTGGAAGAGTTGGGGGGTTAACCGCCCTCCTCAGCGAGTTTCTCACCTGAGGCTTTAGACCTCATTATACGCTCCAGCAGGCTATCCACATCGATCTCAGCTCTCCCCCTCCATCCCAGCGTGAGAATCCCCTCCTCATCCTCGAGGTAGCCCTCCTCTATATATCGCTCAAGGTTCGCCCTCACCCTCCATCCTGGAAGCTTCTCCCCTAAGGCTCTCTCCACATCGCTCCGAGGGGCCTTTCCACCCCTCGCGGCGATATATGCGACGGCGACGGCGAGGCCTGCTATGTCATCGATCCTCCAGCCCAGCGTTTTGGCTGTCCTCTGCTCAACGCCTCCCCGCAGGGTGATGTAGTATCTAGCCTCCTCAGGTCGATCTTCACCAGTCTCCTCGAAGACTCGTCTCACCTCCAGGTCTAAGGGCTTAAGGCGACTATCCAGCACCTCCAGGACGTCAAGCCACTCTGGGCCGAGGGCTCGTCTAAGCTCCCAGCCTCTAACCCCTGGAAGTCTATGATGCTTGAAGAATAGTAGGTGAACCGCCTGCTTCAATTTTCTCCCATACGCTCTCTTCGCCACCTCTCCCACTCCTCCTCATCTATCAGAACCGGAAGGGAACGCTTCTCACCCTCCTGCTCGCCAGGTCTCTCAAGGGGTTTGAGAATTAGATGCTCACCATAGCGATCCATCTCCAGGGCGGCGTAGCCATAGCTGACTAAGTAGGATGTGAGGAAGGCCCTCCGAAGGGTTTCCTCATAGCTCTCACATCCGATCCAATCCCAGTAATCGACGGAGCCCCTCTCCCTCAGATCTCTCCACATCTCCCTCAGAGCCTCCTCGAAGCCTCCTGGTGCGATGATCCCTAAGGCTTCAGCCTCCTCCCTGGAGAGAGGCTCGACGCCCCGCTCCTCCACTTCAAGATCCTTCAGACGTTCCTCGAGGGGTAGCAGCCCCTCCCAATACTTCAGGGCGTTTATCAGCGTGTCCGCAGTCGCCTGCTCCAGCTCTATGATGGGATGCCAAGACTTCATAAAGGCCTCAGCTATGGCCCTGACATCCATCTCCATCAGCCTCCTCGTTAGGAGGAAGGGGTCTCGATACAGGGTGGTGGATTGATGCCTGATCCAACGGCTCTGACGCTCCAAGACTAGGGCCAACCCCTTCAAGGCTGAGGCGTCTAGGCAGAGCTCCTCTATGGATTCAGCCTCGCCGTAGTGTTTGCGGATGACGGAGAGGACGTAGTCCACGTCGACGGTGAAGGGGTCTATCTCCCCCTCAGCGGCGGCCCTACAAAGCTCTATGACGCCCTCCAACTCCTCCCTACGACTCATCGCTCAGCACCCTTATGGTTGAGGAGCCACCGGTCTTCTGAACCATGAGTATATGGACGTTCTCACCCCTGAAGGTGACGGTGCTGGGCGTGATCACCATGTATTGGTCGCTGGAATCCTTGAGGGATTCGACGATGAACTCCGCCACCGCCTCCCTATTCCTCTCATCCATGTGGAGGTCGAACTCGTCGACAGCTCTGAAGGGTGAGAGTATATGCTGCTGAAGCGCTAGGAGGAAGGCCATGACGGCCGTGCTGCGTTCCCCACCGCTGTGGGTGTAGGGGTCAAGCCTCGTCGGAGTCGCCCCCTTGAAGCCTACATATATCTCTATGCCGGCGGCCTCTATATCGCTGGGATTTATGAGCCTCACCTCCCCCGTGGCCTGAAGCCTTGATAGGAGCTCCCTATAACGCTGATTAACGTCGTCTAGGAGACCCTGAGTCACCTCCAGCCATTTCTTCATCCTCTCCTCCACCTCCTCCATCACCTCTCGACGCTTCTCCCTCAGCAGGGCAGCCCTCTCCTCTAGCTCCCTATAGATCTTCGAGTAGGCCTTATACATCTCCTCAGCCTCCTCCGAGACATCGGCCATACCGAGGAGTATGCCATTCACCTTCCTCAGCTCAGCCATGATCTCCTCGGGGGTTCGACCCGTCTCAACCCTAGGTCCCCGAGCCTCAGCCTCCTCCCGTCGATCCCTCAACTCCCTGCGACGCCGCGCAGCCTCGGCCTCCAGCTCCTCTATACGTTCACCGAGCCTCCTCAGCCTCTCCTCTAGGAGAGCCAATCGAATTCGACCCTCAACATATCTATCGCTCGCCTCATCTAGACGCTTCTCAACCTCCTCCAGCTCTTCGAGGAGGGCTGTCAGAGCCTCCTCAGCCTCCGAGAGCCTATGCTTAAGCTCCTCCCGCTGCCGCTCCGCCTCCCTCCTACGAGTCTCAAGCTCCCTCCTCCAGCTCTCATAGGCCTCAGCCTCAGCCTCCTCCAGCTCGGCTATGATCCTGAAGTAGTCGTCGAGTCTAACTGGGCCGCGGCTTAGCCTCTCCCTCAGGGCTTCGACGCTTATATCGAAGCGTCGTCGACGCTCCTCCGAGGCCCTCAACAGCTTCTCTATCCTGCTTAACTCCTCCTCAGCGGCCTCCAGGGCGTATCGGCAGACCCCTATGGTTCTCTCGCAGTCTATCCGCTTCTCATATAGGTCTAAGCGCTTGGATCTATAGCGTTTAAGCTCCTCGCCAGCCTCTTGAACTATCCCCCTCCATCTCTCCAGCTCCCCCTCAGCCTCCTCCAGCTCCCCTCTAAGCCTCTCAAGGTCGTCATTTAAGCGGCTGAGCTCCTCCTCCAGCTCTATAACCCGACTCCAGGCCAGCTCTCCCTGTAGGAATTCAAGCCGCCTCCTAAGCCTCCGCTTCTCCATCAGCCGTTCATACTGCTCCCTCCAGTGTCCTAGGGTCTCCCTAGCCCTCTCTAATAGATCTCTGACATTCTCCTCCTCGGCCAATATGCCTCTAAGCCGCCTCCGTGCCTCCAACACATCAGCCCTGAAGGATTCATAGCCGACGGCCCGCTCCAGGATCCTCAGCCTCTCCTGAGGTGTGACACTTGCGAAGACCTCAGCCATATTCTGATGCATCACGATCAGCATATTATCGGGGTCGAAGCCCAATCCCTTGAGGAGCTCCAACACCTCCCCCTTCGGTATACTCCTCCCATTCAGCTCGAACCAGTAGCGTCCATCCCGCCTCAGGTTTCGGGTCAATGTTACCTCATCCATGTCGAATTGGGGTAGGGGTCTACGGCCTCCACGTCGAGTGTTATCGAGGATGAGTGTCACCCTCGCCCTCTCCTCTCCCCATCGGATGAGATCGCTAAGCCGTTTGGATCGCTCGGTGTAGGTCTCGCCCAGGGCCACGCAGATGCCTAACAGCAGACTCGACTTCCCAGAGCCATTCGGGCCGCAGACGACGTTGACGCCTGGCTTCAGAGGGACTCTGGCGTATTCATAGGACATGAAGTTCTCTAGGATCACCTCTCGGATCAGCATCGGCTCCTCGAACCCTAAGCAAATACCTTGACCTCTCATTTAAACCTACTCGGAGCGCCTTCCAAAGGGAAGAGGCGGTTTCCAAGGCCCAAGTCGAGAGGCCTCCTCCAGATTTTAGATGGGTTCCTCATAAGGGGAGGAAAGGCGCAGCCAATTTTTAATAGATGCGAGATAATTCGGCGGAAGACTTAACCATCGAGCTGAGGAGAATCCATGAGATGTCTGAGGAGGCTCTGAGGATACATCGTGAGGCCATCGTCGTTGACACCCACTGCGACACCCTTCTCAGGGTTCTACCCCCGCCGGGAAGCGGTAGGAGGCCGATAAGACTTGGGGAGCGTTCAAAGGAGGGGCATATAGACCTACCGAGGCTTAAGGAGGGTGGTGTCGACTGCCAAGTCTTCGCCATCTACACCGGCTTTAGGCCAAATCCTCCAGACGCCCTGTTGAGGGCACTCCAGCTGGTGATGGCCTTTGAGAGGGAATGCGAGGAGAATGAGGAGCTGGTGAAGGCTGAGAGCTATAGAGATATAATGAAGGCGGTGGAGGAGGGGAAGGTGGCAGGCCTCCTCTCCCTGGAGGGGGCTGAACCCCTAATGGGAGATCCAAAGATGATAGGGATCTTCCACCGCCTTGGAATCAGGATGATCAGCCTAACCTGGAATTGGAGAAACCCCTTCGCCGATGGCCTAGCGGCCTCAAGGGCTGAGAGCAAGCTGACGGAGCTGGGCGTAGAAGCCATAAGGGAGATGGAGAGGCTAGGCATCATCCTAGACGTCTCACATCTAAGCGACAGCTGCTTCTGGGACGTCGTCGAGGTGGCTGAGAAGCCCTTCATAGCTTCCCACTCCAATTGTCGAGCCCTCTGCGATCATCCACGAAACCTCACCGATGACATGATCAAGGCCATCGCGGATCATGGCGGAGTCATAGGCATGAACTTCGCCCCCATGTTCATCCATAAGGAGAAAGCCACCTTGGAGAGGCTGGTAGACCATATAGATCACGTGGTGGAGGTCGCGGGCATAGACCATGTCGGCCTAGGCTCAGACTTCGACGGCATCGGATCGACGCCTGAAGGCCTTGAAGACGTCTCAAAAATCCCAGGGATCACCGAGGAACTTCTAAGGAGGGGATACTCCGAGGAGGAGATTAGAAAGATCCTAGGCGAAAACCATCTGAGGGTCTTTAGGGAGATTATAGGCTAATAGCCATCCCTTTTTTCTGTATTCATGGATTTGAAATACGTTTTACTATTCCATAAAAGTGTAATATATTCAAGATCGCCCAACACTGGGATGAAGGATAGAATCCTAGGTGGAGGACGCTGCGGAAAGGAGGGTGAATACGTCATCACTATCTATAAGAGGAGCTCCGACGGCTCGATGATCTATAAGGTTAAGAAGATTAAGAGATGACCTCAACCTTTTTTAAAAGACCTCCCATATTTCCCTTCCGGTGTCCAAATTTGGTTGAGGCCTCCAGTTTTAAGGGTAGAGACGTCGTCTCGATGCTCGACTTCAATAGGGAGGAGATAGACTTCATACTCGATAAGGCGTCGGAGATGAAGCCCCTCGCAGAGAGGGGATCAGACCTCTTGAAGGGGCGCATCCTGGCCACCCTATTCTTCGAGCCTAGCACGAGGACGAGGCTCAGCTTTGAGGCCGCCATGCACAGGCTGGGTGGAGGGGTGATAGGCTTCGCTCAGCCAGGGGTCTCCTCCATAGCTAAGGGTGAGAGCTTTGAGGATACCATTAGAACGGTGGAGAATTACGCCGACGTCATCGTCGTAAGACATCCAGAGGAGGACTCAGCCGTCAGAGCCGCCAAGGTGGCTGAGATTCCAGTGATCAACGCTGGTTCAGGCCCCTGGGAGCATCCAACCCAAGCGCTATTAGACCTCCACACAATCAGGGAGGCGAAGGGGAGGATCGACGGCCTAAACATAGCCCTAGTTGGAGACCTCCTCTATGGGAGAACCGTCCACTCACTCGCCTTCGCCCTCGCCAACTATGATGTGAAGCTCTACCTAGTATCGCCACCGCAGCTGAAGATGCGTCGAGACGTCCTCGAGAAGGTGGAGGGCCGCCTCAACTATGTGGAGACCGGCGACCTCAAGTCGATACTCCCAGAGCTAGACGTCCTCTACGTCACTAGAGTTCAGAGGGAGAGATTCCCAAGGCCTGAGGACTATGAAGCCGTTAAGGATGCCTACAGGATCGATAGAGAGATGCTACGCGATGCGAGGGAGGATCTCATCGTGATGCACCCTCTACCTCGGGTGACGGAGATAGCAACAGACGTCGATGAGACGCCGCATGCATGGTACTTCAGACAGGTTAGACATGGCCTCTATGTGAGGATGGCGCTTCTAGCCCTGGTTCTAGGAGCACTCTAGTCTCGATTCCCCCTTTCAAGGCGGAGGAAGATTTCTCTTAGACGTCTCCATCGATCATCCCCCGAGTCCTCATATACGATTCTGAAGGCGTCTGGAACCCTATATACATAGATTCTATGAGTTCCATAGGAGTAGTGGTCGGGGTATCCACCCTTCACGGTTCTCCATCCCCTAATCGGGAAGTCATGGCTTACAACCCTAGCTCCAGGTCTCAGCTCCTCCTCTAATTTAGGCCTCAGCTTGGAGTTCCCAGAGGTTGTGAGGTAGAGGGTGACGATGGAGGCCTCCCGCAGATCTGCGAGGAAGAGGTTCCCGTTCACCACCTCTATTCGGCCTTCGAGGCCCCTCTCCCTCACCCTTCTCATGATGGATTCGCACATGGAGGCGTTAAGCTCATAGCCTACGGCCTTCTTCACCCCGAACTCCTCTACGGCTGTGAAGAGGATTCTTCCATCGCCACATCCGAGGTCGTAGACCACATCATCCTCCCCAGCCTCAGCCAGCTCAAGCATACGTCTAACAACCTGAATCGGCGTTGGGACGTAGGGGGCGACACTCGATGGGAGAGGCCCCCACCTATAGGACCACCTCTCCTGAGCGGAACTCATACGCCTATCTCCACCATCCATTGATAAGCCTCCAGGAGATTATGATCGAAGCCCTAAGATACGCCCTTCGATCCCTCATTCCTCATCCTCAGCTTTACGATCCAGCTTGATGAGATCCCCTATCGTCACCTCCGGGGGCTTACCCACCCCGATTATGGTGGGAGACGTGGTCTCGGGGGCTAGAACCTCTATCCTCAACACCCTCCTCAACTTCTCTGCGAGTCGTCTATCGGGTATTAGCTCCTCTCGCTCCAGCTTCCTTATCACCGAGGCCTTCTCCCCCAATCTCATCCCCAGCTCCTCTTGGGTGAGGCCGAGGCGCTCCCTCGCCCGCCTAATGAGATCGCCATAGCCCTCGACGGGTTGAAGGCGCTCCACCTCCTCCAATAGGTCCGCCTTCCTCCGCCTTTTAGGCCTCGATGGTGGAGGCCTCCACTCGGTTCCGAATCTCGCGCATTCAGGGCAGACCATCATCCTGGCGCCCTCGATAACCCGATATATCGGCTCACCCCTAATGGGCTTCCCGCAGACCTCACATCGCATCCCTAAAGGCCCATTTAGGATGGGGGAGACCCCTTATAAATGCTCAACCCTTTAAATCGGCGATGATAAGCGACCTGGAAAGAGTTAGAGCCATAGCAGACTATCAATTTGGCCCAGGAGCCGGTGAGGCATTATTCCCCGATGAGATCTCGATCAGATATTCGAAGACGACGGGGAGGATTAGGCATATATACCTTGGTGAGACGCTGCTCGCATCGGTGAGGCCCTCGGATGGATTTTTAACTCTCACCATAGCTGGAGCTGAACGATTAGTGGCTAGGCTTCATAAGCCGGGATTCATCGTCGTCGTCTCGGATGTCGCAGCCCCAATGGTCTCTAGGGGGAGAAGCGTCTTCGCCAGGCACGTCATCGAGGCTTCACCTGAGATCAGACCTGGAGATGAGGTAGTCGTCCTAGATAAAGAGGGGAGAGTCATAGCCATTGGCCGGGCTCTCCTAGGCGGCGTGGAGATGCTCTCATTCGACGTTGGCGTAGCCGTCAGGGTTAGGAGATGTAGGCTTAGAGATCGGTAAGGGCCTCGTACTTCTCATATAGCTTCTTCTTCCTTCTCAGGGAGCCGTCCCTGAAGTGGACAATTCGGGTGACGGTGTCATTCGCCTTCTCCATCTCCCTCGCCTCATCGGCCAGCATGGCCGCCCAGCGCATCAGTTCATGGGCCGCAGCCACTATGGGTATGTAGCGCTCCCGCTCCTTAACCTTGAAGCATCCCTCCGTGGAGAGGGCCGCCACCCTACGGGCCATCTCGAAGCTGGCCATCGCCTTGGCATAGGCGTAGGGGTTGTTTAGGCCACTCATCTCCAATGCCCTCTCCTTCGTTATGCGCATCCTCGGCAGCTCCGGCTGTTCACCGGCCTCGATCTGCCTGATCACCCTATCCAGCTCCATGTGGACGAGGCGGAGGACACCCGTTATGGCCAGAACTTTCAAGACATCGCTATTGAAGAGGGCCATCTCCACGGGGTCGAGGAACTCCCGTCGAGCGCCGATCATCGAGTCGGCGTAGATGAGAATATATCCAAAGCCCTCCTCCCCCAGCTCCTCGGCGATCTTCTTCGTCGGCTCATCTGAGACCACGATGATGGGCTTACCCGTCTCCTTGAGCAACCTCCTCGCCTCCCTTGGACCCGGCAACGCCGCATTTGGGGAGACGACGACATAGAGATCTGAGGGTATGGAAGCCGCCAGCTTCGCGGCGTCTATGGCCTCCTCCACATCCATCTTACAACCCGTTGAGACAACCCTGACGGATAGCCCCCTCCTTGAGGCCCGCTCATCGAGGAGGGCCTCTATGAGGTTTGAGACGCCTAGAAACCCTATCTTCAGGAAGGTTACCCTAACCATCTCCATCAATCCTCTTTAATCCTTAATAAGGCTATTAACCTCCCCCTTCATAGGTATAGGAGGGTTGTGATAATGGGTCTTCCCTCCAATATAGAGATAGCTCAGAGCGCTGAGCTGAAACCTATAACCGAGGTGGCCGCCAAGGTTGGCCTCTCGGAGGACGACTTGGAGCTCTATGGGAGGTATAAGGCGAAGGTGAGCCTCGACGTTCTGAGGCGGCTGGAGGATCGCCCAGATGGGAGGCTCATAGTGGTCTCAGCCATCGTCCCCACTAAGGGTGGGGAGGGTAAGACGACGACAAGTATAGGGCTGTCCCAGGCCCTATGGAAGGTTGGGGCGAAGAACATCGTAGTCCTCCGGCAGCCCTCCCTCGGCCCAGTCTTCGGCATTAAGGGCGGTGCCTGCGGCGGAGGCTACGCCCAGGTTCTGCCGATGGAAGATATAAACATCCACTTCACTGGAGACCTCCACGCCATCACCATGGCCCACAATCTCCTCACCTCGATGATGGAGAACCACATCTACAGGGGAAACCAGCTTCGAATAGACATCCATAGCATACAGTGGAAGAGGGTGCTGGACATCGAGAGCCGCTTCCTGCGGCACATCGTCGTCGGCCTAGGCGGCGAGAGGGGAGGCATACCCTATGAAACCGGCTTTGAGATCACAACGGCCTCGGAGATCGCTGCGATCCACGCCCTCGCCTTAGACCTCATGGATCTAAAGCGGAGGATGGGTGAGATCACCGTCGCCTACAACGTCGACGGTGAACCCGTGAAGGCTAAGGATCTGAAGGCTGAGGGGGCGATGGCGATATTAATGAAGGATGCCATAAAGCCCAACCTGGTTCAGACCATCGAGCATACACCCGCCTTCATCCATGGAGGCCCCTTCGCTAACATCGCCCATGGATGCCCAAGCCTCGTGGCCATAAAGATGGCCCTGAAGCTGACTGATTACGTCGTCGTTGAGCCAGGCTTCGGAGCCGACCTGGGATTGGAGAAGTTCTGCGACATCGCCTGTAGGGTTGGAGGCCTTAAACCCGATCTCGTTGTGCTCGTCGTCACCGCTAAGGCGTTGAAGAGGCAGGGCGGCCTGAAGCGTAAGGAGTTGAAGACTCCGAATCCCGAGGCGGTGGAGAAGGGGCTTCCGGTTCTCGGGAAGGAGATCGAGAATATCAGGCTCTTCGGTCTCATACCGGTCGTCTGTATAAACCGATTCCCCTTCGACACTGATGAGGAGCTCCAGGTCATCATGGATTACTGCAGGGAGCAGGGAGTCCCGGCGGCCATATCAGAGGTGGCGGCGAAGGGCGGTGAGGGAGGCGTCGAGCTGGCTAAGAAGGTGCTACATGAGTTGGAGACGAAGAAGTCTGACTTCAGATTCCTCTATCCTCTGGATATGCCCGTCGAGGAGAAGATTAGAACCATAGCCACAAAGGTCTATGGAGTTTCGGATATAGAGCTTCAGCCAGAGGCGAGGAAGGCCTTAAGGCGCATAAAGAAGCTGGGCTTGGAGGAGATGCCCATCAACATGGCTAAGACAAGTCTATCGCTGACGGATGACGAGCGGATTAAGGGGCTGCCACCGGAGGGATATGTATTGAGGATCACCAACCTAAGGCCGATGACGGGAGCAGGCTTCATAGTCGCCTACTGCGGCGAGATCAACACCATGCCCGCCCTACCGACGCATCCAGCAGCTGAGAGGATGGACATTGATGAGAAGGGGCGGATCACAGGCCTCACATGAGGTGTCAAGGGCATGGCGGTGATACTCGACGGGAAGAGGGCCTCCGCCGAGCTGCTTCAGGAGCTTAAGGGGCGAGTTGAGAAACTGAAGGAGAGGGGTGTCACCCCCTCTCTGGCTTTAGTCCTCGTCGGCATGGATGAGGGATCAAGGCGATATGTGAAGATGAAGGCGAGGAGATGTAAGAAGGTCGGCGTTGAGGCCACGGTACACCACCTACCCGAAGCCACAACGGAGGAGGTTGTCTCCCTCGTTGAGAAACTCGGTGGAGATCCATCGATTCACGGCGTCATGGTTCAGCTCCCCCTCCCAGAGGATATCGATGAGGATGAGGTGCTGGCGGCTATACCGCCGGAGAAGGATGTCGACGGCCTAACCAATGAAACCCTAGGCAGGCTACTTAGGGGGGAGAAATGCTATCCTCCAGCTGGTGTGGGGGCCATCCTCGAACTCCTGGAAAGATATGGCATCGAATACGTCGATCGACACTGGGTTATCGTGGGTCTCAGCGACATCGTTGGGAAACCCCTCGCAGCCCTATTGATGAGTAGGGGGATACCGGTGACCTGTGTGAGGAGTGATCACCCAAAGCTGAGTGATTACACGAGGATGGGGGATGTGCTTGTCGTCGATGTAGGCCGAAAATGGGCTGTGGGGAGCGAGATGGTTAAGCCTGGAGCCGTCGTCATCGACAACGGCAACAACTATGAAGATGACAAGGTCTATGGAGACGTCGACTTCGAGGCGGTGAAGGAAGTGGCCTCAGCTATCACACCTGTCCCAGGCGGCGTAGGGCCAATGCTCATCGCCAACCTCATAAAGAATACGGTTGAGGCAGCTGAGAACTCGATTTAGGGGGATTAGGGATGGCGAGGACCCCCTCTAGAAGGCTGCGGAGGATGATGAAGCAGATGGGGCTGAAGATGGATACGCTGACAGATGTAGAGGAAGTCGTCATCAGGGGGAGAGACCGAGAGATCGTCATCGAAGAGCCTATCGTAGCCGTTCTTGACATGAGAGGTGAGAGAGTCTATCAGATCACGGGGGGGCGTGTTAAGGAGCGGGGGCTGGAGCGTAAATCAATACCGGAGGAGGATATCCTCCTCGTCGCCCAGCAGGCGGGCGTCAGCCTCGAAGAGGCTCGAAAAGCCTTAGAGGAGGCGGAGGGGGACCTCGCCAAGGCGATATTGATGCTGAAGACGGGGTAGAGGGGGAACTTGCTCACGGTTAGGTATCGCAGGGGAGTCGTCGTCGAGTATGGATGCGACGCCGTCATCTTCGACCCAACGGGGCTGACGCCCCACCCAGCTTTCATCTCCCACGCCCACGCGGATCACTCGGCAGCCTTCAAACATCCAGATATATGGAAGGGTTCCACGGAGGAGACGAGGAGGCTTGTCGAGGCCCTGGGATGGGGGAGAGGCCAGAACTGGAGGGAGCTCCGCGTCGGCGGTTCGCTGCGTATAGGGGAGATAGAGGTTAGAGGTCACAACGCGGGGCATGTCCTCGGCTCCCTCCTATTAGAGGCCATAACCCCTGAGGGGACGGTTCTCTATACGGGGGACTTCAACGTCGGGGATTCCTACACCATGGAGGCAGCTGAGGCCGTGGAGTGCGACATCCTCGTCATAGAGACCACCTTCGCCTCCCCCCTCTTCAGCTTCCCCTCGAGGAGGGAGATAGCTCTGGAGATGGTGAAGTGGGCCGTCTTCGACGTGATACCGAGAGGCAGGACACCGGCCTTCAGAACCGACCCAATAGGGAATGCACAGGAGATCATCTCCATCTTCAACCGCTACACAAACCTCCCAGTTCTGACCCTCGGAAGCGTCACCAAGGCCAGCGACATCTATAGAGCCTACGGCTTCAAGCTTGAATACGTCGATGCGAGAAGCGATGAGGGGGAGGAGCTCCTCGAGGATGGGAGATGCATCCTCATCGCCCCAAAAGGCTCCAAGCTATTCTCCGAGCGCCTTGAGCCTGCTCTGGCATCGGGGTGGGCGGCCATAATGAGGGGGAGAAGCAGTAGGCCCTTCCCCCTCAGCGACCACTCAGACTTCAGGGGCATACTACGCTTCATAAGGGGGTGTAGGCCGAAGAAGGTGTTAACCTTCCATGGGACAGCCCTATCGAGAGGATTCCCGGAATACCTGAGGAGGAAGCTGGGCATAGAGGCATATCCCCTAACAGCTCGGGGGGAGGGCGTAAGGCTGAGGCCGAGAAGTGAGGAGAGGATCAAGAGATGCTGCGAGCAGATACTCCTCGAGATGCGATCAGGCTTCATCTATAGACCAAGCTGGCTGATGAAAGCCATGGCCCTAAGGGGATACAGCAGAGATGAGACGCAGGAGGCGATAAGGAGGTTGATGGAGAGGGGGATATTAACCGAGGATGAGGAGGGCGTGAAACTCACCCCTTAAGCGTTCTCTAAGCGTGGACAAGGAGGTGAAATCCAGCTGGAAAT
>Ga0190363_1000952_pt1 | contig 17314 bp, 19 predicted proteins | sample 48721867_MG_FD_161272 | JGI IMG/M metagenome (GOLD analysis project Ga0190363, IMG submission 161272) | Hydrothermal vent microbial mat bacterial communities from Southern Trench, Guaymas Basin, Mexico - 4872-18-6-7_MG | ecosystem: Environmental > Aquatic > Marine > Hydrothermal vents >... | reverse complement strand
CTATGATAAATGTACTATGGTATTTCACCATATTACGGTAGACGGGTTTCAGTATTATATAATGGTGAATTTAAACAATTACTTATTTCAGCATTGGTTATAGCTGTAGCTTTCTCTATAAGGGATATATTGTCACTAAATTACTATAAGGTATTAGCTGCAATAATAGCTGTAGCGTTCGCTTTCATATTTCACGAAATTCTTCATAGATACGTAGCTAAAAGACTAGGGTACTATGCTAGATATCAAGTATGGCCTATGGGGCTCATGTTAGCTCTTATACTTTCCGTAGTTACATTAGGTAGAGTTGTTTTTGCCGCACCAGGTGCTGTAGTTATTTTTCCGAAACTACCTTTCGGAACAATTGATAGAAGAGATTATGGGAAAATAGCTGCTTCAGGACCTTTAGCGAACATAATTTTAGGATATCTTGCTCTATTTATCCTAGAACTTTACCCTATAAGTTCCTTAAACACATTAACATACTTTATAGTATCAACACTTCTCTATATGAAAACGATTAACCTATGGTTAGCTCTATTTAACTTAATACCTTTTCCGCCATTAGACGGCTCTAAGGTTTTTGTTTGGAATAAAACTATTTGGGCCTTAATGTTTGTCTTAGCTGCTTTACCACTATTCATACTTCCATTAGTTCTCTAACATCTCAAAACAATACGGTAAATTCTTAAATGTATGAATGAAGATATTAAATTAAAATTTTAGGTGTCTTAAATGAGGTGGAAAGTAGATTACAGCCCATCATACTCCATACTAAAGCTATTCCTTGAACCTGGCGAAGCTGTTACCGCTGAAGCCGGTGCCTATGTTCTTCACAAGGGCGATGTTGAGATAAAAACACATACTGGAGGAGGTTTACTAAAGGCTCTCACTAGAGCAATGTTTGCTGGTGAAAGTATTTTCGTAAACACGTTCATAGCTAGGGGAAACGCTGAATTATGGTTTGCACCGGGAGTTCCTGGAGACATAGTTTACGTGCCTTTACAGGGCCAAGAACTAATAATACAGGATGCCTCATATCTAGCACACCACGGTAATGTTGACTTAGGAGTGGCTTGGAGAGGATTTAAGGGTCTTCTTGCCGAAGGATCTCTAGTATGGTTCAAGGTTAAGGGAGTAGGAGGGGTATGGGTCAATAGCTACGGTGCCGTTGAGAAATTGGAGCTTGCTCCAGGAGAGAAAATGACTGTAGATAATTTCCACTTCGTTGCAATGGACCCTACCGTCTCATGGAAGGTTAGGAAATTTGGAGGAATAAAGAGCTTCGTTTTTGGAGGAGAAGGAGTTGTTATTGAAATTACAGGACCCGGAAGAGTATATGTACAAACAAGAACGTTACCGCCTTTGGCGGCAATGCTTAGAAAGTTTATTAAGCGATAATTAAAACCTTAAAATAGTGTTGAAAAATCCTTATCAAAATAGGCCTCCACAACTTCCACATTTTTCGGAGATGAGTTAGCTTGGGAATACTTGTTGAAGCACCTTTAGTTCCAGTAGACATTGTTATTGATAGTAGGGAAGCCTCTAAAAACAGCGATGTAGTTTCGGAACTTAAGAAAGCTAAATTAAAAGTTGCCGTATCAGCTTTAAACGTAGGAGACTACTTCTTGCTTGCTTCGAATGATAAGAAGCCTGTTCTTGTCGAGAGGAAAACAGTAACAGACTTTCTAAATAGCATTAGGGACAATAGAATATGGGATCAACTTAAGTTACTGAAGAAAGCGGAAGAAGAGGAAAACGTTACAGTTGTCATATTGGTTGAGGGATATCTTGGGATTGTTGAAAAATATACTAAGTGGAATATTTCAGCTGTTCTCAGGATAATGGATGAAATAATTATAGATTGGGATGTGAAAGTAATACCTTCACCTAATAAGAAGGCAACTATAGCATGGCTTATAGCTAAGGCGAAGTCTCTAGGGATAGCTGAAAAGAAAAGACCTCCCAGGTTACGTGTTGAAAAGAAACCTATGGGCATTAATGAAAGAATTCTTTACGTTACTGAAAGCATAGTAGGACCTGTTCTCGCAAGAAGACTTCTTAGAAAGTTTAGAACACTAAGAAATTTAGCAAATACCTCAATTCCAGAGCTCATGAACGTTGAAGGTATTGGAGAGAAGAGGGCAAAGGAAATATATGCAATATTCAATACATCATGGACTGAAATTTAAGTTAGAAAATTTTTCCGGGAGCAAACTCTTTCTCATAAAGCTCCCTTCTCCTAACTTCAAGAACATCTATGGGTTTACCTAAATATTCAGCTGCAGAAATAACTCTAACCTTTAACGCCTTAGCGTAACCGTAGATTTCATGTAACCTACTCTTGTACTCACTATCTCTTAAAAGGTGATGATCAAGAATTATTGTGCTACCTTTTAAAGCTTCAATAATTTCCTTAAGATTCTTAATGCTCTTCTGCAGATCACTCATAGAAAACTTGTACCCTAGCATGTAGGTTAGCGGTCCATCAACTATTAAAATGTCGGGCTTATGTAGTAATATGAATTCTACTTGTTCCTCCAAAACAGGGCCTTCAACATCTGATGTATATAGGAATTTCTCTTCTCCGTCATCCACGAGAACTTCGATAACATAGCCTAATCTATCATTTACACCGTGTGGAACAGGTTTAGAAAAACATATTTTTGTTTTACCAAAAGCGAAACATTTTGAATCGGCTATTACAAGCTTACTGATGTAGTTATTTACAAGTTTTAGGAACTTTGAAGCCCTTATTTTCTGGGAAATATTTATTTTGTTCTTAGGATCCTTAACAATTAGAATTTTACCATTATAATTTTCTAAGGATATTATTCGACCAGGGTCGTGATGGTCGTAATGGTAATGCGTTATTATAGCTACATCGGATTCCCTTAAGAACTCTTCGATATTTGAGGAGAGCTCGTAAAGCCTTTCAACCTCTACCCTATGTGGCGGTAATCCGAATCTTCTAGGAGCTAACGCAGCTGAAGGATCAATTATAATGTTCAGATCTTTTGTTTGAACATATGTTGCTTGAGATCTTACACCTAAGCTATCGAACGCTAACGGAATAATCTTCAATAGAAGCACCTAAACTCTAAATTTTCCACACTACACCATATGCTTTATTATTTTCTCCAGATTATAAACGATAGAGCATCAATTGCTTTCTCCAATACTGTCTGCTTTTTACAAACCCCGATTCAATAATGTGGTCTTCGCTAGAAACCACACGAAAACATGTATTTTTAATAATGAAATCGGGTTCTTGAAGTGTCTACAAGCGAACATAGGAGCGCTCTATGTTTTAAGAATAAGTTTCAGCGTCTATCAGCTAATATGACGCCTCTATGTAGCAACAGATATTTTAGGAAAAACCGTTGAATCATGTGATTAGGAAGACTGTTTATCCATGGTGATGTAGGGGTTGAGTAGTGGTCTAAAACTTGCCTTAATAGATATGGATGGTACTTTACTTAATGGTAGAAGTCTTAATGCAATAGCTAAGCTCGGTTTTGAAAAGGAAATACGTGAAATAAGGAAGGCATTCTCTGAAGGGAGAATATGGGCTTATGAAATGAGCTTAAAAATAGCCGAGCTCTTAAAGGGCACCTTGGTTTCTAACCTTATCGATGAATTCGACAAAATACCTTTAGTTCCCGGAGCAAAGGAATTTGTTAAATGGCTTAAGTTGAAGAACTTCATGGTAGTTATTGTTTCAGATTCATACACTATTCTTGTTGAAAGGGTAGCTCAAAAAGTAGGGGCTGATGATGTTTATGCTAACACTCTTCATGTAGAAAACGGTGTAATAACAGGTAAATTGTCAATGCCTACAGGTTGGCAATTAGTTAAGGGGTGTATGAGAAAGTCTGTTTGCAAACTAAATGCACTATTCAAATACATGGCAAAATACAACATACCGATAGGTAGAACATTAGCAATAGGAGATAGTAACATAGACATTTGCATGATAAAATACGCTAAACTAGGGATAGCGTTTAACCCTAAAAGCTACGAAGTAGCCCAAGAAGCAGACATTGTAGTGAAAGGAGACTTTTACGATTTGAAAAAAGCTCTTGAACCACTAATTGAAAATAATGAAATGTTCCCCTAAGTAATCTTTAGGGAAAATACTGAGTAGAGAGAATAACTGTATTCTTCTGGGAAACGTTGTGCACCTTTCCAAATCAATCACGATAATTGTTTGAAGATTTAAAGTCTAGGTTTTATTGAACATAATAAAACCCGCTGTAGTTGCAAGGCTTTTATACTACCTACATTCTAATGTTGTTGAAGAAGGTGGAATCTGGCGTTAAACAATGATTTTGGACATGCATGTTCATACGAGATTTTCTGACGGTAAAATGTCAGTTAAAGATGTGGTTAGCGTTGCTATTAAAAAGGGATTTGGTGGAGTTGTAGTTACGGATCATGACACTTTGAGTGGAAGCTTAGCTTTAATGAGGCATGTTAAAGAAAGGGGAGTTGAACTTGTAACGTTCCCTGGGATTGAGGTTTCTACGAGGGAAGCACATATTTTAGTATATAATGTTCTTAGGATTCCGAAATTTGAAACAATTGTTGAATTAGTAGATAAGGTTCATGATGAAAACGGTATTGTAGTTTTCGCTCATCCTTTCGGCAAAGTATTCCTACTAGAGTACTCCCTAGTTAGGAATAATGAGGTTTTACGGAAAATAGATGCTATAGAGTGCATTAATGGTAGAGTTCCTATGAGAAGCAATTTGAAGGCATTAGAGCTAGCGAGAAAATACAGTAAGCCATGTATTGGAGGGAGCGATGCACACATCCCTGAGGAAATAGGAGTCGCATACACTATGGTTGATAAGGAAATAAGCTCCTTCGACGACCTATTAGACGCCATACTGAAGTCTAAAGTAAGAGCAAATGGAGGTCGCAACTTTATGGAAATAGCTAGGACTATTATCATTAAGCATTTAAGGAGGTAGACTTCGATAAAAACATGAAGACTTGTATGTGAGATTGTTGGTTATCAATGAAGAATTTGGAGAAGTGTTAAGGTGTTTTCTCTGTTATTACGGGGTTCTATACCTTACTCTGAAGTATACTAGCGTATATACGATGGTACTAGGTATCTTTACCCCTTAAGTCTTTTAAACATTCCATGGCCGAAGTAGTTTATCGGAAACTATGAGATCAATGAGGTGATGCTTACATGGGCATGGTATTCCTTGCGCTTGCAGGAGCAATATTGGGCTTCGCTCTTGGAATAAAGTTTGGTGGAGAATACAAGATTCAGAAAGCACTTATGCTTGCCCCTCTTACAGCCGTCATACTCCCCCTAGTTATTCTCATATTTTCCGAAATTATACAGGCAGTTGCTTTTCTCAGACTTTTCGAAGCAACAGTAGCTATGGCGTCAGCAGCAATACTTGTATCTTGGTCTGAAAAATACGGTTAAAACTATGAAAAACAATTAAAGCCTTAGCAGCAAACATAGACGCAACATTAACTATAAACAGAAACAGCTACGAACTTTCATTCAATAAAAGTTCTCGAAAACATGGAATTCTCCTAATTCTTGTTTCAGTTAATGCCTTCACTCATTATAATAGGTTTTTCGAGGCATCTTGGAATATTTGATCCTGCTCTCGCGAAAACGGATGCTTAATATTCCATAGAGGAAGAAAATGTTATGTGGCAGGAGAAGACACTATAAAAAGCTGCTAAAGCAATGTAGGGCAGGTTTTTCCGAAATAGTGAAGAAAAATATTTGATGGGAGGTTAACTAGACAATGAGCTACGATGATGTAGTGGATTTCATTCTCAAAAACTCTAGTAAGTGCTTAAACCCTAAAGAAGCAGTTAGCTTAATTTTTGAAAGCAAAGCTTCTCCAGACATGAAACTTAGCTTCATAGGGCACTGTATTTCAGTAAAAACGCTTTCCCCTACAGGATTTAACGAAGAAGATACAGTATTGGCTACAGCATTCACTGAACCTAAAGGCGGTTCTTCATTAAAAACTCTCGAAACAACAGTTGACGATTTCGGAAGGGTTTCAGGAACAAAATATTTTGTTACCAATGGTGCTTTTGCAGCACGCTTTCTCGTTCTTGCCCAGAAGAAAACAGGAGAGCATGTGCTATTGCTTGTTAGGAGGAGCAAGAATGTAGTTACGGAGAATCTTCCGCTTATAGTTTATGAAAAATCGGGTATATCTAAGGTCGTATTTAAAAATGCGGAGTCGAAGCAAATGTTTCATGAAGGAAAGGAATCCTACGTTAAAGCTCTCAAAGGGCTAGTTTACGGTAGAGTTCTTGTTTCAGCTCTCGCAGTTTCCCTAGGTTTAGAAATTCTCGATAACGCAATAGAATGGGCAAATAAAAGATTAGCTAACGGAACACCTTTAATAGAAAAAGAAATCATAGAGCAGAGAATTGCTGACGCATATGCTAAACTTAGTGTTGCGAAATCCTACATAGCTAAAGTAGTTAGCGAAAATACGCTAACATGGATTAGCACAAGCGTTGCCAAGTATGTTTCAGTTAATTATTCAAGTAAAGCAGTTGAATCTTTAATTAAAATATTTGGCGGATACGCCTTCCTAAAAACAACCGATATAATCCATAAGTACTTGCACATACTAGCACTAGAGCCCGCTGAAGGAACATCGGATATTCAATTGAAAATAATTATGAAAAGTATTTTACGTGAGAAAAGTAAAAAGTAAGTATATGTCGCACATCATTTAGAGATAATAAAGATACTATTGTTGTAAAAAATAGGGAAAGGAGACTTTTAAATTAAATAACTATTTCATCACCGTCATTAGGTATAAGTACACAGGTACTTCCAACATTAATTTTTCTAGGTAAGTTAAGTATGAACCCTTCATGAAAAATTATTAAGTAAGGAATTTTCAATTTTAAAGCAATATTTAGCGCATCATTTATTGTTGAATGGCCTTTATTATGAGCATATTCTTCAAAACCTTCAAGAAACGTTGCTTCATATATGAGAACGTCTGATCCCCTAATATACTCGTATATTTCAGCATAGGGAGCAGTATCGCTACTGTAAAAAACAGTTTTCCCCTCTTTTTTCAACACTATCTTAAACATTAAGGATCTTACGGAATGTTTCGAAGGATAAGCGTAAACCTCAATATTATTGTCGCTAAACACTTTACCGAATGGTTCAACACCAACGATCTCACATTTTACCTTATCTTCCACATTAGTGTTTCTAAACAGTATTTTCAAGAACTCTACATAATCTTTTAAAACAACTATTTTTAAGCAATCGGCGTAACCATAAGCTTTAAGATTTATTAGAAGCCCCGGTAAGCCAAGTACGTGATCTCCATGAACATGAGATATAAAAACAGCTTTAATATTTAACGGGTTTAATCCTCTATGCTTCTGCATTTTCTTAAAAGCGCCTTCTCCAAAATCTAAAACATATAGTGAATCCGTATCCTTAGGTTGTAAAACTATCGAAACATAATCTCTATTCGAAGGAGAAACCCAACCCCCCGTACCTAGAAACACTAATTTAACCATAATTTACCACTAAATTTTGCTTATTTTTCCAGATTCTCTAAGAACCTTGAGAATAAGCACTGTAATAAATAATGCTATTGGCGCTGGAGCGAAGTCTAAAAGGAAAGCTGACATTAACGCAAAGCCTATGTTCGCAAAGTTTTGAGGTAATAGTCCAGGTGCAACATGAACCGCTATGAACCATAAACCCAACCCTATAATTATTGAGCCTACAGTTAACCCTGCAGTAGAAGATAGGATTAGTGCTAAAATCCAGTTCATCCCCTTCCTTCTTAGAGCCTTATATACGGAACTCATAGTGTAAAATCCTAAGAAATTAGCTGGCGTTCCACTAAATACTGTAAGTAGTGGTGTTCCATACCTTACTATACTTGCGATAAATGTTCCAAGAGCAGCACTTAACCCGGCGATTATTGGAGCGTAAATTACAGCTACGACCATGGGAATAGCTATTGCAGGTCTAAATTGGATAAAAAATATTCCTGTAGGGAGATATGCTGTTAAGAGCGAAGCTATAGCGTAGAGTGATGCGAAAATAGCTATCGTTGCTACTTTCTTCGAAACATCCTTCACTTTAAATACCACCAGAGAAAGCTAATGCCTTCCTTTGCTATTGAGGTAATGTTTCATTTAATAAGTATTATAACATTTAGCTTTTACTGTTTTAAGGCGTTTCTCTAAACCCCTTAGCTAACCTGTTTTTCTCATAAAACTCCACTAATTCGTTAAGGCTTAGTTTCTCATAACCTGCTACGGCGCCGACGGGCATTATGTATAGTGGCCTATAGTTTGTTGGTAAACTAAGTACTTCAGCTACTTGGTCATCGTAGAAAGCCCCTATAGCAACCGTACCTAAGTTTAAAGCTACAGCTTGTAAGTAAATGTTTTCACCTACGTGTCCTACTTCCATATGCACATACCGATATCCTCTATCGCCATAATACCCTGTTGTTCTCTCATATTCAGCAACAATAACTATGTTTACAGGAGCTTTCCTAATCCATTCCTGATTCAAAGCTGCTCTAGCTAATTCATTACTAAAATCACCCTCCTTAACAAGAATTAGAGAGTGAGTTTCAACATCGTACTTGTAAATTCCAGCCTTTACTCCTTCAACACCACCTGTCTTAATCACAACGTAGAGTTCTAGCGGATATGTTGCACCAGCTGATGGAGCTGTCCTAAACTTGTATTTCAACTCCGTTATTCCCTGAGCCGCCCATAACATTTGAGCTAGCTGCTTCAATGTTAGAGGTTTCGGAAGATACTCTCTAACACTTCTTCTCATAAGCAAAGCTTCTTCAACACTTACATTACCTTTAAGATTAGGGTAAGGTAACAGTATTATGGATCTGCTAACACCACCATCAGTTACAGGAGCCACTGTAGTTACGGTTTCCATAGGTTTTACTTTTAAGTACTCCAGTATTTTAGGTAAAGCAAGAACAAGCAATACTATTGTAATAACCACTGAAACTATCGCTACAAACTTAAGTATTTCAACATATATTGAAACCATTATTTTCTCCTCCCAAAAATACTTAGGATTAATCTGCGATTTAAATTAGTAGGAGAATAAAGTATGAACTACCATTACTTAGATGCAACAATAACCGCAATTCTCCTCATAGTATCTATGGTAACGGGAGGTTTAAGTGTACTAGTTAAAGGTAAGCTTAAAAAGTACATTCTAATATTACATGTTTTAATCTCCATTGCGGCATATGTTGCTTTCATGATAACGTACTTAAGAGCGCCAACACTTTAGCTTATAAAAAGAAAACAGGTTTTATTGTTTTTACTACCTAGTCTCTCTAAATGCCCAAGGCACAAATATTCTCTCTAAAACATGAATCGTAGCGAAAAGCGCTAAACCTATTACTGAAAGCATAAGTATTGCTGCAAAAGCTATGTCGGTATCTAGTTGTGGAGTTGCAGCCAATATTACGTAGCCTAAACCTTCACTTGAAGCTACGAATTCCCCTATAACTGCGCCAACTATTGAAAGAGTTACTGCGCTCTTTAATCCGCTAAAGAAGAAGGGCATCGCATATGGTAGCCTTATTTTTAGGAATATTTGCGTTTTCTTAGCGTTAAGCAACCTAGCAATATTTATTAGTTCTGGTGGAGCTGTTAGAAAGCCTGTAGTTAAATTTACAACTATTACGAAGAATGAAACAAGAAATGCTATCACAATTTTCGATTCCAAACCTAGACCAAACCACATAACTATTACTGGCGCTATTGCAACTTTAGGTACTGTTTGAAACACCAACAATATAGGGTATATGGTGTTTTGAAGCATTCTCGAATAAGCTATAGCAATACTTATCGGTATTGCAAGTAACACTGCAACAAAGAATCCCAGTAATGATTCATAGAATGTAACGTATGCGTGATAAAGTAGAAGAGACCAGAATTCTACTAATCTTGCAACAATAGCTGAAGGAGAAGGTAGAAGCCATACTGGGATTTCGAAAATTCTACATATTGTTTCCCAAACACCGACGAGAAGAGCTAATGTCACCGTTGGCATAAAATATCCCGAAATTATCGCCTTAATTCTTTCCTCACGAGTTATCTCTCTAGTTCGACTCATAATTTTTCACCGTTAAACCTTATAGCTTAAGCCTAAATGGTCTCTAATTGATTTAACATATCTTAGAAACTCCTCGGAAGTCTTCATATCCAAAGTTCTAGGTCTTGGAAGATCAATGTGTTCTTCATGAATTACCTTGCCTGGTCTCGCTTTAAACACTATTACTCTATCAGCTAGAAACACTGCTTCAGGAATATCATGTGTTACGAAAAGCACCGTTTTCTTCTCGGTCATCCAAAGCTTCTGCAACACTAAATTAAGCTCCTCCCTAGTTAAAGCATCAAGTGCACCGAAGGGTTCATCGAGAAGCAATATTTCCGGATTATGTATTAAAGCTCTAATTAGCGATACTCTTTGTTGCATACCACCACTAAGTTCCCATGGGTACTTGTTTTCAAATCCTTTTAACCCTACAATTTCGAATAGCTCAATAGCTCTCCTCTCATACTCTTTAAGGTTTCCTCCCAAGATCTCAGCAGGTAAAAGGACATTCTTTAATGCTGTTCTCCAAGGTAAAAGGTTCGGATTTTGAAAAGCCATACCTATTCCTCGCTGAGGTCCCTTAACAAGTCTTCCATGAATGTATATTTCGCCTTTAGTTGGAAGTATTAGGCCTGAAATAGCTCTTAAAATAGTGCTTTTACCGCAACCTGAAGGCCCAACTATACTAACGAATTCTCTTTCTTTAACAGTAAATGAAACATCCTTAACAGCTAGAACTTTAGATTTCTTACCATAGTACTCTATTGTTACATTATTAACAACTATTACGTCTTTAACCATTTTAAATTGTGACCCCGACTTTCTTTAGGTTAAAGGTTAGAGAAGGTAAAAAATTATTTAACTTTAAGGAACCATGTTGTTTTCTACTCACTTAACTATTCCTCCCTGGATATTGCCGTAATTGCCAATATGTTATCGGCTTTTAAGGGCTCTACGTATTCCAGAGTTATTTTTCCAGGTAAGAACTCATCGGTGTATATTTCGTCAGATGAAACCTTCCTAGGTAAATTAAATACCTCCGTTATTGCATCTATTGTTGCTTGAACTCTTTCGGGGTCGAAATATCCTATTCCGTGCTCTTCCGCTTCAGGCACTAAAACCAGTTTCTTTAAAATATCTATTTCCGCTCTAGCAACATCCCTATCTAATGTTGGAAATCTTTTAAGTAAAATGTCAACTGCTTCATCCGGATGCTCAAATGTGTACAAGAAACCTTTAATTACAGCCCTTACAAAGCCCTTTACAACTTCTGGATGTTCCTTAATGAAGTCCTCTCTAAAAACAATGCCGTTACTGTAAATGTTAACTCCATAATCAGCCCATAGAATCATTACCGCGCCGCCTTTGCTAGCTGCCGCTTTATCTACAACTGGCTTCTGCATAGCGAACTCCGTTATAGCATCAACTTCTTCATTAACAAGCAATTGAACTTTAACTTCTGGTTTAACGAATTTCCACTCAATAGTGTTAGGATCTATCCCGGCTACTTTAGCAAAGTACGGGAATAAAACATAGTTTATATCTCCAGGGCCAGCTGCCGAAAGAGTTTTACCTTCAAGATCTTTAGGCTCATCAATACCTGATTTCTTCAGTGCAAACACAGCAAAAGGCGCTCTAGCATAAATCATAGCAACCATTTTAGCATTAAATTTCGGATCCTTAGCTTTAGCTATTATGAGGGTTGAAATATCCCCAAACCCTACGTCGACAACTCCTGTCGCTACTTTCTGAATAGTATCTGCTGAACCATAGCCCCTAACAATCTCTACACTTAACCCCTCTTCCTCAAAGAATCCTTTTTCTAAAGCAACAAAGTACGGTGCATGTCTACCGTAAATCGCCCAGTCAAGACTGAAGAGTAAGTGCATTTTCTTTTTAGACGCTTGCCCTGGCCATAGAACTGGCGCTGCTACAACGCCAACACCCAACCCTACGATAAAGGCTATTATTACAGCTATAATTACCTTCGAACTCATATTATTCCCATCCCTGCATTCATTTAGGAATTTTAAATATATAAATTAATTTTATGAATGCCCTCAGAGATAAAATTTAAATATTTAAATAAATATAACGTTGGTGCTGAAATGTTTTTATTGAGCACCGATAGAGTGTAGGGAAAAGATAGCTAATATACTGCTTTTAAGTCTAAAATCCGGGTTTCTAAGTTATAATTTCAACTGTATCCTGCTGTTTTAAGATACCATCCGAAATCCTTCTTAGGCCCGAAAGCATGTAAGCCTTTTTCCATAAGCTTCTTTACTATTTTCTCAGCTTCTTCCTTAGATAGTTCACCTCTTCTCATTAGAAAATCTATAACCTCTAATGCTTGCTCTACCGAATTGGCTCTTCTAATGAAGTCATAAACGTTAGGTTCGTATCCTCTCCACGGATCATTGCTTCTTAAACTAATTTTTACATGAACAGAACCTTTATTCTCAAGAATTTCCCTAGCTAAGTTAGGAAATTTCTTCTTAAATTCTTCAATATCCCACTCCAAAAGCTACACCTAACTGGTTACTACTATGTTCCGTTATCTCAGACATTCTAATTAAATAGTTTCCTCTTACATTAACGCTCTTTTCAACAATTACTTTAAACACTATCTCCCCATTATTTTAAAGCATAAACAAATTAGGTTTCAACTAACACGCTAATGACGCTCTTAAGTGGTTAGTAAAATAAAAATTCTCTCAAATGTACAAACTCTTTTAAAGTAATTTCTCAGTTATATTAAGGTACTATGAAAGTAAGAGCGCGGAGGTGTTAGTTAGAAAGTAGGGCTACACATAATTGTTTAGCGGTGTCTCCTATGGACTATGCTACATTATTTCTTCTTTCCATTTCATTCATAGGTGGCATACTAATAACACTAGCTTATGGAAAGCTTAAGTCAAGAAGAACTAGTTAAAACAGTTTAAGTGTAAAACAAAGCTATTTTCTTTTAACTCCATAGTATTTCTACCTAATCCCATAATAGGCTTCATTAAGCCCATTTTTCTCTAAATTTCTTAGGCCTCCTGTAAAAGCGATGTTTTTGGTTTATCTGTTTTCTCCATATTTTCTGAACAGGTAGAAACCTTTAGACCATTACTTAAGACCGTTGCTTCCTATATTCTAGGAAACTTTTATTTTACTTAGCTAACTACAGTACATTTTAGGATTGAGAACTGGTGGAGAAATGGTTAGAAAGATTATTCCTGACGTTAATGAGCTAACTCCGAAAGCGTTTCTTCAAACATTTGAGAAAATAACTAAGCTTAAAGAATCTATAGGCATAAAGGCTATACTCGATAATCCCCCCGATCTTTTCGAAAGAGCAAAACTTTACGGTATAAAGTATAGGAATAATTCATGGGGTTGGGCTTCAAATATTTGGAGCCGTTCAGCAAAAAACACTGTAGTTATAGAGAGAGATGAAGATTTAAAATATGAGCATAAACTCTTAATGCTTAGAGTTTTAGAGCACATTCTAGCCCAAGGACCTCTAATAAAAGTTGACGGATATGTTGGGAAACCTGGCACTAAAGTTCAAATGCATGCAACAGTCTATGTTGATCCGCAATTTCCAGATTTAGCTTACAGATGGAAGCAGCTTGTTTTCCCAGCACCGCCAGATGAAGAACCCGATGTTAGAGTGTTTGTTATCCCACATTACTTAGGTAACCCGAATATTCCGGGAACAAACCGTATGCTCATGGTTATGAGGTTTCCCCATTACGGATTCACAATAATAACTACGTCGTCCTATCAAGGTGAAATTAAAAAAGCCGTATTAACCCATTGGATATTTCACGTTTACAAGAGGGGATGTACGGGGGAGCATGCTTCTTTAAGAGAATTCACCGTTAAAACTGTTGATAATAAATGGAAAAGAATAGTGCTTGCAATATGGGGTCTTACAGGCACGGGTAAATCAACTCATGGACTTTACGTTTGGACACCTAAAAACTCTAAAAAGTACATTGAAAAATTCGGAATTAACCCTCTAGAATACGTTAAAGACCAAGTAATAAGAAACGACGACATAGTAGCTATATGTGAAGATAGAGTTTATGGTTCAGAGAGAGGATGCTGGACAAAAACGGAGGATTTAACGCCGGATCAGGAAGCTATGTGGAGAGCAGCTATGAGCCCCCATGCTTTCCATGAAAACACTGAGTTCGATGAAAACGGAAACCCATGTTTTGAAGGGAAACTTTTCCAATACTTCGGCATGCCAAATAGGAACTCTAGAAGTGTAATTAGACTTGAAGATACAGGGTATTTTGATGGGGAAGTAGTTTCCTCAGGCCCATTAACTACAGCTGTTTTTCTAACACCAGGTTACTTTACAGATTATGCTTGGATAAAAATAGTTGACCCAGCAATTGCAGCTAAAGCCTTAGCTGACGGTAGAACAATAGGTCATCCAGCACAGTCTAAAGAGGTCATAGGTAAGGTAAGGTATGTTGCTAGATATGCTCAACCATTCACGATGGGCGTTACTAACACAGCACATGTCGTAAGATTCTATGGAATGCTTGTGAAGAGAATTGAGAAAGGAAATCCAGTAGAGGTCTACATGTTCAATACGACTGGAAGAATAGTTGCTAAGTATAGGTGGGTTGAAAAGAAACTTGGAAATAAAACAATCATGGCTCCAGAACCAATACTTGTAAAAGACGAAAAAGGAATACCGAGACCCGTTGGAGGAACAAACCCGACAATCGAGGAAACAGAGCTCTTCCTACTACAAGCAGTTCGCGGAGCAGTAGAATATGAACCTCACCCAGTATGGGGAGAGAAAGTTCTCATACCAAAACATGTCCCCGGAATACCGGATGAAAGATTAAAGCAGCTTAAACCAACAACATACTTAAGCATGGAGGAATTTAGAGCCCTACTTAAAGCACAAATCGAAGAAAGCAAATACTGGCTCGACATAAACTGCCCCAAACTACCTGAGAAAATAAGGAACTCCATGGATTTTGAATAATAAAGTAAAAACTATCTTGAATACACACTTCACTTAGGCATTCCGTTTGTCCCTACCGCTTCATTTTGTTTAAAACTGTAGCATACTGTATCGGCGGTAGGGACTTCCACCTCGCCCACAGGGATTTAGGTATCCTTATGGGTTCATTGGTGGCGGTCGAGCCCAACGGCACAGAGCTCCCATCTACGTTTAACCCTACGGAGCTTGGAGCAATGCTCCCATCACCCCGCAGGGCTTTGAAAAGAATATTCCAACAGGCAACTACATCTCTATGCCATATTTCTCCTCCTCTAGAACACTTACCTATTCTTGAGCCATTGTCGTAGATTATTGGAGCACTATGGATTGGGCATAGTCTTGAGGTATTCCTTGGATTTATGTAGGTTACTGGCACACCGTACTCTCTAGCTTTCTCCTCTATCGCTCTCTGAATACCTCTGAAAGATGTCTGGAAAATCCTATGACGTAACTGTTTATCCCTTACCCTCTTAATCATGTTCTGAGCAGGTTTCTTGTCCAGCTTCTCAAGAACAATAGCATACCGCTTCTCATAAGCAGTCCTGACAATTATATTTGCAAGTTTCCACCTAATATCCTGTTTCTTCATCCCCTCCTTAAGCCTTCTCATAATCTTTCGTTTAATCCTTGACTTCTTACCATAGAGCTTATCATATCTCTCCTGAATACTCTTCCTGCGATAATAGTATCCAAGAACGAGCTTCTCCATATTGGTTTTAAAGAGGTAGGCTATACCATCAACTAGCACAGTAGCGTTATTCTCATTAACATCAACTGATAGGTAACCTCTAGGCTTGAACTCCTCAACTTCCTTAACGAAGGTTAGATAGATTATGAGCTGTCTATTTCCCTTATCGAGCTTTACCTTAGCTTCAGAAGCTAGCTTCCATCCTCTATTAGCGTATCTCCAGTACTGCTTATGAGGCTCAAGCTCTACCGTAACCCATCCCTTATGGGTGGCTATCCTGATAGAGGTTAATCCATTTGGTTTCCATAGGTGGTCATCAAGCCATATACTAATCCTCCTAACCACGGGATAATCTCTCTCAGCTAACCCGAGCTTCTTTAACCGTAAGAAACTCTTAACCCTAGTACTAGCATCCTGACATGCGGTATACACATAATGACTAGGTAATTGTGGATGAAGATTCCTCATTTCACGGTACTTCAAAGCCTTGAGCCTAGTAAAGCCCTTAACGTTGTTCCTTACAGCGTAGAGTACTAATTGTTCAACTATATTATGGTACATCCCTTCAAGCTCGACAAATACTCTAAACACCTTCCTCGGTAATTTTACACTTTTTACAATAACCGTCCTTGTTACTCTAGCCATTCTTCTCGACCTCTTCTAAGAGCTTCTTAAATCCTTGAACAAGCCTCTTCTTATAGCTCCTCATACCATATAGCTTACCAGCGAAGGAGGTAACAATTGCTAGCAAATCCTCAACTAGCTCTTGATAAGCATCTTTAGGCTCTTCACCATAAACAATCTCTATTTTAACACCGTATTGTTTAAAGAAGTACTCTAGGTACTCGAATCCAAAGCGGGTAAGTCTATCCTTGTAAGTAATAACTACTACATCCACTTGCTTGTTTACCACGTAGTTGAAGAGCTTCAATAAGCCTCTACGGTTAGTTTTGAGACCGCTAGCTATGTCACTTAGAATATCTACTACTCTATAGCCTTTAGCACTACAGTATTGTGTAAGATACTGTATTTGCCTCTCTAAATCGCTCTTCTGGTCGCTAGAGCTTACACGAGCATAAAAAACAGCTCTAGTCTCTTTGGCTTCTGGCTTCTCTCCAAGAATGCGTTCAACCTCAGAGTACGGTATCCTGATTCTCCCTGTAGGCGTTCTAACAACATGGATTCTACCTTCAGACACCCACCGCTTAAAAGTCCTATAACTAATCCCTACAAGCTCACAGAACTCCCTAGGCTTCAATAGCTTCTCTGAACTTGTTGACATCTGTCCCTAACCGACAATAAAATTCCCTAACTGACCCTAATAAGGGTTTCTGCCCCTATTGATAATTGATGAAGTCCTCCCAGGTTGATTTGAGATATTATAGTGACGCATTGATACGGATTAGCTTAACTACCTCCTTAGGAATTACGATATAGCTCATAGGTGGCTTGAAATATGGTATGTAACTCCTTATCT
>Ga0190363_1000951_pt1 | contig 17327 bp, 19 predicted proteins | sample 48721867_MG_FD_161272 | JGI IMG/M metagenome (GOLD analysis project Ga0190363, IMG submission 161272) | Hydrothermal vent microbial mat bacterial communities from Southern Trench, Guaymas Basin, Mexico - 4872-18-6-7_MG | ecosystem: Environmental > Aquatic > Marine > Hydrothermal vents >... | reverse complement strand
AATTTTGCTCTTTATCCAATACTCGGGCATTGATATCTATTATTTATAATTTTTCACAGGAAAATTTATAAATCGATAAAGAATACTATTAAGTTCTGTGGTGTCTTTTTTGCGCCTAAAAGTTCTTCATTTAGGCTTTGAATCCGGCGGCAGGTACGTGGTAGTTTTAGACGATGAAATAGCTAAGGAACTAGGCGTAGGAGCTTTAGATAGAGTTCTGTTAAAGCGTGACGAAAGGGAGATTGTAGCTATAGTGAACATCGGGAGACGCTTACCTTTAGACGCCATAGCTGTATACGATGAAGTAGCTAAAGTTCTCGACGTTAGAGAAGGCGAATACGTGGAAGTAAAGCCTGTAGAATCTCCTAAGTCTTCAGGTTATATAAAGGATAAAATAAGAGGAACCAGATTGCGCTATAACGAGGTTTTAGAAATTATTAAAGATATAGTTGAAGGTAGACTTAGCGATGTGGAAATAGCCGCGCTAGTTACGACTCTCCATCACCAAGGAATGAGCTTAGATGAAGCCTATTATTTCGCTAAAGCCATGGTTGAAACCGGTGAACGATTAGACTTGGGAGTGAAACCGGTTTTAGATAAACATAGCCTCGGAGGAGTGCCAGGAGATAAAACAACCATACTTGTAGTGCCTATTATAGCTAGTTTAGGATTTTATATACCTAAAACCTCTTCTAGAGCTATAACTTCTCCCGCGGGAACGGCCGATAGAGTAGAGGCTTTGGCTCCTGTAGATTTAGATATTGAAGAAATGAAGAAAGTAGTTTTAAAGACTGGAGGTTGTATGGTTTGGGGAGGCGCTTTACACTTAGCGCCTGCAGATGATATAATAATTAGAGTTGAATATCCATTATCGATAGATCCCTTCTTTACTCCCTCTATAATGGCTAAGAAGTACGCCGTAGGAGCTACTCACGTGATTGTAGATATTCCAACTGGTAGAGGAGCTAAGGTAAAGACTATAGAGGAGGCTCGTAAGATAGGTAGAGATTTAATTGAGGTTGGACGGAGGCTTGGAATGATCCTCCAGTGTGCTGTAACATATGGAGAGGAACCTATAGGCTACGCCATAGGTCCAAATCTGGAGGCTAGAGAGGCATTAAAAGCGATCATGGGTAGAGGCCCGACCGATTTAATAAATAAGGCGGTTAGTCTTGCTGGCACATTGCTAGAGATGGTGGGGAAAGAAAATGGCAAATATCTAGCTTGGGAATCTTTGAGACTTGGAAAAGCTGAAAGAAAACTTAGAGAAATTATAGAGGCTCAAGGTGGAGATCCGAAAATAAAACCGGAGGATATACCTATAGGGGATAAGAAAGTTGTTATCAGATCTCAGAAGAAAGGCCGTGTCTTATGGATTAATAACGCTATTATAGCTAGAATAGCTAGAATAGCTGGAGCTCCGAAGGATAAAGGCGCCGGAGTCCGTCTTTACGTAAAAATAGGAGATCACGTAAAAGAGGGAGATCCTCTCTTCGAAATAAGAGCAGAAGTTGGATATAAACTTCAAGCTGCGGAGGAAATAGTAGAAACTTCTATCCCGATCAATGTAGGCAAGCTTGAGGAAGAAATGCTAATTACTAAAATACCAGTAGGGACTTTTGAACAAAGACTTTTTCTCATAGAAAGGTAAAATTGTTTTCTCCAAATTTCATTTTACCCTTTACAAGTTAACAATAGTCTGCATTGTAAAATTATTTTTAGTGTTTCTCTTAAATGGAAGCCGGAGATATAGATAAGTAAGTCACTTGGTCAAGGCGGTTAAATGACTTCGAATAACGATATAGACGCTGCGAAAAATGAGATAATAATATTCAATATGGGTAAAGGATGCGTCTTCGACTTTCCAGTAGAGTTTTATAATAGATACTTAAAGGGAAAGATAAAATTGATAAACCCGAAGATATTATATCGAGGAGAGAAAATCTCAAGCTTAGGCAGAGTTAGACTTTTCGTAGATCCTGAGAAAGCCTCTGAGCTTAAAGTTTGGTTGGCGATACTCTTATCTGAAAATGAGAAGTATTTTCTAACTGAAATAGAGATGCCTTAGCGGTGTTTGTATTGGCAAAGCTGAAAATGAGTATTGAAGCAGGGAATACTCTAATGGTAGAAGGAGAAGCTAGAGTGAGTATAATAAGCGGTAGAGTAGATGTGTTCGGATTAATAGCGGAAAGAGAAACTTTTAGTATTGATAAGTTTAAAGCCCTACCCTTTTACGTGTTAGAAAATGCCGATATAGAAATTGAAGGAGGAAAGGCGTGGCTTATCGAGGGAAGGACCATACCTGATGAATGGATTAAAGCAGTAGAGGAAATCAAAAACATGGAAAAGCCTGTAAAAGTGGCAGTTATAGGTGGTATAGACGCAGGTAAAAGCGGGTTTATAACCTTTCTAACCAATAATCTGCTTGAGAAATATAAAAGAGTGTTTGTAATCGACGCCGATGTAGGGCAAAGCGATATAGGTCCCCCAACGACGATCGGTCTTGGAGTGGCAGAGGAGAAAGTAGCTGCATTAGGAGATATCCCACTTTACGACGCAGTTTTTGTAGGTTCAACATCACCTTATGGCATTTTTCATAGATGTGTTTCCGCAATCTCTACGCTAAAGGATTTAGCAGAAAAACTAGGTGCTGAAAGCATTATACTTAATACTACTGGTTGGGTTGTCGATCCTGGAGGTAGGGAGTTAAAAATTTCAAAGATTCAGGCATTTAAGCCTAGTACTGTTATAGGACTCGGAGAGAAAGGAGAATTAGAACATTTACTCAAATTTTTTGAAAAACAATTCAGGGTTTTACGTCTACCTCCTGCCGCCTACGCAAGACGGAGAAGCCGAGATGATAGAAGAGCCATAAGAAAGTTTACATATGCTAAATGGTTCGAGAATTCTAAAGAAATAGAGATAAGCTTTACTAATATAGCTTCAGCTTATAGCTTTATATTTTCAGGAAGTAAATTCTCGGTTAACGAATTAAAACTCTATTCCAAGATTATAGGTGCTAAAGTTCTCTATGGAGAAAGTTGTCCTGAAGTTTATGTCTTCGTGGTTGAAGACAATTCTAAAGTAAAAATTGATAGAATCGCCACTAAAAAAGCGTTGTTTTTAACACCAAGCTTCTTTAAACATTTACTTGTAGGCATTAGCTCACGTGAGAAAATGTTCGAAGGACTAGGAATAATAACTGACATCGATTTTCAGGAATGGAATATGAAAATTTTAACTAATGTGCCTTGCGAAAGAGCAGAGAATATACAATTTGGTTACATAAAAGTTGATCCAAAAACATTCGAAGAAGAGAAACGGATAGAGCGATGGAGTTTTTAACAAATCAATTCGCAGATTTTCTACAGTATAAAATATTTATAATCAAAAAATAGACTATTGTATAGATGTAGTTAAGCTTTTGTCGAGGGATATTATGTCTGGAAAAAATTCGATACTCGATAATCCGTGGTTTAAGCTTTCCCTGCTTATACTAGTCTTCATAGCATCTTCGGCGACAGTAATGTACTTATGGTTTCCAAGCTTTATAGAGATAGTATGGGGAGGAATACTCGTCATCTGGGTGCTTTTAGTAGTCTTTCGCTTCTCTAAGCTAGTATCTAGAAAGTGGAATAAATACGTAGCTAGGAAATTCATACACTTCTTAACGGGTGGACTAGTAGCTATAATAGCTCCTTATATCTTCGAAGTGCCGACTATACCCGTTTTAGGAGCCCTCTTTATGGCGATAGTTACTGTAGCTCCTAGGATTTGGAAAAAAGACTTAGATTGGTTCCAAATTAAAAATAATTTCGGAGACACATGGTTTTGCTTAAGTTTTGCACTACTTTTCTTGACGTTTTGGTATATCGACAAATGGATTGCTATCACAGCTGCTCTTTTCATGTCCATTGGGGACGGAATTACCGGAATTGTAAGGAATCGAATTTACAGGAGGCATGTTAAAGGCTTCTGGGGTAGCGTAGCTATGTTAGTAGTATCCGTTATCATAGGTGTGATCTATAAAGGCGTGTTAGGAGTATTGACGGCTATAGTGGCGACTATCGTAGAAAGAATACCTTTAATCGATGACAATATAACTGTGCCACTGATTTCTGCAGGAGTTATGTATTTTATACCAGTTCTGCTGGCGTAATGATAATGAGGAAGATAAGCTGGGAAGAAATACTTGACTTTATAAATGAAACTTCAACTATTTTATCGTCAAAGGAAAAGATAGACGTCGTCTTGGCCATAGGCTCTTCCGGACTGGTTCCAGCAGCATTGATAGCGACAAAATTAAAAACTACGGAATTTTATTCAATAAAAGTAGAAAGATATAATGAAGGTAAACCTCCTAAAATCCTGTATGAGGAACCGATAATACGTTCTCCCTTAAACATGGATTTAAATGGGAAAAATGTGTTAATTGTCGATGATTTAATTAATACAGGAAAGACTATTACAAAAATACTGGAAATCGTACAAAAAATGAAGGCAAAAAAGATAGTTACTCTAGTGCTTGTACTAAAGAAAGGAGCTTTGTTTAAACCAAATTACTATTATTTAGAGATAGATTCTTGCCCAGTTTTTCCATGGGAAATGTGACAGATTAGTTTCGTCAAAAAATGAATATTTTTATTCGAGAAATGATATAGACTTTCCATGGATTTTAGGATATTGTTAACCAAGAAGATAAAGAATAATCCGATACGGGAAATTGTGAATGTTATTGAGGCTATACAATCTTACGATTTTGATTGGGAATTTTACCTAATAAGCAGTGAAGAACAGAAATTATCATCGCTAGAAAAAATAACTCCAATACCATGTTCCCTGGGAGGATTAAGTTTTCTAAGCTTTATTTATGACGAAGAGAAACTTATCGAACATCTACCTTACAAGCAGAGCATAAAGAGGAAGATTAGTGATTTATTGATGAAGGGGTATCACGCGTCACGGATTATCAAAACCTCAGTGCTGGAGAGCATTCTAGAACACTATCCTGAAATTTTAACACACTGCTTCTTCGAAATCGCCTTTCCATTATCAAAAGAAAATGTAGATGAGGGAAAGATATTAGATGGATTATTTGAAGAATATGAACTTGTAGATACTGAATATTATTATTTAGAACCTTCTACCATTGAATCTATCTTGGAGGAAGTTTACTATCTTCACGAGTATTTAGAAAGGTTATCTCAGACATACGAGGGAAAGAGGAAGGAGGCAAAGGGCATCATTCTATTATTAAGAGGCATGTTTCCAGCATCTGCTACATTAACAGAATTGGAGAACGTTGTTGAGAAGAATATCGAGTCTATAAAGGATATAGTCTATAATAGAGTCTTACTCTATAATCGGTTAATTTCCGTTGAAAAACTATTTTAGAATCTATTATCTATTCAAAATGTGACTTCGGAATTAGATAATATAAACTCTTCATCTAATAGAGCGTTTCCCAGAGACTTTGTAATTCCAAGGTATGACGGGTTATCTGTGCTCAACGTTGCGATCAGTTTATGCAGGATTATAGGCGTAAAACTCGGTACAGGAGTTCCAGAACTTAAGTATTTAGCAGAGGTAGATGATGACTATGACTATATTATATCTTTTTTAATTGATGCCTTAGGTTTTCAAGATTTTACTAGTTATACGCCTAAAGGCTTGTTTAATAGCATTAAGAAATATTATAGCATATACCCCATAACTACATTAGCGCCATCTACTACAACCACTGTATTGGCGTCTTTCTCCACAGGTTTATATCCTCAACAACACGGGTTAATAGGGTATAAAATTTATTTCCGAGAATATGGGTTAGTAGTTAAAATCATAGAGTATAGGCCCGTGGTAGGCGGCTATAAGGATAGTTTAGGCGAGGAAGGTATAGATCCGCGTGAAATACTCCCATATAACTCTATATTTGAAATTTTAAGAGAGAAAGGGATAGAATCCTATCTCGCGTTAGATGCAAACAACATAGATTCTATGTTTACCAAACTGCTGGCGGGTGAGACAAAGTTTATACCTTATATAGAAATGGAAGATATGTTTCTTAATATACTGGAAACATTAAAAAATTCTAAAGGAAAAGCTTTCATACATGCTTATTGGGGATCTCTAGACTCTATTGGACACGTCTACGGGCCCGAATCTAGTGCTTATATTGAACATTTAAGGAGATTTTTGAGATATTTCTTAATTTTCACGAGGAAAATTGCCAAGTTAAAAGGGAAAGTATTAGCTGTTCTACTCTCTGATCATGGACAGGTACAAGTTGATCCTAAAAAGCCTTTAAGATTGACTCGTGAAGACGATTTATCGAAAACACTTTTAGTTCCGCCTTACGGAGACTCTAGATTCGTATATTTTAAAGTTAAAGAAAAAGCCCAATTTTTGGAAAGAGCTGAAAAAGTTTTATCTGAAAAATTTGAAATTTACAACTCTGAATACTTAGTAGATAAGAATATCTTTGGAATTGGAAAAGCGAATGAAATCTTTCTTGATAGAGTAGGAGACTATATCGCAATTCCAAAGGACAATTCCTACCTCTTATACCTCTATGCTGAAAAAGAGGAAAAAGAGCTGAAAGGGCGGCACGGAGGTTTAGCAGAGAGGGAAATGATCGTCCCTCTTTTAATCTCAAAATTTAATCGAGTCTAAATACTATCTTCTCGTAGCCTGAAATGTATTCTCCTCTTTTCACGCTTATTACTAAGATATTTTGTGCTCCAAAGATCTCTGTAATTCCAGACGCTATAACTTCTAGAATTTCCGTTTTTGGCGGAAAGAACCAATAAGCATCGAAATCGTATTCCGCTTCTTCGCTCTCGTACCAGTTTTCATATATGTTTACTCCATTTTTAAAATCTCCTTTAAAAAATATGAAAAAAGTCAAGTATGGCCTTATCGGAGAACCTCTAAATCCTAGATCGACATCAACTACTCGGGGATTAGTCTTAACACCATTTACTACGACTTTCTCCTGGTCTAGCAAGGCTTGCATACTGTCTTTTAAAAATTCCAGTTCATTAGTTAGTGCTTCTTCATCTTCTGTCAAATTGTAGTAATAGCTTTCCGGATCATGGTAGTCGAAAACCACTATTTGATATACTATGCCTGTCCTAGAGACTGCGAAAAAGCCTTGGGCATAAGCTGGTTCAACGTATTCAGACAAAGTTACCTCCTCTTTGTACTTCTAAGTCTTAAGTATGTATGCTTTAAGAGCATAGCATCCTCTTCTAAGTTAGGGCTTTCACAGATAATTACGCCTTTTACTTTAAAATCTCTTAAAGCCTTTAAAAGGTCTTTATAGTTAAAATCGGATTCCTTCAAGTTAACGTGTCGGGTCTCGCCTTTAGGTCCATACTCTATACCTGATACGTGTATATGCATATTATTAAGCACAAGTCTTCCTAGTCCCTCTTCCAGCTTAGCCAACACGTCTACGAATTCTTCATAACTGTTATAGCCTCCACCTTCTCGAGCGTGAAGATGGGCGAAATCGATTGTCGGGAGTACATATTCAACTTCTTGACTCAATTTTATTAATTCTTGTAGAGTCCCAAATTGTGTAGGTTTACCTGTAGTTTCCGGTCTTATCCAGATCTCAATCCCTTGATCTTCCAGCTCTTTTACTATATGTTTTAAATGATTTTTAATACGCTCGTAAACCACTTGAGGTTCATCGTTCATGTAATAAGCAGCATGAAATGTAAGGCTCCAAGCTCCACTTAGATACGCTATTTTAGCGGCTTTTAATATCCTCTCCACGCTAGCTTGAACTTTTGCCTCATCTTTAGAATTTAGGTTAATATAATATTGGCCGTGACACGTCAGTAACACTCCATATTCTTTAGATACTTTCTTAACCTCCGGAGCCTTATTCTCGCTTATGTTAATACTTCTTACAAATTCCAACTCCATAGCGTTAAGCCCTAATTCTCTAACTTTTTTGATACCCTCCACAGTTGACCTCTTTTTTAAGCTTAAAGGAATTCCCGCCGGGCCGAAGTGCAACGTCCTCGGCTTAAACAAAAGCTTCACCTCAAGTTTAGGTAGTCTTTAACACTTTTATAGGTAAAGCTTAATTTAAAACTATTAAGGTTATATTACTTAGGAGTACGGCAAGTGGAGAAAATGAAAATACTTCCGTTCGCGGCGTTTGTAGGCTTGGACGAGCTTAAAGAAGCTCTTCTATGTCTAGCAGTTAATCCCAACATCGGCGGTTTATTGATTATAGGTCCTAAAGGAACCGGTAAATCCAGCATAGTTAGAGCTTTCGCCGAATTACTGCCTGAAATAGAAGTTTCTAAGGATTGCCCCTTTAATTGTAACCCTTATGATCCAGATGAAATGTGCGATTTATGCAAAAAGAAGTATCATAACGCTGGAGAATTGAAAATTGAAAAGAAAAAAATGAGAGTGGTTGAACTACCAGTAGGGGCTACAGAAGATATGGTTTTAGGAACGATAAACATCGAAAGAACGCTTAAAGAAGGGAGAATAGCGTTCGAAGTAGGGCTTTTAGGTAAAGCTAACAGACAGATACTTTATATTGATGAAGTTAACCTACTGCCAGATCATATAGCCGATTCTATACTCGATGCCGCTGCCTCAGGTTGGCATGTCGTAGAAAGAGAAGGCGTCTCTCTACGGCATCCAGCTAAATTCATACTTATAGGCACTATGAACCCAGAGGAGGGCGAGCTTAGGCCTCAGCTTTTAGACAGATTTGCCATTAGCGTGAAACTTTCAACTCTTCGAGATCCCAAGCTTCGAGCATTGATCGTTAAGAGAAACTTAGAGTTTGAGGAGAATCCCGAAGAGTTTAGGAAAAAATGGAGTATGAAACAGATAGAGATAGTGGAGAAATTGAGAAAAGCTAAAGAAATTATTAAAAAGGTACAGGTAAACGATTATTTAATAGAATCCGCGAGTAAGGTTTGTGCTAAATTGGAAGTTGACGGATATAGACCGGATATTGTGGCTATCAAAATGGCTAAGGCTTTAGCTGCTTTAGATGGTAGAACAGAAGTTACTGAAGAAGACGTGTATAAGGGATTAAAATACGCTCTTGTTCATAGGACAAGAGCTGAAGGATTAAAGCCACCAGTCTCGCCGGAAGAGTTAGAAAACGTCTTTTTCGGAGAAATTAAACGTAAGTTTACTAAGACTCCTAGTGTACGCAAGAAAAAGAAAATGCGGTTTTTTCGCGGTTGAGTACGCCAGTTTAAAAAGGCTTTTATTAGAAATTTTAGTTTTTCTATTTTCAGTTATGTTATTTATTCAAATATTCTTTTATAATCCTCTTTATGCATTATTCCTGCTTGCTATAACATATCTGTTAATATCTCTTTTCTTCAAAAAGAAAAAACTCTTAGTATTCCCTCTGAACATACCTTGTGGCAGAAAGGTAGAAGATGAAAGAATAAAAGAGAACATAATGAAATTGAGGATTAGAGAAGGAGGAACGCGAGAAGGCATAAAACTCGTCGGTCGCCAGAGTGAAAGTCGGGAAATGATAGATCTAGCTATAAAGGCTATAGCTTTAAAGAAAAAGGCGAAGATGGGTAAAAGAAGAATTAAAGGGAGTAGTTTAGTTGTTGATTATAGGATTCCTAGAAGTAGATTTTTCCCACTAGCTCTTCCAGCTACGATTAGAAGATCGGTTATAGCTGGTAGTTTCCCCCGTATTACTCCTCAAGATTTAAGAGAAAAAATTTTCGGAGGGAAAGGCAAGCTTTCTCTGATAATAGTTCTAGATACGAGCGCTTCTATGTCCTTCTCTATCGGAGAGATACTTAGTTCTTTTGAAGCTATTAAGAAAGAAGCTGTCAGGTATAGAGATAGAGTTTCACTAATTATTTGTAAAGGCTTTAAAGCATATATACTCCAACATCCTACAACTAATTTCAACTTGATATTAGGCAAATTACGCAAGATAAGCCTGAGCGACTTTACTCCATTGGCCGAAGGTTTACATAAAGGATTATCTCTAGCTCTCTTAGAGGATAGAAGAGGTTATACGCCTATTATAATTTTGATTAGTGATGGTTTTGCTAATGTACCTTTAATAAAGAAACAGGTAGGTGACTATGTATTGTTAGGAGGAGACCCAGCAGTAAAATCTCTTTTACAAGTAGCAAAAGATATTTCAAGAAAAAAGATAGAGACTATAGTTATAAATACCCGTCATATGGAAAGCGACCCACGGCTCGTCACTCCGAGAAACATGGGAACTAGAATTATGATGAAAATAGCCATGATAACGAGAGGCACGTATATTGGCTTAGAAAATGAGGAAAGAGCTAGAGCTTACTGAAACAATTTAGAGTTTCTCTCAACTTACGTTGACGTTTCTCAAATATCTCATCAATCCACTCGCAATGCCATGGCATATACTTAGTTATTTCTCTGAGTTTTTCGAGTAAATGTAGGCTTTTCTCTAAATGTCCTCTAATATTTCCAGCTTCATAGCCATGACCGTTAAATAGAACATCTTGCCGTTCACTCCAGTCTCCTGGTTGATCCATACCTGGCGCGTATTCAGGTAACATTCTCTCTAAGGTAAGTCTATCTACGATCGCTCCAATAGATTTCATTTCTCTTCTTTCGCTCCAGTAGCTCTCGTCAAGACCATAAAGTGGCATATCATATTTGTTATACGCTAGAGGCGTCACGTCCTGCATTGCAAATACATGGAACTTTCTTATTCCCAGCTTCTGAGAAGTTTCATATACTTTCTCTATCCCATCTTTAGATAAAAAGCCATATAGGATGAGTTCATCAATCCATGCCTCCTTTTTTAAAAGTTCATTATACACTGTCTGTAACGCTGCTTCTAAAGAGAATCCTGTAGCCACGGTATCCGCTACTATTAGAGTAACGTCGCCTTTAGGAAGATCTTCGATTTTTTTAAAAGGCACTATTACTCGACGTTGAGCATGATCCCTATAAGACCCTACTTCATATCTTACCCTTACAAAAGCTTCACTGAACGATATGCCAAGAGAGGAGAAAGCTTTATGCAACATATAGCCTGGTGAAGCTCTCAAAATGTGAAGAAAGACTACTGGTTTATCTAGAGTTACTAAATGCTTCATAGCAGTCGCAGCTTCTTCTGCAGCTTTAAAATTTAAATTGAGAAATTCCTTCCCGACTATTTCGGGTTCGGTGGCTATGCGTGCCCCTTCTATTGTATCTATAATGTATATTTGTAGATTTTTATAAGCAGTTTTCACTTGAAAAACCCTGCTGTCTTCCGATAGTTTTACGTCAAGAAGTTCAGTTGAATCGACATCGATATTATTTCCTTCTATAATTTCATCAAGTATCTTATTAAGGTTCTTTATAGATTCCAACGTGCCCTTCCTAACTATAACTATAGCCAATATATATTGTTATCATTTTAATTTTATAAACTATTTTACGTCTATTGAGTATAATATTAGCAATTACAGAATGTTGCACTCTAAATTTTGTAAATAACTGTTAAATATCTCTATGGATTTCTCTTGGCTAGGTGTCTTCATTGCCAGCAGAGTACATAATGCAACAGATACTCTTAGCACTCACTCTATCGATCCCGATAGGCTATATAGCGTATAAACGCCATGGTCTTTCCCTAAGCGGAGCGATTACAGCTATTATCATAGCCATAGCAGTTTTTCTAACTGGATGGCAGACTTTTCTGATATTCCTTGTTTTCTTCCTGTCTTCGACTTTACTTACAAAATGGAGGTATATGATCAAAGAAAAAAAGCAAGCGGCAGAAGTAGGAAGAGGAAGAGGATGGAAACAAGTGATAGGAGCTGGCGGTATTGCTTCGTTTTTCGCCCTTGTTTTAGCGGTAAACTTAGTCAACAAATGCTATAATCCAGAACCTCCATATCTGCTTAAAGGTTTCTTTACTGCAATGTTAGCTGCTATAGCTACATCTAATGCTGATACATGGGCAGTCGAAATAGGCGCTGCATTTAATAAAGAGCCTAGATTAATCACAAAGCCTTGGATTCGAGTTCCTGCAGGAACTTCAGGTGGAGTAACTCTTATAGGTGAATTAGCCTCTATTGCAGGTTCTCTACTCATATCCATCGTTGCTTTAATACTTTACTGGATTTCTCACATGTATGAGTTATTCCCCTGGAATATTTTCATAGTAAATTCCTCCCGTTTAGTTTTAGTAGTATTTATCTTTGGGTGGCTTGGCGAAATACTAGATAGTATAGTAGGTGCTACTCTACAAGTCAAATATTTCTGTCCTAATTGCAGAAAACTGACCGACAAAAGCATTCACAAGTGTGGTACAAAAACAGAGTATTACGGCGGATTTAAACTAGTGACTAACGAGGTTACGAATTTAATAGCGACTTCCATATCTTCAACACTGGCTTTTATATGTTCCCTCTATATGCTCTAGCCAGACGATAAGCTTTCTCAGCAGCTTCAACAGGATCTTCGGTAAAGAATACTTTTACTATTCTCTTGTGATCAAAATATCCATCTTCGGCTATCTTCTCTAGGTTATCGGTTGGATAGCCAGTACCAGTTAATACCACGAGAGGTTTTGCAGCTGCATACGCTAGAAGAGCCTCTATCATAGTCCCTATTCCTCCGCCTAAAACTACAAAGCTATCGCTGCTGCGGACTAACGGGATGCTTCTGGCTTGATACGTCATGCCCATTTTTAAGGCTATAGTGTTATATGGGTTCCAGCGTGGGTGTTGAGGAGGTACTTCTTCTGCTTCAAGAGGGAGAAAGCCGACGACAATTCCGCCTAATCTACTATATTCTTTAGAAATTATAGTCATTAATCCTCCACCTCCTCCAGTCAGTAAGGCTACTTCATCTTTGAATTCTGCAAGCTTTCTGGCGAATGTTACAGCTTTAACGATAGCTTCAGGGCGAGGCTTTACATCGCTCGAACATGCAACACCTATATGAACCAGCTTCGCCAAATCTATCACCGATGAAAAATAGTTGGTCACAGCTACTATTTATACTGCTTGGATTTCTACAGGGATTTTTAGAATGGTTGCCTGTTAGCAGTAGTGCTCAAGTTATGATCTTATCTTCCCTACTAGGATTTAAACTGATAGAAAGTTTTGAAATAGCTTTTTCTCTACACTTAGCTTCAGCTCTTGCTGCTATTTCATACCTATATTTTATTAAAAATCCTAAAAATACATTCTTGAGAGAGGATTCTAGAGGTATATTAGATAATCCGTGGGTTAAATTAACAGCATCTGTCCTCATTAGTTTTATTGTGGCTTATCCTCTCGATCTCTTAATAAGAGAAGTTTTTGAGGGTATAAGTTTAGATGCTGTTATGGGGATTATAGGTGTTCTATTATTGATAACTGGACTATTAATGTCGAAGAAGGGTATAAAGTTGAAAGAAAATCCTTCTTTTCGTGATCTTTTAATAGCTGGAGTATGCCAAGGATTCTCAGTTTTGCCTGGGATAAGTCGTTCAGGTATAACTTTTTCTATACTGCTATTGTTAGGTATCGACAAGACTTCTGCCTTGCTCTGGTCATACTACATTGGAATCCCTGCAGTTTTAGCTGCTGGTTTATATAACATTTTAAAAATAGAATCGTATATTTCGTTGGAGCTAATTCTAGCTTCAAGCCTTACAGCTTTCATCTCCGGTTTTGCCTCTATAGGTTTTATGTTGAAAGTGGCAAAAAGAGTTGAGTATAGCCAACTCACAATGTCCTTAGGATTACTCTACATTATTTCATCGATTATCTTATTTATCGTTTAAAAAATAAATACTTTGTGACTATAGAAGCCGCTCTCTGCTTCATATTTAACGGAGATAAAGTACTGCTAATCTACAAGAAAAAAGGATTTGGAAAAGGCAAATTAAACGGAGTAGGAGGCAGAGTTGAAAAGGGAGAAAGCTTAGAAGAAACTGCCAAACGCGAAGTATTGGAAGAAGTTAATTTAAAAGTGGATAATCTAGAGCATGTAGGCATACTGGAGTTCTATTCAGCTAGTCCGCAACCAGATTGGAGAGTATACGTTTTTAAGACTCATACTGTAGAAGGAATCCCTATGGAAAGCGAGGAGGCTAAACCTCTCTGGTTTAAAATAGATGAAATACCGTATGATTTAATGTGGGAGGATAGCAGGATATGGCTTCCCTTACTGCTTAAAGGTAAAAAGTTTAAAGGAAAATTCTGGTTCGACAAGAATTACAGTAAAATGTTGAAGTATGAAATTGAAGAATTAAGTTAGTTTAAATGCCCCTTTCTTAACTCCGAATAACCTTCTTTCTCTCTCCGTGATTTCAAATAACTTTTTTATAAGTGCTTCGTAATTCTTGCTCATATTCATCTTTCTGCTAGACATAAACTTTCTCTGAGTGTTTATAACGGATTCTAGGTAAACCTCTGTAGGCTTGGCTCCCAAGCTTTTAGCATAAATCGTAAAAGAAGGCACATTTACCGCAATTATCCCGTATAACTGAGCAGCTACTCCTATTTTCTTACCAGTATAGATTTTTGTTCCTATAGCCGTTCTAACCATATCTCCTATAAACGATCCTAGTTTTCTCAATCCAGTATCGACCCTCTCTCCCTTGATTTCAAAGCGTATAGTCCCATAAGTGTTTTTTAGATCGGAAGTAACTGTAGACGCACCTAGGTTTACCCACTCTCCTATATAAGACCGTCCAATGAATCCTTCGTGATACTTATTCACGAAACCATGCATTATTAGGTTTACAACTTCACCTCCTACACCACAGCTCTCTCCAATGTTACTTCCTTCTCTCAGTTTAGCGAATTCAGTAATCACACTATTTTTGCCGATATAAGTCGGTCCTCTTATCACGCTATGAGTTTTAACAAGTACTCCGTCTTCAATATATATGGGTCCATTTCTGGCATCTAAAACTACATAGTCTTCAACTACTGCATTCTCTCCTATGTGTATTTTTTCCTTAGAGTATAAAACAGCGGTGTCCGCTACTTCTCCTAAAAGTCTGAAATCTCCATGATTTTCTAGGTCTTTAGCCATATACATAGGATTATCTCGCACTAATTCCCAAGGATATTCTAGAAGCTCAGCTTTAACTTCAAAAACCTCTATACTTCTCTTTTTCAACGATTTCAACAACTCTTTTATTTTCTGTTTCTTTAGAAAATCGACTATTTCAACCCTTTTCAGTTTAGCCGCTACTAAGACACCATTTTTCATGAAAACAAATTCTTTATACTTGGAGTATTTATCCATGAGATAGTTTAGAAATTCATTATTCGGTACGAGCCTTCCGTTAACTATGAGAACTTCTTCTGGCAATTCTTCAGGATTAACTTTTACAAGTTTAAAACCCTTAGCTAGCAATTCTTCTTTAAAAACTTCCATCAGATATTCCCTTGTGAAGAAGTACTTGACCGCACCTAATACTCTAGATAATCTCTCTCTTAAAGTATAAATTCCTAGTTTGAGCTCATATATAGGCCGTGTATACGTTAATGGTAGGAAATATTCGAAGTACTCATCTTCGAATATACAAATTTCCAAGATTAAGCCACCTTATAGTAGCGAACTACTTTTCTAACAGCTTCAGCTATTTTTACGGCTTGCTCATCAGTTATAGAGGGCATAGTCAAAAGAGTAAAGACTCTTTCGCTAACCCATTCTGCGTTAGGACATAAGCCTTTAAAGTAGGATATTTTTTTGCCATAGAACGGACAGCTCCATGGACAACCATTGCCGTGTCCCTCCATCCTTTGGAAAGCAGGTTCTAAATAGAGTACTGAAGGATAAGCCGTAGAGATGGGTATGTTTTCCATTTTTAAAGCTTGGACTATTCTATCTCTATTTACTCTAAGTTTCTCTAATTTTAATAATATATTGTATATATGCCATACGTGTTTTACATAAGGCTTTGAAATGGGCAATATCAGAGCCTCTTCTCCTTCCAATACTTCGTTATAGATTTTCACGATCTCTCTTCTCCTCTCATTTAGCTGATTTATTCTCTTAAGCTGAACGTATCCGAGAGCTGCTTGAAGCTCGGTCATTCTATAGTTATAGCCTATCTCCTCATAGTGATAACTCCTAGTCTGTCCATGATGCCTTATAAGCTGCGCTTTCCTCCAGTATTCTTCAGAATCAGTAGTAACCATGCCTCCCTCTCCAGTCGTAATGTTCTTACTCAAGTAAAGGCTAAAGGTCGCTATACTACCTATACTTCCGACTTTTCTTCCTCTATATTCAGCACCTATAGCTTGCGCCGCATCTTCTACTATTATCAAATTATGTTCCTCGCCTATTTTCATAAGGTCATCCATCTCGGCCGGATGTCCAGCTATGTGTACGGCTATAACTGCTTTTGTCTTCTCGGTAATTCTATCTTCTACGCTTGCAGGATCTATATTGAAAGTCTTTCTATCGATATCTGCAAAAACCGGAATAGCATTTTGATGAACTATAGATGAAGCAGTAGCTACAAAGGTGAAAGGAGTAGTTATTACTTCATCTCCAGGCTTTACACCTATAGCTCTAAGAGCCACGTGTAACGCCGCAGTTCCATTCATCACAGCGATAGCGTATTTTGAGCCTATAAACTCCGCAAAAGCCTTTTCGAATATTTTAGTATATTTTCCCTTAGCCGCAAGAGTGAGCTCTCCAGATTTTAAAACATTTACAACAGTTTTTATCTCCTCTTCAGTGAATTCTGGAAGTACGAATAGAGGCTCTGGAAATACCGGTGTCCCACCTTCAATTGCAGGTAAGATATCTTGCTGAGACATCAAAATATATAATTTCAAGGAGACTATAATTGTGTTTGCTTGAGAGCTATGCTATTTCTTTAATGAAAAACAGTAGATCCTTTAGATTTTTGATCTCTATAGCATCAGTTCCCAGTAAATGTTTTAGTTTAGGTTTGGCTTCCTCTCCTAGTATGAAAAGTTCTTTATCTTTCCATTTGAATATAATCGATATTTTTTCTCTTTTAAACATTTCAGCTAAATTTTTAAGCTTAGAGAAAAAAGATAATACTTCTTTGACGTTTAAAGGAAGCTCTATTATTTTCCTTAGCTTCTTTATCGGAGTCGTATCTATCACGTTCACGACTATGGATCCTTTTTTGAAATACGTCCTAGCGAATTCAACGCCATCAACTGTCAGCTTTAAGCTTCCCGACTTTATACTACCTATGGAAACTGTAAAAAAAGAAATTATTATTTCGTTTAGACGCTGTTTCATGTTATCCTATTCTTTTTCCTCTTTTACATAATGTACGTCCAGCTTTATTCTGCCAGTAATTTTAACTGGTTTACCAGCGAAGTCTATAGTTA
>Ga0190363_1000950_pt1 | contig 17338 bp, 20 predicted proteins | sample 48721867_MG_FD_161272 | JGI IMG/M metagenome (GOLD analysis project Ga0190363, IMG submission 161272) | Hydrothermal vent microbial mat bacterial communities from Southern Trench, Guaymas Basin, Mexico - 4872-18-6-7_MG | ecosystem: Environmental > Aquatic > Marine > Hydrothermal vents >... | reverse complement strand
TATAGCTAAGCCTAAAGGAGGAAACATCGATAAGATGACGGAAAAGGTTTTTCTCAAGAGCATAGAAATGATTGGGGGATTAAAAAGCTGGTTGAGTACAGGAATCTCACATGGCTTCCCAGCCTTGCTGAGGCTGCGTACGTTCTGGTTCTAAAGAACGAGGCCTTTAAGACATACAGGGAGATAGCCGAAGAACTTGGCATTACCGAGCAAACAGCCAAAAACATAGTGAATGCTGATGAAGAGGAAATTAAGAAATACCTCGAAGAGGGGTTAGAAAAACCAAAAGAGCATATCGCCGGAGGGCTTGCAAAGCTGGCTTACAAAGAGCTGAAACAGAAGGAAATACAGAAAGAAATGCAGGAGGAAAATACGGGATGAAGGAGTCTGGATTTTCCAGTTGGTTTGGAAGGATTAGAAAAAAGGCTCGAAAGGTTGAGTATCAAGAGTAAAAAACGTAAAGAAATCTTTAAGGATCTCAGCTACCCGATTAAAAGTCCTGCAGAGCCTCTTCATTAGATGAAGTTGAACCGTTAACCCTTAAACATCTTTGCCACCCTTCGTATCCATTGCCCGATTTTCGTTTTTTCTTAATTTGCCTAACTTGCTCAATTTGCGAATCAGCAAATATTTTATCTGAGGCAGGGCAAAGAGGACTGCAACAAGATGCCAGGGTGGTAGAGTGGAGAATGAAAACAAGGGAAAAACAATTTCAGAGAAGATATTCTCATTTAAAAGCGGGAAGGATGCTTGGGCTGGAGATCTGGTTATAGCAAAAATAGACCAGATAGCCCTTCAGGATGGCACAGCCCCTCTCGCCATAAGACAGATAAAGGAGATGTTTGGTGGGGTCAAAAAGATTCAAGCAGCAGATAGAACACACTTTTTTGTGGATCATGCAGCTCCACCTCCAAGAAAAGAACTAAGCAATGATCAGAAGTTCATAAAGGAGTTTGCGGAGGAGATTAAGGCTGAGTTCAACAAGCCGGGGGAAGGAATAATTCATCAGATAATGGTTGAGAAGTTCGTAAAGCCAGGAGACTTGGCTGTTGGAGCTGACAGTCATACATGCACCTATGGTGGTATAGGGGCTTTCTCAACGGGAATGGGTTCGACGGATGTTGCTGTTTCCGTTCTTCTCGGTAAAAACTGGTTCAGGGTGCCTGAAACTTTCAGATTCGATCTTAGCGGGGAATTCAGCAAAGGAGTTTTTCCAAAAGACTTGATACTGAAAATTATCGGAGACCTTGGCGTTGATGGGGCAACCTACAAAGCACTGGAGTTTTCAGGAGAGATCGAGAAAATCGATGTGGAGGGCAGACTGACGATTTCGAACATGGCAGTCGAATGTGGAGCTAAGGCTGGTATATTTCCCTCCGATAAGCTTACAGCTGAATATCTTGCTGAACTTGGCAGAGCTGAGGATTTTACAGAGATGAGATCTGATGAAGATGCTAGCTATGAGAAAGAGTTTTACTATCAGCTGGATGACATCGAACCGATGATTGCAAAGCCCCATAACGTCGATAACGTTTCTGCAGTTTCAGAGGTCGAAGGATTGCAGATAGATCAGGTCTTCATAGGAACGTGCACGAATGGGAGGCTTTCCGATCTCAGGGTTGCTGCGAGAATACTGAAGGGAAGGAAAATAAACAGAAACGTCAGGCTTATCGTAGGTCCGGCAAGCAGGAGGGTTTATTTAAAAGCGATGGAGGAGGGTTTGCTTTCGATATTCGTTGAAGCTGGAGGGCTTGTTTTACCACCGGGCTGTGGGCCGTGTGTTGGAATCCACCAAGGTGTGCTTGCAGATGGTGAAATATGTCTTTCAACCCAGAACAGGAACTTCAAGGGAAGGATGGGGAACCCGAATGCGTTCATATACCTCAGCTCCCCTGCAACGGCAGCTGCATCAGCGGTTAAAGGGGAGATAACCGATCCAGGGGAGTATCTCTAGTTTAGAGTGTTTACCAAGGTCTCACCACAAAAAGTTGAGAGTTAAAAATATTGACTGAAAATAAAATCGATCTTCAATCGAGTTTATAGCCTAGCTTTCTATACAGTTCCCTTCTCTCCCTTTTCTCATCATCATTCTCAATTCTATTAACAGCATCCCCGTCAACCACTCCGAGAACTGCCCTTCCGAGTTCCGTTTCCGCCACTACAACCTCAATTGGATTTGCAGAACCGACAAAAACGTTGCAAACGGCTGGATGTGATTTAATCGTGTTCAGGATGTTAATCGGGAAAGCATTTGAGAATACTACAACGAATACATGGCTTGCACCTATGTTCAATGCGTTCTTTGCAGCTAGCTCCTTCAACTCTTCATCATTTCCTGTAACTCTTGTCAGCTTTGGTGCAGCCTCATTCATCGCAACGGCACACTTTATCCTAGGGACCGCCTTTATCAAAGCGGAATATAGATCATCTGTTGTAAAAACAGCAAAGTTTCCTTGTCCAATGATTATCTGATACTTCAGATCTGGGTTTTCGATTTTAACAACCTTGAGCTCCATAGAAATTGATCTATAGCCTCAATTAAATATTTTACTGATGGTCTGTAATTCACGACGACCGATATTGTTGATATTACAAAATCAAAAAAGCCTATTTCGAACCTTTAACAATCCTCAATTTGCATTAAATCCTTGACCCACTAATTCGAGATTATCTTTAGGCTTTTGAAGGCGCTAATAAGCCTAGATATAGATGTCTTAAAAAGAAAAAAGGTTTATTCAGAACATTTTTTAAGTAGAAATCACGAGGTTACAGAAAAACATCACTATACCCTTAACACTGCTCTGAAAGATTTTCCAATCGTTTTTCCGCTTTTTTTGCCTCCTTCCATGCGTCCACTGCGTCTTTAATAAATCCGAAGCCTAATCTGGCTGTAAAGTAGAATATCGCCAGAAACAGCACCCACGAAAAAGGATTCTGAATTATTCCACCCAAAACATAGTGTGCAAGTAGCATGTATGGAGCTAGCAATAGGAAATACAACGATGTATTCAACATGAGTCTCCTGAAAAAGAAAGGCCAGTATTTTTCGGACATTAAACTTTGATAGCCCTCGTATGCTTCTTTATCTTTTAAAGCAATTGCAAGAATTGAGTAAATATAATACTCATTCAGCTCCCTTTCAGCTCTCTCCATTTCCTCTGTATAGCTCCTGAAAAAAACAGTTCTCAAAACTTTCTCTTCCAACCTTTCAACAAGTAAGATTACAGCAAACGTTACAATAAAAAAAATTATATAATTTATGTTTAGTTCCAACATGTTTTAACCACTCCAATTAAGGTGGCAGTTTGATTCCAAGGAATCCGGCCAGTATGTATCTCAGACCTACATAGAAAGCCAGGATGCCAAAGAGTACGAACAATGTATCCATTGGTAAGTACTTCTGTGTTCTTGGACCGATATATGAGCCTATGAGGATACCAACCCAACCGATTACTATCGCTATCGGGAAGATTAGACCTCTGGCAAACCATCCTGCCAATGCTGAACACTGATTCAAGAAAACAGTTAGAGCCGAGACTGCCGGTGTGATGTACATGGGCCAACCGATAGCTGTGAAGAACGGAACGATCAGGAATCCTCCACCGACACCGATCAACACCGTGATGAACCCAATTACCAAGCCGTAGAAGAACGGCAGATAGTTCTTAGCAACGAAGTGCTCGCCAAAGAAGTCGAATTCAACCTGAGCTGCAGAGTACTTAACGTTTGTGATTCCCTCAAGCTCCTTGAGCTTTCCTTCCTTTTTAAGTTCTTCGACCCTCTCCTGGAACCTTTTTGCTGCCTCTCTGCCCTTCGACTTTGAAGCTTTTGCCCTTGGTGTTACCTGATAGAACATGTAAAATGAGACTGCCCAGGTACACAATCCGAAGAGACCTTTGTACAAAGCTACACCGAGTTTACCTCCCGTTCCCCAAACTGCACCCTGCGCACCAATTACCATTCCGAGACCCATTGCGATAGCAGCAGGCCAAACGAGTCTTTTCTGTGTATACCAGTTTATCGTGCTTGACAGAGAGTTCAACCATGTCAAGAGTGTGTTTGAGAATCTGATGTGGTCTGTTATGTATTTACCAGCATCGTTGTACATCCCGATTTTGACCGGTGTGCCTTTGAGTTTCTTACCCCATGCACCGATGCCCAAAATTGATATGTGACCCACACCTGCCATGATTCCTCCAAAAGCACCAACCGTTGAGAAGATCCAACCAACCCAGATACACCACAGCAAATATACAACAGCGTCTATTTTTATCGTTTCTCCGGCTATTTCCATCCATGTTATTTCAAACATAGCTTTCCACCCCCCCTGACGTCTCTTTTCAAATCTACGGGAAATAAACTTAAAAAATTTTGTCGGTTCTGAAAGATTTAGGCAGAACCTAATAACAATTTAAAAATTTTACTTTCTCAAATTTCTTGGTGATACGATGCCAAAAATAAAATTCGAAGAGGGAGCTGAAATTTTAGATAGGAATAGGGCTGAAATATACAAGTTCCTATCCAGTGTCTTCAGAGATGAAGTTGAGAAAAAACTTTTGGAGGCCCTCAAGAAACCAGAATTTCTCGAGGGGTTGCAAAGAATTTTTGGATGCGTTGCAAAGGAAATGGGGCAAGGATTCAAGAGATTGATCGACTATTCAAAAGACCTCGATGTTGAAAAAGAATATAAAGAACTAAGATATGAATACGCTGACTTATTCTTGAATGCTGGCAAAACCCCTGTTTTCCCGTATGAATCCGTGTATGTAACCGGAGTTCCACTGGTAAACCAAAAACCCACGTTTGAGATGAAAAATCTGCTTAGGGAGGCAGGTGTACACAAGAGAGACGACTACCCTGAACTGGAGGACCACATTGCCGTCCAATTCGAATTCATGAGATACCTCTGCGAAAATCACAAGCTGGACTTGCAAATTAAGTTTATAGAGGAACACCTACCGTGGACGAAGAAATTCTTCCAAGACTTAAAGAAATACTCGAATTCAGAATTTTACAAAGCAGTAGCAGAAATTGCTGAAGGATTCATAACGATCGAAGAAGATATCGCAGAAAGTTACAAGAAGTCTGAGATACCCGAAGAGTGCGTTGAACCACTGGATGTATTCGGAGGATTGGGAGGAGTTCTAGCACTCCTTAAACTAGATGGCAATTATTATACAATAGGAGAAGGAGCAAAAGAACCAGAAGGCAAAAAGGAGATACCTTCCCACTGCTACATGTGCGGTGGTCTCTGTGGAATCAAGGTTACAGTTGAGGATGGAATAATCACGAGTGTGAGAGGCTTAGTAGGAGATCCGAAGAGTGACGGTGCTATATGCCCCAAAGGTGCCAATAGCTATCAGAACACCTACAGCGCTTACAGATTGAAGGCACCTCTGATTAGGGAAGGCGATAGATTCAGAAAGGCAACGTGGGATGAGGCATTGGATTACCTGGTCGATAACCTGAAAAAATTGAACCCACACGAAGTTGGCTGGCTTAGAGGTAATGACTGGGTCAGATGGTTGACGGAAGCTGTGATAGATGCTTACGGCGCTTATCGTGTTGGCCATAGGCCTATGTGTGATAATGCTATTAGAATGGCAAATGAACACAACTTGAACGATAAGAGACCATGGATAGACTACAGAGAATCCGACTACATAATTATGTGGGGTATAAATGAGCTAGTATCATCTTATGGAAGGAGGAAAGTTACGTACTTCCGAGAAGCATTAAGAAGAGGTGCAAAATTAGTTGTAATTGACACGAGAAGAAGTGAAACTGCCGAACTGGCTCATGAGTGGATTGCTCCAAAGCCGGGAACCGATGCGGCAATCGCAATGGCGATGTGCTATGTAATAGTGAAGAACGAGTTGTACAATAAAGAGTTCGTCGAGAACTGGACCTATGGGTTCGAGGATTTCAAAAAGAGATTGTTAGGTGAGGAAGATGGAATCCCAAGAACACCTGAGTGGGCCGAAAAGATAAGCGGCGTTCCAGCGGAGACAATCGAAAGAATTGCTCTAGAATTTGCCAATGCAGAACACCCAGCAGTTATGGTTTGGTGTGGAATAGCACAAAACCCAGACGGATTCTATGCGACACAAGCGATAATGGCATTAAACGGCTTGATGGGTACCTGGGATGCCCCCGGTGGACCATCGCTTCCATTCAAGAGAAAACTAAAGAGCGCATGGAGAGACGAGCCGAAACCACCGAAAAATACTGCGAAGGAGAAATTGGACAAGGTAAAAATGTGGGCCGGATGGGTGCCATCCTACTTCCCGAGAGACGTAGAGGAAGGAAAGATAAAGGCATTGATCTGCTACTGGGGAGATCCCGTTCTATCCTGGTCAAATCAGCAAGCGGTTGTTGATGCGATCAAGAAACTGAAGTTCGTTGCAACGATCGATGCGTTTATGAACAACACAGGACTGCTAAGCCACGTAGTCCTGCCAGATTGCTCATTCCTAGAGATGGATGACATCAGGACGGATTGGTTGTACGATGCTTTTGTCTCAGGATTCTTCAGGGCAATTGAGCCAATGTACAACGCTAAGCCAACGTACTGGATATATATGCAAATAGCGAAGAGGCTAGGATACGGCGAATACTTCCCATGGAAAGACATTGAAGAGGCATTCGAGAACATGCTTGGAGAAGAGTGGAGTTTAGAGGAGCTGAAAGAGAAGGGATACATAATCACCGACAAAGCTGAATACTACAAGTACAAGAAGTGGGGCAGCTTTAATCCACCTGAGGGATACAGCTCTTCAGGAACAACAAAGACCGGAAAGTACAACTTCAAGAACCCAGTGGCTGAAGAGAAAGGTGTCGACCCGCTTCCAGACTATAAACCTGTTGAGGAGGAGTATCCAGAACTCGTACCTGACGAGAATTATCCACTAATCCTGCAGAATTTCAGATTACTGCATCATGAGCACTCATCAACCTTCAACATACCACAATTGATGAAGAGGAACGGCAAGAACCCACTATGGATTAACCCACTGGATGCTAAAGAAAGAGGGATAAAGAACGGAGACAAGGTGATAATAGAGTCACCATGGGGTAAGGCTGAGACCGAGGCGTACGTAACTTGGAGCATCAGACAGGGCGTTGTTGCCGCTGCTGGAGGATTCGGACACTGGAGAGGGCTAGAAGCCGATCCAAGATTTCCATATGGAGGATTTAACCTAGCAATACTAATGCCACCCAACTGTCCCGACAAATATGGCGGCAACCCACTACTGAAGTACATCAAAGTGAATGTCAAGAAAGCGTAATACTTTTATTTTAAAATTTTTATTGTTTCTTAAACTAAAAAATCTTTCTCAGATTATGCTTAAGAGCTCGATGAATGCCATAACTTGTTGAAAACAACTATCCATTCTCTCTATAATGATGTCTCTAAGTTCTTTAGGAGGAGTAGGAGTAAAAATATACTTATAGCCACCTTTCCTTAGAATCCTGACTTCCCTTCTCGCAAAACCCTTATCAACTAGATTTTTGAGACTTTTGTATATCGTACTCTTATCTTTTCCTATCAATTCTGCTAAATCTTCAACAGTGGTACAGCCCAAACTACAGAGTTCGTAATAAATTTGCAGATCGAGGGCATTCATACCTAAGATATGTTTCAAAAAACCTTTAACGTCTGAAGGAACTTCGATGCTTTTAACATCACACTCTTGGACGGTTATTGCCATTTTATCGTCCTCACTAACCCAGCTATTTTCTCAACCCCTATTCAACCCCCCTAGTGTTTTTCTATTAGCATAAAGATATATAAGTGTTTCGAAAAATTCTGAAATCATTTCATTTCTTTTTAATTAAGATTTATACGAAAGCTTTATTAATCTAGAAATATGATAAAAATAGATAGTTGGTAATCAAGATATTTTCCAATTTTAAATACTTAAATTGACAAATAAACTACTAGAATATCTTATTTTAGCTTAAAAATGCGATTTTGAGAATTAAATTTCATTCAATCGCTAAGATAAATTAAAATACAGCCACTTATCACTGTTATTTTAAAAAGTTCGAAACTGTAACTATTTTTGAAATATTTTTTAAGACAGGCCAAGATTAAGTATAATGATAAATCATTTTTGAATTTTTGAAAAATTTGAAAGCTCAATGTATCAAAAGATACTTCTTGTAATAATTACTGAGCATCCTCTTGGCGTTATCCAAGATAAAACTGTAGTACTCCCTCATTCTCTTACACTCGGAAGAAAGATAACTTGTAACAAGATAAATGTCTCTTTCATCTACCAAATCCTCTATTGGTTTCATCTTGACCAAACCTACCTCGTGAGCTTTTGCAGCAGCTATCATTGAAGTTATTGCAATCCCGAGATTGCTAGAAACACTGTTTAGCTTTGAGAAGAAATCCCCAACCACGATAGAGGGTTTCACAGAATCATAACCGCTCTTCTTCAAAGCTTTTTTAATGCTTGTGTTAATGCCATAATCGTCCGTAAGGGATATAAGAGGATACTTTAGCACATCCTCGAGTTTAACTTCCTTTTTATTCACGAGAGGATGATTCACAGGGGTAATAAGAACCAGCCAGTCTTTGCCAAGCAGGTCTATCTTGAACTTCTCAGGCTCGACGTCATCGGAAAGATCTCCAACTATTGCAAAGTCAACTTCTCCGCGTTTCAGCAATTTAGTACACTCATGCGCCCCCCTCAACAAAACATCAACCTCAAGAGCCGGATATTTGGCTTTTAAAAGCGATTGGAGGTGAAAAACAATATTCAGACCGACCATTCCCGAGGCAATTGTTACTTTATCCTCCCTTAGATTTGCAATCAGCTTTTTTGCATCCTCAATTGAACCGAGAATGGACTCCATGTTTTTCATTGCGATGATTCCTTCTTCAGTAAGGGTTACTCCGGTAACTTTTCTATTTAGCAATCTTGCTCCATAAAACTCCTCGAGAGAATTAATCTGGAAACTTACAGAGCTGACCGACATGCTAAGCTCTTTTGCAGCAGCTTTGAGGCTTCCTTTTTCGACTACTTTCAGGAAGGTTCGCATGAAGTCTATCCTCGACACGATAACACGTTGCGTTCAAACTATTTAAAATTTTAGGCATCTGTTTCAAATTTTTAATTTATTCATCATTTTTTACCAATAATTTGTAAGATGACCCTTCTTTTTCTTTTTTTATTATCAAAATCTAATACAACAACTTGCTGCCATGTCCCAAGGTAGTCCTTACCACCCTTAAAAGGAATCGTCAGGGATGGTTTTAACAGAGAAGCTCTGAGATGCGAATGGCCGTTAGCGTCTCCCCAAGTTAGATTATGGGCATAGTCCCTCTCTGTTGGGATTAGTTCTTTAAACATGTCCTTTATGTCTTTTATCAATCCGCTTTCGTATTCCATCACCGTAACTCCTCCCGTCGATCCCTGAACGAAGACATTAACGAATCCGTCCTTCCAGCCCTTTATCGCCTCCCTGATCCTTGGCGTGATATCAAAAATATCGATCTCCTCCTTCCCAGCATCAAAAACCAGTTCAATCGTTTCGATCTCCATGAATGAATTTTACCCTCTCGAAAGTAAACTTTTCCTATACACCGCTGATTTGAAATTATATTTGAAATTACTTAGAATTTATAAGTTAAGTTGGAATTCATTCAACCGAATTTAGGGAAAAGCAGAAAAGCTTCAAACTTTATCGATAGGGTTTGACATCACTTTTGCAGTTCCTCCACAAGGTGGAAAATCTTGTTTATTATGGCAAAGGTGACAAATATATCATCTCCAACAGCATCGCAAAGCACTATCCTTCTCCGCTTTGAGGTTTCAGCCTTTTCTATAAGTTCAGGAATGTTTTTAGAAACATGATAGCCTGGAGATACGAACAAAGGAACGATGAAAATAGTCTCACTCTTCATAGAGTCAATGACCTCGGCAAGAGTCGGACTTCCCTCTTCAACAAAGGCGATCTCAACTTCCTCAAAAACTCCGAGCTTTTCAATTCTCTTTTTGTGTAATGAAAGTACATTTTTGAAGTCTGAGGATTTGCTTCCGTGACCAGCGATTACCAATCCTTTCACGAGACGAAATTGGGGAGGAGGTATTTAAATACTTTCAAAAGTGGTTCTTTAAATGTTGAAGCACTGTATTTACGAGTGTCGTAAAATAGCTGCAATTTTTTTCCAGAGCTGCAAACTCAACGTAGTGAAGGAACTCTCTGGCACCTCCACTCTGCACCAGCTACGCCCAAACAAGCATTTATTTCTCCTCCTAAAGAGGAGCGAGTCAGAATCTAGAACATTGAAGCTCGGCTAATTGTTGTCGCAGCAACCAGCGTTGGCGACCTGGCGAATAACGCGCTGAGTTTCAGCAATACACCACCCAACATAGTCTAAATCGGATGCCACTTCCATCCCTCTCCTTTCTGGACAACGTGACCCAAGCCTGGAAATGGGAAGTGAAATGCGAGCACCATGGCTCTCTCAACTGTAGCCATGTTCAGGAGACGACATCTGGTGGCCACGACTTGTTCAGGAGTAAAATCGACAGCTGCATACCACTCCGGATGTTCTAGATGGATGGGATGAAGTACTGCATCGGAAATGTACAGCAGTTGCTCGCCTCCTGAGGAGGTCGTCAATGCCATATGGCCGGGTGTGTGGCCTGGTGCTACAAATAGAGGTGACAATATAGAGGCCATAGCTTATTTTATACAGTGCCTTAGAGTTCATATCTCACAGCCCCTGCATATCCCTCGCAACGTAGTAACCTCTATCGTGACCGCAGGATGGACATTTTTCTGGAGGTTCTTTGCCGTAATGAACGTATCCACATTCTAAACAAACCCACTCAACTTCCTTCTCCCTCTTGAACATCGTTCCATTCTCTATTGCCTCCAAAAGGGCCTTGTATCTGCTCTCATGGTTCACCTCAGCCTTTGCAATCGCCCTGAGTTTGGAGGCGATTTCTGGATATCCCTCTTTTTCCGCCACATCAGCAAAGCTCGGATACATCTCGGTATTTTCGTAGTGCTCACCCTCCATCGCAGCTTTTAGATTTTCAGCTGTGTTGCCCAAAACCAGAGGAGCTTCCGCCTCCACCTCTACCGATTCCTTCCCAAATTCTTTAATAAGTTCAAAAAGGTTCTCTGCATGTTCCTCCTCATTCTCGGCTGTTTCAAGAAAAACTCTGGAAACAAAAACATATCCTTCTTTTTTGGCTATCTTCGCATAGAAGGTATACCTGTTTCTCGCCATACTCTCGCCAATAAATGCTTTTACCAAATTTTCTAACGTCCCCATATTCTCAACTCCTTTTTATACACTCCATCCATTTTTCCATACCCCTCTAAAAAAACAAAAATTTGACTACATTCCACTAACACATTTTGAGGGTTGTTCGTCAATTAAATTCACCCAAGCAATTTGTGGCAGAACCACCAGTCGTAACACTCGATCTCCCCTGTTTTTGCTCTCTCAAGCCTCTCTTTAGCCGCTTTTTCATCCGATGCAGGTGGTATGATTACCCTGTCTCTAACCAGCTCATTTTCAGGCCAGTTTGCAGGAATTGCCACATCATTGACATCAGAAACCTGTAGTCCCTTCACAATCCTCAGAATCTCATCCATGTTTCTCCCCAGTTCCTGCGGGTAGTAGAGGATTGCTCTGATGATTCCTTCTGGATCCACGATGAAGACGCCTCTAACGGTATTCGTTCCCTTACCTGGATGTATCAATCCGAGCTTCTTTGAAATCTCACCGGTATCATCAGCGATTATTGGAAACCTGATCTCGATATCGAGATTCTCCTTAATCCACTCAACCCACTTGATATGGCTGAAAACCTGGTCTATACTCAGCCCTATTAACTTGCATCCAAGTTTATTGAATTCTTCAAACCTTTTCTGGAAGGCTACAAACTCGGTTGTGCAAACTGGTGTGAAGTCTGCCGGATGGCTGAAAAACACGAACCAACTACCCTTGTAGTTTTCCGGTAGTTTCATCCTACCGTGAGTTGTCTGTACTTCCAAACTTGGAAATTTTTCTCCTAAAAACGGTATTCCGTTTATCATTATTTCACCTCAATTTTTATTACCTTTTGTCTTAGAAATTTAAAAAACTTTCTTTCGAGATTCGAACCAAAAAATTGGAAATAGAATTTAATTTTAATCCCTTAGTCCAGCTTCTCAAACTCCTCTTTCGATGCTCCACAAACAGGACAGACCCAGCCGTCAGGCAAATCTTCCCATTTAGTGCCTGCAGGAATGTCGTTCTCGGGATCTCCCTCCTCTTCGTCGTACACGTATCCGCATACCGAGCATTGGTATTTTGACATCATCCGGCCTCCATTAGGTCGATGCCATCCTCTGTGGCGTATAGCTTACCATCCCTCTCATCTACAAAACCCTCTCTAATCAGCCAATCGAGGTTGAACTTGAAATCAAAGTCGGAAAAATCGTCAAGTTCTTTCCTTAATTCTTCTTTTGAAATTCCGTCACCGCCTCTGTGCCCAATTATCTGAATCATTCTCCTTCTTTTTGGATTCTGCGATGCTTTGAAGAGTCTCTCATGCTGTTCTGGAGTTCTTTCCCTCTCAGCCATACAAACCCCCACTACTTTGTTTTTTAATTTTTATTTTCTATATTTAAATAGATTTCCTGATAACTACCCCTTGGTAACTTTAATTGAATTTAGATTGAATCAAAACAAAGTCATGTAATTCGGGATTATTTCCCCAAGCACCTTGTTCACAAAAGCTAACACATAGGCGATGCTTAACAGAATTCCCGTCTGGAGGTGGATTGCGATCGTTAATCCGTTGGCTGGAGCCAGATTTTGTGGATCCTCGTAAAATCGCTTTGCAATGTTAACGGCTGTTTTCGCTTTGGGCAGGGTTAGAAGCCCTATAAGGAAAAACAAAGGTAGATAACCCAGCAAAATGAAAACCAGAATTACTGTATAAGGGAGGTACATTAAGATTCTGTAAAAGTTTACAGCTTTCCCCCTTCCAAGCCTGACGACCAGTGTTAGCTTGCCCGTCTCCCTATCCGCTTTATAATCGGGAAATTCGTTGATCCAGAGAACAGCTGTAATTAAAAAGCTTACAGGCAACGATGCAAGCAGAGGTTCTATGGCAATTGATTTGGTCTGAACGTAATAACTTCCAAGAACGACGAGAACGCCGAAGTTCAATCCCACCAGAAGTTCTCCGATTCCTTTGCTTGCAAATTTGAAAGGAGGGGCGGTATAGAAAAACCCAGAGACCATACCGATAGCACCGAGATAAAGCACAGTTATACCCCTTGTAAATGTAAGGTACAGACCCACCAGAGCTCCTAAACCAAAGAGAATCATCGCCTCAACCAAAACCTCTCTTGGCGACATCAACCCCTGCTGAATTACCCTGCTCCCCCCAGAAAACGGTGTAATGAACTCCCTGTTTATGTTATCGGTTCCGCCTTTATAATCAAAATAATCGTTGGCAACATTGGTGCCAGCATGCAGCAGACAAACACCCACCAGAGTAAGTATGAAGTACAGAAAATCGATGTTACCAGTTTTTATCAACGCTACGAGAGTTCCCAAAATGACAGGCACAATGGAGGCAGTCAGAAAGGGAACCCTTAATTCTCTGATCCAAATCTTCAGTTTCCCAAATGGTCCTTGTGTTCTCATGTAAAACCCACCAATATTCTCATTTTATTCGAAAGTTCATCGGTCGATTAGCTGGAATTATTTTACCATCTCTCTCCTATTTCTTTATCTTAGATATTATTAAGAATTATTGTGGATTATTTGTGATGAATAACATTGTGATGAATAACGGATACGAAAATAACATTGTGATGAATAACGGATACGAAATATCTCTCTAACCTTGGTAAGATGACAACAGTTAAATTTTACCTCACCTATTTTGGTCATGGAGTTTCTTAAATTTGAGAAGGAAGGAAAGGTCGCCAGAATCTCTTTCAACAGACCCGAAGTCCATAATGCTTTGAATATGGGGTTAATAGAAGAGCTCTCCCAAGCTCTGGATGAATGCGAAAAAGATGATGACATCAAAGTAATTCTTCTAAGGGGAGAAGGAAAGAGCTTTTGCTCTGGTGCAGATCTAAAACAATTCCTTGAATTCATCTCGGGAACAGGAAACGCCATGGAATACGGGCTGAAAATTCACTTATCAGTGCTTAAAAAAATGAGAGGTTTGTCAAAACCCATCATTGCCGAGGTGAAGGGATATTCAATTGGAGCAGGCCTTGGAATCCTTCTAGCAACGGACTATGCTGTGGCAGCTAAAAGCTCAATTTTTTCGTGTGGATTCATCCTCGTTGGTTTAAGCCCCGACTCAGGCACATCCTTTTTCATTCCCCGTTCGGTTAGCTTCAAAAGGGCCTTTGAACTTATGTCAACCGGAAGAAGATTTTCAGCAGAGGAGGCTTTGGAATACGGTTTCGTTACAGAGGTTGTTGATGACGAAATGCTCCAGGAAAGAGTTGCAGAAGTCATAAATCTCTATCTGAACAGACCCAGAACTGCAATTGCAAATCTGAAAAAACTCCTCAACGCAAGCCATTCGAATAGCTTGGATGAACACCTAAGTTTTGAGCTAACTCTAGCTATGCTCTCCACTCTTTCCAAGGACTTTGCTGAAGGAGTAAGGGCTGGTCTGGAGAAAAGAGAACCTGTTTTTGATTGACGAAACTTAATTGGTTTTTGATAATTTTTTGAAATAATTAACACCGTTAAGTTTATGCAAGCAACTCCAGAACATGAGAGAAATTGACATCGGATTTTTCTCCAAGTTTATAGGGAGGTACTCACTTGGTAAGGAAAGAGGTAGCTGTTCTTCTCACTTTTTAAGAATCAAAATCCCCGGAGGAGTTATTGGATACAGCCTGGTGGAGATTGCTGAGCTCTCCGATGACTATGGCAGAGGGTATGCGGAGATAACAACTCGCCAAGATATTCAGCTTCACTGGATCGATCCCGATGCAGCAATAGATATCTTTGAAAGATTGTATAAGATAGGATACACCAAGACTTATGCGGCCAGGCTTTCAGAGAGACTTGCCATGGGGATATAAGAAACGTTGTTTGCTGCCCCCTCATGGGCAAGATTAGTCCCGACTTCAGCCGGTTGGTTAAAGAGGTAACCGATTTATCTGGTGATAAAGACTACATAACCCTCCCCCACAAGTTTAAGATAGCCATAACAGCATGCGGAAGTGATTGTGTTAGACTCCATGCAAATGACCTTTCCCTTTTCTGGGTGGGAGATGGATTCATGCCCTTCGTAGGGGGGAGGTATGGGCCCTCCACTCCCCAGAGTAAAGTTTGCAGAATCCATGGGTATAAAAGTATCCGAAGAAAGGGCATTTGAGTTCGTAAAGGCAATTGTTGACATTCATAAGGAATATTCCAACACCGATTCCAAAGCAAAGGCGAGATTCAAACTGCATTCATTTTTGATTAGTTGGTAAGAATTTAAAAAAATCCTGATTTGGGGGCATGATAGGTTTTGAAAGATTTTGGAGGATCTCAGTAGCAAAGTCACAAAGTTAAAAATCTGTTAACTTTTTAAATTTGAAAACAAAGAGATGAAATGAAATGAGAAATACAAAAATCGTCTGCACTGTTGGTCCGGCAACAGAGCCTCCGAGAATAATAGAGAAGCTCATAAGAGCAGGGATGGATGTCGCAAGGCTAAATCTGTCCTTTGGAGATAGAGAATACCACAAAAAGCTGATTGATATTATAAGAAAGGTATCCAAAAACGTTGGAAAACATGTAGCGATACTACTGGATCTACCAGGACCAAAAATTCGTGTAGGTAAACTTCCAACACCACTAACCTTGCATTGTGACGAGGTTGTTGCTCTCACTGGCAGTAAAAGCCAAGAAAAGAGTATCAAAGCGATCCCTATTAGCCATCCGGAAATATTACAACATCTCAGGAAAGATGATGTCATATATCTCGCGGATGGGTCAATAAAGCTCAATGTAGTTGAGGTTGACGATGAGGTTAGAGCAAAAGTCCTTGAAGGGGGAATTCTAGCATCGTATAAGGGTATAAACTTCCCAGGTATTTCCCGTAAGATTACAACCATAACGAAAAAAGACATAGAAGGTCTCTATCTGGGTCTCGAAAAAGATGTCGAGTGGATTGCATTGTCCTTTGTAAGGGAAAAAGGTGACGCAGAAAGGCTGAAGGCCATCATGAACGATGAGGGAAAATACATCCCGGTTATTGCTAAAATAGAAAAACGTGAAGCTGTTAACAATCTTACAAGTATTCTAGAGGTTGCGGATGGAATTATGGTGGCAAGGGGCGATCTTGGAGTTGAATTACCATTAGAAGAGGTCCCAGTTGTTCAGAAGATGGCTATAAAGACGGCAAACAGAATGGGAAAGCCCGTGATAACAGCAACTCAGATGCTGAAATCAATGGTTGTTCAGTCTCAGCCTACTCGAGCAGAGGTAACCGATGTCGCCAATGCAGTTCTCGACGGCAGTGATGCGGTTATGCTCTCAGAAGAAACTGCCACAGGAAAGTATCCTGTAGAAGCTGTGAAGATGATGGATAAGATAATTAGAAAAGCTGAAACGATATATCCCTATCTGCAGGATCATCCGGCTAACAGTGTTACAGAATCAATCGCCAGATCAGCTTCAAGAATTTCAGGAGAGTTAAGGGCTGATGCTATACTCGCCTTCACTCGTACTGGTGCGTCTGCGATTCAGCTATCCAGATATCGCCCACCCGTTCCGGTGTTGACAGTCACCCATGATGAAAAAACATTGAGGGGGCTTTCTCTCATCTGGGGTTGTTTTCCTCTGCTATCAGTACCACCTGAGAACAGCTTTGATGAGGTTATTTATAAAACCATATATGAGGGACTCCAAAAAGGAATTTTAAGAGAAAATGGATGGATTGTTATTACTTCAGGATTTCCATTTGGTGAACCGGGCACTACAAATACAATTAAAGTTCTTAAAGTGGATGATGTAGTCAAGGGTTAAATAGATGACATTACATCTTGTATTTAGTAGAGCCGCTGATATATGATGGAAATGGCCATGTCCTTAGACACCAAGGGCGTCTTGTTTTATAAACTTATCAGATAGATAAACGTGACGATGTTTTCATTTTATATATAGCCATTTAGAGTTCTATCCTCGTCAAAAGTATCGTTATTACTACGGTGTAATATGACTAAAGATAAGCAAAACTTCAAGAACTGGAACCCAAGCTTCAAATAATTTCCTGTTCTTCGATGTTTATGAACTTGCGCATCACTGCCCTTCTTGTAGCGGGTATCCTCATTTCTCACACCT
>Ga0190363_1000949_pt1 | contig 17354 bp, 21 predicted proteins | sample 48721867_MG_FD_161272 | JGI IMG/M metagenome (GOLD analysis project Ga0190363, IMG submission 161272) | Hydrothermal vent microbial mat bacterial communities from Southern Trench, Guaymas Basin, Mexico - 4872-18-6-7_MG | ecosystem: Environmental > Aquatic > Marine > Hydrothermal vents >... | reverse complement strand
TCGGCGCAAGCATAGGATCCGTGTGGAGCCCGATACTTTTCGGCGCATTAAAAGACATTACAGGAGCATGGAACTACAGCTTTTACACGCTCGGCATAATGGGATTAATAGCTCTCATAGCAGTGACGCTTATCAAGGAAAAAGGCTCCCCTTAATCGACAGCGTCAAAAGATCATTCAACCTTTCTTCTCAAGCCTTTTTAACCCTCGGAAAGAACGTTTAAAGATCGCTGACGATGATCTTTCCGAAGGAGGCGGGGGTAGCCAAGCCTGGCCAAAGGCGGCGGGCTTAAGAACTTACAAATGCTGGTCAGATCGAGTTAAGAAACCCGCTCCCGAAGGGGTTCGTGGGTTCGAATCCCACCCCCCGCATAAACTTCACAATTCTAAGTAGAGGCTTCAGATGCGCTGGGCGCTTTGGTGAAGTAGATGCGTTTTTTGAAGGCGTTTCTAGCGTTATCTGCATCAGGCTTGCTCGCGATTCTAAGCTCGACGATGTCTAAGTCTCCCACGCTACCTCTCTTCGCTCAAAGCCTCGGATTAAGTGAGGGAGAAATCGGATTGGTCGCAGCCGCGTCAACGATCGTGGGGATACTTGTCAATTTCACGGCTGGAGCACTTTCAGACATCTATGGTAGAAAGAGGCTTTTAGTCGCAGCGGGCTTTTTCTTTGCTTCAGCACCATTTCTCTACCTCTTCGTCACAGACGCATTAGGACTTGCTTTAGTTCGAGTGTATCATGGCATCGCTACCGCCACCTTTACCCCCGTCGCGATAGCCTTCATCGCGGACATGTATCGATCTAGGCGGGGAGAGATGATGGGGTTCTTCTCATCGGCCACGATGATTGGGAGATTGATTGCGCCGATACTTGCTGGAGCGATCCTCAGCTTAGCGGGATTCAGGGAGGCATATCTAGCATGCGGAGTAATCGGAGCTGCAGCATTCATTTCCATAATCACTCTTCCCTCTCCTAAACCAGCTGGGGAAATTAATTGTAAAGGAAGCATGGATGCTCGTGAAATCCTTCGCGTCTTGGTCAGTGGCCGCGTTGTGACGACTGGCGTGGTTATGGCTGTAACTTATTTCGCGATGCAGGGATTGGAGACGTTTCTGCCGATCTACATGGAGGGGCTTGGGATAGAGACTTGGCTGATAGGAGCTGTGTTCACGATCCAACTGTTCGTGATCATGATTTTGAAACCATATGCTGGCAGAATATCTGATAGATTCGGTAGATTCAAGATGACATTAGCTGGCTTGGTCACCACATCTCTCGGAATCGCTTGTATGGCTTTTCTGAAAAGCTATCTGGAGATCGTTTTATCGATCATCGTCTTCGCGGTCGGGGTCGCCTCTACCACCGCTTCGATACCTCCCTTAGTCTCCGAACTCGTGAGCGAGGAAAAATACGGCGCGGCCATGGGGGCTATGGAGACGATAAAAGATGTTGGACAAGCGTTGGGACCGATATTCGTTGGCTTGATCTTATCATATGTCGAGTTTGGAGTCGCCTTACTAATGGTCTCCCTAATCCTCTTATCCGCTTTGCCGCTGATGTGCCTGAAGCTAGGAAGATGATTTAGCCACCTTCTTCTCAAGCCATCCAAGCCTCAGAGTCAGATATGCGAGACCAGTGGTTACTGCCGCTATTAGGTAGAAGCCTGCTCCCACGGCCATACCTATGGATGCCGCAACCCAAAGTGAAGCAGCAGTCGTTATCCCGACGACCCTCTCCCTAGTTTGGATTATGGTTCCAGCTCCGATGAAGCCTATTCCTGCGACTATATATGATGCAACTCTCGATGGATCTCCTCCAGGGAAGGCTGCGAACGAGAGTATCGTGAAGAGGCATGATCCAAGCGAGACTAGGATATGTGTTCTAAGTCCAGCTGGCTTATCGACTCTCTCACGCTCATATCCGATGACTGCTCCAAGTATGAATGCGAGAATTAGCCTGAGCAGGAAAGTTAGCTCGGAAAACATATTTCCTATCCTCCTTCAAGCCTTAATAATTTTCACAAAAATTGGGAGGGATTCGTTTAAAGTTCGGATGATAGCTTGTTGAGGGCTTCAATGACGCTGCTTAGAACAGATTTCACGTCGGATAGCTTCTTTTCATAGTCCTTGAGCTTCGATTCGTATTCTTCGACTTTCGCCTCATATTCCTTGGTCTTCGATTTGTATTCCTCGAGCTGAGACTTAACGGATTCAAGTTCGGATTTTAGCTTCTCGGTTTCCTCAGGCTTTGCTTCAATGAGCTCACCGTACTTTTCCTTGAACAATTCGATTGCTGAAGGTATCTTCACGCCCTCTCTCAGGAAGCGTTCATAGGTTTCTCTCACAATTTGCCCAGCCTTCGTCTTTCCTTGGAGGTGGTTTCTGATCGTGGCCTCAGATCTTCCAAGCTCCTCGGCTATCTGAGGTATGCTCATCTTTGCCCTCTCTCGTGCGAGAGCTGCGGCCGCGACCGCTAGGCTATCGATCCAAGTTAATCTCTCGGTTGAGTTCTCGAGTTCCTTGAGGACTGTTGGGCTGAAGATGCTGGCGATCAGTAGTGCAGATTCAAGTTTGTGGATTTGATCTCTTCCAACCGGGGTTAGGGGAACTTCCTCACTCACTTACCTCACCTCCCGGGGAACCTCCATACTTTCCTTCTTCACGATTATGCCTTTATCTGTTATCTCGAATGGATGCCTCCTCATCGAGTGCGCGGTGCCCCTCATCTTCCAGACGATCAAGCTTCTCCTCAGCTCCCCCCTAATCTCATCTAAGTCGAGTCTGACTATTCCATCGGCTGCATGCTCTACTCCGGGGCCTCCGAATCCTCTCTCGGTTACGCTGACCTGCGAGATTAGTATCGAGGTGCACCCCATTCCCGATAGGACTTTCTTCAGTTGAAGGACCATGCTTCTGGCTAGGACCGGCTTCGTGATGTAAAGCGTCGTAACGGAGTCGACTACAACTCGCTCGGCTCGAACCTCTCTGATTGCTGTTCTCAAAATATCTACGAGGGCTTGGAAGTCGTCAGGAGCTCTTACTACGTATCTCTCTCGTTTAGCAGCTTCACCTATACCAGCCGTGAAAGCGTCAACGATCGCGAATTCTCCAGCCGCCTCATATTCGGAAACATCCCAACCGAACTGCGACATGGATATCCTGATCTGAACGGGGTGCTCCTCAAGCGCGACTAGGATGCCGTGCTCCCCTCTCTGCAAACCATTATAGAGGTACTGGTATCCGAAGATAGACTTACCTGTTCCAGGACCGCCTGCAAGCAGGACTACATTTCTCTTGGGTATTCCACCATGCAGAATATCGTCAAAGCCTGGGATTCCAGTAGCAACTCTCTCCATATCGCTTCAATTTTTAATTCGTGGGCGCTGTATAAAGTGTTTCTCCATGCTTGATGAGGTTTCGTCTTTTAGAGGTTTAATCGGGATTATATTGATGGAATCAGTCTCGGGGTCATAGGCGATCTTCACGTCGATTTTGAAGACTTTCCTCAGATTCTCGGCGGTGATTACTTCGATGGGTTTTCCGATGGCCACGATCTTTCCCTCGCTTAGGAGGATTAGCTTATCGCAGTATCTGGCTGCAAGGTTTAGGTCGTGGATTGCGCAGATCGCTATCAGGTTGAGTCGTCTTGTGAGATCTTTTATGAGGTTCATGATCTGGAGCTGGTAACAGATATCCAAGTTCGCCGTCGGCTCGTCGAGCAGCAGCACCTTAGGCTCCTGAGCGAGAGCCCTCGCTATTATCACTCTCTGACGCTCTCCCCCGCTTATCTCAGTCATCCTTCTCTCAGCAAGATGAATCGTTTCGGTTAACTCCATCCACTTCTTCACCTTCTTTTCATCCTCGGCCCCCTCCAGCGAAAATCGTTTCAAATGCGGAGTCCTCCCCATCATCACTATCTCGAAGACCGTGAACTCGGAATTCGCTATGGAATCCTGTGGAACCATTGCCATCATTCTCGCAATCTCATCAAGCCTCATATCTTGGAGCTTTCTACCGTTAAGGTAAACTGATCCGACCTTCGGCTTTAAGAGCCCGTCGAGAATTTTCAAGAGCGTAGTCTTTCCAGACCCGTTAGGGCCTACTAATCCTATTAGCTCGCCTACCTCAGCCGTGAACGATATGTTATCCAGAATTTTCCGAGCAGCATAATAGAACTCTAACCTTCTAGCTCTCAGGCTCATGGGGCCCTCGACCTCCTAAGCAAGTAGATAAAGAATGGAACACCCGAGAGTGAAGTTATGACTCCAACCGGGATTTCCAGTAGGCATCGAGCGAGCGAATCTGCTGCTGTGAGGAAGATTGCTCCTGCTAAAGCGGAGGCAGGGATCAGTATTCTGTGGTCTGGGCCGACTATTCTTCTCATTATGTGGGGCATCATTAATCCGACGAAGCCTATTGCTCCGCTGAAGGATACGGCTGCGCTCACGATCAGCGAAACTATTATCGGTAAAATTTTCTCAACACGTTGAACGTTTATTCCAAGTGATTGAGCTGTTTCCTCACCGAGCAGGATGGCGTTCAGATCTCGCGAAAAGGAATAGGCCAAGACCAGGCCCACGAGCATTACTGGAGCTATCGTTTCGACTTTCAGCCAATCAGCTGAAGAGAGTCCGCCCATCACCCAGACTAAAATCATGTGACTATCCTCGGTTGCAAGCCAGATTACCATCGAGAGGATAGCAGAGAAGAGATAGGCGACGGAAATCCCCGCGAGAAGTAAAGTCTCCGATCTGAACCCTCCTCTACTCAACTTGACTATGTTATAGACTAGGAAGATTGAGGCGCAGCCTCCGATGAACGCCGCGATCGGAGTAGTGTAAACGCCCATCATAGCTGGTAGAAGTGTTATCGAGAGAGCTGCTCCGAGAGCTGCGCCAGATGATACGCCGAGAATATATGGGCCTGCAAGGGGATTCCTGAATAAACCCTGCATAACTGCTCCAGCCACTGCGAGGATTCCACCTACCAGAACTCCCATCAAAACCCTCGGCAATCGAATCTGCAAAATTATCTCAGCGTATTTCGGATCGCTATGAGGTACTCCCGCAACGGTTTCGTAAATTATCTTGAGAATCTTCTCAGGCGGAATGTAGATTGGGCCTATCGCCAGCGAGGTGACTACCGTTAGAATTAGGGCTATGGAGAGATATGAGAGGACGAGCTTCCATTTCAGAAGCTTCTTTCTGAGAAAGCTTTCCGCATAAACTTCTCTGCGAGCCTCCATCTATCCACCTGCCTCCCTAGATCTTCTTAATTTGATCACCAATCCTCCGACCGCCACTATTAAGATCACGGATATCAGCGACATCACTAACGCTGCTAGGACTAGAGACTTCAGATCTGAGACTGAGGACTTTAATGCGATATTTTCTTCGGAGATCGATGATGCTAGTTGGTTAAGCTGCGCTTGAAGAGATTCTTGAGAGGTTTTGAGCTTACTCAACTCGCTTAGCAGAGATTGCTGAATCAGCTTCACCTCCTCTCCAGAAGGCTTTTCCACCTGGCAGAGGGTATACCTTCCTCCAGCTTCGATCAGATATGCGCCAGGTCGCTCTGCAGATACCTTGAAGATTACTGTTTTTACTTCACCTGGCTTTAGGCTGACATTCTTTGCATAGACGCTTTCCCCAAATCTCAGTTCAATGGCTTTAACTCCCTCGACTACTCCTGGGTTTCGTACTTGAAGCATTATGGTTAAGGTTTCTCCAGGCTCGGCTTTACTGGGAGCTTTTAAGCTTAGAACTTCTATGGTCTTAGCCCAGATCTCTGGATGAATTGCCTTAACGAGTTCTTCTAATGCGTTTATGATGCGGGGACCTGGCCTAGCTATTGGGTCGGGTGATATGAGCCTTATCTCTCCGTGGATTAAGCCCTTGCTCTTAAGATCCTTTAATGCTTCGTAGACATGTTCATCTGAGACGATCAGTATCCTTGGATCCTTGGCGACGAGCTCCTCCTCGCTTATGGAGGTCCACCAAGATTTATCTGAAAAAGCGTTTCGCCCGTCAGCTAGCCTGATTAATTCGTCGATGTAAGTTCCTGAGCCAGCTATCCAGATCGGGGCGTAGCTGACCACGTATGCCGCATCGATTATCTCGGCTCCGCTTACCCGCTGCTTCCACTCTTGAATCTTTAGGATGAGGGATTCCACGAGAGCTACTGCTTTTTCATCTTCGCCGCATGCCCTCCCTATGAGAAGAATTGTCTGGTAAACTTCATCTATGCTTTCTGGAGTTTTGATCACGACCACGGGTATTCCAAGGTCTTCGAGTTTTTTCACGAAGTCTGGTGAGAGCAGGTTGTGAGCGAAGACGAGGTCGGGTTCTAAGGCGACTATCTTCTCGAGACTTGGATTCGTGAACCCGCCGACTACTGCTATCTTTCCCTCCTTAACTAGCTGCGGCACTTGCGGTGGATAATTACAAAAGCTCGTTACTCCTATGACTCGATCTCCCACCCCCATGGCGAAGAGCGTCTCTGTAATGCTGGGAGCGAGCGACACTATCCTCATAGGCTTCTCAGGAATCTTCACAACTCTTCCAAAGCTATCCACGACCACTATTGGAGTAGCCGCATCAGCATAAATCACTGGAGAAAGCAAAGGTAACAAGAACAAAAGCAACGTGAGGGTCAGCGCGGCTCTGCGCATCGCCTCCACCACTCCTTTGTGGTTTACTCGGAGAGATATAAGGATGGATTATCCATCCAAGGAAAGTATTACGCAAAATCCCCTGAAAAAAAGCTATAAGTGGGGTGGATTGAAGCAGTCATTGGATGAGGAAATCCTCGATTGCTGAGAGGTGATGAAGCGGGGTTTATCCTGACTCTTTTTCAGGGCTCCGCGCGGTTTTTATTATGTTTTGATTTAGGGGATCTTTGGCTTTTTATGTGCAGGCTTTTCGGGGTGGCTTCCGTAAAAGAGATCACTGCGGAGAAGTATTTGCTTGAGGTTGAGTGCAGTCTCTATGCTCAAGCGGTTAAGGGCAAGCAGGGCGATGGCTGGGGCGTGGCATGGTATGATAATGGTTCTCCGAGAATCATAAAAAGCGAGAAACCGGTCTATGAGGAACGAGGCAGATTCGAGGAAGCCGTGCAGAGAGCCTTTTCGAAAATCATAATAGCTCATGTGAGGAAAGCCAGTAACCCCAGAAATCTTCCTAGAGAGATGATTATAGGTCTGGAGCATACTCAGCCCTTCCAATACAGGGATAGGGTCTTTGGGCATAATGGCGTGATCAGGATTCCCGATGAGGTTATGGACTTTCTCGGAGATTATCGGAAGATAATTAAAGGGAATAATGATAGCGAAGTCTACTTCGCGCTCCTAATGAAGGAGTGGGATAAGCTCGGAGACTTAGTTGAGGCGCTTAGATCTCTTGAAGAAATTCTGTGGAAAGCTCTAAGAAAATCCAATAAAAACTATGAACACCCCTTCAGCAGCCTTAACGCGATCTTCTCAGACGGCGAAAAACTCTACGCATACAATAGATACGCTGAGGAAGAGAAATTGAAGGAGCTGAGGTCTTTATGCTATGGAGACGCTCCCTACTACATCATGACTTATCTCGTGGAAGGAGATTGGCTTATAATATCATCAGAAATTCTCTGGAAAACCGAGGAGTGGAGGAAACTTGGAAATGGCATGCTCTTAACCGCCTGGATAGAAGATGGAAAGCTTAGGCACCGCGTCGATAAGGTCCTTTGAAAGATCAAACCTTTCCGAAGGTTAAGCCTATAAACACGCACCCAAATTATATCATCTGAGAAAATTTTTGGAATGAGGAAGCCCTTAGTTGCTGAGCTGTGATGAGCCGGGGTTCAACTCTGACATCCTACCATCAGATTAGCTTTTATCTATCTAAAACAATCTAGCAGGTAGCTAAGCATGAAGATAGCATCGAGAAAACAGAGAATTACGCTGCTTCTAGTACTCGCGGCACTTGCATCGATAACTGGAACAATAGTTGGAGCTATTCAAGCCGGAGTCCATGGTCCGAGTTTTGCATCTCAGCTTCCAGCATTTAAGATCGCTGCCGCCAGAGCTGCGTTAATCGCTAGATACGTTTTCCATGCTTTTCAAGCATTGGGGATCGATGGTTTCTGGACCTTGATTTCAGCACTTGGTGTCGGGATATTTCTGAATAACGCGTTGGTCGCCTTGGTGATAGCCTTCGCTCCGCCGCTCATCCTCTTAGCCAAGCCCTTCTCAGGCAAGTATTTGGCGAAAATATACTACAAGCATGGAATCTGGCTGTTCAAGCCGATTGGATGGAAAGTTTACAGAATCCTCGCTGCGGTTCTACCCATCTACGGTCTCGGTCTTCAATTCTACCTCATAGGCGGCGTTGCATTAACCTGCAACTCAATATTGCTTAAGGCGGTTTTCCTACCGCTTGAAGTAGCTTCGATTACGGCTCTTTGCATAATCGCGATCACCCCCGCTCTCTTAGAAAATCCAAGCCGAGACCTGACAAAGTATTTCGATCTCTTGAAGAAGAGCTTGCCGATTGTTTTGTTAATGTTGTTTATGGCGGCGTTATTAGAAGCCTACTCCCTGCTGGCGACATAGGAAGGGGAAGCTATTTCTTCGAAACATATCTGTTATCCTTAATGTAGAATCTGAGAGGTGTTGGGAGATCTTCCGAGACACCTATCCTATGGCTTCTCGCTATCTGGTCTGGTGGAATTTCTTTGTAATCCTCGATCCACAGTCCATGATCTATGACGTAGATTGGTTTGCCGTGGAAACTTTTATCGATCCGCATGGCTTGGGTCAGCCTGCCAGGGCCGCTGGTCAGCAATCGTAGATCATCGACTCCGCGAAGCTTTTTCATAAGCTCTATTCCTTCTAGAGGTTCTCCGCTTCTTATTAGAACCGCGCCTGGCTCTCCTTCCCTGTGGGCCACGATGTTTAGAAGCCATTGTCGATGGATTCCGTAGATCAATGCTACTCCGACATCCCCGAACATCACTTTCCTCAGATCTCCTCCCTTTCTAGCCCTCGACGCGGGATCTTCGGGACCATAATATGCCTCTGTTTCGACGATCATGCAAGCCAATCTACGTCCATCGAGGATTCTAACCAAAACTTTCCCAAGCAACATTTTGGCGGCTTCACTTGGATCTCTCAAGTAGAACTCCCGTGGTAATGGGCTTCCGCTCATCACGATCCGCTCCGATAAGGTAAAGCCGAGGCTAAAAATCAGAAAAATTTCATTAATATTTCTGCATCTCCATTAATCCCTCATGCTCGGAATATACGCCATCGTTCTGATAACGGCTCCCAGTAGGGAGGAAGCGGAGAACATCGCTAGGAAGCTTCTTGAAGAAAAGCTCGCCGCCTGTGTGAATATAATCGGCGAAGCTAAATCGCTTTTCTGGTGGGAGGAAAAGATCGAAGAAGCCGCCGAAGCTCTCCTAGTAATTAAGACGCGCCTCGATCAAATGGAGAAACTCATCGAAGCGGTTAAGCAGATCCACAGCTACACAGTCCCAGAAATAATCGCCCTTCCAATAGTAGCTGGAAACAAGCAATACCTAGAGTGGATTGATCAAACAATATTGAAACCTAAATAGCTTTGAGAAATGATTCAAAGAAAGATGTAAGTGCAGAAATGCTCTACATCTTTTTGGGAAACATGGAGAATGCGTTCTGGGAAGGCGTCCTCTGGGGGATGGGGTTTAGGCGTGTGGCTGAGGAGGAGCGGAAGAAGAGATGTAGGTTTTGCCGCCGCCTAATACCAGCCGACTCCAAGTTTTGTCCGTATTGCGGTAGGAAGCTAACCTCAGAGAAATAGCTTAATGGCTATGCGAAGTTTTACATCCACCCGATCTACGTAATTTTCTAGATGAAGGTTTCTAGGAAAATCGTTATAGTCGATGAAGATAAGTGCGTTGATTGCGGCTTCTGTCGAGAGGTTAGCGTATGCAGAAGCGCGGAGAATTGCATAGGATGCCTCGCATGCTACTATGCTTGCCCATATGAAGCCAGAATTGCAAAGATCGAGGAAATTGAATGCGATCTAATCAGGATCTACGTTGAAGGAGTTGAATATGAAGTTCCATCGAGAATCAGCGTTAAGGAAGCATTAGAAAACATCGGAATCACATTCAATCCTCCGGGGTCAAAGGGCTTGACGGCGCCATGCGAGCTCGGAGGATGCTGGGCGTGCGCGATTCTAATCGATGGAAGTCTGGAAAGATCATGTATAACTCCTGTCAAGGATGGAATGAGGATAGAACTTGACGTAGAAGGAATCGCTCCCCTCAGAATTGTTCACGGCCCTCAACCCCATAGGGTTGGCGGGAAAGCTACTCCCTGGTGGGAGGTTGATGGAATTAGCTATGTCGAGTCTGCGATATGGACTGCGGGATGTAATTTGAGATGCCCTCAATGCCAGAATTATCACGTGACCTACGATAACGCGAGCAAACCCATGACTCCTCTCGAAGCAGCTCAAAAGCTCACCGAATGCAGACTCATCTATAATACACCTGGACTAGCCGTAAGCGGTGGAGAACCCACGCTGAACCGCAGATGGCTCATCGAACTATTTAGAAATCTTCGCAAAATGAATCCAGACGCAAGACTCCACCTCGACAGCAATGGAACGATCCTAACGAAAGACTACGTCGACGAGTTAGTTGAAGCCGGATGCAATAACATTGGAATTGAGCCAAAGGCTGGAAGACTTGAAACATACGTGAAGATAACTGGCATAGCTGATGAAGAAAAAGCAAAGAAATTCTTCGAAAACTCTTGGAGAATTCTAGAATACATAGCTTCAAACTACTCCGAGAAAGTTTACCTCGGAGCAGGCTTCGCATATAACCCAGCTTGGATGACTCTTGAAGAAGTCGCAGAAATAGGAGACAAGATAGCGTCAATAGACCCTGAACTTCAAGTCACCGTCTTAGACTATTTTCCAACCTTCAGGAGAAGAGACATTAAGCGGCCGACTCCCCACCTGATGCTCGAGGTTAAGAAAATCTTAGAGGAGAGGGGCTTGAAGACCGTGATCGTTCAAACAAGCATAGGCCATATAGGTCCAGGCAGTAAAGCCATCAAATATTGAACTTAATGCGGAAACCTTTATTCAGAGATGCTTTCCGCTTCCTAGATGGGTGGCTTAGCATGAGAGTTTATCTGGTTCAGCATGGAGAAGCTAAGCGAGAGGAAGAGGATCCAGCTAGACCGCTCACCGATAATGGTAGAAGAGAAGTTGAGAAGGTTGCAAGATTTCTGAGCAAAATCGGAGTTAAAGTTGAGAAGATATTTCATAGCGGGAAGCTTAGAACTGCTCAAACGGCTGAAACTCTAAAAAACTACCTCAACCCAGCGGGAGGATCTGCGAAAGCCGAGGCTTTAGAACCTTTAGCAGATCCCAAGGTTTGGTTTGAAAAACTTAGAGGGATGGATGAAGACGTTATGCTCGTAGGCCACTTACCGCATCTCGGGAAGCTCACAAGCCTCCTATTGACTGGAAGAGAAGATTTCGAAGTTGTAAGGTTCAGGTATGGCTGCGTAGTATGCCTTGAGAGAGCTGAAAAAGATTCTTGGAGCATATTATGGATCATTAGACCAGACATGCTCCTCGAGTGATCTCGACAAGCAGAAAGACTTTACACCGACAATAAAGCTTGAAAATATGTGAGCGGAGACAAGGATTCGCGAATCAGGGCGATTGAGAGATATAACCTGTATGGGAGGCTGAGGCTTTCGCCAAACTAGTGGAGCGAGGAGAAGAAAAAGTCATCGTAAAGTTTTCTGGAAACTTCTGCAAGACATGCGGTCTCTATGATTGGCTCGAAGATATGATTTACGAATTAAAAGAAATCGATCCAGAGCTAGATGCAGAGATCATCGATTGGAGGCAAGTCTCCGAGAACAAAGTAATCACGAGATTCAAGCTAAGAAAATCGCTTAGAAATGATTAGCTAGGTTGCTTGATTGCGTCTAATTTACCACTTCTATCATGGAATGATTTAATTTCAAGCTTCACAGAGCTATATCGTGAAGAACGTGGAGGATCTTAGAAGCAAGCTCGTAAACGTCCGCATGGTTTTGAAAGCCGGTGAAGTTGATGTCGAGAATATCTTGAATGATGTCTTGGAAGCGGTGAAGTCTGTTGGGCTTAACCCTGAGAGGAGGGCAGAAGGCTATGCGTTCACTCCTTCTCATGAGGCTGCTGTTATAGGGTTGCCGCACCTCCGCCTCGCTGTGATAGATGATTTGCTAAGCGTCTGGGTAAGAGCTCCTCATGGATTGGATGAAAACCTATGTAGGATGGTGGGGCTTGATGTTGAGGAACTTTACCAGAAGCTTCTCGAAGGAGCTGAGAAGATAGCTGAAGTCTTTAGGAAATACTCGAAGGAAGGCGAGTTCATGCAGATCTCTTTACCTCGATAAAAAGTGGAAGCTGAGGTAACAGAATTGTTAGCTTATCACGAACCCTAGAGCTAGTCTTACGCTTCTAAGGTGAACGGCATCGAGGTAGACATCTATCTCATCGTATCCGAGTTGAACAATTCTCACCGTGACGCTGGACGAGCCTTGAACTCTCTTAAGCTCAACTAATAGATTCGGAAAAAACCTATCATTAGCCCCGGCTACTAAGCCTACGGCGAATACTGCGAGGAATTTAGCATAACCTCTCGGCGTAAACTACGCTTCCCTCCACAAAAATTAATTCAAGCCAAAGTAATATTCGTTCTGAATGAAGGTGGAAGGCTGGAGAAGTGTTTACAGAGAGATTAGAAAGAAGTTTCTGAGTTGCGGCAGAGCCAGAATCGATAGAAGGTTATCTGAGGAGGTTACGATGAAGCTAGATCTGATGAAAAGACTATTCGTTAGAGAAGTCGTTGGAGATGAATTGAAGATAGCGTATGAATGGTTCTGCCGAATTAAAGAAGTCTTTAAAGGTTCTAGGAGAATCTCTAGGAGTAGCTGGAGTAATTTTCCCGCGAGAGCTTGGAAGCTTTCTGGAGGATCCTGAAGCTCATTTGAGAAAGAAGCTTTTCATATATGCTATGGATCTGGCTAGAGGCAAGCTGACGATCAAGTCATTTGAAGAGAAGAGTAGGCGAGCGATTCAAACATCTCTCCAAACTAACCTGCGAGGCGTGTATCAGTCTTGGGTCTTTCTAATGATCCTTAGCTACGCGGCATCCGAAGGCGGCTACCTCCTGTATCCCAAACACGACTACCTGAGTTTAGAGAGAAGTGGCAGACAAAAGCTTTCATCAATTCCGCCAAACGCCGTAATAGAAACGGGTAGAGGAGCGTTAAGCTTCTTCCTAGAAGCTCCCAGACCAATAGCATGGGAGGATACGGAGGATCTGAGAAAAGTCTGGAAGCTTTACAAAGCAATGAGACCCGACATACTCGTCTATGGAGGAAAAATCATGGACATCTTCGAAGAAGATCTAGACCCACCCATCAAAAAAGCCAGACGTCATAATTGAATGCAAGGAACTCGAAGACTGGTACAGGAGGACGAGAGAATTAAAGGAGGCAGATAAGCCGCTCTCAGCCGAGGAATGGAGATGGATGTGGCTTCAAGGATTATGGAGAGGGCTTGGAAGAGAGCTCGGAGCCAGAGTGAAGCCTGAGGAGATTGAAGCCGACTTAGGAAAGAGGATACGATTGAAAGAACCTGAGCTACTTAAGATCTACATGAAGCTCTACAAACCCAAGAGAATGATCCTAGTAACCAGATGCCCCACCCCAAACGAAATAAAACGAGATCTTGAAGTCGAGGGAATCGAAGTGCTAGATGATGTTCAATTTAATCCACAAAAACTCAAGACCGTCTCAGAGAAACTGCTAGACCATGCAACCCCCATAGAAGACGTAATCATATTGAAAGGTGAACTCGCAAAGCTCATCAGAATGAAGTCCAGAGATCTTGGAAAGGCTCCAGAAGAATTTCTCAAAGAAATCATTGAGCTGATTTAAAGAAATGTCATAACTGCAAAAAAGAAACAAGATTACTCGAATGCGAACTGACTAGAACGTGTCTAAAAATCTTATCTACCACTCAAGCACACTTAACTTGTGACATCTCGAAGCAGATGGAGTCCATCGACTAGAAACTCTATTAAGAAAGTATTCAGAACCCTATTTGGAGAACTTTTAGGAGAAGCATGTCTCCGCATACTCGAGATACGGTTGAGAAGCCGATTCTCCGAAGACCCATACAAAGTTCTGTGTGATGATCCAAAGAAATTCTGCAGAGAATTGAGAACCATTTTTGGAGAGGGATTAAACTCATTATTCAAGACGACCGCTAAGAAGCTGCTCGACGATTATGCTCTAGATCAACTCCACGTAAAACATTTCATAAGCAGGCTTGAAAACAGGGAACCAGTTGGAGACGATTTTCTTGAACTCCTAGTAGCTGCATCAGAAAAGCTCGTCGAGAGAATCGTTCCAGGAGCTATGTTGCTCAAGAGCAGAGATAGAGCAGGCGTAATCAGATTAATAGAATTCGCTGAAACAAGCGGAGGAATAGAAGAACACATGCTCAGCAGACTTGGCTGGGCTATTAGAATAGGGAAAGTAATGGTGTTCGGAATAAAGATTGCGGATAAATGCATACCCGTAGCAATCTATTCTAGAAAATACGCCCGCTTCAGACAGCTAGCTAATGAATGGATAAAAGAAACCTCAGAACTCCTCAAAGCAAGTCTCTAAAGAGTGACTCATCCCTTTCAAGCATCATCACAAGCTCAGAAGCCGGACTCAAATCATCGTCAAGAACTCAAAAGCGCGCATACCTATTTAACTTAACCTCCCATGAACTCTCCCCGCATCTAACGACACCTGAACAAATCCTATGGAAAACATTTGAAAAATAACCTAACCGAACGTAAACCCGCTTAGAAAGTTTATTATTTCCTGGAAAATCAACAATTATCGAAGGACAGGGGGCGTGGCCCAGCAATCCTAAGCGGGGCTGAAGGCTACGGCGCCGGGCTCCAGCGCTCACGACTCGGGGGCTCCTCTGACCCAGATTGTCTGGGGATGAAGATGCGCTGGAGCGCGTCCCCGCTGCGGAGAGACCCGGAGATCCCCGGTTCAAATCCGGGCGCCCCCACACTTTAGCCAAAAATTTCTAACGATATTTTGAACAAAATTTTCATGGAGCCTTTGCTAGATTCCTTATGGAATAACCTTAAATGATGATTTCGCTGGGTTTTCGAGCGATGTTTGAGGAACCATTTATCACTTTAAGCGCATATTTCTTGAAGAATTTGGCAGCATCCATCGCTTTCTTAATACCGCTCGTGTTTTTATGGTTGGTTGGGAGAAGTCGAGTCAAATCTAGGGGGCTGATTTACATTTTCTCAGGATTCCTCATAGGTTTCCTCGTTCGGCTAATTGGAGGATTTCTCGGAGCCTATGTTTATTGTTTGCCCATTCTCCCCTTAATACTGCATCAGCAACATATGAGCGCGCAGGAGATCGCCGGAATCGTTTTCATGTACAATTCGATTTTTGACGCAATGTATCTCTCCTCTCTCTTCGCATCACTAATGCTGGTAGCCTACGGCGTGTACAGATTAATCAAAGACCTGGCAGGAACCTAGTTCATGAATATTTTTCATGAGGCGAAATCAATTATTTTATCGCTTTAATGAGCGGAATCGTGAGTAAAAACATTATGGCTGATGCTGCGAATGGTATTATTGCTTGAAATTGGAAGAGATTCCAGAGGATACTTCCGACCATGGGTCCTATGATTAGCCCTATTCCGAAGGCGGCTGAGGTTGCTCCGAAGCCCGTGCCCCTCTTACTCGATGGAAGACTCGTCGCTAGCCAAGAAGAGTATGCTGGAATCGATAGGTTGCCGACTATGCACAACATCCCTAAAACAATTATGAAGCTTACAAGTGTGCGGGTTAGGGGCAGTAATATCAATAGGGGAATAGTCATGAGAACGCAGGCGAGGATAAGCGGTTTTTCACCAAATTTATCCGCAAGCCTTCCCCCAGGAACCTGCGCGAGGGCGGTCGCAACCCCCCATCCTATCGAAAAGATCACGCCCATTTCGAAGGCGGATACTCCCAGCACGTATAGCGGGTAAACTATGAATAAGGTTGCTAGGATGCCGTTTCCAAATCCGTTTAACGCCTCAATTCCACAAAACAACATCAGAACCCCCTTGTAAGATTTCTTCGCAGAAGAATTCATCTCTCCGAGAGAGTCTTGTGAAAGAACATGCTCGAGTTTCTTCTCTTCTGAACTCGTGAGCTTTAAGGACAATGCTGAGCACGGCAAAGAGATGAATAAAGCAGCTAAGAAAGGCATCTTCAACTCCATAACTTCTGATAGAAATCCTCCGAGGATTGGCGACGGAATTTTACCAAGAGTCCAAGAAAGATTAAAGATACCATACGCCGTTGATAAGGTTGCCCGAGGAACTATATCAGCGACGACTGCACTAACCGCTGGGATCGAAAGACCGAGTGCAACCCCACTGATAAGCTGCCCAGCGATCAGATAATAACAGTTATCGGAAAAGTAATACAGAAGAAAGGAGAATGGAAGAATTAGGAATGAAATCGCGATCAGCTTCCTCTTACCAAGCTTATCAGCGAGAACTCCGCCTGGGACATTTGCTAGAGTCTGTGCCAGATTGAATGAGGAATTCAGTAAGCCTATCATGGCGACGGCCGCAGCCTCCTCAACCAAAAATTCATCTACTAGATAAGGGATGACGGGATTCACTAAAGCTATTGAAAACATCATCAAGAAGACCAGTATCCAAACTAAGGCGAATAAATTGATGGATTCTCCAATGGCGTCATCAAGATATTTGATGAGCCGGCGAGTCAACAAAATGGCTTCATTTGTTCTGCTTATTAAGCTCTCTTCACGTTATTCCCAGACACCGTTTTTATCTAGATTTATGCTCAAGTTTAGCGATAGAATAATGGCAGCTAAGAATCGATGTAGGAGCTTATCAGGGAATCTCCATGGAGTTCACTAGAAAATACGGTTTGGATTGAATTCACATAATGGATTCTGATATGAGCATGTTTGAGAAGTATGACGTTCGAGGGACGCCGACCTAGTGATCTTGGATGAACACGTCGAGGCTGCTAGATTTATTGGGGCAGCACCCTGGAAGAAGATCTGGAAAAAGCTCTTGAAGAAGTCGCTTAGAATATCTCAATAACTGCATCCACCTAATGAGCTTCTGGAGGCTTAAGGGGTTTATGAGGAGAGTTAAAAATATTTATTTGGAATAAGTAACTCAAGGCAATTAAGAATAGATTAGGGCAGCGTGGTTAGATGAGCTTAAGCCTTCGAGAAAGGCTTGAACTGAT
>Ga0190363_1000947_pt1 | contig 17365 bp, 18 predicted proteins | sample 48721867_MG_FD_161272 | JGI IMG/M metagenome (GOLD analysis project Ga0190363, IMG submission 161272) | Hydrothermal vent microbial mat bacterial communities from Southern Trench, Guaymas Basin, Mexico - 4872-18-6-7_MG | ecosystem: Environmental > Aquatic > Marine > Hydrothermal vents >... | reverse complement strand
ATCGACAGGCGGACCTTACATGAGGGCTAAGATACTTATTGGAGGTGGTTAAATGTTGGAAAATCTTACGAAAATAAGCGTTGAAGCACTTAAATTGGCGAGTAGGCAAGGTGCGGATCAAGTAGAGGTCTTTACAGCATATACGAGAACAAGAAATATTTATGTGGAAAATAGTGTCCCTCATCTCTCAACAAATAATATCTCAATTGGTATAGGTTTAAAATGTGCCATAGGGAAACGTGTAGGATTTACTGCATCCACGGTATTCTCTAAAAAGGACATAGAAAGAGTTGTGGAAGAATGTATAAGCATAACAAAAGTTAGCCCTGAGGATCCAAACTTTGAATCGTTACCTGATCCTAGAAAACCCTCAGGAACCGTAAAAAATGTTTACGACGAAGATCTTATTGAAACGGAAGAATCAAAACTATTAAAAGCAGCTGATAAGATCGTGAAAACAGCTGAAAAAGGAGGTAAGGTTAAAGTTCTTAACGGTTTGATGAGATTAGGAGAATTTACTTTCCACATTACTAATTCTCTTGGAGTAGACCAAGACCATAAAGGAACACTTGTTTTCCTACATTTTTCGGCAAAAGCAAGTGAAAACGGACGTGTAGGAGAGGGTGTTGAAAAAGCTTACTCAACCACTCTTAAAAACATAGACTTCGAAAAATTTGGAAAAGAACTTAGAAGAAAAACACTAACAGCTTTAAAAGCTGAACCATACAAGGGTAAAGAAGAGATGCCTGTAATAATTGTTCCAGTGGAGCTTCAAGGTCTCTTTGACTCCACAGTTGCGTTTGCCATAAGTGGAGAACATGCAAACAAACGGAGAAGCCCTTGGAAAGGCAGGCTGAATGAAAAAGTTGCTTCAGAATCTTTAACCATAGTTGATGATGGAAGAATGCCAGGTGGGATTCTTAGCGCGTTGATTGACGATGAGGGAGTACCCACTGAAACAAAAACGGTAATCGAGAGGGGAGTCTTAAAAAACTTTATCTACGATACCTATAACGCTTATATTGCTGATACCGAGTCTACAGGGAACGGTTATAGAAGATTAACGAGAACTGTCGAAGAAATATTTACGAGACCAGTTAGCTGTACCGTGTCAAACGTGGAGATAAAGTCAGGGAACAAAAGTTTGGAAGACATGGTTAGCGAAATCGATAAAGGCTGTTTAGTCGAAAAATTTGCTGCTCCGTCAGCAGATCCGTTCACAGGGACCTTTGGGCTTGAAGTAAGGTGTGCAACACTAATCGAAAACGGGTCTCTGGGAAAACCTATAAGGCATGCACTACTCTCGGGAAACTTCTACGAAGCAATTAAAAACATCTTAATGATAGGTAAAGAGCAAGAGTTAATCGAAAATATGAAACTTCCACCCATAGCTTTCGAAAAACTAGAACTAATAGGACAGTAAACTAATTCCAAAGCTTCACAAGGGATATGCGGAACCTAACTCGCCTAATCTGCGAGTTTATTTATGATAATGAGGAGATATCGATTTCCACTGGCTCATAAACAATTTTTTCTATTCTTTTTTCCAAGTCCTCTTTTAATGTAAATATTTTTTCTTTTAAATCGTTGATTTCTTTTTCTTTTACATTTACTTCTCTTTCTAAAACATTTATTTCCGTTTTTATTTTTCTTAGTTCTTCTTCTAAATTCTTCATATCTCTAAGATCATCTTTATGTTCTTCCTCTAACTTTCTTTTTGTTTCATGTAGAGATATATAACTTTTAGTTAACTCGTCTAAAACATGTTTTTCCAAAATCAGTTGGATGCTGTTTAATGCCTTTTTCGATTTTTTCTTGTCTAAACTAATTTTTCCAGATAATATCAGCTTTTTAATGGATTCTAGCAGGTCTTTTAAGATTTTTATGTCTTTTAATGACATTGTGGGGTTTTTTAACCGGTTAGTCCTGCTTAGTAACTCTTTTTGCTCTTTGGTTACCTTAACTTCCCCTCTTTCCACAAGATTTAGAAATTTTCTTAATGCCTTGTCAATTGGCGATAAAAGATTCCGTATTTCGTTTCTAACCTTGTAAGCCTTTTCTTCAAAGTCTTCGGTTTTAAGAATGTCTCTCTTTTCATTAATTTCTTCTTCCAACCTGTTTTTGATTTTTTGCAATTCCTTGATTCTAATGTTCTTTTCTCTGATTTCTTTTTGTAACTCTCTTATCTCACTTTCTTCTTCCAGTATTTTTCTCGCTTCCTCAATGGTTTTTTCAATATGTTTGACATAAGAATACTTTGTTTCCAGAAAATTGTTAAGTTTTTTCCGAATTTTGTACAAACCCTTGATATAGTAATCTATTTTTAGGATGGGTGTCTTAAATGTTGGAATACTCATCCTAGGAATATATCTTGACCCCAGTTCCCAAACAGTTCTCAAAAATTTATCTAATGTTACTTTAAATTTCGAAAGAGATCTGTAATCGAAATTCTCAGGGACTTCAAAATTATTTAATAGTTCCAATAATTTTTCAGAAAAGGTTGAAGCAACTTTACATGCTTTATCAAGCTTGCCTTCTTTCAATAACTTATTGATATCTTTGTTAATTGAGTCTATTTCCTTACGAATTCGTTTTAAGTGTTCAGCGATGTTATCAACAATATCCTTTGCTTTCTTCCTAAGCGGAGACAGAAGCCTGTCAGTCTCGCTTAAAAGCCAGTTTTCAACCTCGGAAACCGATAAATTTTTCACCAATAAACCTCCACACATCCATATGATAAATATTTTTCACGATATTTAAAATTATCAAAAAATAAATCGAATATTATATGACATACATTTTAAGTTACTAGCAAGGCAAGTAAAATAAAAGGCATAAAATTGTTGTTAATATAAATCGGCAAAAGTACAGATGAAATCGAAGAAAATTAGAACAAACATATAATTTGGGAAGAATTAAATGAAAATTCACTCAAGAATAATACTTGCAGTTTTCTTAACTGTAATAGTGCATGTATTCTTGTACACTGTATTTAATGTAAGTATTGGTTTATTCACATTTCTAATCATGTTCATCATAGCAGTTATTGATTTTATCCGGTACGGTTTTTAGTAAAACAGAACTGGGACTAGATGTTCTAGAACACTATCACCTGGGCTCTGTTAGCATTAATATTTTCCAAGTTTTTACCATTAGGATGTGCCCTAAGAACCCTCGGCATTTACCTTCTAATAAGCGAAATGCTTCAAAAACACCCCTTTGCAATTAAGTCTACACATTTCTGGCAGTCAACAGTAATAGGCATTGTACTTACATTACTACTTGCTCTATCATATATCTATCTTTGAATTATTAAAATCTATAGTCTTAAAATAAGGAATAAATAGCTAAGAACCGTTACGTCACCTCTAAGTCCTTGTTTCAGCGCTGCAACATGAGGTGTGAGCAACAATTTATATTTAAAAGCGGTGTTTAATTTTATATAGTTTTAATAGAAATTGGTTTTATTTCACCGAGAAAATCCTTTTATATTTTAGGGTAACATTCAAATTTTCTTCACAACACTAATAACACTTAACATTGGTTGTTGAAGAAATGAAAGGCTAGCTAGTAAATAGACAATTTACATCGTCTAAATTGGTTCCATAGGAAATTTGACTTATATTGTTAATTGAAGGTGATATGTTTGAAGGGGGATGATCAAAAGGTTCAGTTAGATGATATTGATATCGAAGTTTTGAAAATTTTGCAAAAAGATTGTAGAGTTACATTAGATCAAATGTCAAAAATGTTGAATGTTCCAAAATCAACGTTACACTACAGAATCAAAAGACTTGAAAAACAGGGAGTGATCGAAGGATACTACGCAAAAATAAATCCATCAAAACTAGGAAAAGAATACATAACAGTAATACTCGTGAGAGCAAAATACGGACCAGGATACCATGAAAAAGTCGGAGAGAAACTGGCAAAACTGCCAGGAGTATGGGCAGTATACTTCGTACTCGGAGAAACAGACTTCGTCATACTAACAAGATCCAAAAACAGAGAAACTTTCATGAAAACACTAGAACAAATGATAAACAGCAAAGAAATCGAAAGAACATCAACAATGGTAGTCACCGAAATAATAAAAGAAGACCCAAGAATCGAATTCTAACAAACAAATATCAACGAAAAGAACATTTTTGTATTCTAACAAAATTACTAAATTGTAGCCTTAGTTAAAATACGTATTCTTAAGCTTTGACCCGCTATTTCAATACTCCTCTTAAATCTTAAACGACATATAAAATGCTTATTTAATGCCTAGAAAGCGACTATTGGAAATGTGAAATATCTTTCTGAATTTCTCGATGTTTTTCTTTTCCAAGGAAAGTTTTCTTAAAAATTTTAGAAGTAATCTTTAAATATTTGAAAAATAATACCTTTAAATCTAGAATTTCAATTTAGGTGGAGAGGTAAATGTTACAGTTTGCTCGAGGATTAGGGCTTCCTGAACTGCTAATTATTGTGGTAATTCTATTAATACTATTTGGACCTAAAAAATTACCAGAACTAGCCAGATCCTTAGGCAAAGCAAAAAGAGAATATGAGAAAGCAGTTGCCGGAGAAATTGAAGAAGAGGAGGAAAAAGAAAAGGAGAAAATTGAAGAGGAAAACAAAGAAAAACTTCTCATAGAAACGGCGAAAAAACTAGGTATCGACGTGAAAGGGAAAAGCATAGATCAAATTGCAGAAGAAGTTCTAAAAGTTACTAAAAAGGAACAAGTAGCAAGTTCAGCTTAAATTTGTAAAACGCGGTATAAGTGTGAAATTGAATGTCAATGGATGAAGAAAAAGAATTTTCCGAACATCTTGAAGAACTGGTTTACAGACTAAGAATATGCTTTTTCGCATGGGTAATTGCAACTGGAATTTTTAGCTTTGCTCCTCTCTCATTATTTTCTCTTCCACCAAGGTTAACCTCATCAGAGTATGTACCACTAGTACAATACCTTATGAATAAAATAAGAGAAGATCTACTTCCAGAGGAAGTTGTGCTTATCGCTGGGACTTGGTTAGACCCAATAGGAGTTTATTTCATCGCTGCCGCCTTACTTGGCTTTCTCGTCTCACTGCCAGTTGTCTCCTATGAAATTTACGCCTTCGTTAAGCCAGCCATATATCCGCATGAAAAGAGAATTGCATTAATCTTCATTTCATCTTTCATTGCTCTCTTTACATTTGGAGCAGCAATAGCATACTTTTTCATCTTACCTGTAACCTTTAGAATCCTGATGTTTTTCGTATATAGTATAGGTGCAACTCCCCTCTTCTTTCTAGGAGAATTCTATAACTTTGTTTTCTTCGGCGTATTGGTAACAGGTCTAGTATTTACATTTCCTTGTGTAGTTGCCCTGCTCGCAATGGCAGGCATAGTTGATCAAGAAACCTTAAAGGAAAATAGACCATATGCAATCCTCAGCATATTTGTAGCGGCAGCAATATTCACCCCTGATCCAACGCCTTTCTCCATGCTTGTATTATCAATACCTCTCACCATTCTCTACGAAATATCGGTATGGGTAGCTGGAAGACTAGAAGTGAAAAGCGAATAAATATTAGTTATTATAAGAATGAACACGATTCCAAAACACTTAGAGACTTTTACACCATATTACTAATGTTTATGAACATCAAATCATGGTAGTAGCAAAAGTGGTTTAAAGAGAACTATTCTATAAAAAATATAAAGTATGTAAAGTAGACGTCTTTACACATATTCCTTTAAAGGGAAACCCTGTAGCGGTAGCTTTAGACTATGAAGAACTTTATGATAAAACAATTTAACCATAGCTTTTGAATCCAATATCCCGGAAACAGTGTTTGCCAAAGAAAATGGAGACAGATTTCATGCAAGATTTTTCATGTCCATCGCAGAGGTTCCGCTATGTCGACATACCACTGTAGTTATGTTTCACGTACTAAAAAATACAGTTAAAGCAAAGAAGGGATATCATATAATGATTGCAAAAGCTGGAGAGTTCAAAGTACAAGTTAGCGATAGGATATGGATACAACTACTACCGCCAAAAATTCTTGGAGAACTCGATGAAAATGTTCTAAAGAAATGTCTTAATATACAAAACTTGCTGATCCTGCGCTTACAGTAACTACATGTTTGGATGTTGGAATCGTCAAGTTAACAAGTTTAAAGAACCGATGAAATTGAAACTAGACTTTAACAAGCTTGCAGAGTATTGCAAAGAGGAAAATATTGTTGGAGTACATGTTTATACATTCGATTCAAAGCATGATGCAGCTATAAGATTTTTGCTCCAGCAGTCGGGGTTCCAGAGGGTCCTGCAACAGGTACTGCTAATGCAGCTCTTGCAGGATACCTTAAATTCACAAACAAACCTGTAAAAGACGAATATGCTTTCGAACAGGGATATACCTCCGGTAGAGAAGGAACTGCATACGTAAAACTTAAAGACAATGAGGTTGGGTAAGAGGAGAAACAGTCTGCCATACTTGAAAGGCACGCTGAAAATTTAAGCTTTAACCAGCCTCTATGTTCATTAAGCAGATGTAGTCTTATTTTCTTTCTTTTCTTCTAGATGTCTTGGTAAATATTTTGGCCAAGTTCTTTTTTCCTTTATTTCAGATGCAACTGAGATAGCTTTTGCTATTTTTACAGCTTCTTCTATCATTTTTCGCTTCTTTCTTTTAAGCAGTTCTTCTGCAGCTTTTGCCGCTTCCAACATTTTTGCCGCTTCTCTCACCTTTTTAAGGCGTTGGTTAAAGTCGGACAAAAACACATTCAAATTATTTGTCGCTGACCTAGCAAGTATTTTAGATAGATACCACGTTAAAATAATTACCAGTAAAACTGGAAACGCGATATTAATACTTTTTCCCCAGAGATCTACTACGACACTTTCATAATACATTGCAAAAGACATAGGTATCGTAAGAAGCAAAATAACAAATAGATAAGCTCTATATATTATTCCGTAGCGAGGTTTCACGTAAAAATCCACAAAACTTCTATTTCCTTTTTCTTTTGTAGATACTCCGATCTCGAACCCATTTACAACAAAATATGAACTTCCCGTTTTGTGATTGACATAAACGTCGTGTCCCCTATTTTCTCCCATATCTTTTACGATTCTAATGATGAAAGCTGAGGGTATATCTACTTCAAGAAATTTGCTAAAAGTGTAGGTGTAAGGCGTTGTAAGTAGAAGAGCCATGAACCATATTAAATTTGTCATTATAATCCATAAAACCTTTATGAGAAACTCTTCCAAAAAGTTTAAACAATAATAGACCAAATACAGCGTTATTAGAAAAGACGGACCGATTATAATCAATGACAATTTATTGGAGGTAGCAGAGTATTGAATAGCTATGAGTGCAGCAAAATATAATGCAAAATTAACAATTATTAAAAAACTGGAATCAAACAACTGAACATCACCCTCAAACTATCAATGATAAGATTTACGTCTTAAATATTATGATTTTATATCATATTATAATTTTCCTTCTTAAAATAGACTATAAATTCAGTGTGTAATAAAACTTTAAAAATAAAGCGATAAAATGTTTTGCTCTAAAAAAGTTAAAAAGAATATAAAGCGATTGATTAAGGTTACTTAGCCTCTATGCCTCAAAAGGTTATTTCTTTTTCATTTCACTCTCAGCTTCTTTAATACAGCTTTCAAGGATGTCTAGTCCAGTATCGAGAAGTTCTCTCGTTATTTATCAGTGGCGGTGCAATTCTAACGGTAGAATCGCCTGCAGTAATTATTATAAGACTCTTCTTCTAACATCTTTTTTAACTTCGTGCGATTCTTCTTCAGCAGGTTCCTTAGTATCTTTACTGCAGAAAAGTTCAACACCAATCATGAGTCCTTTGCCTCTTAAACATCACCGATTATCTCATATTTCTCTTGCATTTCCTTAAGTCTCTTAAGCGCGTGTTCACCCTGCTTAGTAGCGTTCTCAAGAAAATTCTCTTCCTTTTATCACATCAATAACTGCCATTACTGCTGCACATGCAACTGGGTTAGCTCCGAAAGTTGTACAGTGAGCATCTGGTTCCCAGTCCATAATCTCAGCTTTAGCCATTATGCCTCCAAGGAAAGACCTGAAGCTATACCCTTAGCCATACATAAAACATCTGGCTCAAGGTTCCAATATTCAACTGCAAACCATTTCCCTGCGCGTCCCATACCAGACTGCACCTCATCGGCAACAAGCAGTATTCCGTATTTGTCTGCCAGGTGTAATCTCAGTTAGTTTCTCAGCAAGTTGTACCACATATGGATAGTAGAAGTCAGTGTAAGAGTAGTGCATAAACTTCCTAACCTGTTCACTAACTGCTTGTACGACCTTTGGATGGCAATGACCAACATTTGTAACAGCTATACTGCTATTAAAATCGATATACTCATTCCCATCTACGTCTCTTACTATACATCCCTCTCCAGATTCAGCGACAAAGGGGTAGTAGAAAGGCCTATTATAGGGGGCTAGTACCTTTTTGTCCCTTTCCAACCATTCTAATGCTTTTGGTCCAGGGGGATTCAACTTTAATATTGGGATCTTTTTTCAGTCAAATTTTCCTCCTTTCCTTCTATAAGTGTAACTCCGAATTATTCATACAATTATTATGATAAATTTAGTAAAATATGCTTATTTTTTTGAGAATAATTTCAAATATTTATCCTTATATAGGGACATTCGAATTAAAACCAGAATAGTTGCATAATGATCATTATTGTATCGCCATTTTTTGACCTCTTTAACTTTCAAAATGGCGAAGTTATAAGAGTTATAAGTGCTGGCAGTAAAGCCGTTTTGGAAGTGATTAAAAAGTATCAACCTCTCTTAGGGCCTCATGGACATATTCATGAGTCAAGAGCGGTTCAAAAAATAGGTAGAATCTATGTGATAAATCTTAGTAGTGAATATACCGAAGGTATATTAAAAGGTGTCTTAGTCCTCATTGATAAAAAGAAGTTTAAGAACTACCTATTTACATCGGGGTGATATATACAGTGAGCCTTAAAAATGAAGGGCAAAAGGTTTTTCGACTACCCAGCGAGATACCTGACGAAGAATGACCACAACCATGGGGATTTGTTGAAGAGTCGAAGAGAATTGTTGATTTTGCACAGGAGAAAGGTGTAACACTGAGAGAGTCATGGGCGGATTAGCGACATACCTACGATGTAAAGAATATGAGGAACTATGGAAGAACTCGGAGACAAAGAACTTAGACTTCTGTGGAGAAAGTATAGGAGGGATGCCAAAAAAATAATATATTTTCCACTTACAATACCTAGAGTTAGGACTCTAATAAAACTTAGGATGTTATTCCAGTTTTTGATGCCTCTAGGCTTGATATACGTAATTATGGTGATAGGTTTTATTTTGCATCCTTAAATGTTTCCTCCTCCGCTTTCAAACATAATAAATTTCAATTTCATGATAGTGACCATAGTAATAACCACTATTTCAGGTTTTGGCATTATATTTGCTGATTTCTTTACTAGAAGGACTATAATCAAGAAAGAAATTGAAAACAAAAAAGCTTGCGGTTTATCAAGAAAGAATGAAAGAAGCAACTCAGCAACTAATTTATATTGCTAAAAGAAAACTTGCTAAACTAAAATAATGCTAAAATGGCTTAGAACTCTACCATGATGACTATAAAGACGTTAGACTTATTGAAGAAAGAAGGGTGAGGTCCTTAATTTTTCCTAGGAAATTTAAGATTTATATTTATGAACTTTAGCCTTAATTAACTTTTGTGCACCCTTTTACGTCAAGAATTTAAATATTCCTTTGTTAAATACAAATGTAAGTAAGGTTAAATTATTCAGAAATCCTCACGGGTTGCTGTTTTATGTGATGTTGATAAATAATTTAATTTTACTCTTCATTTTTGGATAAGGATGTGTTAAACTTATATATTATTTGGATATTGTTTTACGCAGGTGGGAGAATTGACAGTTGTTCAAAAAATATGGGCTAGACATGAAAAAGTAGCAAAACTTACACCGTCGGAAAAAAAGCTCCTCTCCATTTTAGATAAAGATTCTTGGTTAACACTTAGGAAGATGGGTAGACTGCTCAATATCTCCGCTAGTACGATCAATTATAGAATATCAAAATTAATTCGCTTGGGAGTGTTGCAGCGATTATCTATAAACGTTAATCTTGAAAAAATAGGCTACAAAGTTGCTTTTGTCGGGGTCAATAACATAATTAACAAAGATGTTTCACAAGTCGCAAAGCATATATCCGAGGACAACAATGTACTCTGCGTCCACAAAGGGATTGGCCGTTACTCCCTTTTAACCAAAGTATGTTACAAAGACTTCAGCGAACTTTCAAACATGTTAGAAAAGTGGAAGAGTGAGCTAGGCGATGTTCTCATGGAAGTTTTCTTGGTAACAGATATCTATAAAACCAGCGCCTTTCCAGATTTCTTCCCTGAACTTGACTACAAGGTTTACAGGCAAGCCTATACCAAAATTTCTGAAAAAGACAAAGACAAAACATCTAGAGAAACAAAGGTGGATGAAAAAGATCTAAAGATTCTTACAATACTTGACAAAGATAACTGGACAAGATTTAAAGAAATTGGAGAATACGTAAATCTCTCTGCTAATAGTGTCTTTTTCAGAATCAGGAAAATGATATTAAATCAGATAATTAAAAACTTCACAATAGTCATTGATCCGCAAAAGGCAGGCTTTACCGAAGTCTTTCTATTCATTGATACTCTTCGCTCACATCTGAATTCGTTTGAGTTAGCCTCTAAACTAGCATCGGACCCAAACGTTGTCTTCGTGGCAACAGGCATTGGAGAATACTCTGTATTAGCCAGAGTTTTGGTTGAAGGACCGCTTAGAAAACTACATAGAAAAGTTGAAGAACTAATAAAAAGAAAATACACAAATATTAGCACAAAGTACTTTATTGCACTGAATGCATGTAAAAATCTTGCTTTACCAGACTTCCTTCCAGAATTTGCACCTCGACCGCCAATTAACTACGGAAAACGTTATTCGACGTAAAATCAAAGTTTTTATGTGGCATCAACAACTTACTACAATTTTTCACATGGATTTCCGTAGAGTTTAATACAAATATTAATGGTTTCTACCGAACTTTATTCGAAAATTAAAATATACATCTGAGATTTTTAAAAACAAAGTTAGTATAGTCATTAACTAACAATATTTCTAGAATGTTAGAGTCTGCTTAAAAGGGGTGAGAGGATTGAGAATATTAGTGTTGGGTGGAGCTGGGTTCATAGGATCTGAAGCTGTAAAAGACTTAGTTAAAACCAGCAATTTCTCCGAAATAGTTGTTGGAGATATAGATTTAGAAAAAGCGAAAAATTTCGTAGCAGGGTTAAAAGATGAAAGAGTTTCAGCCATAAAGGTCGATGTACGTAATGAAAAAGAACTGGTTAATATATTGAGAGATTTTGATATAGTTGCTAGTACATTGCCTTTCAAATACGATATATTTGTGACAAAAGCTGCCATAAAAGCTGGGATAAACGGATTAGATGTCGCTCAAGAAGAAGATCAATTCGCCTTAGATGAAGAAGCTAAAAAAGCTGGAATAACCTACATTGCAGGGCTCGGAGCAACACCAGGAATAACTAATGTACTCTCTAGGTATGGTGCTGATCGCCTTGATACGGTCCATAAAATAGAAATAGCATTTGCACCCTTTAGGTGCGTTGCTCCAGCACCTGGACTACTTTATACAACATTATGGGAAGCTGATCCTCAAGTAAAAGAACGATTGATCTATCAGGATGGTGAATTTATACGTGTACCGCCTTTGTCGCATCCAAAAATAGTAGATTTTCCAGAGCCGATTGGTAGACTTGAAGCTTATGTTATGCCTCATGAGGAGACTCGAACGCTTCCAAAATACATTAAAGGGCTAGAAACTGTAATAGTTAGAGGTGCTTGGCCGCCAAAAATTCAAAACTTATTAAAATTCATTAAAAACTTCAATGTTTTAAAAGACGAGAAAATAAAGGTAGGAGATGCTTTGGTCAGTCCTAGAGAGTTCATTTATGAGTTCCTACTGCAAGCTTCCGAAGCAAAGGAACAGGACTTGTGGGGTTATGCTCTTTACATCGAGGTATACGGGTTTAAAGAAGGTAGAGAAATTAAATTAACTTATAAAGTTTCACATCCCACAACGGGAGAGTGGGCAGGTAAGGTAGCATATCCCAAATTTGTTGCATCACCACTATCGATCGGCGCCCAACTTCTTGCACATGGAAAAATAAAAGAAAAGGGTGTGCTGCCACCAGAGGCATGTGTTCCCACAGAAGAGTTCATAAATGAACTTGTAAAAAGAGGATATATAATAGAAGAAAAGACCGAAGGTCACTATAAATTCTAAACATGACACGCATGTAGCAGTTGTCCAAAAATATCTCAATTTATTTTGTAGTTTTAAATTACTGAAAATAATTACATATGCATGGTTTAAACGTTATTTCAGTTTGCTAAGTCTATGTAAAATTACTCTTTCAGGATCTATTTTTTCTCTAATTAGTCTAATTTCTTCTTCAGTCGGTTCAGGAGTTACCTTAGCTCTCGAAAAATCTAAGGGAAACCCCGTTTCTGCCTGGATCTGTTCTCGGCTGACATCTGGATGTATTTCAGCCACATACATACGCTTAGTTTCCTCATTAAACTTCATAACACATAAATCAGTAACCACCGTTACTGGACCACCTCTCGTAAGACCAACTTTACTTCTACCTTCAGGTCCATCTAACCATCCCACACTAGTAAGGTAGTCAACCTTTAGTGGGAATCTTCTTTTTTCATGTTTCATAATTATAACGGTGCGTTTCGCTAGAGCAGCTATATCTCCTGCTCCTCCACTTCCAGGCAAACGCACTTTAGGTTTCCAATAGTTACCTATAGCTGTTGAATTTAAATTTCCATACATGTCACATTGGGCCCCTCCAAGAAAACCAACATCCACACGGCCCCGCTGCAAAATTGCTCCAAAAACGTCAAAAAGTCCGCTACAAGTAGTTGAACCATAAACACAACGAGGATCACCAACACTACCTGGGAAATGGAGTAATTTACTGTCAATAGTTCCAGCTTCAAAAATTATGACAAGGTTAGGCGCATGAGTACGTTTAGCCAACATTGCAGCAATCATAGGCAACCCGGTTCCAATAAATGCTATCTCTCTGTCTCTAAGTTCTTTAGCAGCTCTACAAATCATAAGCTCAGCAGTTGTGTAAGGTAACTTCTTCTTGTTCATTATTTTCACCTAAACGGCTTATCTCTTCTAATTTTAGGATTATAGCCAAGAACTGAATCCGCTTTAAGCTGTAACAGCTTTTCTGCTCCACCAACTTTCTCTAAATATTCTGAAAGTCCATCAACACTATAAACATATTCTTCCAAGTATTTTTCAAAAGAATCCCAACCTCCCCTAGCAGCTTTTATGTAAATTGCATAGTGATCTGGATCATAATCGTAATATTTGTAAACCGCGGTTGGATGTGCACCGTAAGGAACTTGAACAATAGCATCAACGAGATAAAATGGAATTTGATTACGCTCAGGTTCCATACGCACACTTTCTTCAGATACAATTTTCTCGCATGTTACAATTACTTTTTCAGCAGATTTGGCAACGAATTCGTCGGCAAATGTTTGTCCAAGTATTCTAACGGTTCCTTTGGTTCCACATATTTGAGCGTGGATAATGGCAACCTCCGGTTTACATGCTGGCACCAAGGTTACTTTTTCACCAGTAAATGGGCAGGTGATGACAGCAAGCTTCTTTGACGCAAGTCTGGAATCACTGCCTTTTTCTCTGACTTCTGCTGGTATTCCCCATTTTGTTATTATATCTGAGCCTAACATGCTTTTAGTGGGCATAAATGGGATTCCTAGGGCTCCAGCTACAAACCTAAGTGTAGCACCAAAGTTTGTATAGTCCTCCCACTCAATAATGCCTTCTTCTACGGCTCTTCTAAAATTCGGGCTCGGACTTACAAAAGGTTCATCTCCAACGTAAGCCATCTCTATTCTTTTCACACATTTAGCACCGATTAACATGTCTGCATCTATTCCTTGGGAACATCCATAAAGAACTAGGTTACGTTTACGTTGTCTAATAATTTCGCGAATCAACTCCATTGGATGTCTCTGTACGGTGAATCCTCCTAATCCAATATGACAACCGTCCAAAATAAATTTTTTAACAACTTCTTTAGTATCCATAATTTTATCTTCAATTTCAGCATTAACATTTCCAACCATCTAGAACTCTCCAACTGCTTGACCATCTCTCGAACCGGCAACTTACAAAAATAAATAATAAATAAAAATGAAAAATTACTCTTTTATTTTATTTAAAGCCTCTCCTGCAAGTTCCACAGTTTTTTCTATGTCTTCCTTCGTGTGTGCCACTGTTACGTTCCACTGTTCCAATTGACATGGAGCCCACATAATTACCCCCCTGTTTATCATAGAGAACCAGAAGTCTATCGTTTTTTGAAGATCACAGTAAAGTAGGGCGCTTCTATAATCATACACTTCATCTACCTTCCTGTCTTTTGCAGCGAAGTAGATATAGCCCATAGGACAAATTTCACTGATAAAACCTTCAACACCACTATCTTCTAACTGGTCTCTTAATCCCTTTACCAATTCTTCGTGTCTAGCTTTCATATATGCATAAGCTTGATCTGTAAGGATCTTTTTTAACGTAGCTATTCCAGCTGCAACGGCAAGTGGGTTGGTGTTATATGTTCCTGCATGTGTTACATGTCCAAGTGGAAAGATACTCTCCATAATCTCTTTTTTCGCACCAAACGCTCCTAAAGGAACTCCTCCACCAATTGCCTTTGCCAGTGTAACGATGTCTGGTTCTATTTTGAAATATTCTGCTGCGCCACCTGGTGCCAGCCTCACACCAGTTTTTACCTCATCAAATATCAAGAGGACGTTGTATTCTTCTGTAAGTTTTCTAACATCACGTAAATATCCTTCTTTTGGAAGGACAACACCTGCATCATTTAGCACTACTGGTTCAACTATCATCGCAGCGATTTCTCCTTCATATTTCTTAAGTACACGCTCTAAAACTTCCGTATTGTTATATGGTACTATGATTGTGTTTTTGACAACATCTCTTGGGATTCCTTCGCCTTGTGGAACCGACGTTGGGGCCGTTACTGGTCCCACCTTACCAAGTGGGGGAGTAACACTAACTAAGACATAGTCATGAGCTCCGTGATATGCTCCCTCAATTTTTATTATCTTATCTTTACCAGTGTATCCTCTTGCAAGCCTTATCGCATGCATTGTTGACTCTGTACCAGAGTTTGTTAATCTAAACATACCCATCATAGGATATCTTCTTTTCAGTTCTCTTAAGAACTCGATGTTCTTCTCGTGAGGCATAGTATACATTATGCCATCTTCCATCTGTTCGCGAATAGCTTCAAGAATAATTGGGTTTGCGTGCCCTCCTACCAAGGGTCCATAACCCATTAAATAATCTATGTATTCGTTTCCGTCTACGTCCCACATTTTGCTTCCTTTCGCCTTCTTTATGAAAAACGGGTAAGGTTCAAAAAATCTAAAGCCGCTTCCAACACCACCAGGTATTAAATCCTTTGCTTCTTCATATAATTTCTTTGATGTTGGGGTTCTTGCTAAATATTCCTCTAAAATATCTTTCCTAGGCATTACAGGGCCTGTCACGTAAATTCACCTCCAAATATTTTGTGCAAATAGTAATATAAAGAATGAGGGTTTATTTTATTTTAATCCTAGTTTCTCAGCAACGTCGTTGAGACCAAGTTGCTTTAGTTTTTCTAATGTTGGAATACCGTCCTTTGTCCATCCTCGAAGCTTATAATATTCGTCTAACATTTTCTCGAAGTCTTCTTTGGTGACACGTCGCCCCTTAGCTTTACCGGTTGGAAGACTTTCCTCCATTATTCTAGGCGGCAATGTGTCATCTTTTCTTGTGAAACCTTCTCTGATGTTAAATGCTCTTGTTAAGTTCCAGATTCGTTCTCCCATTAATTTGAGTTCATTCTCGCTGTACTGTATTCCTGTAGCTGCTGAAAGCAGTTTTACCATGATAGCATAGTCTGCAGCGTAAAAGTCGCAAAGAATCAAGGACCACTTTATGCTATTTCTGTCTTGGTCATCTATTACTTCTGCTGCTTTTCCTTCGGTGGTAAATGGATCTAAGTCTCCGAATGCTTCTTTAGCTATAACCCATGAACGTAGGTGACATGCTCCTCGGTCGGCAGTAGCATAAGCGAGTGCCATGCCAATAGATCCACGTGGATCGTAGCCTGGATACTCTAAACCTTTAACGTGAACCGCATATTTTTCTGCGCCTTTGTCTATTTTTTCTGCAGCTATTTTCACTCCGTCAGCGAGAATTGCTCCAATACCTTCTCTGCGAGCTATTAGTTCAGGCATTTTAATGTAAGCATCCACGTTGCCAAAGGTTAATTCTAGGCCACCCGTATCTTCTTTTGTGATTAGGCCTTTCTCATAACATTCCATTGCAAACGCAACAACGTTTCCTGTAGAAATGGTGTCTAATCCAAGAAAGTCACAGAGCAGGTTAAATTTGGCTATTGCGTTTAAGTCTGAAATGCCACAGTTGGATCCTGTAAGTGCAAGTGTTTCGTATTCTGGGCCTTCGAGAACAGTTCCTTTGAATGGGCCTTCTCTTACTTCTACAAGGTTTCTACATCCTAGTGGACAGCTGAAGCAAGCCACCTTTTTAATGAAAATCTTCTTTTTTATGGCATTCCAGTTGATTTCGCTTGCCTTTTCGAACTCTCCGTACTGGAAGTTTTTGGTTGGAAGGACATCCACCTCTTGGCTTAAATCAACTATTTCGGGAGTGCCGCCGAGCAATGCCCATTCATGTTCAGGGTTCTTTATAGCCTCAACTATAGCTTCTTCTGCCACTTCCAAAAACTTGTCCATGTCTGGGACATTAAGATCTTTGGTGCCTTTAACGGCAATTGCCTTAAGGTTCTTGGACCCCATTACAGCTCCTATGCCGCCTCTAGCAGCTTGGTGATATAAATCATTTGTTATACAAGCCATTCTTACAAGGTTTTCCCCAGCTGGCCCAATAGCAGCAACTGAGAGATCATCGATTTTATTATCTTCTCTTAGTATATTCGTTACTTCGTCTACTGGTTTTCCTTTCAAATGTTCCGCTGATCTAATCTCTGCCTTTCCATCTGTTATCAAAAGATAGGAAAGCTTTTCTGCTTTCCCATGAATAATTATACCGTCAAATCCAGTGAACTTAAGTTCAACTCCAAAGAAGCCTCCAGCGTAACAATCTA
>Ga0190363_1000945_pt1 | contig 17389 bp, 19 predicted proteins | sample 48721867_MG_FD_161272 | JGI IMG/M metagenome (GOLD analysis project Ga0190363, IMG submission 161272) | Hydrothermal vent microbial mat bacterial communities from Southern Trench, Guaymas Basin, Mexico - 4872-18-6-7_MG | ecosystem: Environmental > Aquatic > Marine > Hydrothermal vents >... | reverse complement strand
CCGGGCCTTCTCTGATACATGGGCGGTACATAGGCTTCGCTAAGGAGTCCATATCTCACTTTGTGGACTGCATAGCCCAAGACAAGGAACCCCTAGTGACCGGACGTGACGGTTTAGAGGTGACTAAGATATTAAATGCAGTTATAGAATCAGCTGAAAAGAAAAGAGAGGTAGTACTATGAGCAGAGATATACTTCCTTTTTTATTATTCATCTCTGTTTTTTCAATTAGCGAGCTATAAAGGATATTCTGAGTCGTTAAGGCTCTCTTATTCAGAGTCGTACAGTTCCGAATAGCCAGCCCTCTTAAGATACTCTGACCTGTCAAGGGCTTCTAATAATCAGTTATGGCCGAAAACAACTCAGAATTTAAATTAAAACTTATATATCGGTGATGCGATGACCTGGGATTAAACAATGAAAGTATATATCTTGGGTTCTGGAGCTGGAATTCCAATAATTGGACACTTTAATGAGTCAGTCTTAGTGGAGGAGAAGGGATGCTCATATCTCTTCGATGCGGGGGAGCCCTGTGCCGCAACTCTACATACAAACGTTTTATTAAAATTTTATGGTTTGAAGACTATTAAGAACCTCCCTCTCATTAATATATACTCAATTAAATGCATTTTCATATCTCATTCAGATGTCGATCATATTAGTGGCTTACCAATGCTACTTCAAGTAATGCATCTATGGCAGAAGCGAGGCGACTCCTTTAGGTTTCAGCCCGATAATAGCATTCGGCTCTATCTGCCTCCTGAAATCGTAGATATCTTCCATAATCTGCTACATATTTCGAAAAGGTTCACCTTGCGATACAATCTACATATTAATCCAATAAAGGAGGGATGCATATATTCAGATAATCTGGTTAAAGTTTTAGCTATCCGTAACAGCCATGTTAAAGACGGCAATTCATTCTCATTTATTCTAATGAGCAGAGATAAGCGTATAGCATACTCTGGTGATCTTGGAAACGAATCGGAGATCGCGCATCTAGTAAATGAGTATGTGGATCTCCTCATAGTGGAATGTGCTCATTTTAGCCCCGAAAGACTCTGTGAAGCACTGAGAAGACTTGAAAGGAACATCGGGATGGTTATTGTCACGCATATACACGAAAGTCTATATGGAAGGGAGAAGGATCTGGAGAGAATGTTCTCTGAACGCTTAAACTGTAAAGCCATCGTTGCTAAGGACTGTCTAAAACTTGAACTTTAGCCTACATGATTGAATCTTACATGGAATCTTTCAGCTCCGCCAAACAATTTTTTACGACAATTTTAGCATCATCAGCTCTAAAAAATTGTATGTGTTGTTCCGCAGCTTATAATGCTTTAAATACCTCCATGACTTATTTTATCTGAAAACTTTCGGTTTTACATTAATATTTAGGTGAAGTTTTATGGAGAGAGAATTTTACGAGCTAGGAGAGTTGGAGCCCAAGGCGGTAAAGCTCTTCGGAATATCTACGGGTACAAAGCTTGACGAGATGTTTTGGAAAGTGGAACGTAAGGGTGACAGATTTATTAAGAAACCTCTCGGAGGAATCCCATTCTTATCGGTGATAAACATAACTGGGTTGCCCGATAGCGGCAAAAGCGTGCTTGCGGAGCAGTTCGCGGTTGTTCAAGCCAGTCGGGACTATAAGATTCTCTTCGTAACTGTTGAGTCTCCAGCTAATTTCTTATATACCTCTATGAAGGTGAAGGCCGAGTATTTGGGCTTGGACTTCTCTAAGGTTTTGAAGAATGTCATTGTGATAGATGCATCGATGAATGATGAGTTTAGGGAGAATCCGAAAGCCTTGATGGATACTATGGCTTACGTCATAAGGGAGAAGCATACGAACAATGTGATAATAGATAGCATCACGGGGCTTTACGAACATAAGGAAGTAATGGCCAGACAGATAGTCAGAGCCTTTTTCAACTTCCTTAAGAAATGGAAGCAGACGGGGATTTTCATCTCGCAGAAGAGATCTGCACAGATCGCTGAGTCGGCTGAGGCTGCCGGAGGCTTAGCCGTGGCTCACATAGTTGATGGAACTATCGTTTTGGATAAGAAGCTCGTCACGACGAGATGGGACTCTAACATGTACAGGATGCCTGTGGGCAGTGTTTTAAGAACTATTAGGATAGATGGATGCCGCTTAACCGGACATGACTCTAGAACTTGGATCTTCGAGATTACTCCTGGAGGAACAATCAACATTATATCTCCGCTTGAGGAATATATATCGAAGAGGGCTGGGGGAAGCTCTGTTGAGTGATGAGAAGGAAAAAATGGAAGTAATAAGCTCGCCGATCAGCACCGCTGATGTAGATCACCTTGCGGAGAGAGTCTTTCAGGAATGCATAAATATACTCGGCGGCTTAAGGAGACTAACCTATTACAGAAACTTGACATGGCTACCATCTCTAGCTGAGGCTGCATACGCCGTAGTTTTGAAGGGAGAACTCTTCAAAACAAATAGGGAAATAGCTAAGGAGTTAGGCATCAGTGAGCAGACGGTGAAGAATATACTGCAGGCAGATGAGAAGGAAGTTGAAAGATTCATCATGGGCGAGGTAGAGAAGGTCGACGAACATAAGGCAGGCGGAATAGCGAAGCTCGCGTACAAGAGGGTGAAGAAGGAGAAAGGCATCTTCATAAAAGAAGAGGAACTCGATGTTTTAGGAATCGCCTGGGCTCTGATAGTTTTAGTTAGGCTTAAAGGAGCAGATTTTCCACTAGACAGGGAGGAGTTGAAAACTAGGCTGAAAGGAACTACTATTAAGGGAGTCCCCGCTGAGGAGATAATTGAGAAGATGAAGTTTCCAGTAAAGAGTCCAGCTGAGGTTCTACGTCAAATAAGAGAACTCACCAAGTAGTATGGAACACTTCCTTTTTTATTGCGATAATTACATTCTCAAAATAAAAGGGAATATTGTAGAGAGATACTATGCTTTTCTCCTAGGCCTATAGAGTTCTTCGTTCGGCCTCGGCAGCCTTTCCTCAACCGGAGGTAACGGAGGACCGCCCCTTTTAGGCTCCGAAAGATAATAGTATGCAGTGCTTGAATAATCGTTGCTCAGCCTATTCGCATGCCCATGCTCTATCGTGACCCTTATGCTCTTATAGAACCTTATTGGATCCTCTATGTAGTATCTGTAAACTGTCTGTTTCCCCCTCCAGGACCAGTCTTTGGTTCCAGAGTAGAGAATTACGCCATGGTAAGGAGCATTATACTCTTGTCTTGGACAGTATGCGCAGTTAAACCAGTCTTCGGTTCCGGTTCCATGTATTGATGGGAGCTTCTCTCCATCTATGAATATCATATCGTCTCCTTCTCCATACCAATCATTTGGGTTTCTGTGGAAGCAATCTATATCCAGATGTGCTCCACAATATATCCCGTTTCCCTCAGCCTCCAAGATCACGTAGTTTCCCCTTCCATCTCTGTTGAGATTCCGTGGATCCTCCTCTGCTTCATCCAGCGTCAAGCCGTCAATGTACGCCCACCCTTCAGTGTCATTTTCTCTCCTCCACTGAACATGGAAGTATGCTAGATCCTTAATGGGGCTCGTTGAGCTATATTCCTCATAATCTATGTAGAAGTAATGTACATAGGCTTCATCTCCTTGGTTTTCAACTTCTATTATAGCTTCATCCTTGAACGGCATTGGCCACCACGAATTGAATCCCTTTCCATCTTGCGGGCTCATTTGAAGAGGCAAGGAGACGAAGTTCTTTCTTACTCCATGCCCAAGACCGAAGAAGTCTCCGATGGGACATTCAACGCTGGGCTCATCACATCCATCCCAGAAGAATCTTAGGATTATTCTCCTCGTGTAATCCTCCTTAGGAATTCCAAGGGTCATCCATATGTGTTTTATGCATCCAGGACCCGGAATCTCCGCTAGTCTCTTCCTTTCTCCGGAGTGAATAATCCAGAAGTCTCTATTCCCTCCAGTGGCGTCGTAGCTTGAGATTCTGCGGCTTCTGTATTCTCTTAAGTATGGCAGATGAGCAAGGCTGGAGTATCCAATCAATTTATGCCTTCCCCCACCGCAAAAATTTGCATTAAGCCTTATATTTCTTCGAGGAGCGAATTATCGATAGAATTTAAATATTTAGAGCGGTGAAATAGAACCATCTTGTCTCCGGGTTGTCTATAGATGATTCCTCTTCGTGACGAGAACAAGCCTCATCGAAAGCCGATTGTAAACTATACTTTGATAGCAGCTAACGTGGCTATTTTCTTTTATCTTCTCCTAACTGGAAATCTATGGAGGGGAATAGAGCTCTATGGAGTTATACCTGCCCTGATATTGAAGGGGAGTAGGGTCTGGACGCTCTTTACAGGCATGTTCATACATGCGGATGTTATGCACCTATTAGGGAATATGCTTTATTTATGGATATTCGGCGATAATGTTGAGGATGCACTTGGCCATGGAAGATACTTGATATTTTATCTTGCTGGAGGATTAGTCGCAACTTTCATGCACATCTTTTCTACGCTTCTTTCAGTATTTTTAACTCCTATTCCATATCTCTTCTTCAATCTCACAACGCCCATGGTTGGAGCTTCAGGAGCAATCTCAGCCGTTCTAGGAGCCTATCTGCTTCTATTTCCCGGAGCCAGAATAAGAACGCTTGTCTTCTGCCTTTACTTCGTAACGGTTATCAGCGTGCCTGCCTTCTTCTATCTGGGCTTCTGGTTCCTCTATCAGCTCCTGATGGCCTTCTTTTCTCTAACAGGATTTTCATCAACCGTGGCGTTCTGGGCGCACGTAGGAGGTTTTCTCTTTGGCATGCTTATCGTTGAAAGCTTTAACATCTCCTCAAGACCGAAGCGTACAATATCCAAAAGAAGAAAGCCGTTAATCGCCCCTTGGACTCGCGCTCCACTAGTAGATCTCCTCGTTGAGGATGATATTGTCAGAGTTTACGCCTTCATGCCCGGGGTTGAGAAGGAGGATATCGAGATATCCGTGAGTGAATGGGAAGTTGTGATCTCCGCTCAACGCGAGGGTATAAGATACTATGGCCGCGTATCTCTACCCGTTCCAGTAATCCCGAAAGCTAGAGATATTCTATATGTGAACGGAACATTGAGCTTTACGTTGCGCCGCGTAGTTCAGGATTATATGTGGAGCCTCTAATCTCTCTGACGCTTGTATAGGCTTCGCCTAATAGCGTCCCTTATGAAGTCCGATTCATCTATATATCCGAGCTCAGGCCTCTTCCTTAACAGTTTTGATATCTCCTCGATAAGGTTTCTAGGCACCTCCAGCTCGTCGAAGTCTACATTCTCTTCGCTCCTCTTTATTCTCTGCCTCAGCCACCTCTTCATCAATACTTTCGTCGACATGTAATGTTGATCATCAATCCTTATCACTTTGCCCTCTTCAACTAGCTTGCAGAGTACATCGCGAATTATTGTCGCTGAGACTGGTTGCAGGCAGTGGTTTACTAGTAGGTTTATGTCGAATGGCTCTTCTCTCTCCTCGACGAACTCAAGGAGCTGCTCCTTTAAGCGTTCTTCTCGGAGGAGAGAAGTCTTCATCGCCATGCCTCTTTATTCGCTCTCGGAACGATATACGCCATACTCTCTTAGTAGGCTTCTTATCGCGTCCTTGATGAATTCCGTTCGTGATCTGTATCCATGTTTTCCAATAGCCTTGTCAACCTCATCTAGAAGGCTCTTCGGGATCTTCACGAAGACGTATTCCGCTTCTGTCTTCGCTACTGTCTTCGGCATATTAACCCCTATGATACCATATATGACTCTAAACTTAAAAACATTACCCCTGCCATTTCGACTTGTTAATTTTTTTATATGTCCATATGGAATTTTGTCATATAACTGAACAAGAGAGACTCTTTATTTTCGTTATATCTTTAGCTAGGGCGATATGAAAGAAGAAGCTATGTATAACGAGGCCGCGCCTACTGTTATGGCTACGAGGATTATTATTGCAACAGGGGGTTTATGCTCCCCATCACTTTTCATTTTCATCTATTCGCCCATCGAAGAAGGAAACCTGTGAGTATTTAAGCAGTCATTGTCGCTTCGCTTCTTTGGATGAAACATCAAAAATTTGGTAGCAAGACGCTTAAAATCGAATGACCAAAAATTGAAAGAGCGAATTTCCTCAGGAAGCGTCAAGAGAACTAGAGCAGTAGAAGTTCTGCTTCTCTGAGCGTGCCCTTCACCGGGTCTATCTCCAGCCCGAAGGCTTCTAAAGCTGTCACTCCAAGCACTGTTATGTCCTCCTCCTCGCCTAAAATCACGGTAACCGTACGCTTCCTCCCCATAAGCTCAATCCCAACTTCTCCTATATCCCTCTCGATGTACCCGCCGAAGGCCCTAAACTTCCTCCTTTCTAGGGGTTTAATCTCCAACTTCTCAAGTATCTTCCGTGGAATAACGCTGTACATAGCTCCGGTGTCAACTATTCCTTCCAATTCTACGCTTCCTCTAGGAATTAGCGGATTGAAAATCCCAAACTTAACTTTAATGAATCCCAGAGTAGATCACCGCTTTTAATAACTCTTCCGATTCAATTTAAAGGTTTAGAGAGTAAAGATGACGTAATAAATGAATCTTCGGGAAATGAGACGGCTTGCTGAGATTCTTTTCGGAAAAATATGTTTGATAGAATTAATGTCACATGATAAGTCAAAGAAAAATATCTGCAGTGGAGGAGTTGAGATTTGAAGAAGCTAAGAGTCGGACATGTTGGGGGAAGATCGGTCTATCCGCATCTCTTCAACATTCATCCTAGAACTGAAACCGTTGCCGTATGCGACATAAACCCTGTAGCCCTAGAGAATATGAGAGCTACGCTTGGTCTAAGCAAGTCTCAGTGTTTCTTGGATTATGATGAGTTCTTGAGGAAGGCAGATCTGGATATAGTTGTTATAGCTACGCCTATACCTTTCCACGCTGAACAGGCGATTAAGGCTATGGAGAATGAGATGCATGTTCTCTCAGAGGTTACAGCGGCGAACAGGATTGAAGACTGTGAGAGGCTCATACGCACTGTCAAGGAGACGGGTATGAAGTATATGTTGGCAGAGAATATGTGCTACTTCCACTTCATCCGCGAATGGACCAAGATTGTTCGTGAGGGGAGGCTTGGAAGAATCTACTATGCCGAAGGTGAGTATATTCATCAGGTTAGGGACTTAATTAAGGATCCTGTTACGGGTGAGCTGAAGTGGAGGGCTTATCGTCCACCTATACATTATATTTCTCATAGTTTAGGTCCGCTTTTGGTGATGCTTGACGACTGCGTCGTTAAGGCGACCGGGGCTGGTAAGAGAAGATATACGATGCCGGATCTTGAAACAGTTGGAGCTATAGATATGCAAGTGGCACTCTTCAAAACCGAGAAGGGAGCTACAATAAAGATTCTGAGAAGCCAAGTCGTCGCGAGGGAGCCGCCTTCTCATTACTTTGTGCTCTACGGGTCAAAAGGTTGCATAGAGAATACGGGGTTCCGCTTGGGGGAGGAGTGGGGAGTTATGTATGTTGAAGGCGAGGACGAAGCAGTTAGAAGAATTGAATGTCCAATCTCCACTCCGGAAGCTCCGGAGGAAGTGAGAAAGTGGGGTCATGGGACAAGCGAGTATTATCCGGCCAGAGACTTTGTAGAAGCTATAGTAAATGATAAGAAGCCTCCGATCGACGTGGTAAAGGCCATCGACATGATTATTCCAGGAATCGTTGCGCATGAAGCAGCAATGAAAGGCGAAGTTTGGCTTGACGTTCCACACTTCGAGTAGCTGAAGATGGAGAGGCAAGATGAAGGCAGGATTCACAACCGTTGATATTACGCCACCTCCGGGATCCGAGGTTCCCAGAGACTTCATGAAGAGATTCTCCTATGATATTCATGATCCCCTTGCATGCGAAGGCCGCAGTATTTGAGTGAGGGAACTCGTGTAGCCTTAGTAGGTGTCGACGCGCTTTCAATAAAGGCTTCTACAGTGAATTCTGGAAGAGAACTCGCGGAGAAGATGACGGGCATACCAGCTGGTCATATAATGGTCGCGGCTACACATACCCACAGCGGTGGCCCAACTGTAAAGCGGCCAAAAAGAGCTGATACGTTGCTTATCTAATCCAGAGCTCATTAAGAAGCTACTTAAGACTGCTTCAGAGGCCGAGATGAGGATGGGAATGCATAGTTTCCTAATTCCATCAGCGAGCAGAGAATGATAATTAACGAAAGTATTAAACTCGTTAACAGCCTAACTCTGGGGAAGTTTCTGAAGCGCTGAAAGTCAGTGAAATAGGCAGGCCATGGAGCTATGGTTCAGTCGGCCCTGAAGAAGTCTAGCTCCAGATAATATCTCTTTCAACCAAGCACATCTGAGATGCTCTACACCGAAAAGCTTAATGCCACCCAAGAATATCTTTTTCTTGTGTGAATATTAATGACTGAGGTTTTTGAGCATACTATTTATGATTTTCTTAGGGAGCGAGGAGGCTCAGCAACTAAGAGCGAGATCTATGCCGCTTTAGGTAGTGACGCTGACTCGAAGAAGGCAATTGATGAAAGGCTTAGGATGATGGAACGCTTCGGATTAGTCTCTGTAGAAGGCGAGAAAGTGAAGATAAAGTAGTATAAGTGTGAACTAAAGGGACTAGATGGCATAAGTGCCTTAGCTTCATCAAGATTCTTATTGGTGAATAGTGATAGCTCAAATTACGCATATCTTTTTCGGCTTTCGATAAATCTATGCAGAAGCCTTTGATCGATTTTTATGCCTCTTTTCAAAGCTCTTTCCATATTTGCTATTTCCTTTAACGTTGAGCCGACCGCGGTTTTGGTTAAATCCGCATATGAGATTGCTTCCTGTGTTCTCCTCATTAAATCGCTTGCATGCAGATATCCCAAAGCAAGTCGATAATTATTTAAGCCCCTTATCAACCAACTTATCTTCTCCGTAGAGCTACCCGCCATTTTTCTTTCATGTAGAAATGACAATGCTCGATCGAGCATCTCCAAACCCATCTGTCGATTAAACTTTAAAGCCTCATCAGATGATTGCTTTTCTATTTCCTTCTCCGCTTTATTGAAGACCTCGCGACTTCCATAAATAAGTGAAGAGTCTCTGATCATGCTTGTTAGCAAGTAATCATGAAGCCTTATTCTTCTTTCGAACTCTCGAATCTCAAAGAGGTTTGCGTGAATCCTCTTGCCAAACATACGCTCTAAACCTTTCAGACTGTCTAGGATGTCTAGTCTTTCACTCTCGTCTTCATGGATGATGAGAAGATCAATATCGCTAAATGCATCATAATCTCCTCTTCTATACGATCCGAAGAGAGCGGTAAAGAATATATGGCGTTGTGTCTTCTCCACCTGTCTCTTAACAGCCTCTCTGATCAAACTCAACATTTGCGGCAGCCTCTACCGTGCTACCGCATGCTTCGTGAGCTCCAAGTCTTTTCTGACGAAATCTCCATTATATAGAGTTTTCTTAACTGATAAGGAATGATCACTAAGATACTCGATAAGTAAATCTTTATTATTTAAGGCTGCATTTTACCATAGTTATTTGCTGAGATGCTGGAATTTCACATGAAAGACACGGAAAAGATAATCGGCCATGGAACATGGTACGACAAGGTGGCAGTTGAGATTATCAAAAGAGAGCGTAAGCTCGGTAGAAGCTTAGATCTCCTAAGGGTTGAGAGCGGAGTCGCAGCGTCAGGCATACCGCACATAGGAAGTTTCAGCGAGGTTACTAGGAACTACGCGGTCTCTTTAGCGCTAAGGGAGCAAGGCTACAAGACTGAATTCATACTCTTCTCGGATAATAAGGATGGACTTAGAAGCGTCCCCGCCGGCATGCCAAAGTCTCTGGAAAAGTTCATCGGCTTCCCAGTTACGGATATACCTGATCCATTTCGTTGCCATGAGAGCTATGCAGATCATATGATCAGCTTGCTTCTCGAAGCTCTAGACGAGGCTGGCGTGGAGTATAAGCTAATAAAGGGGTCAGATGCTTACGCAAGCGGATTGCTGAATGAAGAGATACGCATGATCCTCGAGAACGCCAGCCGCGTGGGACGGATAGTTAAGGAGGAGACAGGGCAGGAGAAGTACTTGGAGGTTCTTCCATACTTTCCCGTTTGTGAATCATGTGGCAGAATATACACAACAAAGGCCTACAAGTTTCTTCCAGATGAAAACAAAGTTCTCTATAGATGTGAGGGTATGGAGATAAAGCACAGGTGGCTTGAAGGCTGCGGGTATGAGGGTGAGGCTGACTATACTAAGGGTGAGGGAAAGCTCGCGTGGAAGGCTGGCGAGTTTGCGGCCAGATGGAGGGCTCTGGGTATAAGATTTGAAGCGTATGGAAAGGACATAGCTGACTCCGTTAGAGTTAATGATAGAATCAGTAGGGAAGTGCTTGGCTATGAGCCGCCGATGCATGTTCAATATGAGATGTTCCTCGATAAGGGTGGAAAGAAGATATCGAAGTCGAAGGGTAACGTCTTTACGCCTCAAGTATGGTTCAAGTACGGCTCTCCACAATCTATGATCCTGCTGACGCTGAAAAGGTTCGTCGGAACTAGAAGCATCTCAGTAGAGGATATTCCACGTTACATGGATGAACTTAATGAGCTTGAAGACGTGTACTTTGGAAGAAAGAAGGTTAAAGATCCAAAGGAGAAGGCTAAGCTAACAGGGCTCTACAAGTACTGCTGGTTCATGAAGCCTCCGGAGAAGCCAAGTATTCATGTACCATACAACCTGCTTGTATCTTTAGTGAGAGTGGCTCCTGAGGGAAAGGAGATTCAGTTTGTAGCTGAGAAGCTCCGTAGATATGGATATCTCAAAAATTCTCCATCTGAAGACCTGAAGAAGCGCATTGAGTATGCAATGAACTGGATTCGAGACTTTGAGGAAACGGCTGAAGTGAAGGTTGAGCTAAGCGAGGAGGAGAAGAAAGCCATATTGGATCTCATAGATAGGCTTCAGTCAGTCGAGGATTCAAAGGTTATTCAGAGCTCAATCTTCGAGATTGCAAGAGCGAATGGGATAAAGCCGCGTAGATTCTTTGAGGTTCTGTACATGATTCTGCTGGGGACGAGGTTCGGTCCGAGACTCGGCCCCTATCTCGTCGATATGGGGAGAACAAATGCGATAAAGATTCTGAAGAGAAGCATAGACTCCATTTAGGCCGCGACATCTTTTTTCTCCTACAGAGATACTTATTTTAGCGTTGCGAAGATATAAGTGTCTAGAGCATCTGACAGGCAGTTGCATGGTGATTATCGCAGATGATTGAGATAAACGGTGCGGAGAAGAGTGGAAGCGGAACTATTCTGAGGCTATCAGTCGCTCTCTCAGCCATAGTAGGAGAGCCCCTGCACATATACAATATTCGGAAGAAGAGAAGCCAGCCTGGGCTTAGACCTCAGCATCTGGAAGCAGTCTTGACGGCTGCTAAGCTCTGTAACGCGGAGATTAATGGCGCATCTTTAGGGTCACAGGAGATATGGTTCTACCCTGGAAAGATAAGGGGAGGCAGAGTTGAGGCGGAGATTGGAACGGCTGGAAGCATACCAATGCTGATAATGACCGTTCTGCCGATATGCATCTTCGCTGAGCATCCCGTCACATTACATATCTCTAAGGGCGGAACGGATGTTAAGCATTCCCCAACAATAAACTATCTCAAATATGTTCTGCTTCGCGTTCTAGGACGAATGGGAGTTAAGGCCTCGCTAGAGATACATAGGTATGGCTACTACCCGAAGGGCGGCGGCGAAGTCACATTAAGAGCTCAGCCGTCCCCAAGTCTCAAGCCTTTAAGCCTCGAGGAGTTCGGCGAGGTCAAAGCTGTGGAAGGCGTGTCAGTCTGCACTTTCCTAGCTGACCGTAAAGTGGCGTTGAGGCAGGCTGAGGAAGCTGGGAGACTCCTTAAATCCAGAGGCTTCAATGCTAAAATAAGCGTTGTTAATGATTATTCCAATCCTATCCAGAAGGGAAGCTCGCTCGTCCTTTGGGCTGAGACCGATAAAGATGTTCTTCTGGGAAGCGATGCTATAGGTGAAATCCGTAAGACAAGTGAGGCTGTTGCGCGGGAGGCTGTAAAGGGCTTACTTGATGAGATCGTAGCTAAGCCAACGGCTGATATACACTTGGCTGATATGCTCATTCCATATGTTGCCCTAGCAGATGGAGAATCCACATACTCAACGCGGATCTTAACGGATCACATAGAGTCGAATCTCTGGCTTGCCGAGAAGATCCTCGGAGTCTCCTTCAGCGTGAAGAAACGTGATGGTCTCGTGGTGATTAGTAAGAAATAGTTTGGAAGAGCGATGTGGAATGGTGGGTGTACGCATCCGCGGAATATATTCCACGGCGCTCACTAAGCTATTGCTGGATCATGGCTTCGAGATCGTTCAGCCCTCAGAGGTCATCAAGAAAAGGTTTGGATTCCCAGATTCTGAGGAGGCTGAGATTCAGCCGAGCTTAAATGTGCATAGCAGAGTAGACCGGCAGGGAGTGATAATCTCTGGAGACGAAGCCTCACTAGAGAAGATAATTCAAGTTTTAAGGTCAGATCTAGACGATGCAATCTTTAGGAATCTCTTGGTAACACCGTTGCAAGCGAATAGCTGGGGCTTCATGAAATCTGAGAATAGCCTCAGGTCTCTTAGCATTCAAAGCCTTGAAGGCGGATCTCTCTACCGCCTAGACGTAGAATTTCCAAGTCTCTCGAAGACGAGGCTTGATGAGATACGTGCTTCCGTCACGCCGACGGTTACTGGGCATCATTACTATAAGGCTTGCGGAGGCAGAATCTCTTTTCTTGTTGATATAGCGGAGAGGATGCTTGGGGAGGGATGTCCCCGAAGTGAGGTTGAGAGCCTTCTACAAGAGAATGTGTGGAGTATGCTTCCAAGAGAGAGATCGCGAATAAGCATTAGCCACATTAAGATTTGGGGCCAAAAATTCAATCTAGGACTGGCAGAAGTTGCGAAGTTTCAAAGAAGAAGTGGAAAGCTAATACTGCTCCGAAGATTCTTCAAGAAAGGCATATATGATGGACTTCAAGTCTCGAAGGATGAGGGAGACTTCGCTGTAAGCGAGTTTACAATAGGCAGTTTAAGCTTCCGAACGAGATATTTCTCAAGAGATTCATCTTATAAAGGAACATATATCAACATAAACACGCCCGTCGAGGTTTATCCTTCAGGGGTTAGATATGTAGACTTAGAGGTTGACGTATGCGTCTGGCCAGATGGGAGAATTAAGACTATAGACGACGAGAAACTTGAGGAAGCCGTATCGCTTGGCTTGATCTCTGAGAAACTCGCTGAGATATCTAAACGTGAAGTCGAGAAGGTTCTTAACTCAATAAGCTTAGAGGAGGAACGAGACGCCTATAACCTTCTCCAAACAACCTAAAGAGGTCTCAGTAAAGAATATATCGTTCCATCTCATTTCTCATATATATTGGTGATTTAATGAGCGGTTTAAAACTTAAAGCTACGATGTTTGCAACTTTAGCCGCCATAATTGGTCTTTCAACTCTATTCTTCACAATAATCCTTTCGTTAATAGATGCGTTCAACATTTACTCGCTTGCATTATTCGTGGTCTTCTTCAATATTCTCCAGTGGCTACTCGCTCCGTACCTGATCGACGCTATGTACAGTGTTAGAAGAGTGTCTCGAAACGAGGCTCCGAAACTCTATGAAACTGTAGAGAGGCTTAGCAGAAAAAGTGGAATCAAGCCTCCCCAGATCATGATTGCCAGAATACCCATACCGAACGCTTTCGCCTATGGCTCCCCGCTGACGGGGAACAGAGTAGCCGTGACGACCGGGCTTCTGAATACGCTAGATATGGATGAGATTGAAGCGGTTTTAGGCCATGAACTCGGACACTTAAAGCATAGAGACGTTCAGGTGATGATGTTTGTCTCGATTCTTCCGGCGCTTCTATACTATATAGGATACTCGCTCATGTGGTCTTCAGCTTTTGGCAGGCGTGACGAGAGAGGCAACACGTCAGCGCTGGCGCTGATAGGCTTCCTGAGCATCGTCCTCTACTGGGTCTTAACACTCTTTACGCTGTATCTCAGCCGGTTGAGAGAGTACTATGCAGATAGGCACAGTGCGTCCATAGTTGAGGATGGAGCGAGAAAATTGTCTATGGGCTTAATAAAGATAGTTGAGTCGACTGGAAGGATGCGGAAGCGTCTAACGAGCCTTAGCCATGTAAGCTCATTTAGGATGCTCTTCATATGCGATCCTGAGTCTTCAGAAAGGGACCTGAGAGATCTCTATATGGCGAGCATGTGGAGAGGTGACAGAGAGGTAATCGAGAGGTATACTAGGCGTAGATTAACGCTGATGGATCAGATAGTTGAGCTATTCTCGACGCACCCGAACATCATAAAGCGGTTGAGAGCCCTACAAGAACTCATGTAATCTTCATTCTTTTGAAATAGTTTTTAATCTTTGATATAGTAATTTCCCTTTTGTGGAGAGGCATGATAGAGAAGAAGATGATGGGCTGGCACGTTATCTTCGCAGGTTTCAGGAACGTCAAAATCTCGGATCCGAAGGCTTTATTAGATATGGTTAGAGAAGCCTCTGCGGCTCATGTTCAAATATTCGATGCGGACATGATCGCTGGCTTCGATCACATATACTTCTCCGTGCTAAACGCTCTGAATGCTTTCAATTCTGGGAATAGAATATCTGAAAATCTAGCTGTTGAGATCCTTCTATATGCGTCTGGACAGCACCAGATTAGAAAAGCCATAGAGATGCTTGGAGTGAAGTCATCGTCTACACGGATACTTGTAGTTGCCCTCTCAAAGATTAAGGATGATGCATTACAGGCTATGCACAGAGCCTCGGAGATAGTTGAAGGAGAGCAGAGCGATGATGTAGTCGAAATCACTGATGAGAAGTTTGAGGCGTTAAAGGCTGCATTTGAGATCTCGGATGCTGAGCTTGAGGCTACATTACGTAAATCGAGAAATGAGGCCTTGACAAGCGTCCTCATTGAACGTTCAGCGTTGCTTATCACCCAAGCTTAGCCTTTTCCTTCACGATCGATAATATATCGTTAGGCTTGATGACGGATACTCCCGTCACCCTGCCTACAACCTCTATCAAAACTATTTTGTCCGGTTTCTCCAAGTTCACCTTACGGTTCACATACTTAGCCGCAGCCTCTATTATCTCCCTCGTCGATATCTGTGAATGCCGCTTCTCAACAGTGACCCTAAACGTTTCGTTGATATCTATCTTCTCGGAGAGCATGCGTACAGCCTCCTCTATTCTCTCAATTCTAGTTGGAACAGTCAATTCGATCGGCACTATCTTTAACGTGTACCTGAATTCTTCAGGGCTTCTCATCAACAAATCCCTAAGCTTTTGAACCGCTTGAAAAGGATCCAACGAGGTCTTCGCAATGATGAGTCCTGAAACATCAGTCCTCTCCACAGCTGGATTTTCATCACCAACCTCGCTTAGAAGAAACCAGACTTCAGAGCATGCCTCATTCTCCATTCTCCTAGCACAGGAGATTAGAAGGTTGAAATCTATCAATCCGCCGCCCCCAACATAATCGGTCTATCTTTAATTCTTATCTTGTATATGGAATTTCTTTCCTTTCTGCTCCGGAACAAGATTGAGTGGAGGTTCTCCGGAGAGTACTCTTCGGATATCTTCCGTTACAGTAGCCACCATCAACCGTCTTGTTTCAACTGTATGCGTGGCCATATGAGGGGTCAAGATAACATTCTCCATTTTGAGGAGAGGATTATCAAGTGGGACGGGTTCCTCGTAGAAGACGTCCAGTCCCGCGCCTGCTATCCATCCTTCTCTGAGAGCCCTACATAGGGCTTTCTCATCCACAACGGCTCCTCTAGAAGTATTTATTAGATAGGCGGTTTTCTTCATCATTCTCAGCTCTCTCTCACTTATGAGATGCCTTGTCTCTGGAGTCAGCGGAACATGTAATGAGACAAAATCTGAGGTTTTGAGTAGATGTTTTAGACTTACGTACTTGACTCCTAGATTCTCCTCAGCCTCAAGCCTACGCAGCTTATCATAATAAATAACTTGCATATTGAAGGCTTTAGCTCTTCGAGCTACTTCAAGCCCTATTCTTCCCAAACCGATTATTCCAAGAATTTTTCCTTGCAGGTCATTCCCTAATGGAATCATGGTTCTTCCATCCATTGCCCATTTAGTTCTCACATATCTGTCGGCTTCCATCATCCTCCGTGAGAGACAGAGCATCAAAGCGAGAGTAAGCTCCGCAACAGCATGGGACAATATTCCTGGAGTATATGTCACGTATACTCCTCGCCTTGTGCACGCCTCAACATCAACGCGGTCGTAGCCCACTCCAAACCTAGAAACTGCCTTTAGCCTCGGAGCATGTTCAAGGAGGGCTTCACCCACGAATTCATGGAGTGGAACTAAAACCTCAGCGTTTCTTATCTCCTGTAAGGATTTACTGCTCATCCATTCTGGGAGGGGAATGACCTCTGCAATATCGCTTAACCGCTTCTTAAATTGCTCTATAACTTCATTTCTGAAGCCATATGATATCACAACTTTAGGCTTCAAAGCGGCCCCGTCCTTAAAGATGTACAAGAAAGGTTTTGGTAGGCATCTTATAAATGGATTGGTCAGTGTTAAGTGTAGATCATCGCCTACAGTTAGGCTTCACGCCGTCGCCACACATCATCCCAAGGAAGAGAGAGTCGCTTAGCGTATTTATTTGTTACCGCCATAGCAGATTTATTAATCCGCGGAGATTCTTTCTTTAAGAAGCTTGAAAGAGGGAGGGTTGGAAATCAGAATAGCCGTGCTTGACAGGGACAGATGTAAGCCGGACAAATGCGATAGGATATGCTACCGTTTCTGCCCACAGGTCAGAAGCGGAAACGAGGCTATACGCTTCGAAGGCTCGAAGCCCGAGATAGTTGAGATACTCTGCACCGGATGCGGCATATGTGTAAAGAAATGTCCTTTCAAAGCCATATCTATAGTTAATCTTCCAGAGGAGCTTGATAGAGAATGCACTCATAGGTTTGGGCCGAATACCTTTAAGCTTTTCAGGCTTCCAACACCCTCCCCCGGGAATGTTCTAGGCTTAATAGGGCCGAATGGTATTGGTAAGACAACTGTGCTTAAAATCCTCTCCGGAGAGATAAAGCCCAATCTTGGAGATTACCTAAACCCTCCAAGCTGGGAGAAGATCCTGGAGTACTTCAGAGGCTCAACTCTCCAGCTCTACTTTAAGAGGATGAGTGAAGAAAGCCTAAGAGTGGTTCATAAGCCGCAATATATCGACATGATTCCCCGGGTTGTTAAGGGAAGAGTCGGGGAA
>Ga0190363_1000943_pt1 | contig 17400 bp, 18 predicted proteins | sample 48721867_MG_FD_161272 | JGI IMG/M metagenome (GOLD analysis project Ga0190363, IMG submission 161272) | Hydrothermal vent microbial mat bacterial communities from Southern Trench, Guaymas Basin, Mexico - 4872-18-6-7_MG | ecosystem: Environmental > Aquatic > Marine > Hydrothermal vents >... | reverse complement strand
CTCAAACCTATTCTCTTTAACATAATAAAATGACTTTGGCGGTTCTTCAAAATCTGTTACCCTTTCCACTTCCCCAGTTGTAAATATAGCCTCCGACAATTTAAACGAATTAACACACTGCGAAACTATAGCACCTCTTTCCCTTAATTCACTAATATTAAAAGGTATACCTACGTATTCTATCCCTTCTTCCACGCAATATTTCTGTTTAAATGCGTCGGGATGCGCAACAATAGGAAGATTACTACCATTAATTTTTTCTAAAAGCTTAAGTAAACCACCAGTATGATCGTAATGTCCATGACTCAACACAACAGCGTCAACATTCTCAAGTGGAACTGAAAGTTTTTCCGCATTATGAAGCAGCACATCGCCAGTTGCTCCAACATCCAAAAGCAACGTAACTTTAGACCCATCTTCATGTTCAGCCTCCAAAAACACAGAAAGACCATGTTCAGCAATAAAACCTCTCCTTAAAGTTGCATCCTCCACAAGTACCTTCAACTCAACTTTCATAACATTTAAACTCATTACGCATCACTTCCGACCTTATGATGTAAACATTAATCAAAACGTTAAATCTCAAATTTAAATTTTAAATAATATACATCCCTATAGGAAAATATAAGCACTCCATTGTAATTTCAGATGCAAGAAACACTTCTTTCACAAATCTGAAGACAACATTCCCAGCAATTATTTTAATACAACTTAACTTAAAATAACTCTCCCATCTCTCATCTTTATAGTTCTATCCGCCATCGACACTATCTCAGGGTCATGTGTAGCAACTATAAACGTTGTCCCATATTCATCTCTAAGCTCCCTCATCAAAGATATTATCTTCTTACCGGTTTCAAGATCAAGATGAGCAGTAGGCTCATCAGCTAAAACAATTTCAGGATTGTTTATTAAAGCTCTAGCAATCGCTACACGTTGCTGTTCACCAACACTCAGCTGACTAGGTTTATGCTTAACTCTCTCTTCAAGCCCAACCCTTTTAATCAACTTTAAAGCCTTTTCTCTCAATTCGTGAACATCTATTTTAGCGGTATACAATGGTAACATAACGTTCTCCAAAACATTAAGAAAATCAACAAGATTAATAGTCTGAAAGATAAATCCTACATTTTTCCTCCTCCACAAAGCAGCCTCATCTTCGCTAAACTTTGTGATATCCTGACCCCTGACATAGATGTGTCCTTTATTTGGTTTAATTAATGCTGCTAAAAGCATAAGCAAAGTAGTCTTCCCACTACCGGAAGGACCAAACAAAATAGTAAATTCCTTTTCCCTTAGAGAGAAGCTAACATTGTTTACAGCAAATATATTCTTCCCACCAACACTATAAATTTTAGTTAAGTCCTTAACCTCAATAAAACTCATGTCACCAACACCTCCACACCCTTCTTAAAAACCAAAAATCTAGAGAAAATATAAGACGAGAAAACACTTGATAACAACGTTAGCATCATTAAAATAAACACGTAAATATTAATGAAGAAATAATATTTGAGAATGAAAACAATTTCAACATAAAGCACTACAAAACCCACCAGGAAACCTAAAAGATTTAAAACAACAGTTTCCAAAACAATTCTCCCAAATACATCCCTCGGCAACCAACCCACCGAGAAAAGTATAGCGCAATCCTTCCTAATATCCAAAACTATGAGAAAAGTTACAGCAACATTAGCAACCAAAGAACAAACAACAAAAACATTAACAAACCTTATTTTACTAAAAGGGATATTAGACGCATCAATAAGCACATTTTCACCGAGAAGATTCTCAAGCCTCACAAGCACATCACTTACATTAGCAAAACATGAAAGACCAACCACCAAAGCCCGCGAATCAAAAACCTCTTCATCAACAATTTTAACCAAAATAACCTTTGCAGAAACAACTTCACCAATAAGAGGAACACACTTTATATCCAAAAGTCCAACAACCCTAACAGAACCGTTACCAACACTTAAAAAATCCCCCACATTTACATTAGTATCTTCTAAAACAACAGCAGCCACTTCCTTAACCCCCCTAGGCAGTCTTCCATCAACAAGAAATTTACAAGCAAACCTCCTAAAGTTTCCATTCACATTTAAAACAGTCACATTACCATAAACCTCACATGAAACACAAACCACATAATTTGTCCATCGCCACCCATCTATCAGCTTAACATCCGAAGATGAGATAAGGGTGGGCGAAGAAACAAAAACATACATATTGTTTTCCAAATCTTCAAACAAATGCAAAGGAAAAAACGATATCAACCCAATCATACAACAAAACAACAAAACCTTCACACATCTACCTTTAACCCCCTTCACCACATACCTAAAACGCAAAGACAATCCTCCTAACATTTAAAGACCCCTACAAACTGTACGATTATCCATAACCCTGAAACATTAAATGGGCTTAACGGTCAACTTCTTATATATTCCCCGCTACTCAACCTATATACTAGGTAGATCGATGGCAAAGAAAATATAAGAACAGCCAATATAACCGTAGGCAAGAGCAGAGGAAGCGTCAATAGAATCACGTATATTGTATATAAATTGATGGCAAATACTGGTAAAATTTCAGTCACCAGTAACAGGAAGGGTCCAATCGTCGAGGAAAAAACCCCTAAAATAATAGCTCTGAAAGTGAAAAACTTTAATATATCTTTAATTCTCCACCCTAATGCTTTAAACAAAAATATTTCTTTTTCCCTATATTTAACACTCCACAGCATAGCCACACCACTAAGCAAATACGAAATTAAAGCTTGAATCAAACAATCCAAGGTTACAGATCGAAGCCATGAACGCTCACTTTCCGTAATAGTAGACATCCTTATACCAGGAAACCTTTCCTCGATTTTCTCAGCAACCTCATCAACCGAATAACCTTCCTCCACCCTAACACAAATCCTCTTTGACACATCAACATTGATACTGCCAATGTAAGGTGGGCCTAACGCTATGGATGTTAAATTTAAATAGACATTCAAAGGAACATAGAAGTTTATAGTATTTGTAAGTTTTAAATACTGTTCTTCACGACCGGAATATAGTGGGTTACCTATTACACCTATGATTGTGAGGTTTACTCCAAGTATTTGAACCTTAGTGCCGATACCGTGATAAAGGCCAAGATCCTCAAGCAACTTTCTTCCAGGCATCTCAATAATCAGAGCATGTTCGTCATTTGACTTAAAAAATCTCCCATCAACCACAAACTTAGGGTGGGGAAACGTAGGATCTTCAACATTACACCAACTAATCTCCAAATAGTAGTCTTTACCACTATAGTTAAAGGCATAACTGATCGATATTCCTCCACCGGGATACACAACCCACTTAACGCCTTCTATTTCCCTTATATCATCAACAATACTACCCAGATCTACGGGAATTCCACTCTCATTCTCGTACCAGTCTATTTCTATTTCTGCTGGCCAATATTTACGGTCAAAATACTCATCCGCTAATGTATGAACAAAATTCCACCTTAATATGATAAATAAAAAAATAGATGAAATAGATAGCAATATTAGTACAGCTATACTGGATTTCCTTTTTAAATCCTTTAAGGCCATGCTAAACAAATTTTTCAGAGACATAGGATTTACCTCAATTCGCCTTACAAAGACTACGAAGTTACGTTGAAGAATACTATAGCTGGCACAATTGGAGGATCAGAAGCATGAATTTCTCGTTCAGCAGTCTTAGACCACCTGTCACCAGTCCAACTTTTGAAATACCCTTTACATATACCTTTAATTGAATATGTTCCTGATTGCGGGTCTCTACTACGTACTTTATCTACTGCATAATCATAGGACCAATGTCCTAATTCATATTTTTTGTCGTTTGGCTCTTTATATCCATAGAGCCAAGCTTCCGTTTTTTTCACCGATATACCTAAACCCGCCCTTTGTTACGAAGTGAATCCAGCAACTTTCATAGTATGTGTTGTCTGGAGTTTCTCCTCCTACTCTTACCTTTGCACATTCTCCCCAGAAACCGCACTCGTTGTCCCACGTTGATTCTTTATCAGCGGCTACTGCTATTTCTAATGTTAAAAGCATTACTATCACAGAAACGGTTAGAATTGTTTTGATCAGTAAGGATCCCTGTCTCCTCATTTTCCTTCACCCTCGCTCTTCTCTTCTATTTAAGCTTTTTGTTGTTATGATCATTACGATTTCAGCTTTTCATTAATTGAGAGTGTTTATGTTAAGTTGGTAAATTAAACTGATTTGAGGTCTGCTGAAGTATCGCTGGTAAATTGTCTCATTATTTATGTCAGTAGCTGAGTACTAAATTGAATATTTGTAGGAACTAGTAATGGATAAGCTATGAGTGTTATGAATATTTTCTCTGTTAATAATATTAAAGGAAATACGTGAAGTTAAGTCCTTCAAGTTTTCACGCGTAAAGGCTCTTTAATATTGTTAAAGCTTTTTTTACTGCTTTATCCACGTTTTTTCTAGCGAACGGTAATGGTTTTTTAAATTCTATCGATACTACTGTCTCATTGAAATCCCTGTTGCGCCAAGCTTTTACATTTATCTCTTCATTGTCCATTTCTTCGGACTTTAAATCTAGTAAACCTTCAATTTCAAGTCTAACCCCTGTTATTCTAATGTTCTCTACTCCCACAATTTTTATACCTGGTTTTACTTCGCCACCCACCTTGTATCTGTTCAATAAACAATCTTCATAACACGGTAATATAGCGTTTTTCTTAGGTTTAAGAATTATCCATCCTTCAACCCATATGATCGCGTCTATACCTTTCTTTACGTTTTTTATACGTATGGAGTCTATTCCCTCCGATTTCACTCTTCCATCGTCATAAACTAAGTTAAACCACTTAGTTTGTAAAACTAATTTCACATCATCTACCACAGTTTCAATTTCATCAAATAATCCCATATCAATCACGTATTGTCTATTTCTCATATAATTTCTTGAAGTAACACTTTTAAATAACTACATACCCGATATATCTCAACCTGGCAGGTGTGGTTGCATCGGCGTTTCGTAAAGATAATTTAGAAAATTTCATCAACCATATTTGGAGAGGTTTTTATGTCAGGTGAGGAAGAAAGGGGCGTTATAAGGATTAGTATAAGTTTGCCCCCTAAACTACTTGAACAGCTTGATGAATTCATAAAAAATGTAGGGTATGCTAGTAGATCTAAAGTTATTCAGGACGCGATACGTCGTTTTATAACTGAGCACGAGGTTATGTGGAATGAGGAAGAGGAAGCCGTGGGGTTAATTGCAATAGTCTACAGACATGACATTAGAAAACTTGAAGAAGAGATTACAGACATCCAGCACGAGTATACACAGGCTATAACAAGTACAATACATATTCATCTGACAAGAGAAAGATGCTTTGAAATAATAGCGTTAAAAGGAAAAGTAAAACATATGAGAGCGTTATTAAACAGTTTAGAGGGAAAGCGTGGAGTTGAACACGCAAAGCTATTAATTGTATCTAAGATTTGATTCACAACCCCTTCATATTAAACATGCTTTTAACATTATGGTGAATTACCAAAACTTTATGGAGGAAACGTTTTGCGCCTTTTAAAAAGGGCATATCTAGTGTTGCTTGAAGTTTTATACTTCCTTTGGCTAGTAAAGAATGCACTTATCTACTTCTTATCGTTAATAGCAGCTTTTCTAGTTATAGCTTTTATTTGGAGAATTCCTCTCACTCTAGAAAATATTACATTATTTCTCACATTAAATTATGAACCTCATAACGTAGGAGAAGCGTTGTGTCTCCTCATAACATTACTTGTTGAATTATCACCGATTATGGCTTTTGTTGAGGTGAGAACTTTGAGTTATGATGATAAAGCAAGAATAAGAGCACAACATATGCGAGATCATATTGTAGTTATAGGTTGTGGCCATCTTGGAAAAAGAACTGCAGAGGCGCTCATCGACCTAGGTTTACCATTTGTCTTAATAGTTTTACCAGAGGATAGAGAAAGAAACGAATATGTTTGCCATTTAATGGAAAAAGATATACCTGTTATTTTCGGTGATGCAACCTTAACATCAGTTTTAACAGCAGCTAATGTCGAAAAAGCGAAAGCAATTATCATCTCAATAAATAATGATTATTTGAATCCAGTAATTGCTGACCGTGTACGAAAGTTAAATCCAAAAGCTAAGATTATTGTCCGAATCTATAATGATGATATTGCAGATTTATTGAGAAAAAGTGGTGCAGCTGATGAAATCCTAAGTACAAGCAAAATCTCAGTATTGGAGTACATAATGGGATGTTTTCTTGATTTAATTACAGAGGTACCCCGCCCCTTTATCATAAGAGTTCATGAAAGTTCGAAACTCGTAAATATGAGTGTAAAGGAAGTTGAAAACCTCACAAAAATGAAGATTTTATATATCCTTAGAGGTTCTGAGTGGGTTATTGCTCAGGGACAAACTATAAAGGCAAATGATATTCTTTTCGTCTACGGAGACATACCATTTATGAAACACTTTCTCAAATTACTATTTTAATGACGTCATAGCTGATAATAATTAACTAAATTTTAATTTAGCTCTGTGCCCTATTTTCTATTTGTACTATTGTTCTTGCTAGTTTTTTAATTTCCTTGGATTTATAGAGAGAATCAACTACCATCATGAGTGTTTTTTCTAACTCCTCTCCGCGAATGCTTTTCGCTTCTAGTTTTTTCATAGTTTCATAAATAAAGTCTATTGTTGCTATATCTTCCATTTTTGGCGTTTTTCCTACTTTCACTATAATGTGCCACATTTTTTCGAAGGATACGGAATGGACTTCTTCGCCAAATAGTTGTTTCTCCACTTCATAGTATATTCGTAAAATATCCTTCGATATTTCTCCCTCCCTAATGTTAGAGACGTCAAACTTTTTTTCTCCAACTAAGCAATTTGCGGCATCGAGTAACAATTTTACAATCCGAAAAATATTTTTGTCACCTTTATCTAGCAATCTAAGTGAAGTGTATATCGCTGGTAACAGGTAATAATCTTTTTTGAACTCTTTTTCCGTTGTCAGCAACTCTTCTATCTCAACATTCTCAGAATACTTCCTATAAATCTCTTCAGAATATTTTCTTGCCTTTTCATCTTCAAATATAATTGAGTAGTTTAATGCAGCTTCAGACACTATCTTAACAAGTAATTTATCGTCTGTCTCTGTCGCACATTTTAATGCATCAAGTATAAAAGTCAAACAAGTTTTATCCAACTATTTTTCACCTTTAAATTAGATTTCGTAGTCTGATGGCTTAATTTTTTCCTCCTTCTCGAATTCTTCTAATCTGGCTACCTTTTCCATATATTCAGCTAATTTCTCCTCGATTTTTTCCTTAGAGACAAGAGGGGTAGCGCCCTTCCCCTTTTCTATTTTAAATGGTACCCAAAGGGGCACTGTTTTCGCTGGTAGCTTTCTAACTCTAATTTCTCTAACTAAAATTCCTTTATCAAGAAGTTTTGGATGAAATCTTATGTCTATAGCACCATCAACCATGTAGTCTAGGAGAAGGTAAAAGTCCTCCATTAATCCTACGCTTGCACCAAAGAAGATAGGAACCCATAGATCCTTTGCGATGTAAACTCTTAATCTTCTAATAAATTCTAAAACTTGTTCTTTAGGTATTAAAGTTAACATTTCAATTAAAGAATCTATCAAAATTACTCCTCGAGATAACATTTTTAACTGAGTGGCATTTTCAATGATTTCAGAGAAAATTTCGTGTATATCCTGCGGATTATCTATTAGTTTATGAGCCCTTTTTAACTGTTCATAAGTTTCCTTAACTATTGGATATTGTACTCTGGTTTCCTGTTTTCTAAATCTTGTTGAAAAACCGTCAAGAAAAACTATTTTTCCTCCTTTTAAAGCATCTGAAATATTCCATCCATGAGATAAGAATCGCTGGAAAAGAGAGAGCGGCGTTTGACCATAAACTACCATTATAACTGGTTCACTTAATTTTAATGTTCTATAAGCTATTTCTGTCAGTAATGAAACTTTCCCAGTTCCAGGTTCTCCTCTAATTATTATGAGAGTATTTCTCGGTATACCTTCAGGAATCAACAAATCAAAAAGCTTAACACCTAGTTTTAATGTTTCAATCATTTTCATCACCAGATTTTGGTGTTGGAGGTATAGCAATAATCAATTGTTTAAGTTTTACTTTTTCAGGAAATGTTATCAGCGATTCTAAAGGTATTTTAGCTATGTTTAAGTCTCCTTTCACAGCTTCCGCAAAAACTTCTGGGTAAATCGCCATTAAATGTACATTTCTTTTCTCGTCTATTCTAAGCAAATATGAAACCGGTAAATATCGTTTAAACATGTATCTGTAAAGTAGAAACATGTATGATGCATATTTTTGAGGCGTCAAAACAGGTACTCCGTCTGGTGAAACTACTTCCTCCAAAGTTAATGGTAGTAAGGTATAGCTTGATTCTAAATGTTCAAGGAACTTATCATACCACTTAGATTCGAAAATTATATATTGTCCAACTAAGTTCTGCAAATCTATTAAATTAAAAACTTGTTTCTCACCATTTTCTGATCGTAAAGTAACTTTCCATACTTTCATTTTTAAGCCTCAATTTTGAAATAATATCACTTAATGAGAATTTATATATTTTGTAACGCATTAAAACGCGTTCTATTGCCCAGTAATCATTTTTCGCTGACTTTAAATATCTATTTCGGAAAATTCATATTTAAGATGTTTAATTTTAGCTATATAGAGGGTGAAATGTTTTGGAGGATTTAGCTGAATTTGCAGTGGATTATACTTCTAAACTTGGGGCTACTTACATAGATGTTAGAATTGAAGAACACTACGATGAAACAATTGAAGTTATGAATGGTGTACCCGAAAAACATATCGTAATTAGAAAAAAGGGTGCTGGAATAAGGGTGCTTGCCGACGGAGCGTGGGGATTTCAATCAACCACAAATTTAAATCGTGAAGGCTTAAAGAAAGCGGCTGAAATAGCTTTTAAAGTAGCTAAGGCATCAGCTAAACATATAAAAGAACCGGTAAAACTAGCACCAATAAAAGTTGTCAAAGATCGAGTTAAAGCCAAAATAAAGAAAGATGTTGAGAATCTTGATGTCGAGGAGAAGTTAACTCAATGTGTTGAATGGGATAAGTCGATAAAAATATCAAATGAAGTTAAACGTACATCTACAAGCTTTTCATGCGTTAAAGTCAACAAACTTTTTGCCAGTTCTGAAGGAGCGTTGATAAAATTTGAAAATCAAGTCCTTTGGGTTTTTCTTAGCTCGTTTGCAAAGAGAGAAAATCTTATTCAATCGTATGAACGAGTTGAAGGCGGTTCAGGAGGATTTGAAGTTCTTGAAAAAGCAAAAATATATGAAATTACTGAAATGGTTGGAAAGAAATCTGTAGAGCTTCTTGATGCTGAAGCTGCTCCCAAAATGGAGAAAACATATGCTGTAATGGATCCAGATTACGTTGCTCTACTAGTTCATGAAATTGTTGGTCACCCTAGTGAGGCTGATAGAGTTTTGGAAAGGGAAGCAGCTTGGGCTGGAACTACTTGGTGGAAGGGATTAGAAGGACAAAAAATTGGTAGTGATTTGCTTACAGTATACGATGACCCAACTGTCGAAGGAACATTAGGATTTTACTTATATGATGATGAAGGGACACCTGCTCGCCGTAAAGTCTTAATTGAAAATGGTGTTTTAAAGGAGCGTATGCATAGCCGTGAAACTGCCGCTATATTTGGTGCAGAGCCAAACGCAGGTATGAGGGCTATCACCTACGAATTTATACCTCTAATAAGGATGAGCAATACTTTCATTGCTAAAGGAGACTGGAAAAGAGATGAAATTATAGAGGAAACCAAAAGAGGAGTTTATGTTATAGGAATGAAACAGCCTTCCATTGATGATAAAAGATATAACTGGACAATTAGTGCTCAAGAAGGGTATTTAATTGAAAACGGGGAATTAACAAAACACTTGAGGGACATTGCACTTATGGCTGTTGCCCCTGAGTTCTTTAAGAGCATAGATGCTGTTGGTGATGATTTAGAAATTCGAAGCATCCCGGGATGCGGTAAGGGAACTCCAATGCAAGGACTTTACGTTGGGAATGGAGGTCCCACGATCAGGGGAATTGTTAATGTTCTGGGCGTTTAAGGAGGGGTCAAAATGGAGTTTAAGGTTAATCTTGAAGAAAGAGCTGAAAAAGCAATTGAACATGGTTTAAAGCTTGGTATCGATGAGATTGAAGCTTATGTGGTATGGAATAAAGTTTTCACCGTCAGAATGGCCAATAACATGATTTTGGAAAGTAAGGGTGTTTTAGATATCGGGATGGGAATACGAGTTGTAGACGAGGGAGGGCTTGGATTTTCTGCTACTGCAGATCTAAGTGATAAAGGCTTAGAAAAAGCTTTAGAAAACGCGTTAAGCAGTGCTAAAAATAGAAAACTACTTTTTAAATATAGTTTACCTGAACCTACAATACCTAAAAAAGTAGAAGGAACCTTTGATCCAAAGATTGCAAATTTATCGGAAGATGAAGCTGTAGAACTAGCTTATAAGATGATTGAATCTGCCTTAGATTACGATAAAAGAGTTAAGGATAATTCAGGTGAATTGGATATAATTGTGTATCATATACATGTTAGAAACAGTAAAGGCGTAGATGCTTCAGATCAAGGAACAAAAATAGAGGCATCTCTAAATACAATTGCTAAAAATGGAACGGAGGAGTCGGAGGGGTTCAAAGCTAAAGGTTTCAGGATATTCAAAGATTTTAACCCAGAGGAGATTGGAGTAAAGGCAGCTGAATTAGCGGTTAAAAGTCTTGGTGGAGAAAAAATAGAGCCGGGTGAATATACGGTTATTCTAAGTCCATCAACTTCTTCAACAATTGCAGCATATCCTGCTTTTTTGGTTTCACCATACTTCATGAAAACATATTCACCTCTATTCGAAGGAAAACTGGGTGAACCAGTAGCGCATGAAAAGCTTACAATTTTAGAGGACCCCACGTGGCCTGGACTTTGGGGGTCGTGTTCCATTGACGACGAAGGTGTTGCAACACAAAGAATATCTGTGATAGAGAATGGAATACTCAAAAACTACATTTATGATAGTTTTTATGCGTCCATGGAGGAGAAGCGATCTACGGGATCTGGTTTTAGAACTGGATTTGCCGTAGGTGTTGGAATATTTCCAGGTAAAAATTACGTTTTGGAACCATTACCTTATGCAGTAAACCCTGTTCTTCTACCAGGTGACTGGAAAAAAGATGAAGTGTTTCATGAGACAAAGAAAGGTGTTCTCGTAGAAAGATTCCATTATACTAGACTTACGAATCCTACAAGAGGAGATTTTACATCTATTCTGCGCTTCGGAGTATTCAAAATTAGGAACGGGGAAATAGTTGGTGCGTATAAGAAAAGTAGGTTAGTAGATAATCTGCTAAACATTCTGAAGAATACCGATGCAATAGCAAATGACTTGGATGTTGGTGGGTCTTGGGGAGATTATGCAGCGGCGCCGACAATAAGGATATCTAAAGTTAGAATTGTGCCGGCAGAGTAATTAGATCTTCTTTCCCCAACGTTTTTTATTATTTTAGTTATCCGCAATATTTATAGTAAGGTTTATTACAACAATAAAAATGATATCATAGCCAGTCATAACCGAGGTAGACTCATGAAAAAACTTCTTAATCTTTACATATTTAGAAGAGAGGATGGTATTTGTCTTTATCATCACCCCTTTGGCAGTATTAGAATAGACCCCCAACTCATCTCCGGATTTCTATCTGCAGTTTTAACTTTTATGGATGAAATAATCCCTACTTATAGAAAAGAATCTGGCACTTTTAGTCGAGAAGATCACGTAATAATTGTAGAACATGGCAAAATAGTTTCAGGAGCCCTTGTAGCTACATCCGAAGATGCAGACCTAAGATCAAGATTAAAAAACTGTATCGAGATGTTTGAAGACATATATAAAAACAAGATTTCTGGTACAGATAAATATTTACAGGAAGGTATTTTTGACGATTTCACTTCACTTGTTAAAAGAACTTTTGCGATAAGAATCATAGAACCTTTCTGCACTCCAGTAATTCTCAAATCTCCACCAAAAAGCTACTTAGAGTCTCCCGCAACAAAAACCGTTATAAACACTCTAGACGGAGTTAAATCTGTACTTGAAATATCACTTGCCACAAAACTACCTATTGAAATTGTTGCTCACGAAATTCTAGAATTAATGGATGAAGGCTTTTTAGATATCAAATGCATATGCAAGTCATCCGATGTTTATAAACTTACAAAACGAGGTATCCGAGCTTTAAATACACTTTCTATAACTCCTCCAGGCAATCTCAGGTCCAATATTCTTTTAAAAATTCTTTCAGAGATTGATGGTATAAGAACTGCTGGAGAAATTGCGAAAGAACTAAAACTCCCATTTAATAAATTTTCTGAATACATTCAATTTCTACACAAAGAGGGCTTTATCGAATATATTACCTTACATCATTTAGCCATTCTTATATTGAAAGACGTAATAGATCTTTTACTAGCTAATTGTTTAAAATATCTAGGGAAATCAAAAACGGTGGATATTTTTCAACTAGCAAAAGAGAAGGCAAAAAAGGTATATACCAGAATTGAAACAATTGAATTGACAAATAATATGAGAATAGATTTCGAAGATCTCAAAAGACACTTAACTACAAGCATTATAGAAGACATGGTTTTAACAATAAAAGCACTTACAACATTGATCCTCAATTTACGATTTCACATAAGAAATCTTGTAGGTGACAGAGTAGACACAGCAATTAACGAAAATATTAACACAAAAATTTCTCTAAAATACTCAATAAAATGTATGGATATATTGTCGGTACTTGGAATTGAAGTTAAAGAACTGGATTAAAGCATCATCTAAACATTAGAGCTCCTTAAATTCCCCATTTCGTAATGAAGATCCACGATAACTAGCATCAAGCATTATATAATAGTACGTGAGGTGGTTCAAACATGAGTGTTAAAGAGCTACCCTCACTTGTGGTGGAACATCTTAAAGATCCGTTCTATGCTTTATTGACCATAGTCTATTTTCTTCTAGTGGTAGTTTACGCGGTTACCCCACCAGAGGACATACTTACAGTAAGTGCAGTGATATATCCTCCGATCGCATTTGTACCCTGCCTCCTCTATCTTCTGTCAGCGAAAAAGGTGGGTTTCTCGTGGAAAGACAAGTTCAGCGTATTAGTAGTGTTTAACGCTTTGGGTTCTTTTTTCTGGCTTATTGCTGAGATAATATGGTGTTACTACTACAATCTTGCGCTGGGTGTCGAAGAACCTTATCCTTCAGAAGCGGATATTTTCTATATTGTTGCAGCTATCTTCGTCGTCGTCGGAATAGCTATCTATATACATAACCTATATCAGGACATGAAAGGAGAGATTACAAAAAGAGAGATCACCATATCAGTGCTCTTTATAGTGATTCTTACAGCTATAGTAGCGGGTCTTTTCTTATATCCTCTTACGACGTATGCTGCGGAAGAAGAATTAATCGTTGTTTGCTTAGACCTAACATACATTATACTGGACATCGTAATGGCCGTACTAATATTTATCGGAATGCTATTGATTCGAGGAAGAATAGGAAAAGTATTATTCCTATTCCTTCTGTCGGCTCTCTTAGTAGTTATATTTGATGTAGCATTTGCCTACCTCGACCTCATAGAACTGTACTACGATGGGCATCCAATTGAACTATTAGATATAGCATCCTACTTCATCGACGCTTTCGCTTTCTACGAAATCTACAAACTATACAAGTAAAACAACTTTTTACTTTTTTTAAGAATATGTAAATAACTCGAGAGTTACAACAGGAAACAAAATCAAAATACACAGACTTGCAGAACAGGACGTTATATCGTAGTTATATTATTTAATATGTCAATAAGTTCATTTAAAATATAAATTGTGTAATTTGGAACCTCAAGCTGATTATCTGGTTCTACGTTTTTGAAGATCCCTCTTCTAATCCATATAGATATCATACCTATCCTATTGGCTCCAGCTATATCTGTCTTCACATTATCTCCGACCATTATAGCCTCGGAAGGACTACAGTTTGCTTTTCTTAAAGCTAGTTGAAATATTTCTAATGCAGGTTTATTTTTCCCTACTTCTTCAGAAAACGTAAATATATCGAAGTACTTTTCCAGCTTTAATGCTCTAATTCTGTTAAGTTGAACATCTATCAAACCATCGCTTATAATTCCAAGCCTATAACCCTTTTTCTTTAAAAATTCGAGAACAGGCACAACATCTGGGTAAGGCTTTATATGCTGATAAACAAAGTTCCAGTATTCATCTGCAAGTTTAGTAACAATCTCTTCGTTCACATCTATATTTAAAGCCTTAAATACCTCTCGAAATCTATTTTTCCTATCGAAAAGCGCGGGTAATCCCTGATATTTTTCGTAAAATTCCTTAGTTATTCGGCGTAAAGTTCGAATAAAAACATCGCTGCTTATTATCCCTAGTTTTTCAACTAATTCCGCAACCCTTTGATTGGCAATTCTCCTTACCGACCCATAATCATACAATGTTTCATCAAGATCGAAGAAAACAACCTTTATCAATAATCCCACCACCCACCCTACGTTAAAAGGTCTTAGGCGTCTTCGTAAGAACTTCGACCCCGCTTTTTGTAATTAGGATATCATCTTCTATTCGCACGCCAAATTTGCTAGGAATGTAAACTCCTGGCTCAAGTGTTAAAACCATTCCCGGTTTAAGCACTTTCTCGACTTTTGGTGCAAGTCTTAAAGGTTCGTGGATATCTAAACCTATTGCATGACCTGTTGAATGTATAAAGTATTTTCCGTAGCCAGCTTTACTTATAACGTCTCGAGCAGCTTTATCCACGTCACAAGCCTTAACCCCTGGACCTATAACTTCAAGAGCCTTAGATTGAGCTTCTAAAACAATCTCAAAGATTTCTCTTCTTTCTTTTTCATCATTTCCAACCATTATTGTCCTGGTTTCATCACCGTAATAGCCTTTGTACGGAATCACTATATCAACAGTAACTATATCGCCTTTTTCAATCATTTTATCGGTAGCTCTGCCATGTGGAAGAGAAGATCTCCAGCCAGAGGCAACTATAGGTTTAATAAAGTCACCATCTGCACCATTGACCAAAGCCTCCCTTAAAACAATACCTGCTATTTCGTTTTCCCTTATACCCTCATGTATAGCGTCTAATGCCACGTTCATAACTCTATCTGTAACCTTGCAACTTTCCTTCATGTTTTTTATTTCAAAACTGGTTTTAACAAGTCTGAGATTGTTAAGATTATCAGAAACATCTATCAAATCGGTTTCAGATAGATTTTTTCTTAATTCATGTAATTCCCGAGCGGAAGTCTTATCGAATGGAACGCCGAATTTACCACGGACTTCAACTTCTTTTGATAAAACTCTACGAATAGCCTCGTATATGCTATTCACCTGCATGTATTCCTTATAAGATTCTATGGGATAGCTTGAGTAAGCAAATATCTCGCCCCAGCTTTCTTTTTCAGCCCTTTCAGCTTCTAAAACATGACATACGACGATAACACGGCCATCTCTAGTCATAATACTTGCAGAATAGTCAAGAGCAGCACCACAAAGATAATGAACATTTGCCTTATCAAGAGCAATAATTACCTCCAAACCCAGATGTTCCATTAAATCAATCAATTTGTTGATTCTTTCTTTGTCGACTACCACTTGCACAACCTCCTTAATATGTTAATACTATGTGGATTTTAGGCTAAAATATTACACATATAGAACGTTAGTAAGTATCTTAGACGATAATTCGATTTTAAGTTGATTAACTTTTACGAACATAAAAGGGTTAAAAGACTTGTCGAGAATCCTAAATCTGATGGTGAGTCTTCAATAGGGTAAGTGCACCTTTGAATATTAAATTTCTAAAATTCAAGTATATGGTTAGAGTGCGTGCCATTTTCTTTTAGATAAGGATTTCACTTTGTTTAAAAATTTCAAAAATGAAATTTAGTAAAGCTGAACTTTATAATTCATGAACACTACAAAAGTTCATATTTATATTTGTTTCATATATTTTTTAACAGTAGGTGGAGTTAATGGACATAGCAGAACTCAGAAAATTGGCCGAGGAGAGGGTCGATAAGCTAAGTGAGAGAGACGAGGTACTAGGGATAATGGGTATATTTTACCCAGAGTTAACACATGTTGAATTAGCAGTTTTCCTAGATGTAAGTTTACAAACTCCCTATACATACTTTTCAAAAGTTAAAGAAGTAACCTTAGGAGAAAGATACTTCTCATATAAACTGTTAGAAAGTCCTCCACCTTATTTAGATCACTATTTTTATGCTGGAGATGTATTATTTGATTATGATGGAAAATTAACGGAGGTAGCCGAAGAAATTTCAAAAATATTTTTCTCCACAGAAAGGAAAAACCTAAGAAGAGAATATTATTCTTCGATTGCAAGAAGTTATTTGGATCTGGCTTCTCAAGCTATGAAACATGAATGCTTTAACTCTGCAACGTTCTTTTCACCTTTTGCAATAATGGAAAGCGGTAAAATACTTGTTGAAGCATCCGGAATGATAGGGCTTTGGCCATATTTACCAACAAGATTACTAAGAGTATTAGAGGACGTTAAAAGAAGAGATTTAAGTAAAAACCTGCTGAAAATTTTTAGGGTATTTGAAAACGGAGAAAAGGCGGAAGAACATTTAAATAGATGTTTGGAAGTCATAAAACAATATTCAACGTTTGTTAGAAGTTTTGACAGGAAGATCGAATCAATTAAGGATGTTTCGATACGTTTTGAAATAACCAGTTGTTTAAGCAAGGTCTTTCCACGAATTTTAACAAAAATTTTTGATATATTAGTTAAAGGTGAATCCTTTTTCTCCGCTTCTTTCCTATTGGATTGGTGCCTTGAAAAAATAATAAAAGGAGTAACGTGGATGCTTAAAGTTGACAACAAAGAATTCGAAGAGTATAAACTACTTGATTATAGAAATGAAAATGAAACGTTAATGACATTAAAAGACTTAATCTTATTGGCCTCAAGAATAAAGACGTCTCCAAGGGAATATGCGGAAAAAACATACGAAGATTCTCTTAAAATCCTCGAGGAGTTTTCAGTAATAAAGAATGAACTGGGATAATTAAACGAGGTAAATCTTATGAAAATAATATTAGCATCTACTTCTCCAAGAAGATTTAAAATCTTAAAGGAAAAGGGATTTGAATTTGAAGTTTATCCAGTGAGATTAGACGA
>Ga0190363_1000942_pt1 | contig 17400 bp, 19 predicted proteins | sample 48721867_MG_FD_161272 | JGI IMG/M metagenome (GOLD analysis project Ga0190363, IMG submission 161272) | Hydrothermal vent microbial mat bacterial communities from Southern Trench, Guaymas Basin, Mexico - 4872-18-6-7_MG | ecosystem: Environmental > Aquatic > Marine > Hydrothermal vents >... | reverse complement strand
TTTTTAGATAAAGAAGGAGTAAAGGAATTAAATATAATTGGTCAGAATACAACCAGTTGGGGTAAGGATTTGTATAAAGATAAAGATTTAGTTTTTCTACTTAAGAAAATTTTAAAAAATACTAAAAATATTAAATGGATAAGACTTTTATATCTTCATCCTCAAGAGATTACTGATGAACTTTTAGACTTAATAGCTAATGAAGAAAGACTCTGTAAATATATTGATTTGCCTGTTCAACATATAAGCGATAGAATATTGAGATTAATGAATCGCAAAATGAGAAAAAAGGAAATTTTGAAGCTGATTAAAAAAATACGAAAAAAGATTCCTCAAGTAGCTTTGAGAACCTCAATCATTGTAGGTTTTCCTTCTGAGACAGAAAGTGAGTTTTCCCAGCTTTTAGAATTTATAAAAAAAGTAAAGTTTGAAAAATTGGGAGCATTTATCTACTCTCGTGAGGAAAACACTCCTGCTTACAAGATGAAACCTCAGATTCATTATCAAGTTAAAAAAAGAAGATTCAATCAGCTTATGCAGATTCAGAAAGAGATATCCTATCAGTTAAATAAAAGATTCATAGGCAAAAGAATAGGGGTGATTATAGATAGTAAAGAAGAGGAAAATTTATATTTGGGAAGGACCCAGTTTGATTGTTATGAGGTAGACGGTTTGGTTTATGTAAAAAGGAAAAATTTAAAGGTAGGACGAATCTATAAAATAAAAATTGTAGATGCTTATGAATATGATTTGGTAGGAGAATGAATTTAGCTAATCAATTATCTTTTTTGAGAATTATTCTTGCTTTTCTTTGTGCAGGATTAATTTTGAAAAATACTTCAATTAGTTTGACGGTAGCATTTTTTTTGTTTCTTTTTGCCTCTTTCACCGATTACATAGATGGATTTATTGCTCGCAGAAAAAATATGATTTCTGATTTGGGGAAAATTTTAGACCCTATTGCTGATAAAATTCTTGTGATTTTAGTTTTTCTTGCTTTTTTAGAGCTGGGAATCATTCATGCCTGGATGGTGGGAATAATTATATTAAGAGAATTTGCTATTACCGGAATTAGACTCTTTGCTTTAAGCAAAGGGGTAGTTCTTGAGGCGAAAAGATTTGGCAAGCATAAAACATTTTCCCAGATGCTGGCAATTCTTATTATTCTTCTTTTTCTTATTATCTCCAAGTTCTATCCTCAAGGAGTTATCAAAAGACTAAGTTCTATTTTTATTGATTTAATAATGATATATGTGGTTCTGGCTACTTTATTTTCGGGAATTTACTATTTATGGGCAAATCGTCATTTGATAAAGACATTTTAAAAAAACTTATAGTTGTCTTTTCTTCCCTTTTTGGGATAGGGTTTTTGCCAATTCTGGGAGGAACATGTGCTTCTTTGGTAGCTATTTTATTTTTTTTACTTTTTAAAAATCCTTTCAGTTTCTTTATCTTTTCCTCAATAATAGTTATTTTTAGTTTCCCTCTGTCAACTTATGCTGAAAAAATATTTAAAGAGAAGGATAGCCCTAAAATTGTTATTGATGATTTCTCAGGAATGCTTTTGAGTTTGCTTTTTTTACCTAAGAAAGGTGTATTTATATTTTTGGCTTTTATTCTTTTCCGTATGTTTGATTTTTTAAAAGTTTATCCGGCTAATTTATGGGAAAAACTGGAAGGAGGGAAGGGAATAGTGGGTGATGATTTGGTTGCTGGTCTTTACACCAATATTATTCTTCAGCTTTTAAGAGTGATTTTAAAGATTTCTTCATAAATTGGACCTTGAGGAGTCAATATACTTTCAAAGAGAGCAATTTCAGAAAGTGTAAATCTGTCTTCCAGTTTTACTTCTTTTATTTTTTCCTTTAAAAGATGAATATTTTTTTTCTCTTTAATTCTTGCCAAAGTAATATGAGATTTAAATTTTTTCTCTTGAGGAAATCCTAAAGAAGTTAATTCTTTTTCTAATTCTTGTGCAATAAGAGTTAATTCTTCTTCTTTATCTATGGAGACAAAGAACACTCTGGGATTTGAGGAAGAAGGAAAAAATCCAAAGTCTATCAAAGCCACCTCTAACTTATAGAATTGATCTCCTATTTTTTTTAATATCTCTTTTATAGAATTGATTTTTTCCTCTTTAATATTTCCTAAAAATTTAAGAGTTAGATGCAGATTATGAGGTTCTACCCATTTTGCTTTTAAATCACACTTTTTAAATAAATCTTGAATGTTTTTTAATCTCTCCTTAACTGAGGAAGGAAGATTAAAAGCAATAAATGCTCTCATTCTAAGTTTTCCAGGATAAAATCTATAAAAGCTGAAGAGGCTTTCTTTCTTATTGAATCACGGCTACCTTTAAATTTTGTTTTTTTAGTAACTGTTTTATTTTTATCAGAAAAGCCCATAAAAACTACCCCTTTCATACCTTTTTTTGCCTTAGGTCCGGCAAAACCCACAATTGAGGCGCCTATATCAGAATTCAAAAATTTACGCACTTTCTCGGCTAATATTTTGGCAATATTTTGAGATACTCCTTGAGTTTCCTCAAGTTCTTCTTTAGGAATTTTAAAAAACTTATTTTTTGATTTTAGGGAATAAGCTACCAATCCTAATTGAAAAATCTGGGAAGCTCCTGGATTTTTTGTAAGAAGAAAAGAGACGTAGCCTCCGGTTATTGATTCACAGACAGCAATAGTTTTCTTTCTTTTCTTAAGAGTATTAAAAAGTTTTTTTAATTTTGTCATCCTTTAATTCTACTTTAACTATTCATTCTTTCAAGAAATTTCTTTATTTCTGCCCTCCCTATGTTAAAATATATCATCAAAAAATGAAGAGAGAGATTTTACGTATAGAGAATCTTACAGTAAAAGTCTCCTCAAAAGAGATTCTTAAAAATATAAATTTAAGCATTGAGGAGGAAACTACCTTAATTCTTTTTGGTCCCAATGGAAGTGGAAAATCAACTCTTATTCATGCAATTATGGGGTTTAGTGGTTATAAAATTGTTGAGGGTGATATTTTCTTTAAAGGAAAAAGCATCAAGAATCTTTCAATTGATGAAAGAGCACGTTTGGGGATAGGTGTGATGTTTCAGCGTCCTCCCAAAATTAAAGGGGTAAGTCTTAAGGATATTGCATATTTTCTATCTTCACAAGAAGAAGAAATTGAAGAATTAATACAACATCTAAATTTAAAAAGTTTATTTCATCGCGATCTTAACTATGATTTCTCCGGAGGAGAATTAAAACGTTCTGAGCTTTTTCAGGTAATTCTTCAGAAGCCTAAACTTTTACTTTTAGATGAACCTGAATCTGGAGTAGATATAGAGAATATCTCTATAATGGGAGGGATACTTTCTAATTATTTAAAAAACAATTGTGTTTCTTCTTTAATTATTACTCATACCGGATACATTCTTGATTATGTTGAGGCAGAAAAGGGTTGTGTAATGATTGATGGAGAGATTGTCTGTATGGGGCATCCTCAGGAGATTTTTGAAAGCATAAAGAGTTCTGGCTATGAGAGGTGTAGGAAATGTCAGTGGAAGAAATGAATATTTCCGATAGGGAGAATCTAATTAAAGTAGGTTTTGACTTTGAGGAAAAGGACCGTGCGGCTACTTTTTTACAGGAAGATAATTCAATTAAATTAGTAAAAAGTTTAGTTCCTGGTGTAGAGATACTTCCCATTGAAGAAGCACTTAAAAAATATTCTTGGGTGAAGGAATATTATGGAAAGGCATTTCAAAAGATAAATAAAGATTTTCATAAAGATACTCAGGGAGGATATTTCATCTGGATTAAAAAAAATACTCAGGTTTTTTTTCCTATTCAGGCATGTCTTCTTATAAAGAAAGAGAAATTTTCTCAAAGAGTTCATAATTTGGTTATTATTGATGAAAATGCTCAAGGTTACATTATTACTGGATGCACTGTTTCTGAAACTTCTTTTGATTCATCTCACTTAGGTATTTCTGAATTTTTCATAAAAAAAGGCGGATACCTTAATTTTACAATGATTCATAAATGGCAGAGCACGAGCTTAGTAGAGCCCAAGACTGTAGCGATAGTTGGGCAAGAGGGCACTTTTATTTCTAACTATATATGTTTGCATCCGGTAAAGAAAGTTGTTATGTATCCTGAGGTTTTACTGGTAGGAGAAAAAGCAAAAACCAGACTTAACTCTTTGTTATTTTCCCATCCAGACTCTTTTTTAGATATAGGTTCAAAAGTTGTTTTGAAGGCTTCCTTTACAGGTGCAGAGGTTATCTCAAGAGCAATTTCTGATAAAGGAGAAGTAATTATGCGTGGTCATCTTCAGTCTCAATCACCTAAGGTAAAAGCTCATCTTGAATGTCAGGGATTGATGTTGTCTGATAAAGGTAAAATTTGGGCAATTCCGCAACTTGAGACTTCCTATCAGGATGTAGATATGTCTCATGAAGCAGCTATTGGAAAGATTAATAGAGAGGAAATTGAGTATTTATGTTCCCGCACCTTAACAGAGAAAGAAGCAAAGTCAGTTATTGTGCGTGGTTTCATGAATACAGATATTCTTTTTCTGCCTCAGGTATTAAAAAGTGAGGTGGAAAGAATTACTCAGGAGATAACCAAAGTTGAGTTTTAATTATAATTTTTTATGAAAAAATCTTTTTTGTATGAAAAACATCTTCCTTTTTCTCCTGTTTTTGTTAACTTTTTTGGATGGAAACTTGCTTTAAATTACAAGGAAGGTATTCTTAAAGAAGCAAAAAATGCGCGTACTAATTTAGCTTTATTTGATGTTTCCCATATGGGAAGGATAAAAATTTTAGGAGAGAATAGGTTTAAATTTTTAGATAAATTAACCACAAATATTTTACCTAAAAAACATCAGCTCTGCTATAATCTTATTCTTAATAAACAAGGGCGTATCATTGATGATATTACTGTATACAATGCAGGAGAGTTTCTCTTATGTGTGGTTAATGCTTCCAATAGAGAAAAGATTTTGGAATGGTTTGCTTCTCACAATGAAGAAAAAGTAACTATTGTTGATGATACTTTTGAGAGTTGTTTTTTAGCTTTGCAAGGACCCAAAAGCTCTTCTCTTTTGGAGAGATTATTAAATACTTCTTTAAACTTATTAGATTATATGCATTTTAATGTGAGGAAAATTAAAGAAATAGATGTGCTTATCTCTCGCAGTGGTTATACAGGAGAAGATGGTTTTGAGTTGTATGTGAAGAATAAATTTGCAAAAAAATTATGGGATTTAATTTTTGAGGAAGGAAAAAAATTTGGTTTATCTTTGGCAGGATTAGGAGCAAGAGATGTTTTAAGGGTTGAGGCAGGATATCCTTTATATGGAAATGAGATAAATCTAAATACCCATCCTTTTGAGGCTAATTTAGGTTGGGTAGTAAAATATAAAGATAAAGAATTTATTGGAAAAGAGAGTATTCTTAAGATTTTAAAAACAGGCTGGAGGAGGAAACGGATTGGGTTCATTATGCAAGAGAAGGCTTTTCCTCGCAAAGGATATATTATTTATGACAAAGATGAGAAAGAAGTAATTGGAGAGGTTACAAGTGGTATTTATTCTCCCAATTTAGAGAAATTCATTGGTATGGGATATATAAAAAAGGATTACGCATTTTTGGATAACTTGATAAAGATAAAGATAAGAGATAGGTTTTACTTGGCTCAGATAACAAAATTGCCATTTATTAATTATTGGCGCAAGCTAAGGAGGTAAAATGGATAAGTTATTTTTTACTAAAACTCATGAGTGGGTAAAAATAGAGGATGGTACTGCATTAGTAGGCATAACTGATTATGCTCAGAAGGAGCTGGGAGATGTAGTTTTTGTTGAACTTCCTAAAAAAGGTGAAAAATTTAGGCAATTTTCTCGTTTTGGAACGATTGAGTCAACAAAAGCTGCATCTGAGATTTATCTTCCTTTAAGTGGGGAAATTATTGAGGTGAATGAAGCACTTAACAAAAATCCAGAGTTAATTAATCAGAGTCCTTATGAGGGAGGATGGATAGTAAAGATAAGGATTGAGGATAAAAAAGAGGTAGAGAATTTGCTTGATGAGACATCTTACGAGAAATTTTTAAAGGAAAGCTCCTAAATGTCCTATATACCCCATACTCAACAGGATATAGAAAAAATGCTTCAGGATATTGGTTTATCATCTATTGATGAATTGTTTTTACAAATTCCTTCTTCTTTAAAGATAAAGGATTTAAACATTCCTTCTGCATTGCCAGAGAAAAATTTAAAAGAAAAAATCAGAAAACTTGCTAAAAAGAATAACCCTTTATATAACTTTAATTCTTTTTTAGGAGCAGGAATTTATTCTCATTATATCCCTTCTGCTTTAAAATATCTTTCTAATCAACCCCAATTCCTTACCGCTTATACTCCTTATCAGGCAGAGATTTCTCAAGGAATTTTGCAGGCTCTCTATGAGTATCAAAGCTATATCTGTATTCTTACCGGATTAGAGGTGAGTAATGCATCTTTGTATGATGGGGCTTCTGCATTAGCGGAAGCAGTCCTTATGAGTTTAAGAATAAATAAAAAAAATAAAGTTCTTTTAAGTCGCAGTATTCATCCTCAATATAGAGAAGTAGTAAAGACATATCTTGCCCCCCATGATTTTATAATTAAAGAAATTCCTTTTACTGAAAAAGGTTTCCTTGATTTAAAGATTTTAGAAGAAGAACTGGAAGATGCAAGTTGTTTTGCTTTACAAAGTCCTAATTTTTTTGGTCTTGTTGAGGATTTAGGAAAGATTAGAAGAATTGTTAAAGAAAGAGAGGTTATTTTGATTCTGGTTACCAATCTTTTATCTTTAGCAATTCTTAAGGAGCCTTCCCAAGAGGGAGTAGATATTGTCTGTGGCGATACACAGGTATTAGGAGGATTTCCTTCGTGGGGAGGTTCAACCTGTGGTTTCCTGGCGGCAAAAAAGGAGTTTTTAAGACAGATTCCGGGAAGACTTGTAGGAGAAACTTGTGATAAAGAAGGGAAAAGAGCATTTTGTTTGACTCTTCAGACACGTGAGCAACATATAAGGAGAGAAAAAGCTACAAGCAATATCTGTACTAATCATTCCTTGGAAGCAATAAGAACAGCAATTTATCTTGCTCTTTTAGGTAGAGAAGGATTTGAAAAAGTTGCTTTATATTCTTTAAACCTTGCTCATTATCTTTATGAGTGTTTAGGAAAGATTAAAAAAGTTGATTTTCCTTTCTCTTCACGTTTTTTTAATGAATTTGTCTGGAAGATAGATAATGCAAAAAGGGTATTAGAAAAGCTATATGAAAAGAAAATTATCGGTGGGCTTCTTTTAGAGAAATATTATCCTGAACTTAAGGATTGTGTATTAAGTTTTACTCCGGAGACAAAAACAAAAGAAGAAATTGATGAATTTATAAGTATCTTATCTTCAATTGTATGAAGGTTTTTCCTCTTATTTTTGAAAGAAAAAAAGAAACACCGACTGAATATATAAAGAAGCCTGATATTGCAATAAAAAATCCTGAAGAATTTTTCCCTTCTCATTTCCTACGCACCCAACTAAATCTGCCTTCTTTATCCGAACCCACAGTTGTAAGACACTTTACTAATTTGGCAATGAGAAATTTTTCTGTAGATACACATTTTTATCCCTTAGGCTCATGCACAATGAAATATAATCCTAAACTCAATGAAGAGTTAGCTTTTCAGGATGAATTTATTTTTTTGCATCCATATCAAAAAGAGGAAGATTTTCAGGGAATTTTGGAGATTATATATGATTTAGAAAAATTGCTTTGTGAAATTACAGGAATGGAAAGATTTAGTTTTGGAGTTTCAGCAGGAGCTCATGCAGAGCTGGTGGGAATGCTTATAGTTAATGCTTATTTTAAAAAGAGGGGCGAAAAAAGGAAAAAAGTCATTATTCCTGATTCCTCCCACGGAACAAATCCTGCCTCTGCCAGTATGTGTGGATTTGAGGTAGAAGTAGTAAAAAGTAGAGATGATGGGCTGATAAATATAGAGGAACTTAAAAAAATAGTAGATCAAAATACTGCTGCCATTATGCTTACTAATCCCAATACTTTGGGTTTGTTTGAAGAAGAGATTTTAAAGATAAAAGAGATTATAAAGAAAAATGGAGCTTTAATTTATTATGATGGAGCCAATTTCAATGCTTTATTAGGAATTACCAAACCGTCTTTGATGGGATGTGATATTATTCATCTTAATTTACATAAAACATTTTCTGCTCCTCATGGAAGCGGAGGACCGGGACTAGGTGCGGTAGGAGTAAGGAAAGATTTAGTTTCTTTTTTGCCTGTTCCTTTGGTAGATAAAAAGAATGATCATTATTATCTTAACTATAATTTGGAAAACTCTATCGGTAGAGTTCGCTCTTTTTATACAAATATAGTTCCTCTGATAAAAGCTTATAGTTATATTTTACGTTTAGGAAAAGAAGGATTGAAAAGAATTGCACAAATTTCTGTATTAAATGCTAACTATATAAGAGAGAAACTTAAAGATATTTTTTTAGTTTCCTCACCAAAAAGATGTATGCATGAGGTGGTGTTTTCCTGTAAAGAGAAAAAAGAAAAAGGAGTAACTGCTCAAGATATTGCCAAAAGATTAATTGATTATGGGATTCATCCTCCTACAATGTATTTTCCTCTTATTGTTAAAGAAGCGTTAATGATTGAGCCTACTGAGACCGAAAGTAAAGATACTTTAGACTACTTTATTGAGGTAATGAAGAAGATAAATCAGGAGATAAAGGAGTCTCCATCCATTTTAAAAGACGCTCCTTTACTTTCTTTTACAAAAAGAGTAAATGAGACCCAGGCAGCACGTAATCCTATTCTTCGATGGGAGAAGTGTGGCGTCTAATTATAGATTCTGATGGTGATGGTTTTTATAATATGGCAAAAGATGAGGCAATCTTTTCTTTTTATCAAAAGGCAAGAATTCCTACTTTAAGAATTTACAGCTGGAGCCATCCTTTTATCACTTTAGGTTATTTTCAAAAGTCAAGCAAAGTTTTAAAAATAGAGAATCTGGAAAAAAATAAAATAGAGTTTACTCGCCGGATTACAGGAGGATTTGCTATTCTGCACTTTTATGAAATTACCTATAGCCTTTCTTTATCTTGTAAAGATTTAAATCTTCCCCGAAAAGTTAAAGATTCTTATTTTGTTTTAACTTCTTTTATTCTAAACTTTTATAAAAGATTAGGGATAAAAAATGTCAGATTTGCTCACAACTTAAGTAATTCTTCAAAAAATACTAATTTTTGTTTTGCTTCTTTTGAGCCTTACGATATTTTAATTGAGGGGAAAAAAATAGGAGGAAATGCTCAATACAGAAGAAGGGAATTAATTTTTCAACAGGGAAGTATCCCCTTAAAGCTTGATTTTTTCTTAATTGAGAAATTGATAAATGTTAAAAGACCCCTTGAGGCTCAAGGGCTTAGTTATTTTTTAAATAAAGACTTAGATAAAGAAGGGTTAAAACACAAGTTAGCTCAAGCTTTTGAGGAAGAATTCGGTATAGATTTGACTCTTTCTTCATTAGATGATGAAGAGAAAAAAGAAACAAAAAGATTAATGGAAGAAAAATACACACAGAGATTTTGGAAATTTAAAAATGAGGAAACCTTACTGGTTAAATAAAAAAATAGATTTTAATCTTTGTTATAGAATGAGAAAACTTTTAAAAGAGCTTCATCTTTATACAGTTTGTGAAGAGTCTAAATGTCCCAATATCTCAGAGTGTTTTTCAAAAAATACAGCAACTTTTATGATTTTGGGAAATATTTGCACGCGCAATTGTCTTTTTTGTGGAGTTAAAAAAGGTAATCCTCAAGGTTTGGTGGATAAAGATGAGCCAGAAAAAATTAAGGAAGCAGTAAAGCGGTTAAAATTAAAATATGTGGTTATAACTTCTCCTACTCGTGATGATTTGGAGGATAAAGGCGCCAATCAATTTTATGAGGTAATAAAAGCAGTTAAATCTTTAAATTTTGTAGAAGCTGTAGAGGTGCTTGTTCCTGATTTCTGTGGAGATAAAGAAAGTATAAAGAAAGTGTTAGAAGCAAATCCGACAGTTTTTTCCCATAATATTGAAACAACTCCTTTTTTGTATCCTTTTGTAAGAAAAGGTGCTTTTTATAAACGTTCACTTAAGGTTTTAGATTATGCAAAAAGGATTAATCCTCAAGTATATACTAAATCGGCAATCATTTTGGGTTTGGGAGAGAAGGAAGAAGAGGTTGTAAAAGTATTGAAAGATTTGCGAAAAGTAAACTGTGACTTTTTAAGTATTGGCCAGTATTTAGCTCCTTCAAAAAAACATTGGCCAGTAAAAAGATTTGTCACTCCTTCTGAATTTAGAAAATGGGAAGATTTAGCTTATAGTTTAGGGTTTAAGAAAGTAAAAGCAAGTCCTTATATACGCAGTTCCTATCTTGCCTCTACCTATCTTAGCAGAGAAAAACCTACTCAACCTACGAGGTTGAACTAAAAAATTTAGAAATAATTTGCAAAAACAAAGCTTTTATTTTAAAAATGATAACTTACAAATCAAGCATTGCTTATTTTGTCAACTTACGGTATATAAAAATAAAATCAATTTTGCTTTTTTGAGGAGTTAGTATATAATTACATTGCTATGATAAAAGAAAAGGATATAGTAATTCTTTATAGAGATGAAAGGAATAAATACCTTATAAAAGTGGCTCCCTTTCGTTTTCATACGGATAAAGGTTTTATTGAAGTAGAAAATATAATTGGGAAAAATTATGGAGAAACAGTAGAGACAAATTTGGGAGAAAAATTCTACATTCTTTACCCCACTCTTTATGACTTGACAATGAAAGTGAATAGATTAACCCAGATTATTTATCCTAAGGATGCAGGATTAATTCTTATGAAAGCAACTATCTTTCCTGGAGCAAGGGTGATTGAGGCAGGATGTGGAAGTGGTTCATTTACTACTGTTTTGGCAAATTTTGTAAGACCACATGGTAAAGTTTACAGTTATGAGAAGAATAAAGTTTTTTTAGAGAATGCTACGAAAAATGTAGAAAAAAATGGGCTTCTGGAATGGGTGGAGTTTAAACATAAAGAGGTAAAGGATAGATTTGATGAGGAGAATGTGGATTTTGTAATGATTGATATTGGAAGCCCCTGGCAGTTATTTGATGCTGCTTATAAAGCTTTAAAACCGGGATTTAGATTAGCTACAATTTGTCCTACTTATGAACAACTTACAAAGACAGTATTTAGCTTAGAAGAGAAAGGATTTGTTAATATTGAAGCGATAGAGGTAATAACACGAAGAATTTTGGTAAGGAAAGGAAAAACTCGTCCAGAGCAGAGAATTCCCTCTCATACTGGTTTTTTAATTTTTGCTTCCAAAACTACTAAATGAATAGGAAGTTTAAAGTCTCTTAATAGACATGAACATAACAAAGCCAAACAGATGGAGAGAATAAAGAATTTTTATTGACAAGAGGTAGGTTTTCAGAGATGAATATTCTGGTTACAGGAGCTACAGGTTTTATAGGAAGGTTTCTTACCCAAAGGCTTTGTCTGGATAATCAAAATAATATTTTTTGTTTAGTTAGAAAAAGTTCTAAAAATATAAAGTATTTAACGCCTTTTAAAGTAAAATTTATATATGCAGATATAACAGAGGAAAGTTTTATTGAAAAAATTAAAGATTTAAATTTAGATGTAATCTTTCATTGTGCAGGTTATGTGGGTAACAAAAGGAAGAGATTATATAAAGTTAATGTTTTGGGAACAAAAAATATCTGCAAGTTAGCTTTAAAATTAAATATAAAAAAAATGGTATATTTAAGTTCTGTAGCTGTAGTGAGTGGAAATAAAAACTTACCTTTGGTTGAAGATTTACCTTACAAAGCGACTAATATTTATGGGATTTCAAAAATAGAGGCGGAAAAAATAGTTTTAGATTACAGAAAAAAGGGGTTGAAAATTGTTATCTTAAGACCTTGCATGGTATATGGAGAGTCTGAACCACATCTTTTAGGATTAATCCTTTTTTTACTCAAACACAGACTTTTTCCTTTGATAGATGAAGGCAAATACAAATTGCACTTATTATATGTAAAAAACCTGATAGAAGCTATGATATTTTCTCTATCCAAGGAAGAATTTACAGAAGGCACTTTTTTTGTAGCTGATAAGGAGATTTTAACTTTAAAAGAAATAGCTGATATTTTTGTTGAAAGTATAAAAGCTAAACCTCCTTTAAAAATCCCATCTTATCTGAAACCTGTGCTATTAAATTTGCCTTTTTTGGGAAGAAAATTAAAATTTTTCTTAAGAGATAGAATTTATAGTATAAAGAAGTTACTTTCCTTAGATTTTAAACATCCATACCCTGCAGATTTAGGATTAAGAAAGAGTGCAGAATTTTGGTTGAAGCACTCAAAAAACTTGAGTATTTTAAAGTAAACAAAAGGTAAAATATTTATTTTTCTAAACTGTTATGATATAATTTATCCGTTATGAAGGGTGCACAGATTTTAGTAGAGAGTTTGTTAAAAGAAAAAGTAGAAGTAATGTTTGGATATCCGGGAGGAGCAGTTCTTCCTATCTTTGACTGTCTTTATGAGGCTCCAATTAAATTTATTTTAACCAGACATGAACAGGCTGCTGCACATGCTGCTGATGGTTATGCACGTTCAACAGGCAAGGTAGGGGTATGCATTGCAACTTCAGGTCCGGGGGCAACAAATTTAACTACCGGTATTGCTACCGCTTATATGGATTCAGTTCCTTTAGTTGCTATAACAGGACAAGTTAGAACTTCTTTAATTGGTAATGATGCATTTCAGGAGGCTGATGTCACTGGAATTACTCGCTCTATTACCAAGCATAATTATTTAGTTAAAAATGTTAAAGAATTAGCAAAGACAATAAAAGAAGCTTTTTATATTGCTAATACAGGAAGACCTGGTCCGGTATTAATTGATTTACCTGTAGATGTTCAATTGCAAGATAGCGAGTTTATATATCCTGAAACAGTCTCTATAAGAGGTTACCGGCCTACTTATTTTGGTCATCCTGGTCAAATTAAAAAAGCTTTAAAATTAATTTATAACTCAAAACGTCCGGTAATTATTGCGGGGGGTGGTGTAATTATTTCTGAGGCTTCATCTTTATTGCGTGAATTTGCAGAAAAATTGAATATTCCTGTAACTACAACTTTGATGGGATTAGGTGGGTTTCCGGCAACCCATCCGCTTTCTTTAGGAATGCCGGGAATGCATGGAACAGTTTATGCTAATATGGCAATAACTGAGGCTGATTTATTAATTGCAGTAGGGGTGCGATTTGATGATCGTGTAACAGGAAAGATTGATGCTTTTGCTCCTGAGGCAAAAATTATCCATATTGATATTGATCCTACTTCAATCAGTAAAAATATAAAAGTAGATGTTCCTATTGTGGGGGATGCAAAAAATGTATTAGGGCAACTGCTTGAGGAGATAGATGAGAATAAATTGCCTGCTTTAGAAAGTTGGCACAAAAGAATTAAGGAGTGGAAAAAAAGACATCCTTTAAGTTATAAAAAAAGCGCAAAAGGAAACATTAAACCTCAAGAGGTTATTGAAGAGCTTTATTTACAGACGAAAGGGAAAGCAATAATTGCAACTGAGGTTGGACAGAATCAGATGTGGGCAGCGCAGTTTTATAAAATAGACTATCCACGTCACTTTTTATCCAGTGGAGGATTAGGCACAATGGGTTATGGATTTCCTGCCAGTATCGGAGCAAAAGTAGCTCATCCTGATAAAGAGGTTGTTGATATCGCTGGAGATGGTTCTTTTCAGATGAATATTCAAGAATTAGCTACGCTAAGCACATACAATCTCTCGGTGAAAGTAATCATTTTAAATAATAACTATTTGGGAATGGTGAGACAGTGGCAGGAGCTTTTTTACAAAAGAAGATATTCATATACTTTTTTAAAAAATCCCGATTTTGTAAAAATAGCTGAAGGGTATGGGATAAAGGGAATAAAGGTTACTAAATCTTCTCAAATAAAGAAATCAGTTAAAGAGATTCTTTCTTACAAAGGGCCGGTGGTAGCTGATTTCTGGGTGGAAGAGGAAGAAAATGTATTTCCTATGGTTCCTGCAGGAGAGGCAATAAATAGGATGATTGGAGGTATGGCTTGAGAAAAAAGGAAAAAATTTTTATTCCTTATTCTTCCCTTTTAAGAAAATTCAATGTTTATTTTATTTTTGCCTCTTTAATTCCTTTTCTTCTTCTTTTTTATTTTTATTTGCAGAAAGTTCTTTATGAAAAAATAGAGATAAAAGATTTTCAATTTTTCTTGCTTCTTTCGGGTGTTGGTATTTTATCTCTTGTATTTTTTTTCATTATTCGCAATACAGTATTTAAAGTTGTTAAGCTTACACAAGAATTGAAAGGTTCCTTAGAGAGGAAAACCATAGATAGAGAGATGATTCTTAGGTTAGAAAAAGGAGAAGGAGAAGTAGCAGATTTAGCTAAGGTTTTTGGAGATGTGTTTTCTCGTCTGGAGGAAAATATAAAAGAGTTAGAAAGAACGAAGCGGAAGTTATACAGTGTTGTTACACGTGTAGGAAAGACTTTAACTTCTATAGAAGATTTTGATGCTTTAATAAGCTTAATTTTAGAAACAACAGTAGAAGCTCTGGAGGCAGAGAAAGGAGCTATATTCTTTGCTGAGGAGGAGAAATTTGAATTGAAAGCAGAGATAGGATGGGAGGTATCCCCTGATAAAATTCAGGAGTCCTTAGGGCATTTTCTTGAGTGGATAAAAAAAGAGAGAAAGATGTTATCTCTTCCTTTATTAGAAGAGACTAAAGATAGAAGAGGGATTCCTTATCCTATATTATGTTATCCTCTCCTTTATCGAGATAAATTCTGGGGAGTAATGATTCTTTGTGGAAAGAAGGAAGGAAGAAATTTTACTGATGATGAATTGAAGATTGCAACTAATCTCAGTTCACAAATTGCTATTGCTTTTGAAAATTTCAAATTGAATCAAGATATAGAAAAAACTTATTTTGAGACTATGGCTGCTTTAGCATTAGCAGTAGAGGCAAGAGACCCATATTCAAGAGGACATTCTGAGAGAGTAGGAAAATACGCTGCTAAAATTGCTAAAGAATTAGGGTTGTCTGAAGAGGAGGCTAAGACTTTACAGGACGCTGCCCGTCTTCATGATATTGGAAAAATAGGAGTGGAGGATAGAATATTAAGAAAGGAAGGTCCCCTTTCGCCTGAAGAAAGAAAAATTATGTGTAAACATCCTATAGTTGGCGAGAATATTCTTAAACCCTTAAAGAGCTTCCGTCGTCTTTTAGACCCCATCAGACATCATCATGAATTTTTAGATGGTTCTGGATATCCAGATGGTTTAAAAGGAGCTCAAATTCCTTTAATTACCCGTATACTTACAGTAGCGGACATTTTTGATGCTTTAACTACCTCTCGTCCTTACCGAGATGCTTTAAGTTACGAGGAAGCAAAAAAGATTTTAGAAAATTATGTAGAGGAAGGTAAAATAGATAAAAAAGTAGTAGAAGTTCTTTTTAAATTGATAGATAAAGGAGAGATATGAGACATACTATTCAGGCATTGGTAGAGAATCGGTTTGGAGTTTTAGCGCGCATCGCATCCTTATTCAGTGCCCGTGGTTATAATATTGATTCTTTAGCTGTAGGAGAGACACAGGATCCAACAATTTCCTGTATGACAATTGTAGTTAATGCAGAAGATGAAAGAGTTTTAGAACAGATAAAAAAGCAACTACGTAAACTTATTGATGTAATTACAGTTATTGATTTGACTCGACGGGAGTATGTTGATAGAGAATTGGCTCTTGTTAAGGTGGTTAAAAAAGAAGGGAGAAAAAAGATATTGGATAAAATTTTTAAACTTGATTATGTAAAAGTTTTAGAGGAAAAAGAGGAATATTATATTTTGGAGATTTGCACAGATCATAATAATTTAGAAGAAATTTTAAAAGAGTTAAAAAAGGCAGGGATAAAGGAATTGGTGCGCACAGGAAAAATTGCAATGGGTAAATAAGGAGGGAAGATGGCAAAGATATATTATGATAAAGATGTAAGCTGGAGTATTTTAAAAAAGAAAAAAGTGGCAATAATTGGTTATGGAGCGCAAGGGCGAGCACATGCTTTAAATTTAAGGGATTCAAAAATAAAAGTGATTGTTGCCGAGCTAAAGAATACCCCTAATTACCAGCAAGCAAAAAAGGATGGATTCAAGCCTTTATCTGCCTATGAGGCCTCAAAAGAAGCAGATATCATTCATCTTTTAACTCAAGATAATGTTCAGCCTAAAGTTTACAAAGAAGAGATCGAGCCAAATTTGGAAAAAGGAAAAGCTTTAGGATTCTCACATGGATTTAATATTCATTTTCATCAAATTATTCCTCCCCCATTTGTAGATGTCTATATGGTTGCTCCTAAAGGTCCGGGGACTTTAGTAAGAGAGATGTTTCAAGAAAAAAAGGGAGTTCCTGCTTTAGTTGCTGTGTATCAGGATGCAACCGGTAATGCAAAAAAAATTGCTTTAGAATATGCAAAGGGTTTGGGAGCATTACGTGCCGGGGTAATTGAGACGACATTTGCTGAAGAGACAGAGACGGACTTATTTGGAGAGCAAGTAGTTTTATGTGGAGGAGTTGTAAAACTTATACAGAAAAGTTTTGAGACTTTAGTTGAGGCGGGATATCAGCCAGAAATTGCTTATTTTGAGTGTTGTCATGAGTTAAAATTAATTACTGACCTTATTTATTCAAAAGGAATTACTGGAATGCGTGAGGTTATCTCCGATACTGCCGAATATGGGGATTTAACGCGAGGCAAAAGGATAATTACAGAAGAGACTAAAAAAGAGATGAGAAAAATTTTAGAGGAGATTCAATCAGGAGAGTTTGCTCGTGAATGGATTTTAGAAAATAAAGCAGGCCGCCCCGTTTTTAAAGCATTGAGAAAAAAAGAAGCAGAACATTTAATTGAAAAAGTTGGCAAAGCTTTGAGAAAAATGATGCCATGGATAAAATAGTAATTAATAAGGCAAAATCATTTAAAGAAGCTCAAGAGTGGCAGGATAATTACTATATGTCAAAAACAAGAAGAGAAAGGCTTTCCGATGTTCAGATATGTAGAGAAAATTATTTTAAAATTAAAGGAATAAATGCGGGTAGAAAAAGATTACGAAGAGTTTTTAGGATTGTTAAACAAATATCAGGTTAAATACTGTATTGTAGGCTCTTATGCAGTAGCAGTTTGGGGTTATCCTCGTTATACAAAAGATATTGATATTCTTATTGAACCTACAA
>Ga0190363_1000941_pt1 | contig 17404 bp, 17 predicted proteins | sample 48721867_MG_FD_161272 | JGI IMG/M metagenome (GOLD analysis project Ga0190363, IMG submission 161272) | Hydrothermal vent microbial mat bacterial communities from Southern Trench, Guaymas Basin, Mexico - 4872-18-6-7_MG | ecosystem: Environmental > Aquatic > Marine > Hydrothermal vents >... | reverse complement strand
TGTTTTCTTTTGAGGAGAAATTTCTTTTTCGTTTTTAATTTCAAAAAGTAAAAAATTCTCAGAGATTAAAAAAGAAGAAGATGCTTCATTTTCAAAAAGAATTGATAATCCTTTTGGAAAAAAAGAAACTTTCACTTTGGCTTTTTTTATCTCACCTTTTTTACCAAAAATAACCCCTGAAAAGTTTTCTTTTTTTTCCTCTCCTTTTTTAATTTCTTCTATAAATTTCTCTTCTCTTTTTTTAGGTTTACCTTCTTTTGAAAAGGTGTTTTTTGGAAAATCAAAAATTATTTTTATATTTTCTATATCTTTAGGTGATTGATTTTTAACTTTTACTACAAAATTAACTTCTTTTCCTGAATCAGTTGAAGAAGGAGAGATAATTTCAACTCTAATGTCCTCTTTGGAAAATGAAGGCTTTTTAGAAAAAAGAAAAAAACCCAAAGCAATTAAAAAAAATATTCCTCCAAAAAATGTTAAAAATATTAAAAATTTTTTTTCACTTTTTTCAATTTTAATTTCTCTCATCTTTTTTCAAAAAATCATAAGCGAAAAGAGCGGCAATTGCTCCTTGAGCACAAGCAATCACAATTTGTTTATATTTGATATCCGTAATGTCGCCAACTGCAAAAAGTCCTGGGGTTTTTGTCATGCAGGTTCTATGATTAATAATCACTTCTTTTTTCTCATTAAAATCTACAAGTTCTCCTAAAATTTCTACCAAAGGAATGCCTCCAATTTCAATAAAAATACCATCAACTTTTAAAGAATATTCCTTTTTTGAATCTATTTTCTCATAAAAAAGCTTTTCTACTTTTTCTTTTCCACAAATTTTTTTAGCCTTTGCTTTTAAAATAACAGAAATTTTTGGGTTTTTTTTGATTTTTTTTTGAAGAGTTTCATCAGCAGAAAGTTTTTCTTCAATTTCCAAAAGATAAACTTTTTTTGCAATTTCTGCCAAAAACAAACTTGCTTCTCCTCCTGCATTTCCTCCGCCAATAACAGCAACAATTCTTTCTTTAAAAAGAGGTCCATCACAAATGGTACAATAGGAAATTCCTTTTCCTATAAACTTTTCCTCACCAGCAATGTTTAGTTTTCTTGGTAAAAGTCCTGTTCCGACAATAACTGTTTTTGCTTGATAAGAGGATCTTTGGGTTTTTATTTCAAAAAATTTTTCTTTTTTTTCTATCTTTTTAACAATCTCCCCTTCTTTGTATTCTACTCCAAGTTTTTCTAATTGCTTTTTCATCCTTTCAATTAACTCTTTGCCACTTATTTTTTCAAATCCAGGAAAGTTCTCAATCAAATTTGTTTTTGTTACTGAACCTAAAAAATCTTTAGTTAAAAGTGAAAAATTTAAATTTTTTCTTTTTGCAAAAATGGCTGCTGTCATTCCTCCAGGTCCTCCACCAATAATAATTAAATCCTTCATAGAATTTTAAAAATGATAAATAACTGAAATAAATTATAAAAAATATTTCTCAAATATTAAAAAAGTTCAAGTTTCAAATTTTATAAAATACTCTTTTGGTTTAAGTTCTTTTTTTATGATTTCTTTCCATTTTTTATCTACTTGTGAGAGTTTTTTAATCTGCCCTTTTTTTATAAAAAGAGGGTCAACTATTCTGGATTTACAAAAAATGTGATAATCAAAATTTTTGGGATTATTTTTGAAATTTGGCTTTTTCGAGAATCTTTTAAAAAAGAGACGAAGTTTTTTATCTTTTTGAAGGTATTTTTTAATTTTTTGAATGACTAATCTATCTTCGGTGAAAAGATCTTCTTTTGAGATATACTTTTGTCCGAGAGCGTATCTTAAAAGATTTCCTGTTGTTCCCAAAACTACAGCCGCGATTTTACTTGAGATATACTTGCGATTAAGCTTTAAAAAGAGTTTTGCAAACTCTCTTGCAGTAATTTCATTTTTAAAGACCCATTTTTTCTCTATAACACAAAGGTTCTTTAAGAATTTTTGAATTCTCTTAAAAGAAATTTCTTTATAATGAAATCCTGTTCGCAAAGAATAATCAATTCTATCTGCACAAAGTTCTGGCAATAGTTTTTCTAAAAGAGGAAAATTATGATGTGAAAAGAGAAGATCCAAAGGAAAATTATATTTTTTCAAAATTAAAGGAATTTCAGTTTTTTCTAAAAAATTTTTAAAAATTTTATCTTGGAATGACTGAGTTTTAGGACAGCCCTCATCTAAAGCATAATCAACCGAGTGTGAAAAAACTGTATGAGAAATATCATGTAAAAGCCCAGCGATTTGTTCTTCAAAAGAAGCTTTAAATTTTTTAAGCAAAATATAAACTCCAAGAGAATGTTCGTATCTTGAGAAAGAAGTTTTTGGAAAATAAGGTTCAAAATACCCTGCTTGATCTACTCCTTTAAGCCTTTGGAATGAAGGCGCAAAGATCACTTCTTTTACCAAAGGGTTTTTTATTTCAATCTTCCCGTAAATTTTATCTTTGTATATCATAAATTTACTATTTTACAAAATCTCCATTTTTTGAACTGGTCTTTAAAAAATTTAAATTTTTTAAAATATTTTTTTAAAATTCTCTCAATTTTTATCTTTTGATAAGGATCAAACTCAAAATAAACTTTTCCATTTTTTGTCAAAAAATTTTTCATTTCTTTTAAAAATTTTTTTATCCAAAAAAGACCATCCTTTCCTCCAAAAAGAGCTAAAAAACTTTCTTTCTTTAAAACTTCTTTTTGAACTTCAAAAGTCCTATCTTCTGCAATATATGGAGGATTTGCCACCACAAGATGATATTTTCTTTTTATATTTGAAAAAACATTTGTCTCAACAACCCTTGCTTGATTCCTTTCTATTTTGTTTAACTCAAGATTGATTTTTGTTGCCAAAAGAGCGTTTTTTTCTATATCTCCAAAATCACAAAAAAGATTTTTTATATTTTTAGCTAAGCTTATGCCAATGCAACCAGTCCCACAAAAAAGATCTAAACAAAAAATTTTTTTTGGCCTTTCTTTTTTTAACTCCTGAATTACTTTTTTTGTCCAAAATTCAGTTTCTTCTCGTGGCTGAAAAACTAAAGGAGGGATAAAAATTTTAATATTTAAAAATTTCCTAAATCTTGATTTGACCATTTTCCGCAGCGGTCATTAAAATAAGCAACGGGTTTTCCTTCAACTTTTGCTACAACAACCTCACACTCATTTGGACATCCTTTACAATGAAAACTTTCACACTTTATTTCTTTTTTCAAAAGCTCCAATCCAAATTTTGTTTCCTTTTTTTCTTTTTCCATTTTTTCTTTAGTTAAAAGAGCCACTCCATAGGCTCCCATTACTTTGTTATATTTGGGAACAATAATTTTTTTTCCTAAAATTTCCTCAAAAGCTTTTCTCATTCCTACATTTTCAGAAACTCCTCCTTGAAAAACAATCGGTTCTTTAATTTCTTTTCCTTTCCCCACAGAACCTAAATAGTTTCTTGCTAAACCTAAACAAAGTCCATAAATAATATCCTCAATTGGATATCCCATTTGTTGTTTATGAATCATATCAGATTCTGCAAATACAGTGCATCTTGAAGCAATATGAACCGGGTTTTTTGATCTAAGGGCTAATTCTCCAAATTCTTCTATTGGAATTTTAAGCCTAGTTGTTTGAGCATCCAAGAACGATCCTGTTCCAGCAGCACATAAAAGATTCATTCCAAAATCTATCACAATTCCATTTTCTAAAATAATAATTTTTGAATCCTGTCCTCCGATTTCAATGATTGTTCTTACGTCAGGATAAAAATTCAAAGTTCCTTTAGCATGAGCTGAAATTTCGTTTTTGATTAAATCTGCTCTAAATATTTTTCCAATTAAATATCTTGCTGATCCTGTTGTTCCCACTCCTGAAAGTTGAACTTTAGGAAATTCTTTTTGAATCTTTTCCAATCCTTCTTTTACTTTTCCAATTGGATCCCCTTCGGTTCTTAAATATAAAGACCAAACAATTTCTTCTTTTTCATCAATTAAAGCGAAATCAGTTGAAATACTTCCAATATCAATTCCAAGATAAAATTTCACATTCTCTTCCTTTTTTGAAAATTCATTCATTGTTTGGGTAAAGAATATAAATAGCGATTTCTTTTCATTTTGATTTTATTATTTCTTTAATTTTTCAAATTTTTTCCATAAAAGATCTGAAAAAGCCTCAACTCTTGTTTGAAAACCAGCCTCACCAGTTTCTTCATCAAAGGAAAGAGATAAAAAAGCCATTTTAAATTTTTTTGCTAAATTTTCAAGAATTGGTCGAACAGTTGTTTCTGGCATACATCCAAAAGGGAGAATCTGAACCGCTCCTTCAAATTTTTTCTTTTTTGCCTCTAAAAACTCATCAATTGCCTGTCTTCCATGTCCTCCGACAGTTGAGGCTAAATATTTCTGCACTCTTTTTTGCATAAATTTTTCAGCAAAAGGCAGAAGGCCTTCTTTGAAGTTTTCCAAAAGTCCAAGTTTCCTTTCTACTTCAATTTTCTGCTCAGCAAATCTTTTTTCTAAATTAAGATTTACTTCTCTTTCAACTAAAGTATAAATTTCTCCAATAAGCATTACTCGAGGTAAAAAAGATTTTTCTATTTTTATTTGAGAAAATCTTCTTTTAACTTCAGGAAAAAATCTTAAAAGCGAAGAAAATGAATTAATATTTTTAAGTTCCTCAAAAAGTTCTTTTTCTACTTTTTCTGCCTCTCCCCTCTTTTTCTCTCGTGGCAGATAAAATCTTTTTTTCTTTTCAATTTTTTCTAAAAGAATTGTTTTAAAAAAAGCCATTCCTAAAGCTCCAATAACATCTTTTTGACTTTTTTGAGAAATTTTCTTTAAAAGAGAAAACAAATTTTTTGAATTTAAAATAAAAAAATTTTTTGTTTTTAAAATTCTTTTTTGAATTTCTCCATAATATCTCAGTCTACATGATCCCCCAAGATTTTCCCACATCAAAAATGCTTCTGCTCCTTTTTCTTGAGCCAGCAAAAAATCACCTACATTCACTTTTAAAGGAAAGCAAAAAAGTTCAGGGGATTTTTCAACTCCAATTTTAATTGTTTTTTGAGTAATTTTTGGAGGTGAAACAACATCCACATTTAATTCTTTAAGAATTCCTTCAAAAATGATGTTATAGTTTCCAAAATTTGGAAAAGTAAATTTCATATATTTTTTTTATATTTTTTTGAAGAAAGCATATCTAAAAAAGCCTCAATTCTTGTAATGAAATGTTCTGATGAAAACTTTTCATCACAAAATAAAGTTAAAGTTGGCACTCCCTCAATTTTTGGCATAATATTTTCAGCCACTGTTTCTGGAAGACAACCAAATGGCATTAAATGAACCATTCCATCAAATCCTCTTTTTTGAAGTTCAATTTTTTTTCCTAAAGTTTCAAGCCCATGTCCTCCAACATCATATTTTAAATAATTTTTGGTATACTTTTGAAGTCTTTTTTTCTCTTTATTTAAAAGATCAAATTGAAAAAATTTAGTATATTCTGAAAGAAAACCACTTTTTATTCTTTCTACAACCACTCCTCTTTTCCCAAGTTCTTTTTCTAAATAAAAATTGCAAGCAGGTTCAAAAGTAACAAAAAGTTCTCCGCAAATGCCGATTTTTAAAACTTGAGTCTCTTTTTTTTCAATTTTTTCCAATTTTTTGAAAATTTCTTTTTTTAAAGAATATAGCTCAAAAATATTTTTTGTTTTATCAATTTCTTCAAAGCTTTTTTCATAAATTTTATCTGCCAAACCTTCTTTTTTTTCAAAAGGACGAATTTTTTGAACTTTTCTTTCAATTTCATCAATCAACTGAAGTTTTTTTGCTCCTGAAATTATTCCTTCTAAAATTTCTTTTAAAGAAAAATCTCCAAAAATTTTTTTAAGCCATGAAACAAAGCCTCTTAAAGATTTTTCTTGAGGAGATAAGCTTAAAGTTTCAAACTCAAACCCTAAATCTTTAAGAATCCTTTGTTGAACTCTGAAAAAATATCCCATTCTACAAGCATTTTGAGAAATAACCATTCCTAAAACTTCTCCCCCTTTTTCTAAACCTTCATAAAGACTTCCCAAAATTACCTTAAATGGCAAACAAGTATCATCAGGTGAAAGTTTTGCTCCAATTTCAATTGTTCTTTGAGTAACTTTTGGTAAAATAAGCTCAATTCCAAACTTTTCATAAAAAAGATTTTTAAGAACTGAAAGTTTTCCTCCAGGATTTGGTAAGACAATTTTTCTTTCTTTGTGGCGTAAAGGGTTTGGACCTAAAAATATAAAAATTTTCTTTTTTTCTTTTTTTTCTTTGAGAAAATCTAAAAACGCCTCTACTCTTGTTTGGGTACCTGCAAAACCTGTGGTTTCATCCAAAACAAGATGTAAAAAAGGAATTTTCATTTTTTTAAGAAATCTTTTTCCTACCTCAATCATTAAAGAATCAGGTCCGCAAAGAAAAGAAGTAATAAAAATAATCCCTGAAGCTCCTTCACTTGCCATATGGCCTAAGGATCCTAAAATTTCTTTTTCTGAACCAAAATAAGGAGAGGGGTTAATTTTCAAAAGAGCGTTTTCTTTGTCTTTTTTGGAAATATTTTTAGGAAACAAAACTTCTATCTTTTTTTCTTTTAAAATTTTTAAAATTCTTCCGACCAAGAACTCATCTTCTAAAAAATAAGAATGCCCTACTACTCCTACAAAATTTTTTCCTTCTAAATTTTTCTTTTTTATTTCATTATTTTTTTGAGCTAAAAAAGCCTCTTTTAAAGCGGAATCAATCTCCTTTCTTTTCTTCCCAAATTTTTTAAAAAGAGAAAAAAAACTTAAAAAAAGCTCCCTTTTTTCAAAAGATTCAATTTTAATATCTAAAATGTTTGGAAAGACTCTATTTTTAATTAAATCTGGAAGACCAATATATTTGGCACAAAAAAATTCTTTTTTGTTTTCAGAGTGGATTGATGGCAAAAACATAAAATCTACTTTATCTTTCAAAAACCAGGTTTTCCCGGCAAGAATCTTCATTGGCAAGCATACCTCATCTGATAAAAGTTCTTTTCCTTTCTCTAAAACTTTTTGAGAAGTTTTTTCAAAAACAATCACTTCAAATCCAAGTTTTTTTAAAAAAGTCTCAAAAAAAGGTAAATAATCGTAAAAAAACAAAGCCTTTGGAATGCCAATTTTCATAAAATACTTTCTAAAAAAGCCTCAATTCTTGTTTGATAGCCAACAGGGCTTGATTCTTCATCTAAATAAAGTTCAAGTAAAGGCAAAGAGTGTTTTTTTGCCATTTCTTTAATTATTTCTTTCATTACCGCATCACATCCACAAAGAAAAGAAGAAATCTGAATTACACCCAAAATAGAAGTAATTTTTAAAATTTCTTCAAACCCTAAAATCATTTCTTTTGCAAACTCCCAATGAAAACCAGAGAAAGTTTTTTGGGCCAAGGGAACTTCATCAATAAAAATTGGCACAAAACCTATCTTTTCAATTCTTTTTTTAAGGTTAAAGTTTAAAAACTCATCGTAAAGATTATAGGGATGCGAAATTAAAAGAATTTTGGGAGCTTTTTTTTCAATTTTCTCAAAAAAAATTTTTTTCTTTTTTTCTCTCTCTTTTTGAAGTTTTTTTTCGCAAGTCTCATAAGCTTTTTTTATTTCTTTTTCACTTTTTTTAAAAAATTTTCCTACAAACTTTGCATATTTTAAAGGAGAACTTTTTTGAAAATCAACTTCAAAAGTTAAAATCTTTTTTTTAAAAAAAATTTTTGCTAAATCAGGAAGACCAAAAAATCTGGGACAATACTCAAATCCTTCCTTTGTTTTTTTAAGCCGGGGCACAAAAAGAAAATCACATTTTTTTTCTAAATAACTTAAATGTCCAAAAAAAACTTTCATTGCAAAGCAAGTTTCAGGATCAGCAATTTTCACTCCTTTTTCTATAATTTCTTTGTTGGTTTTTGGAGAAAGCAAAAAAGGAATTTTTAGTTTTTCAAAAAAAATCTCCCAGGGAAATGAAAATTTATAATAAATTAAACTTTGAGGAATACCTACCATTTTTATTAGATTTTAAGATAGCGCTCAGTGGCAACAAAAGCAGAAAAAAATCCAAAAAAGGCTCCTCCTCCTATTTCTATTACCAAAAGAGGAAGCAAATTCTTATTTACAAGATCAATCACTTCTAACTCCTGCCACCAACTCAAAGCATCAGAAGAAGCAAAAAGGGTAAATAAAAAAAACAAAAGAAAAGCGAAAGTTCCTCCCAATGTTCCCACAATTATTCCTTGAATAATAAAAGGACCTCTTGCAAAAAAATTACTCCCCCCAATTAATTTCATAATTTCTAACTCCTCTTTTTTGGCGAAGATAGAAAGTCTAATGGTGTTTAATGTTACAAGGAGGGCAATTATAATCAAAATTAAAGAGGCAATTAGAACTGTTTTTTGAAAGATTTTTGAAAAAGAAATAATTCGAGAAATGATATCTTTGTGTTCTTTATAAGTAATTTTCTCAATTAATTTTAAAGGAAAACTTTTTTCAATAAAAAGAGAAATTTTCTCATAATATTCTGGAGATTTTGCTTTAATTGTAAGAGAGGCAGGAAAAGGATTTTCTCCTACTTCTTTTAGCGCATCCATCAAGAGAGGATTTTTCTCATACTTTTTTTTAAATTTTTTTAAAGCGGATTCTTTTGATACATATTTTACTTCTTTTACTTCTTTTAAAGATTCTAATTTTTTCTCCAAAGATAAAATATCCTTTTCTTTGGTCTCATCTTTAAAAAAAATGGTAATATCAACTTTTTCTTGAAGTTTTTTTATAAAATTGTCTGAAAGTCCATTTGAAAGAAAAGCCACTCCTACAAGAAAAAAAGCCAAAAATAAAATAAAAGCATTCCCTAAAGAAATTCCTATATTTCTTGAAAACTCTTGCCAACCATATTTTAAAACTCGTAAAAGACTTCTCATAAGATATATTTTCCTCTTTCTATGTCTTTTACAATTTTGCCTTCATTTAAAACAATTACTCTTTTTTTAATATAGTTTACCACATCTTTGTTGTGAGTTGCTAAAATGATGGTTGTCTTATGCTCATTTATTTTTAAAAAAAGTTTTATCAGTTCTTTTGTATTGTAAAGATCAAGATTTCCAGTGGGTTCATCTGCCAAAATTACTTTAGGACGCAAGGCTAAAGCTCTTGCAATAGCTACTCTTTGCTGTTCTCCTGCTGAAAGTTGAGGAGGAAAAAATTTTTCTTTTTTTTCTAAATTAACGAGTTTTAAAACCTGAGGAACAATTTTTTGAATTTCCCCATCTGAAGCACCGGTTATTTCCATTCCAAAAGCTATATTTTCATAAACTGTTTTTTGATCCAAAAGTTTAAAATCTTGATATATCATTGAAATTTTGCGTCGCAAAAAAGGTAAAGATTTCTTAGCCAGATCAACTAAATTTTTATTTTCAAAATAAATCTTTCCTTTAGTTGGTTTCTCTTCTCCAAAAATTAACTTCAAAAGAGTAGATTTTCCTGCGCCGGAGCGTCCCACAATTGAAACAAACTCCCCCTGAGAAATACTTAAACTCACATTATCCAAACCAACGATATTGGGAGGATAAATTTTGGTTACATTATCAAAATAAATCATAAAAATAAAAATTCATCTAAATCACCTTCCAAAACTTTTTCTAAATTTTTTGTTTTATACCCTGTTTTTTCATCTCTGACAAGTTTGTAAGGATGAAAAATATAACTTCTTTTTTGTCTCCCCCAAGAAGGAGTCTCTATTTTACCTTTTTCTTTTTTCAATTTTTCCTCTTTTTCTTTTTCTTTTAAAAGATATATTTTCATTTTTAAAATTTCAAGGGCTGTTTTTTTGTTTTGCTCCAAAGATCTTTCTTTTTGACATGTAACACTTATTCCAGTTGGGAGATGAATAATTCTTACAGCCGTTTCTCTTTTGTTAACATACTGCCCCCCAGGTCCTGAGGCTTTGAATGTTTGGATTTCCAACTCTGTGTCTTTGATTTCAATGTTTTTGCCTTCTTTTATTACTGGAAAGACTTCTACTAAAGCAAAAGAAGTATGGCGAAGTCCTTTTTTTGAAAAAGGAGAAATTCGAACGAGTCTGTGAACTCCCTTTTCTTTTTTTAAAAGTCCATAAGCATATTTTCCTTTAATTTTAAAAGAAATAGATTTAATTCCTCCTTCGCCTTCCTGAAGGTAAAGTGTTTCTGCAACAAATCCTTTTTTTTGACAAAATTTTTGATACATTCTAGCAAGAATTCCAACAAAATCTTCTGCATCTTTTCCTCCGGTTCCGGCATGAATTTCTAAAATCGCAGGTCCTTTATCATATTTTCCAGCAAAGACTTTTTTTTCTTTAATCTCTTCTAATTTTTCTTTCAAAAAAGAAATTTTTCTTTCTATTTCAAGTTTTAAATCTAAATCGTCTTCACTTAAAGGTAAAAATTCTTTTATTTCTTTGATTTCTTTCTCAAAGAACTCTTTTTCTTTTTTGTCAAAGACAGTCACCCAAAAGGGTAATTTCTTTTTGAAGTTCTTCTAAGCTCATAATTTTTCAGCCCGAGGTGGGACTTGAACCCACGACCTGGCGCTTACGAAGCGTCTGCTCTTCCTCTGAGCTACTCGGGCAATAATTTTTATACCCAATCACTTTAAAAAATTCAATCTCTTTTTGTTTTGAGTCAAGATGCAAAATGATTTCTTTTGATGAAAGATAAATTATACCCTTTTTAAATTTTTTTTTAAAAAATTTAGCTCTTTTTTTCTGAATAGTTTCTTGAATTTTTTCAAAATAATTTCCAATTTTCCCTTCCAAAATTTTCTCTAAAAACTTGGCAAAAAGATTTTTCTTTACAACTTTAATTGGAGATTTCATTTCTTTTTTCCAGAAAGGAATGAAACTTTGGGCCCAAAGATTTTTTTGTTTGAATTTTCTGTAAATATTGTTTCTTTCTAAAAAAGGGCGTGAGAAAAAATAAACATAAGCTGAAAATAAAGATTTCTGAGAAATTTCAAGATTTTCTTTCTCTAAAAAATGATTAAGACAAATCTTTTGAGAAAAATTTTGAGGAGTTCTTTTTTCTTTAAAAATTCTTAAAAATAAATCTAAAAAAAATCTTGCAGTAAATATTCTTCTTTTTTGGGTAATTACCAAAAAATCAATATCTGAGTTTTCTTTAGCCTCAAACCTTGCCAAAGAACCAGTGATAAAAATCCCTTCAATGAAAGGTAAAGATTCAAAAAGTTTTTCAAGCTTTTTAAGTTTTTTCCAAAGTTTTTCATTAATAGATGATCTTGATAAAAATTCTTTTCTCATCTTGAGGTACTTTTTTCACAAAAAAGGGCCAGAGCGAAATTTTCATTTCTATTATTTTGTTTTTCATTTTTTTTTGAAAAATTTCTTGAATTTCCTCTTTTGTCTTTCCTTTAAAAAACTTTTTTATTTCTTTTTCATCTATTTTAGGAGTGATCATTTCTTCTCCCTCAAAATAAATAATCGCTCTTTTTTTAGAAATGTTCCATTCTTTTATTTCAAAATTTATTTTTCTTGAATTTTTTACCTCCTCAAACTCAAAACCTTCTTTTAGTTTCAAAGAAACAAGATTTTTTATTATCTTATCAAAAAACTCTTTTCTAAAAGATAAAGTTGAAACAGAAATTTTGAGCTCTCCTTCAAAAATCTTTGCCCTCTCCCCTTCTTTTTTTGAAAATTTAATTTCTCCCTCATCAAAACTTATTTTCTCTAAAAGAAAAGGGAACTCTTTAGGAATTTCTTTTTTTATTTCTTCTTTTAAATCCTCTTTGGTTTTCTCTTTTAATCTTTCCATTTCTTTTTGAGCTTTTTTCAGATCTTCTGAAGATACAACGCTTGCTTTTCCTATAAATCCTCCTTCAAACTTTTTTTCTGACTCCCCATAAAGTTTATTTTCCCAAACTGTGCCTTTAAGACCAGGAACTGAAAATTTTTGAGGAGGAATGTTGTATTCTTCACCTGCATTCTCTGCTTGGACTTTTACTTTCACCACACTTGGAGAAGATTCTTTCCCTGCAGGCACAAGCACATATTCCATTGTTCGGAAAACTTTTCCGTTTTCAGAAATAAAGCGAGTATTTTTAATCAACCCAATTCTTGGACCTTTGTTAATAATTTTTATTTCACCTTGGGCTTTTTGAACAACATTTTTTTCACCAGTTGCAAGAAAGCTTTTCTTAACTTTTCTCTCTTTCTTAACTAAAATCGAAGGAATAATATTTAACTTTTCAGAGAAATTTTTATTTGGTTTTAAAAAAACTTCTCCTCCAAATTCTACCTTTTCTTTGTAAGGAACAATCTCTATTTCTGCTTTGGGTAAATAAAAAAAGATTAAATAAAGCAATCCTGCACTTCCCACTAAAAAGAAAACAACTTTCCAAAAAATTTTACCTTTGCTGATTTTTGAGGGAGATTTTTTAATTTTTTTGGGTAATTTTTCTTTTTTTATTTCTTCTTTTTGAAAAAGAGTTTTTTTTCCTCCCTTAGGAGAAATATCTCGAATTTTTGGTCTGAAAGAAACTTCTTTGTCTGTTAAAAAACTTTCCTCAATTAAGGCAGTTTCAATTGGTATTCCTGCTTCTTCAGCTAGTTTGCGATAGGTTTTATCACTTGTGAAAATGGAAATTTCTTTTCCTAATTTCTGAGCAAAATCTTTAACCAAAGTTAAACTTTCTATATTTTTAAGGATTTTGTTTTCTTCCGGAAAAACAAGAATTATTTTTTTTCTTTTTGCTTCAGATAAAACTTTTTTTACTTTATTTAAATCATCTGGGGGATCGATATAAAAAATCTGATAAAACATATTTTTATATTTTTCCTTCTAAAAAAAGTTCTGTTAAAATACTTGCCTCCCAAAAATATTTTTTCTTCTCTATTTTAAATAAATTTTTTAAATTTTTAAATCGTAAATAAAGAGTCTCCTGAAAAGTTTTTGGCACCACACCCAAAGTGTCATAAATAGCTTCTTTTACAAAAATCTTTGCTGGAATTTTAATTTTTCTCAGAATTTTTGAAAAAAGAGAATATTCTTTTTGATGAAGATAAAAATTTATTTTTTTAATTTCAACTTCTTTAAAAGGAGTTCCGAAAGGATCACTTAAAAGAACTCCATCAAGTTTTATTTCTAAAATTTTTGAAAACAAAAGAGAAGGTTTTTTTATTTCCTTTTTGGCTTCTTTCAAAAGTTCTTTTTCACTTTCCTTTAAAATTTCATCAAAAACTTTTTCGTCAAACAACGAAAGACTCCTTTTCGTTTTTTTGTAAGTTTTTTTAATTAAAAAGCCATCATTTTTTGAAAAAAAGAAAATTAAAAAATCTGGAGGATCTTTTTTTGTCCAAAAATGAAGTTTTTTAATTTCAGTTTCTATTAAATAATCTATTTTCCCCTTTGTTTTTTCTTTTTTAAAACAAAAACCAAAAAGAAAAGGAAAATCTGTTACAAAAGAAAAAACTCTCATAAAAGAAAAAGTGGTGTAATTAAAACTTCAATCAAAGCAGAAATAAAAAGAAGAGGCAAAAGAAAAAATAAATAAATTTTTACAATCTTTAAAAAAGTTTCTTTAACTTTTTTTGTAAAAATACTTTTCCAAAGGGAAATTCCAAGTGCTCCTCCAATTAATATCACTGGAATTTCAATCATTCCATGAGGTAAAATTCCCTTTAAAAATTTTCCAAGCATTCCTCCCTCAAAACTTATCAAAAATAAAAATCCTAAAATAAAACCATTTGTATAAACGCCAAAAAAGGTGGGAATTAAAAAAAACAATCCAAGAAAAATTAGAAAGAAAAGGCAAACTGCGTTATGAAAAAAAATGTAAAAAACTTGCGAAGCTTTTGTTTTTTTCTCAAATCCTTCAAAATAATTTTTCAAAAAAGACAAAAAAGGCTCTTTTAAAAAAGGAAAATTTTTAGATGTTAAAATTCCACAAAAAATACCCCATTCAAACACAAAACAAGATAAGATAAAATATGAAAGTATTTTTTGAAGAAATTTTAAATTCATAAATTAAAATAAAATTTTACAATGAGAACCCTTTATTTGACAAATCTTTTAAGGAAAAAACTTGAAAAGCCATTATTAGGGGAGCTAATAAAAGGGAATATTTCTCAAGTAAAAAATAAATTTATTTTATTTTTAAAAGAAACAAAGCCAAAAAAAGTCATTCTTGTAGGTGATGTTGTTTCTCAAACTTTACCGGGGGGTATTAAAATTTTTGATGGCAAAGTTCAACGAAACAAAAAAGTTAAATCTCTCCTACCTTACGAGCTCAACCTTTGGAATCCTCCTGCCTCTATTTTTAAAAAAACATGGCAAGTTTTAAAAAAGGCTTTAAGAGAAAAGAAGAATGTTTTTATAGAAGGCGAAGAAGACCTTTTAGCTTTGCCTTTAATTTTGCTTGCGCCTGAAAACTCACTTTTAGTTTATGGACAAAAAAATGTTGGCATTTGTGTAATCAAAATAAAAAAAAATACTAAAAAAGAAGTAAAAGAGATTTTAAAAAAATTTAGAAAAACAAAATTCAAAAAGATAATTTTGGGAGGAACTTTTGATAAACTCCATCCTGGTCATCGCTATTTTCTTTCTATGGCAAAATATTATGCCAAAAAAGCTTTTTTGGGACTTTGTTCAGATGAGTTTACTAAGAAAAATAAAAAATTTTCCTCTCAAATTGAACCTTTTGAAATAAGAAAAAAAAGACTAAAAGAGTTTTTTAAAAAGATTAAATTTGAAGTTGAAATTAAAAAAATCTATGACCCTTTCGGTCCTTCAATTTCTGACAAAAAAGCAGATGCAATTTTACTCACCGAAGAAACCTTTAAAAATGGACTCAAAATTAATCAAATTCGCCAAAAAAAAGGGCTTAAACCTTTAAATTTAATTATTCTACCTTATCTTTTAGATAAAAAAGGAAAAAAAATTTCAAGCACTTCTTTGAGGCAAAAATTTCTTACAAGTAAGCATACATTGGAAATTTAAGTTTTCTTTTTTTGACCAAAAAAGGAATATACTCAAAGCGAAAGAGAACCGCTCCAAGACGAGGATTTCTTTCTAAAAACTTTTCATCAAAGATCTCTCTTAGACGTTTTCCTAAAATTTTATCTTCTTGATGAATTTCAAGATAAGGATAATAAATTTTATTGGCAACAATCTCATCAATAATTAATCTGTTTTTGGTAAAAAAATCTTGCAAAAATAAAAATCTGTTGCCGATAACCTCATCACCCAACTCCAGAAATACAAAACCACCATCTTGAGAAAGATGAGAAAGACCAAATTTCATAAAAGTTTTTACTCCTCTTTCGGTATAGACAGGATTGAGTAAAACTCCACAGAACTTGCCTTTGAGTTTCTTTTTTGAATTTTCAATTTCAATTTTTTTTGTTTTAATTTTTAAATTAAATTTTTTTGAAAATTGATTGATTTTTTTTAAAAGATCTTCATCCACATCTACAACTACCGCTTCGAACTTAGGCCACAAGAGTCCCATAATTACTGAAATAAAATCGTCATCTCCAACAAATAAAAATTTTTTATTTAAAGGTAAATAATCATAAATTTTTTTGGCTACAAAAATAGCACTCTCTTGAGAGATTGGTAGTTGATCATAATCTTTTTTTACTTTGAGTTCAAAAAGGAAAGAAACAGGTTTTTCTTTTTTTATTCTTTTTTTCAGTTTTTTTTCTAAAATTTTTTTAATCTCTTTTTGTTTAAAAATTGGAGGGAAAAAATTTTTAAGTTCTTTTTTAAGAAGCGAAACTTTTCCTGATTTTTCAATTTCAATTATTTTTTCTTTTCTTAAAAAATCTAAATAATACCACATCTCCCAATTATCTGTAGCATATTTTTTAATTAAAGAAAAAGGGTTTTCAAAATAGATAATATTTTTCAAAAATGAAAGAAAACCAAAAAAAGTGGGCCTCCAGAAATTTTTATAAAAGTCAAGTAAAACTTCTTTTTTTATTTTTAATTTATCTACTCCAAACCAGAACTTTATATCCCCCAGTAAAGCCTGCTTTTGATATAAAACAAATTTTTGATAAAGTTTTCTTAAAAATTTCTCCATTAATGATTGATAATTTTAATAAAAATTTTATAAAATTTAAATTCTAAAAATGGAAAAGGATTTAAAAAATAAATTCTTTTTGGCAGAATCTTCTTTTAAAGAAGCAAAATTTGTCATTTTGGGTTTGCCTTTTGATAAAGGACAAACAGGAAAAAGAGGCTCTAGGATCGCCCCCTCTCTTTTACGTCAAGCAAGCTGGGAACTTGAAGATTATTCTTTCCTTTTTGAGAAAGATTTAAATCAAGCAAAAATTTTTGATGCCGGAGATATTAAAGTAAAAAATTTAAAAGAACTTGAAAAAAAGATAAAAAGCTTTTTTAAAAAAATCAAAAAAACAAAAATTCCCATTATTCTTGGAGGAGAACATACAATAAGCTATTTTTGCTTCAAAGAAATTCAAAGATTTTATCCAAAACTTTCTTGGGTTTCTTTTGATGCTCATTTAGATTTAAGAGAGTCCTATCTGGCTTCTAAATTTAATCATGCTTGCACTGCAAAAAGAATTTTTGATTTAACAAAAAATATTGTTGAAATTGGTATAAGAACTGGCTGTAAAGAAGAATGGGATTTTATGAAAAAAAACAAAATAAAAGTTTTTTTAGCTTGGGAAATTGATTTCAAAAAAATAGAAAAAGTCTTAAATAAATTTGAAAATATTTACCTTTCCTTGGATATGGATGTTTTTGATCCTTGTTTTTGCCCAGGAGTAGCCACTCCCGAACCTTTTGGATTGCATCCTCAAATTTTAATTGAATTTCTTAAAAAATTCGGTCAAAAAATTGTTGCCTTTGATTTAGTGGAAATTGTAAAAGATCCTACAAGAATTACACCCATTTTGGGAGCAAAAATCATAATGGAGTTTATTGCAAAAAAACTTTTCTAAAATCAATAACCGAATTTTGGCCAACAGCATTTTTTGTATTTTTTCCCTGAACCACAAGGACAAGGGTCATTTCGAGAGGGCTTTTTAGAAAGGTGCAAAATTTGTGGTTTTATTTCTATTTTCAAAATACCCTCTTTTACTTTTTCTTTCAAAAAACTCATCAAATTTTCAAAAAAACGATGTCCTTCTTTTTTATAAGCCAAAAGAGGATCAATTTGACCATAAGCCTGAAGTCTTACTGATTCTCTGAGTTCCTCCATCGTGTTTAGATGCTCCTGCCATAGAAAATCAATTGTTCTTAAAATATAAATTTTCAAAATTTCCAAAAAAATTTTACCTTCAGGCTTTTGGACTTTTTCATCAAAAGTTTTTTCAATTTCTTTTTCTTCAATTTCA
>Ga0190363_1000940_pt1 | contig 17409 bp, 18 predicted proteins | sample 48721867_MG_FD_161272 | JGI IMG/M metagenome (GOLD analysis project Ga0190363, IMG submission 161272) | Hydrothermal vent microbial mat bacterial communities from Southern Trench, Guaymas Basin, Mexico - 4872-18-6-7_MG | ecosystem: Environmental > Aquatic > Marine > Hydrothermal vents >... | reverse complement strand
ATTATGAAGTAGATTTTGTTATCAGAGAAGGTAAAAAAATCAGGCAATTAATCCAGGTTTGCTATGATATCTCTGATTACGAGACAAAAGAAAGAGAAATAAAAGCTTTAATAAAAGCAAGTAAAGAGTTACACTGCAAAGATTTACTTTGTATTACCTGGGATTTTGAGGAAGAGGTTAAAGGAAAAAAGGTAAAATTTTTGCCCTTGTGGAAGTGGTTGCTTGGGATTTAAATTTAGGTGATTTTGCTCACCCAAATTTGAGCTTTGCTCAAACCAAGTAAATCCAGAATTAAAAACTAAGTGGGGATTTGCTACGGTAATAAAAACTTCAAAAGATTTAATTTTATTTGATACAGGTGGCAATTCAGAAATTTTACTTTTTAATATGAAAAAAATGGAAATTGATCCAAAATCAATTAATAAAGTGGTAATTTCTCATATTCACGGAGATCATCTCGAAGGAGGAGAACTTTATGGTCCTCCAAAAGAGCAATCTTTAATAATAAACTCCAAAAAAGGATTAATTATCATTACAGGTTGTGCTCATCCTGGAATAGTAAACATAATTAAAAAACAAAAGAAATTTTCCCGGAAAGAAATATCTATTTGGTTTTAGGTGGTTTTCACTATCCGCCAGCAAAAGTAGTTTTTGAATTAAAAAAATTAAAAGTTGAAAAAGTTGTTCCTTCTCATTGTTCAGGAGATGAAATCAGAGAACCTTTTAAAAAGGAATTTAAAGAAAATTTTATTGAAAACGGTGTTGGAAAAATAATTGAGATAAAATGATTTATGAAAATTTTTACTTAAGGAGGTGACAAAGTATTTCAAGAACAAAGTATTTCAAGATATATGATATTATAAAAAACAATGAAGAATATTATTATAGATCTAAAAGTTAAAATCTTGATTGGAATTTTGGTTGTTGTGGGCGGTATTGTCTTAATTGTCTTATTGAATAAATGCGTTGAGAAACCTCCAGTGACTACCACAACTACTATTTCTGGCAAAGAAATTTCCAAGCAAGAAGCATTAGAAATAGCAAATCAATTATTGCAATCCGAGTGTGAGAGGAATTTTACAAAGGTTGATGAAGTTAAAAAGGTTGATTGGAACTCATATCAGGGAATGACATTAAAGGGCGTCTGTCCGGAAATAGAGAACTATACAGAGAAAAAAATATGGAGAATAAGAGGGCGGGTTAAAAATTTACCTAAGAGTTTTGAGGAGAAATTGTATTTGTATATTGTTGGTTTGGTAGGAATTCATGGAAAATTTGTATGTTTATTTGGAAGAGATCTCCATAAAATTCGCAGTCTAGAAGAAATTTGCAAACCTCCAAAAATCACAAAGTCATGGAGCTTAGATGATTTACCTTTCCTCGATAAAGAAGATATTACAGAACAACTAAGGAATGATTTAAAAAGTCTTCCTTTTGATATTTCAAAAACTTTAGAAAATGCAACAAGAATTAGATATGGGGTGTTGAACAAAGATGAAAAATTAGAGGGTGTGGAAATAATTATATCTAAGTTTAATTCTACTTCCTCAGCTTTAAATTTATGGAATTTTGTTAAATCTCAAAGGAGATACTCCAAGAGGTGCAAAATATCTGGAATTAATGGACTATGTGAGAAAATTAAATGGTATGGGGGTGGATTAACATTTACTTTTGCGTGGTGGGTAGGTAGATATATCAATTCAGTAACAGCTTCATCAAACAATAAATCTGAAGAATTTCTAAGATTATCTCTTGAACCTTTCGTTAATCTAACTCAAGACCGATTATTAGAATATTAGAATAATTTACTGAAACGTTCCACTGAAGATTAAGATAAACTCAAAAACAAAAATGGAAATAAACAGATTGAACTTTACTTATTTATGCTGAACATGAAAAAGCCTTCGCTGATTTTTTTTTATCAAGTATCTTTTTAAACTTATTTTGGAAAAACAATTTTTATTGTTATAATCAAAATATGCAAAAAAGAAATTCTTTATCTCAAGTTAACAACCAAAAAACTTCTACATTTTCTTTTTTGGAACTTGATGGAATGAAAGAGATAACAGAAAAAGATTACAAAGATTTTATAAAATCTCATCAATTTGTGGTGATAGAAAATGTAAAGGTTCCTCTTTCAAAAGAGCATAAAATAGAAAAATTTGAACCAGAAGATTTTAAATTAGAGAGAACTACAGTTTGGTCTTTTCCCGATCGAGGGGATTGGGCAACACACAAAGGAAATTATAGAGCTAACTGGTCTCCTTATATTCCAAGGAATTTGATTTTGAGATACACAAAAGAAAATGATTTAGTTTTAGATCAAATGGTAGGTTCTGGAACTACTTTGATTGAATGTAAACTTTTGAATAGAAGAGGAATAGGAATAGATATTAATCTTGATGCGATAATGGTTACAAGAAATAGATTAGATTTTAAATACAAATATAATCCAGAGATAAAAACCTATATGGGAGATGCAAGAAATCTCAACTTAATTGAAGATGAAACAATAGATTTAATCGCTACCCACCCTCCTTATGCAAATATTGTAAGGTTTAGCAATAATAAGATAAAAGGAGACCTTTCAAATATAAGAAATATAGACGAATTTATCAAAGAAATGGAAAAGATTGCTAAAGAGTCTTATCGCGTTTTAAAATCAGGAAAACATTGTGCTATTCTTATTGGAGATACAAGAAAAAGAAAACATTTTGTTCCTATTACAGCGAGAGTTTTGGAGGTATTTTTAAAAGTCGGATTTATCTTAAGAGAAGATGTAATAAAAATTCAATGGAAAATGAAAAGCACAAGAGAAAAATGGCGGGCTTCAAACTATGATTTTTTGCTATTAGCTCATGAACATTTATTTATTTTTCGAAAACCTGCCAAAAATGAAAAATTAACACCATACAAAAATAGCATTTTTTGGAAGTGATTAAATTTTAAATTTATGATTCAAGTAGGAGAATATTTAGGAAGAGGAAAAAATAAAAAGAAAATTTTGGAAATAGTTCCATTATCTAATGGATGGATTTTAGTAAAAACCGAAAATTCAAAATCAGAAAAGGATTTTAAGGTAAGAACAATTACAGATCCAGAAACACTAAAATTTTATACTCCAAAACATGCCCATTTTGCAATAGATTTTTATGGAAAAGTTTGCCACGATTTTCAAAAAGCTGAGAAGGTATTTAGAGGGATTATTGAAGTATGGCAGGGAAAGGATGTGAAAGAAGTAATAAAAAAATATGAACACGAAACAGAGGATCTCCCAGGGTATAAATTAGACTATATTCTTTGCGCATTAAAATGGATTTTAGAACAGGAAGATATCAATTTTCGAGGAAGACCAGAAAAACTTCAAAAAACATTAGATGAAAAATGCAAGTCTGCAAGAGTAAATGTACCTGAAAATAAAAAAGGAAGCCAATTAGCTATTGCCTTGTTTTGTGATATTTTTGAAGGAGTCCATCCAGTAGAAGCTTTGCTTTCTGCTAATTTAGACATTGTTCCTAAATTTAGAGGTACGAGGTAAGATTGCCTGATTTACACTTTAGCATTTTAAATTTTAAAAAAATGCACGATTTTTGAAAGATTTATATAAGAGGAGTTAGGTAATTTAGGGTCTGTTTTAGATTTGGGAATAATAATTAATGGGTTTATTTGACTTGAATAAAATTTTTGTGATATAATTTTCATATTTTTTCAAAGTATGTCTGAGGATTTAAAAAAGATTAAAGAGATTGAAGAAAAATGTAAAATTGAAATTGAAGAGGCAAGGCAAAAGAAAGAAAGAGAAATTTTGTCAATAAAAGAGAGTTGGGAAGAAAAACTGAGAAATTTAATTTCTCTTTTAGAACCAGAAATAAAGAAAATGGAAAGAGAAAAAGAAGAGAAAATAAAGGAATTGATTGAAAAGCAAGAAAGAGAATTGAAAAAAGAAATAGAAAAAATAAGAAATATTCCAAAAGAGAAAATAGAAAAGGCTAAAGAGTTGATTAAAAAAGAATTTTTAAAATTGATAACATGATAAAAATCCCAGTAAAAATTGGGGTTTTGTTTTTAAAAAAAGAAAAAGAAGAAATTTTGGACTTTTTACAAAAAAATGGAAGTTTACATATTATAGAAACGAAAAAAGAAAAAGACAAAAGAGAGGAATTGATTGATATTGAGACAAAAATTGCCAAAATAAAATTTGTTTTGAGTTTTTTGAGTTTATTTGAAGAAAAAAAGAAAGTAAGATTGAAAGATAAAATTCAAGAGGTATTGGTAGGGGAGAGGATTTGTTTAAGAGAAAAGGAGATAAAAGAGAGAATGGAAAGATTTAATTTAAATGAAATAGTAAGAATTTGTGAGACTATAGAAGGAAATTTAGCCCAAATAGAAAAGCTTCAAAAAGAATTGAAAGAAAAAAAGGAATTTTTTGAAAAATGGAAAAATTTACCCTATGATTTAGAGCAAATATCTAAAATAGAAAGTTTAAGGGTTTTTTGCGGAACTATTAAAAATATAGAGCTTTTTGAAAGAGAGTTATCAAAAAAGACAAATTTATATGAGCTAAAAGCCATTGAGCAAAATAAAAATGAAGGGAAAATTTGTCTTTTATATCACCCTTCAAAAGAAAAAGAGATAAAAGAGTTATTAAAGAAATTTGGAGCTATTGAGGAAAAAGAAATTGAAAATAGCCCTTTAGTTAAAAAAGAGTTAGAAAAAATTGATAAAGAAGAAAAAAGAATTTTAAAAAATAAAGAATTTTTATTGAAAAAAATAAATGAGATAAAAAAAGATTACGAACAAGATTTAAAGATAGCCTTTGATTATTTTAATTGGAAAAAAAGAAAAACTGAGGTTGAATTGCAACTTTTAAAAGGAGATTTAATGATGTTGGCAGTAGGATGGATTGAAGCAGGAAAGATCAAAGAATTGAAAGAGGGTTTGGCTAAAATTACTAAAAATTTTGAGATACTAAAATTAAAATTAGAAAAAGGAGAAGAACCTCCCATAATTTTAAGACCTCAAAAGATATTTTCTCCAGGAGCTCCTCTTTTAGAAATTTATGGTTATCCAGGACCTAAAGATACAGATCCTCTTCCTTTCATGCTTCCTTTTTTTGTTTTGTTTTTTGGATTTTGTCTGGGGGATTTAGGATATGGAATTTTAATGACTCTTTTTTCTCTTTTTTTAATTAAACTTTTAAAAAGAAACCATGGTTTGAAAACCCCTCTTTATCTTTTGCTTTATTGTGGTATTTCCACTATAATAATGGGTATTTTATTTGGGAGCTTTTTTGGAATTGAAATTCAAAAAATTCAGCTAATAAGTCTTGCAAAGAGTCCTCTTTTGGGGCTTTTTTTATCTTTGGTTTTGGGAATAATTCAAATTATTTGTGCTTTGGCAATAAAAATGTATGTGAAAATCAAAAACAATCTAAAAAAAGAGGCCTTTTTAGATGAATTCTTGTGGATTTTGTTTTTTATAAACCTTTTAGTTTTTTGCGCCAAAGATCTTTTAAATTTACCAGAAAAAATTGCCAAATATTTACTTTTTATCCCTTTATTTTTAATTGTCTTGAGTAATACCAGAAAGACAAAAAATATTTTACTCAAACCTTTTGTTGGGATAATTTCCCTTCAAGATAGTATTGGTTATTTCTCTGATATTCTTTCTTATTCTCGTCTTTTAGCTTTAGGATTAGCTACCAGTATTATTGCTTTTGTAGTCAATTTGACTTCTCAAATTATAAAAGACATGATACCTCTTTTGGGAATTTTGATTTCTATTTTAATTTTAATTGGAGGTCATCTTTTCAATTTTGTAATTAGTAGCTTGGGAGCTTTCATTCATTCAATGAGGCTTCAATTTGTAGAGTTTGTTCCAAAATTTATGCAAGGGGGAGGAAAAAAATTCATCCCTTTTTGCAGAGAAACAAAATATCTTGAACTCTCTAATTTGGCTAACTAAAAAATTTTTTTTTGATATAATTTTTTAATGAAAATCATCTTTGTAGGCACAGGAGAATTCGGAGCTAAAATTTTAGAAAAATTGGCTTTTTCTCAATTCAAACCTTTTTTAGTTATTACTAATGTTGACAAAGTAGCTGGAAGAAAAAAAATTTTAACTCCTCCTCCAGTAAAAATAGTAGCTAAAAAATTAAATATTCCTTTTTGGCAGACAGAAAAAATTAAAAATTTAACTTTTGAAATTAAAAAATTAAAGCCAGATTTAATTTTAGTAGCTTCATTTGGACAGATTTTACCAAAAGAAATTTTAGAAATTCCCAAACATGGGTGTTTAAATATCCATCCTTCTCTTTTGCCAAGATGGCGAGGACCTTCTCCCATTCAATATACAATTTTAAATGGTGATGAAAAAACCGGGGTAACAATAATAAAAATGACAGAAAAAATAGATGCAGGTCCTATTGTGGCTCAAAAAGAACTTTCTTTTTATACCAAAAAAGAAGACTATCTTACCTTACATCAAAAACTTTCTATTTTATCTGCAAATTTACTTTTGGAAACTTTGCCAAAATGGATAAAAGGAGAAATTTTGCCAAGACCTCAAGACGAAAAAAAAGCAACCTATAGTAAGTTGTTAAAAAAAGAAGATGGAAAAATTAACTGGCAAAACACGGCAGAGCAAATAGAAAGAAAAGTAAGAGCTTTTAATCCTTGGCCAGGAGTTTTTACCTTTTGGGAAATTTTAAAAAATACTTTTGTGAGAATAAAAGTTTTAAAGGCAAGGGTTTATAAATTTCCTCTTGAAAAAAGCTATCCTATAGGTAAAGTTTTGGTAGTTCCTCAAAATGAAATTGGAGTCCAATGTAAAAAAGATTTTTTAGTAATTGAAAAATTACAAATGGAAGGCAAAAAAGAAACTTTTGCCGAAGATTTTTTAAGAGGCCACCCAGATTTTATTGGCACCATTTTAAAATAAAATTTCAAAATTTTTTTATCTTTCCATTTTATATTTGAAAATATCTTTTTTTATTGGCCCAAAAAGAGCCATGTAAATCCCTGCTAAAAGATATTTTAGATAAGTTTTTAATCTTCCATCTTTTTCTAATCTTCTTGAAGAAGTTAAAACAGGCTTTGTTTTAATAAAACCATATTTTCCAATTTTTTTTGCTACTTTTACATAATAATGGTCTTCTCCTAATTTTATATTTTCATCAAATCCACCAATTTTTTCATGTAAAGATTTTTTAATTAAAATTGAATTTGTGGCAAAAGCCCAAAATTTTTGAGTTATTTGAACCCAAAAATTATAAAGAGTATAAACTATTTTATCTATCCAATTTCCTTTCACATAAATTGGAAAGGAAGCTACATCTAAATTTCTTTTTTTAAATTCACCCAAGAGCGTTTCTAAAAAATCTTCTGGTAAAAAAATATTATCTGCATCCATAAATAATAAAATTTCTCCTTTAGCTACTTTTGCCCCTTCATTTCTTCCTCTGGCAACACTTCCTCCTTTTACTACTTTGCAACCAAATTTTTTAGCAATTTCTACAGTTTTATCTTTTGAGCCAGCGTCAGCAACAATTATTTCGTATTTACCTTTAAATTTTTGTTTTTTAATTTCTCTCAACAAAATAGGAAGATATTTTTCCTCATTTAATGTTGGGATGATAATGCTTAGCATAAAAAACTTAATTTTTGTCTCTCTTTTAATTTTAATGTAATAAAAATTAAAATTGAATAGATAAAAATCAAAGACAAAAATGAAAAATGGAACGTTTTTTTAGCAAAAGGTAATTTAGAGAAAATTTCTACTACAATTAAGAGATAAGAAAGTAAAGAAAAAACTGGTAGAGCGAGGAGAGTAGGGAAGGGTAAAAAGAGAGAAAAAATGACAAAGATTAGTCCAAAAAGTAAAATCCAATAAAGAAAGGGGACAATTAAAAGATTGGTCAATGGTGCTACAAAAGATAAATAACCGAAATGGTAGATTAAAAGAGGAAAGGTAAAAATTTGGGCAGAAATTGTCATAATTAAGACTTCTTTAATTTGGAAAGGATTTGGGAGTTTTCTTAAAAGATGACGAAAAATTTCACCCAAATGAATAATTCCTATCATTGCTAAAAAAGAAAGCTGAAAGCCAATATCTGATTTTAGCAAGAGAGGGTTTTGAAAAAGCATCAAAGTTGAGGCAAAAACAATTGAACGAGAAGAAAAAGAATACCTTCCCAAATATTGAGCTAAAAGAAACAAACCTCCCATGATACCTGCTCTGATGGCAGAGGGTTGAAATCCAGTAAGGGCAATAAAAAAAGCAATTAAGATTAAAGTCAGCCAAAAAGCTTGTTGTCTCCAAAAGCCAACACCAATTAAAATTGTCATTAAAATTGAAGTTAAAATTGTAATATGAAGTCCTGAAATGGCAGTAATATGTCTAAGTCCTGTAATATTTAATTTTTCTTTTAAATCTTTTGGTAAAGATTTTTTCTCTCCCAAAAGCATACTTGCCAAGAGATTATCTTGAGGAGATGGCAAATATTTATAAATAGAAATTTTTAATTTTTCTTTTATTTTTAAAATGAAAGCAAAAATGAAATTTCCTTGATTTTTGTCTATTATTTTTATTTTTGGCCAATTCATTAAAGAATAAATTCCCTCTTTTTTAAGATATTCTCTGTAATTGAAATTTTCAAAAATTGGAGGAGATTGTAATTTTCCAAAAATTCTTAATTTGTCTCCGTATTGATATTTAGGAAAAGGAAAAGTATTTATTAAAACCTTTCCAAATTTAGTTTTTACTACTATTTTTTGAATTTTTCCTTTTCTTTCTGGTTCTTTAATTACTATTCCCTCAATTACTACTTTTTTACCTTGAGCTTTAAAAAGAGGATTTTGATAAAATTGATATTGTGAAAAAAGATAACGAAAAATTCCAAAAATAAAAAATAAAATAAAAAATCCAAAAATGATTAATTTTTGTCTTTTTTCAGATTTAAAGAAAAAAGATAGAAAAAATAAAAAAAGAGCTAAAATTAAAAAGAAAATTATTAAAAAAAGAGGAATTTTCCAAAAAGAAACAACAAAAATTCCTCCTACAAAAGAGAGGCAAAGATAAAAGAAAATTTGAGAAATTGTCATTTCTTATTTTTTCTCTCTACTATTTTGATTGATAGCTCTTCCAATTGTTCTTTTGAAACTTCTGATGGCAAATCTAACATTAAATCTCTGCTGTCTCCTGTTTTTGGAAAAGCAATTACCTCTCTTATGTTTGGTTCTTTTAATAAAATAGCTAAAAATCTATCCAAGCCAATAGCGATACCTCCATGAGGGGGTACTCCATAACTGAAAGCTTCAAAATAATGAGAGAATTTTTCTTTAATTTCTTCTTTTTTGTGTCCTAATACTTCAAAAATTGCCAACAAAACATCTAAATTAGTAATTCTCAAACTTCCTCCTCCAATTTCTTTTCCATTTAAAATTAAATCATATTGATGAGCTAAAATATTTTGAGGATTTTCTTTAATTTCTTTAATATCTTTTGTTTTTGGTTTTGTGAAAGGATGATGCATAGCTCCCCATCTTTTTTCTTCTTTTTTCCACTCAAACATTGGAAAATCTACCACAAAACAAAAAGCCAACTCATCAGGATTTGATTTTTCTTTTCTTAAATCCGGAGTATCACAACCAAAAGTTTTCATTACATCTTTAAAAGGAATTCTCAAAAAAGGAAATTGGGTAATTTTTTTCTCTGGAAATAAATTTTTTACTAAATTAAAAAAAAGATTTTCTGTTAACTGTAAAATATCTTCTGTTTCTACAAAGCTCATTTCAATATCTAATTGAGTAAATTCTGGCTGTCTGTCAGCTCTTGGATCTTCATCTCTTAAGCATTTTGCAATTTGGAAATACCTTTCTATTCCTGCCACCATTAAAAGTTGTTTATATTGTTGGGGGGATTGGGGCAAGGCATAAAATTTGCCAGGATACAACCTTGAAGGAACTAAAAAATCTCTTGCCCCTTCTGGAGTAGATTTTGTCAAAATAGGAGTTTCAATTTCTAAAAAACCTTCTTTTATTAAAAACTCTCTAATAAATTGAATAACTTTTTGCCTTACTTTTAAATTTCTCTTTAATCTTTCTCTTCTTAAATCAAGATAGCGATATTTTAATCTCAAGGCTTCGTCAATTTCATATCCCGAAGTTTCAACGGGAAAAGGTAGAGTTTTTGCTTCAGAGAAAATCTCTAATTTTTCAGGCTCTATTTCAATTTCTCCGGTAGGTATTTTTGGATTTACCATTCTTTCAGGTCTTTTTTTTACAACTCCTTCTATACAAATTACCCATTCTTTTTTTATTTTTTTTGCTCTTTCAAAAATCTCTTTATTTTTATTTTCTTGAAAAACAACCTGAATTTTTCCTGTTTTGTCTCTTAAATCAAAAAAAAAGATTTTTCCATGCCATCTAATATTTTCCACCCAACCACAAAGTTTCACTTTTTTGCCAACAAAATCTTTTGCCTCCAAATTAAAAATTCTTTTCATGTAAAAAAGATTATTTCTCTTATTTTTTCCAACCTTTCTTTAGTTTCCTTTTTTACTCCTTTTTGAAGGATTTTTCTATCTATAATATCAAAAACTTGCTCAAAATAGCAAAAGTCAAGTTGACAATAGTGTTTAAAAACCTTGTCTAAAAACTTCAATTCTTTAATTTTTTGCTTCAGACCTTTTAACTGACATTCAAAAACTTCTTTTTTTAATTTTAAATCACAAAGGTTAATTATTATTGTTTTTGAAGTGCTTTTGAGTAAGCCAAAATAGTGCTGAAAAAATAACCAATCAAGGGGGATTGAGATTATATAATGAATTTTCTCTTTCAAACTTTTTCCTTTTAAATCTTTAAGTTTAAATCTACAAGCACTTTTTATCCATCTTCTTTTTTCTTCATTTAAGACAGAAAATAAATTTTTAATATTTCTTTCTCTTATTTTTTTATCAAAAAAGAAAGGCTCTTCTTCCTCGTTTTTAGCTAATTCCCCGTCTCTTACTATCAAATAAATCTCATTAGCTCCTTTATCAAGAGGCATTTCAACTCCCATCCACTTGAACTTTTTTACTCTCTTTATCTCTTTATTCAATTTATCCAATTCATCCAATTTAAATTTTTTTATTGTCTCTCCCATTTCACCTTATCGGAATTTCTACATAAAAAGTAGTTCCTTTGTCTTTTCCTTCAGATTCTGCCCACAAAACTCCTCCATGAGCTTGTACAATCAATCTTGAAAGGTAAAGCCCAAGACCTTTTCCCATAGGAGAAATTTCTTTGGCTCTTTTTCCTCTTTCAAAAAGAGAGGTACCTACACTTTCTATCTCTTTTTTTGTCATTCCAATTCCAGTATCTTTAACCCAAAACAAAAAACTCTCTTTAAAATCTTTCAATTTTGGATGTCTTGGAGGAATTGATATTTTAAAACCAACCCTTACTCCTCCTTTTAAAGTATGTTTTATTCCATTTTCAATCAAATTAACAAAAACCTCTTTCATTCTTTTTGGATCAAGTTCTATTTCAGGTAAATTTTCTTTTGGAAATTCTTTTTTCAAATACAAATTTTTCTTTTTAGCTTCAATTTCAGTTTCAAAAATTGCTTGTTTTATTAAATCTTTGACTTTAACTTTCTCTTTTTGCAAAATTGCCCTTCCTGATTGAAAGGCACTAATATCTAAACTTTCTTCTATTCTTTTTCTCAAATTCAAAGCAGATTTTAAAACCAAAGGTATCTTTTCTAAACCATAATCTCCTTCATTTATCATTTCCAAATAACCAATAATTGAGGTTAAAGGAGTTCTAAAATAATGCTGGACTGATAATAAAAATTGTTCTTTAGCTGACATTAATTGTTCCATTTCTTTTCTTAATTTCCTTTCTCTCTCTGCTATTTCTTGGGCTCTCTTTGCAATAGCTTGAGATCTAATAGCAATTACCTGAAATTGTTCTGCCAATTCCTCTCTTTGTCTTGCCAATTCCTCTGCTTGTCTCCTTCTATTTTCTTCCTCATATGTGGCTTTCAATAAAAGATAACTAAAAGCCAAAAACAACAAAAATGCAAACCCTGTCAAAGCCTTCAAATTTGTTGTTGGCATCAAAAAGGGTAATATTAGTAAAATTAGTCCCATTGTGCCAATTAAGAGTTCTGTTATGAGAACTTTAATACCAAAGAGGTGATATTTGAGAATAGCAAAAGTAGTGAAAATTAAAAAAATCAATGTGCTAGGGCTGTCAAAGGGAATGAACTTCATAATACCAAATAAAGGCAAAACGAAACTTACCAAAATAACAATTATTTCCCAAAGAGTTGCCCCTATTAAAACGTAGCCTAGTTGGTTTTTAATCTCTCCTTTTGCTTTAAGATAAGAGGTAAATAGTTTATAGATTATAAAAATTAGAATCCCAATCACATATAGAGAATAAAGCGGAAAAAAAACACCAAGTTTTCCCTCATATCCGCCTAGATAAATTCTTTTTACCGTGCCAACAATAAATCCATCGAGATAAGAAATAATAAAAAATAAAACTCCTAAAACTGAGAAAATAAAAAATTTTAGTTTAGTGAGTTTTTCTTTGCATAATAGAAAAATCCATAAGATAGCAATAGCTGGGACAGTAGCCCCAAAAGCATAAGCACTTTTTAACCAAAAAAGAGTTGGTTGAATTCCAGTCATAAAGTTCATCAAAATCCAAATACTAGTAAATAAACTGAAAATAAAAAATAGCTGATTAAGCCGTTTTGAAAGATCTTTTAGTAAAACTAAAAAGCCTAAAATTAAATTTATGAAAGCAATTATTAATAGAAAGAAGGCCAGATTCATTATTTTTATTTTAAATAATTTTTAGAAGACGACCCACCTTTTCACAAACGTTTGAAAGTTTATCGATTTGTTCTTTAGTATGAGTAGCCATAACTACAAATCTTATTCTTGCCTTCCCTCTTGGAACAGCTGGCCATCTGATACAAGGAGCAAAAATTCCTCTTTCAAAAAGCAGTTTTGCAAATTTCATTGTCTTTTTTTCTTCTCCAATCAATATCGGAATTATGGGGGTTTGGCTGTTTAGAGTATTGAATCCTAATTTTTGAAGATTTTCTCTTAAATATCTTGTATTTTCCCAAAGTTTTTTCCTCAATGCTGGATTCCTTTGAATTTCTTCAAGAGCAGCAATTATTGCCGCAGCAAGAGAAGGTGGTAAATTGACTGAAAATATTGATGATCGATTAGCTACTTTTAAATATCTCATTAGATATTTTTTCCCAGCCACGTATCCTCCTAAACACCCCAAAGCCTTACTAAAAGTTCCCATTACGATATCAATTTGTCCTTCCAAATGAAAGTAATCTGTTGCCCCTCCTCCTCTTTCACCTAAAATTCCAGTGGCATGAGCTTCGTCAATCATTGTCATTGCTTTGTATTTCTTTGCTAATTCTACCAAACGAGGAAGAGGAGCAATATCTCCATCCATACTGAAAACACTATCAGTGATTATTAATTTTGGTCGATTTCGATATTTTCTTAACTTTGCTTCGAGATCAACCATATCACAATGTTTATAAATCACAATTTCAGCTTTACTAATTTTACATCCATCAATAATACTCCTATGATTTAATTCATCGCTAAAAATTACTGCTTTTTCATTTAAAAAAGAAAAAGGAGCTATTTTAGGCAAGTTAACAAGAGTGGGAATTGTTCCAATATTAGTAACATAACCTGTCTGGAAAACAACGGCTGACTCTTCTTTTTTAAACTTAGCAATCTTCTTTTCTAAAATTTCATGAAGTTCATAATTTCCTGATACAAATCGTGAACCTGCAGCTCCTACACCATATTTTTGAATTGCTTCAATAGCTGCTTCTTTAATTCTTGGGTGATTGGCCAACCCGAGATAATTAAGAGAACAAAACAAAAGAACTTTTTTTCCGTTAACGATAGTTTCTGGTTCATTTGATTCAATAATTTTTATTTCTGGATAAAGTCCTTCTTTCTCAACAAAGTTTAATAACTTTCTAATCTTCCCACTTAACCTTTCTTCATTTTGAGCTTTATTTTTCTTTATTTTAACTCTTGACAATAAATTTTGCCACAGGTAAGATATATTTGCCACGTTAAGAAAGCCGGCTTTTTATTTTTATCCTGAAAAGCCGACTTTTTATTTATTAAAAATTTTTTCCTTTCAATTTCTTTCAAGTTCCTTTTTAGAATTTTTTTCAAAGAGCTATCTCTTGACAAATTCTTTTTTGTGTGGTATAAAGAGATTTTCACCTCAAATAGAAGACGGCTTTTTTATTCCCCACCCGCCGTCTTCTTTTTTTATTTCTATAATCATTTTACACCTTAATTTTAAAAAAATCAACCCAAAAAACTGATAGGGGTCAGACCCCTGTAAAAAATTAAAATTTTAATTATTTCTTTCAATTTCAACCTCCATTATTAAACTCTCAATTGGAATTGTGCCAGCATTTTTAAATTCTAATTCTCCTTCTACTTCATCCCCAGGTAGCATATTTTCAGCCTGCCAGATAATTTTTATTCCATTTCTGTTATTGCAATTTGATTTGCTAAGTTTGCTTTCTTTAATACTCCAGCTCCGCCATTTTCAAAACCCAAAATAGCATAATATTCTTTCCCTTCATAATAAGTAATAGTTAAAGTCATTTCATATGTTTTACCATTTAAAGGACAGGTAAAATTTACTGTTTCGTTCAATTTCAAATCAATTCTGCAATCACACCAAGGATTAACTTCTTTCATATTTTTAGCTAAAGGGCAGACATAGACTATTACTTCCTCCTCTGTTTGAGCATTAGAAGAATGATAAAGAGAGAAAGAAAAAGTAAGAGTGAGAACAAGAGTTGAAATTAAGAAAATAAGGATTGAAACTTTTGAAGGTTTTGGCATACTTTTTCAATTTTCACATTGCTCCTGTAGAAAGTCCATAAACCAACCAACCAATGAAAACGGAAACGATCAAATTGATTATGTTAAGAACGATAGCAAAAACTGCCAGATTTTTGCTGGGGGTTTTGAGAGAGTTAATTCCGAGAAAAATACAAATGAGAGAAAGAAAGAAAACGATACTAAATCCAAAATGACCGACAAAATCAACAATCATTATTAAATGAAGTGGTAAATTTTTACTTAAATTGTGACAAATTTTTTCAGCAACAGGAGAGATATATTGACATAAACACGAAAAATTAAAAGATAAAATAATAATTCCTATTATTCCTATTGAAAGTGATAGAATTAATTTTAAATTGGAAAATTTTTTATTCATTTTTTTGGCACAAACAAAATCTTCGACCTTTCAACCTCTTTTGGCCAGTTTTCCATATAAAGTATTGATTTACCTTCTTTAATATCTGAATCAGCGATTAATTTTGAAAGGTCAATATTGCCTTTGGCTTTTCCGAAATTAACAGTGATTATTCCTACAGGTATTGATGGAAAGTGGCTGACATTTATTAATACCTCAATTCCATTTCTATTTTCAGTGGTAATAGTTAGTTTCTGATAATTTCTCAAAGAAATAAATTGATTCTGAGGAGGTCCAACAATTAAGTAGGCATAACTAAAGTAAATCTTTTCTTTTCTGGAGATGAATTCATTTTTTTGAGTTTTCTCGTCTACTAAAGTTAATTTTACTGGGATTTTAACTTTAGTTCCTATTTGTTCGTAAACACCAAGATTTATTCCTTGTTGAATTTCTTCAACTGAGATAAAAACTTCTTTTCCTTCCTTTTCTCCAATTGGAAATCCAAAATCCCATTTGTATTTAGAAATTTTCCTTTCAGTAAAATATTTAGCTACAAAAGTATATCTAATTGGCATTCCACTTCCACCTGCAGTTACTGGGTAATAATCAAAATTTGGATTCAAACCAACAAATTCATCCCCTGTTTCTGTTGTTTCCCAATTGTTTGGTCTTATATCATCAGGTCCAAAAACCTTAACAATTCTGATAATTCCCTTTTTACCATCAACTACACCATTTTCTTTTGTTGCTATTTTTGCTCCTTTCCCATTTGAACCCACCATTAGAGCTTCAGTAGTTAGAACTTGAGTATTTCCAATTGGATCGTATTTTGTATTTGCATTAGCAGGAGCCAAAATTCCATGGATTTCTTCAAAACTATGAATATGTCCTCCGAAATTGAATAATACTTTTTTATTTTTTAAAATTTCTTTGAGTTGAGATATCTCTTGCTCTGAAAATGCTGTTATTATATCTTTTTTATTGGATGATGTGAAAACAAAATCACTGGTTTTCCCTCAAATTCTTTTAATTTCTTTTCTAACCAATCTAATGTTTCTTGCTTTTTAATAAAATAAGGACAAGTAGTTCCAGAGGGTACAGAAACACTACATTCTTTTCTCCATGCTACTGCGTCAGCCCCTACTCCTTTTCCAAAAGGCGTTGGCTTTCTTGAGACAAAATCTAAACCAATGAAATTTATTAGATTTCTATAACTAAAAGCGAAATTTTTGTAATCAGGATTTTTTAAATCTCTTTGAAATGAAAACTCTTTCAAAAGGATTTCAAGGTTTTTTGTACTGGTGGCGTTTTTACAAGGAATAGAAGAGGTTGACCAAAAAACCTGATCAAACCACTCAATACCTTTCCATTTGTTTTCTTTCTCAAAATATTTATCAGGTCCAACATCATGATTTCCAAAAAGTGGGAGATAAGGAATTTCAAGTTGGTCTAAAATTTCTTTTACTTTGCAAAAACCAATTAAATCTGTGTTCTCAGTAATATCTCCCAAAACAACCAAAAATTGAATTGGACATTTTGTTCCATCGCAATCAATATCGTTTTTGTGTTCATTTATCCATTTTACTACATTTTTTAATCTTTCAGTTAAATAATAGTCTTCACTGTGATACCCATCTTCAAATCCTTCTCCATCATAATCTGGATATCCTCTTCCAATATGCAAATCAGTAATAATGGCAAATGACCACTTTTTTGGTAAAACCTCAATGAAAGCAGAACAAGTTGAGGTTTGACCAGAACTTGTCATTATCTCAAGAGAAATCTCTTTTTTACCAGGGCTATCAAACGACCAAGATTTTGTTTTAGTCTCATGGTTCCAATCTCCTGAGGAACTATCCCAAGAAAACCATTCTGTCCATTGACCAGTAGGATTTCTATCTTGGCTTTCATCGCTTGAAAAGCGAAGCCAACAAATTTTGGAGGTACTGGAGGAATTTCCAACATAGATATCAAATATTTCTCCTATTTCAATTTTATCAATTTTTAAGGTTTCACCTTTTTTCCTTAACTCAATTGAGCAAAGAGGAATTTCAATTAGATTTGATTGATAAATGGGTTTATATTCAGTCCAACTAAAGACAACACCACTGACAAAGTCTACCAGCCAAGGTAAAGAATCAAT
>Ga0190363_1000939_pt1 | contig 17414 bp, 18 predicted proteins | sample 48721867_MG_FD_161272 | JGI IMG/M metagenome (GOLD analysis project Ga0190363, IMG submission 161272) | Hydrothermal vent microbial mat bacterial communities from Southern Trench, Guaymas Basin, Mexico - 4872-18-6-7_MG | ecosystem: Environmental > Aquatic > Marine > Hydrothermal vents >... | reverse complement strand
AATCTTTCTCAAGGCGTCGGCTAAAATCTGAGGTGTACCAATCGCAATAGCTGAGTCTAGATCAGCCCTAGACTCAAAGAATTTTGCAATGAAATAAATGAATCCTAATGCAAAGAATAGGTAAAATAAACCGAAGAGATAGATGAATTGCCAGAAGAAGTAGACCCTTAAGAGATACTCTGTAGATGAGAGAATGAATAGGGCAATGGGGTCTCTTCTCTTGATGTGGCTTAGCTCATGACCAATCACTGAAAGAATCTCTTCTTCGCTTAGCTGGATGAGTAAACCGGTTGTGATTAGAATTAAACCGTAGCGTGGACTTGGACCGGTGGCAGCCGCATTTGGCACTGGAATGTTTGAAAGCATAATTTTTGGAGGCGGGATTTTGAAGCGTTCCGCAGCTTCCTTCACTGTACGATAAACATTAACTGACTTAATCATCATGTTTTCAGAATTAACATTAATGCCATACTCGTAAAAGACCTCTCTAACAATGTCGCCGTCTAAAGGTTTACCCATCCTCAATGTTTTATCATAGATTCTTTTCTTAATCTCCAGCAGCGTCTCTTTTGGATACTTCTTCACCGTCTCATAGAATTCCAATCGAGAAAAATTGCACTGAAGAATGTGGACGTGAGAAGATCGCTCTGTGATTGGGTAATCTCCCATCTGCTCAACTATCTTATGCGAAAACATGATCATGACAAGCTGTACTATCACAAGTGTTAATGGAAAGTACTTGATAGGAAGTCTTAGCAGCTCTATCAGTACAAAGAATATGCTGTAACTGAGCGCCAGAAAGATGATAAAGAACAACAGCATATTACCTGTGAAGATACGATGTAGAAGTTTTCTCTTTCCAGAAGAGGTTTTGGTAGAAACGCCATCTTGGTCTGGAACCCAAACAAAGTAAAGAGCAGTCTTCCTTATTTCATCTTCAAATCGCTGAATAGAAATTAATAGGCTTTCTCGTAACCTACTTATTAGCTGAGGCGGAGTTGCGCTTCCCGGCGTCATCTTAATCTCAATAGGATTTCCAGCTATTATTTCAACATCGATATACCATGGACCTTCGGATTCAAAGAGAGTAAATTCAAGCGTCTCCTTTCCATCGAGAATAGCTCTCCGTATATTGATGAAATGGGAATGCAGTGGGAGAATATTTTTCTGATAAATGAAATTTAACAGATCGCTGAGGTGACTATGCGGAATCTCTGTTTGAATCAGAAATCTTAACGTCTTAGGGCTAGATAGATCCATAAATTATTTCCACTTCAACAAGTCGCTTCCTTTTCACAATTATAGACGTGTCCTTCGCTTTAATGTTTACTCTCCTTTTTCTTGTGTTCTTCTCTTCTCTAAGCTTGTATAAAGGGGGATTCTTCGCCTTCGGATTAAAGGATTTCTTTAAAAATCTTATCGATAAGCTTTTTATAGGGAAAAAGAAGAACTTGATGATGCTATTACAAAAATTTGGCGGTATTCCTATGGAGGCAAGCAAGAAACCATTGAATGTTCTCGTAAAAGAGATGAACGCCTACATTGGCATAGTTCTCAAAAATGGTATTGAATATAGAGGCACAATGGTACATTGTGACAATTACATGAATATAATCTTAGAAGGCGCATCAGAACATTATAACGGTCAGCTACTCGCCCATTACGGCCAAATCCTCCTCCGAGGCAACAACATACTATATATCATATTAAATGCTACGCCCAAGAAAGAGTCAAATCAAGGACAACAGCAATCCTAAACGTAGCTGAAAAATAAATTCAGATCTGTCAGATAATCTTGAGTTCCAATATAATATCTGAGAATATCTTCTAGCTAAAGAGTTTTTCATATCTTAATTTTGCCGCTTAATACCCAGCTGGAACAGATAATTATCATTCTGATTGGGAACAAAAGCCATATTATGTATATTGCTGTAATGGATCTAGTTGATGGTGCTGGATATGCAGAAGACTACACATAAAGATGAGATCAAGGTTTCGCCGAGGTTTAAGCTGACATTTGACGCTTCAATATGCAGATGGTGTCGAAGCTGCGAACTCATATGCTCCCTGTCTCATGAAGGCTCCTGCAGCCCTTACCTATCACGTATCTCTATTGATGTAGACCAATTTAACGCGGAAGTTTCAGCATCATTCTGTATGCAATGCCCTAAACCGTTATGTCTTGCTAGCTGTCCGGTTGAAGAAGCTATGATCATCAACAGCGTTGGGGCTTTAACAATAAACCAGGAAGCATGTATCGGATGCGGAGAATGCGCTAAGGCATGTCCATTCAATAAGGAGGGGAAGGTCTTGAAGCTTCATCGTTCCAAGAATGTATATTTCAAATGTGATTTGTGCGATGGAGATCCAGTTTGTGTCCAGATATGCCCAACGGGAGCTCTAAAAATAGTTGAGGTGGAAAGGTGAGAGGAATCCATGCCTTATGGATGGGTTGGAAGGATCCTAAAGGTAGATCTCACCGATGAGAAGATTGAAACTGAAGATACTATGCCGCTTGCAGAGAGGTTTATAGGCGGCAGGGGAATAGCCGCGTGGATAAGCTGGCGGGAAATACCGCCGCATATAGACGCATTTGATCCGGAGAATAGACTCATATTCATGACTGGTCCACTCACGGGAACTTTGGCTCCCGCCTCTGGTAGATTGATGGTCTGCGGTAAATCGCCTCAAACATATCCGAATGTCCGTTATACACGTTCATGTATGGGTGGACATTTTGGACCTGAACTTAAGTATGCTGGATTTGATGGAATAATAGTGTATGGAAGATCCTCTTCTCACGTGTATCTCTGGATAGAGGATGGTGAAGTTGAGATTAGAGATGCTGAGCATCTGTGGGGGCTAGACACCTTCGAGACGCAGAAGAGACTTATAAAACAGCATGGTGAGGGAACGCAGGTCTGCTGTATAGGGCCTGCCGGAGAGAATCTATCGCGGATCGCGGTTATCCAGAGCGGTATAGAGAATGCTGCGGGTCAAGGCGGCTTCGGAGGAGTAATGGGATCGAAGAACCTTAAGGCGATTGCCGTTAAAGGGTCAGGCGAGATCAGAATCGCTTATCCTGAACAGCTAATTGAGCTGTGGAATCATGTAAAGGATCTTAGGCCTCCTCAGCCATCTGCTCCTCCAAACCAAAAGGCCTGTTCGATGGCTTGTGCAGCCCGCTGCTCGATGCGCATATTTAGAAGAAGCACAGGAGAGGTTCTAGCTGCTCATTGCTGCTCTCCTGGAGTTAGGCTTAAACCTCAAGATGAAGGCTTCAAGGTTGAACTTCTATGCGACAAGTATGGGTTGAATCGTTGGGAGATAAGCTGGATGGGTTTTAGGAAAGATAGCTGGTTTAGGAAGGCGAAGGCAGCGGGGGAGTTTTCGGAAGAAGACTTCGGAATGCCCTTTAACGTTGATGATCCGAAATTCTGGATTGAGCTGCTTCGAAAGATAACGTATAGAGAGGGTATTGGAGATGCTCTCTCAGAAGGAATGCTTAGGGCGGCGGAGATTCTCAAGAAATCGAAGGATTACATTCCGCATGTCGCCCATGGCTTTGCTGCTCATTGGGATGGTCATTATTATGGTTGGCCGAAATATCCACATTGGCTTGTTTCGGCCTTGATGTGGGCTACTGACAGTAGGGATCCATTAGTCCACGGATATGCTCAAGAGATCGCTAGATGGTACGGTTATGGAAGCGGTCCTCTAAAAATAGAGGAGATCGAAGAGATTTCGGAGAGAGTTTACGGTTCAAGATTGGCAGTCGCATTGGATAGTGATTATCAGTATAAGGCTCAACCGACCATATGGCATCAGCATAGAGACGTAATCAAGGATTCCCTTCTCGTATGTGACCAGATGGGATTTCCACTGGTATATTCGGAGAAGGGTTATGGAGATACTTCTGTCGAGGCGAACCTTCTCTATGCAGTTACTGGAATAAAGAAGAGCGAGGAAGAACTTGACAGGTTCGGTGAGACAATAATAAACTTGGAAAGGGCGATCATGGTGAGGGAGGGAAGGACACGGAAAGACGACGAATCGGTAATTCCGTATTTCAAGAAACCGGACATAGATGGTATATCGCTTGACACAGCTAAATTTGCAAGGCTTCTCGACGAGTTCTATGAGCTTAGAGGATGGAATAAAAATACTGGACGTCCAACAAGAGAGAAGCTCGAAGAGCTCGGCCTCAAGAGCGTCGCTGACGAGTTAGAAAAGCTCGGCCTACTTGGATAGCCCTCTCCTCCTCAAAATTTTTTGAAAATAAAACTTTTAGAAATCAGAATACGTTATCCCCATCTTTATCCAGAGAGTTAAAGGGAGAGGAGACCTCGTCTGAAAGGCTGTTTATTTTTGGGAAGATATATAAATGATTTGAAGATTTCAAAAATATTGAAATCTGCTGGAGGCATACCCGATGGAGATGCTGAGAGGGTTCATAGTCAGCTATAGGAGAGGACCTAAGACTCAAAGGCCTAAGGAATGCCTCCTTAAGTTTCCCCACATAAAATCGTTTAGTGAAGCTTCCAGTTTGATAGGACGCAAAGTCGCATGGCCTGTTGGAGAGAGAAAATGTATTGGTAAGATCGTTGCGCCTCACGGAAAAAAGGGGCTTGTGAGAGCACGGTTCAGAAAGGGAGTTCCCGGCGAGGCTCTCGGAAGCCAAGTCGAGATAATATGACGGTGGGGGCACTACTCTCTTATATCATATTAGGCCTTTCGCGGAGCATCCGCCAATTATGCTGTGTTTTCCCATCTTTAAAAGAGCGGTGGAACGAAGATTGTTAGGATCTTCAGCGGCTCAATCACTTCTCGAATTCCATGCTTTACGCCTTTAGGTATATATGTGAATGAGCCTTTCTTAATTGTCTTTTCACCTAAGCCCTCAATGAACATCACTGCCTTTCCGCTTAGATAATACTCTATCTGGTCAGAATCATCGTGCATATGAACCTCTATGCTTCTCCCCTTTTCAAGAACACCCAACTTTACACTGGCAGTCGACGTGTCCTGTCTAGATAAAAGTATCTTTGCGGGGAAAGGTCCTTCTTCAGTTAACTCCAGGTCTTCTTCATCTCTAACTATAGGCTTCATTCTTCACAATCTCCTCCATACGGCTTATTTTGGAAAGGAGGCAAAATAAAAGGTTTAGCCGCTTGGTCCCCTACAAAGTTATAACATGAGCGGGTTAAGGATTCTTCTCGCTTCTCCCATAATGAGCAGGTATTTTCTTTCTAGAGAAAGACCCCTCTTTTTATTCCATAATTCTCTTAAGAGCCGCTGGACTCCAAAAAATTTTAGGAGGAGACTTTTTTCTCCATTAGGAGTTTATGGATTGCCTGAGCGGCCTTCTTTGCCGCGCCCATAGCTGAAATCACCGTGGCGTTTCCAGTCACGATGTCACCGGCAGCGAAGACTCCTCTAAACGTCGTTTCGTAGGTCTCGGGATTAACGACGATTGTGCCATGCTTCGTAAGTTTTACCCTCTCATCATTATATACAGCTATGGGATTAGGTCGTTGACCAATCGCTACGATGACCGTGTCTGCATCCACTAGAAACTCGGAGTTCTCTATAGGTATCGGTCTTCTCCTACCAGTCTCATCAGGCTCCCCAAGCTTCATGCGTATGCATTCAACCTTCTTTACCCATCCATGTTCATCCCCCAAAAATCTGACTGGAGTAGCTAGAAAGATAAAATTTATGCCCTCCTCCTTTGCATTCTCAACCTCCTCTCTTCTCGCAGGCATCTCCTTCTCTGTTCGACGATATATGACTGTGACTTCTCCCCCCAAGCGAAGAGCGGATCTAGCGGCATCCATAGCCACATTTCCACCTCCAATCACGACGACCTTCTTGCCGACTTTTATCGGCGTATCATACTCTGGAAATCTGTATGCCTTCATCAAGTTGACTCGTATTAGAAACTCGTTGGCGGAGTATATGCCGCATAGGTTCTCGCCTGGAATGCCGAGGAAGCGGGGAAGACCTGCTCCGGTTCCAAGGAAAACCGCATCAAATCCCATTTTGAAAAGTTCATCCAGAGTTATCATTTTGCCGATAATCACGTCTGTCTCAACCTTGACGCCGAGGCTTTCCACATACTTAACCTCATCCATAACTATCTCTTTAGGCATCCTGAACTCTGGAATCCCATACATCAAAACGCCGCCTGGAGCATGTAAAGCCTCAAAGATTGTGACTTCATGGCCTAGCTTCGCAAGTTCAGCTGCAGCCGTCAATCCGGCTGGGCCTGAGCCTACTACGGCTACTTTCTTTCCTGTTGGAGGCGCAATCTCAGGTATGCTGATTCCTCTCTTCCTTTCCCAGTCAGCTGCGAATCTCTCCAGAGCTCCTATATTTACGGGGGTTCCTTTGACGCCGAGGACGCATCTGCCCATGCATTGGTTCTCTTGAGGACAGACTCTTCCGCAGATAGCTGGCAAGCTATTCTTCTCTTTAATCTTCTTGATAGCCTCGTCAAATTTTCTTTCTCTTATGAATTTTATGAATGCAGGTATGTCTATGTTAACGGGGCATCCTTCGACGCATCTTGGAACCTTACATTGTAGGCATCGTGAAGCCTCAGCTATCGCTTGCTCCTCAGTATATCCTAAGGCAACCTCTTTAAAGCATCGGATTCTTTCCTTAACATTCAGTTTTGGCATGGACTGTGGAGACGGCTTAGACATCCTCTTTCATCCTCCTAACCCTTTTTTCATATGCGCAGAGAGCTCTCTTCTCATCCTCAACATAGGTGCGTAATCTGTTCATTAGCTCCTTAAAGTCGACTTCATGCGCGTCAAACTCTGGGCCATCCACACAGGCGAATTTTGTTTCTCCTCCTACAGTAACTCTGCATGTTCCGCACATTCCTGTACCATCAATCATGATAGGATTTAAGCTTACAACGGTCTTTATTCCGTATGGACGCGTGACCTCTGCTATAGCTCTCATCATGGGGACAGGTCCAACCGCAAAGACATAATCGAATCTTCTTCCCTGCTCAAGTAGATTCTTTAGTACATCAGATGTGAATCCCTTATACCCTTTAGATCCGTCGTCGGTGGATATGTAAAGTTCATCGCTAATTTCAGCTAGCTCCTTCTCTAAGAGCAGAAGCTCGGAGGTTCTCGCTCCAAGGATCGATACAACTCTGTTCCCAGCCTTCTTTAAGGCTTTTACTTGAGGATACATCAGGGCTGTTCCAACTCCTCCGCCAACCACCGCTGCATCGCCATAATTTTTGATCTCAGATGGGTTTCCAAGAGGGCCGAAGACGTCTATGATGCATTCACCTACTTCAAGGCTGCCCAGCTTCTTGGTTGAGACGCCTACTTCCTGGAATATCACGGTGAACGTTCCCTCCTTAGCGTCCCAGTCTACCAGAGTCAGAGGAAATCTCTCTCCAAACTCGTCAACTCTGAAGATTACGAACTGGCCTACTTTGGCTTTCTGAGCTATTAGAGGCGCTGATATCACCATACGTTTGATTCCCGGCGCCAACCTCTCCTTAGCGACTATCTTAAATCTACATTTCATCGATCTCCCTTCGTTTTAGTGTAATATTGATGTATAAATTCGAGCGGATCTAATAAGATTTGTGAAAGCCTTAAGATAATCTCTTTCTCAGCATTTGAGACGTTAATCTTTCTCCATGTAGATTTTGACGGCTAAATCTCGGCTTAAATTCCTAATCAAAAGCGGAATCTCGCCTTTAGTCACATTAACCGTTACGCTTGATGCATCGCCTTAGATATTACAGATTGATATTTTCTATACTCATATATCTAAAGTATCGGGAGAAACAAAAAAATGGTGGTGATTCCCGCTTTAGTCTCGTTTCTCAAATGAATTTTGGGATGTGGATATATAAGTAGCGGGAGATCTCGGCGGCGGTTAAAGCGCCTAAGATCTCAGCTATGATGAAGACTGATGCGTCTGTTGGGCGTATGCCTGCTATGGCGTAAGTAAACATCTTTGCAATCGTTACTTGGGGATTCGCGAACATCATGCTGGAAGTTGCTATTATAGACCCGCCTACAAGTAGGCCTACAACTAGACCGGTACGATCAGATTTGTTTCTCATGCATCCATAGATCGTCATGACTAATAGAAAAGTGCCGAGATACTCTGCAAGGCAACATTCGAAGGGTCTAGTAACATCGGATATGGTGATCAACGTTGGAACTACATGATAGAACATTCAGATGACTAGCAATTATGCTGAGCATCCCACCGATTATTTGAACAATTATGTAAAGGCAGCCTGATCTTAAAGGAATATCCTTCGTCATCATCATAGCGATTGTTACGGCTGGATTGATGCAGCATCCGCTTACAGGGCCTAAAGCCTCTATCAATGCAAAAAGCATGAATCCTACCGCTATGCCGTCGTAAAGAACAGACATGGGTACGCCGGCGTGAAGTATATTGTATCCGAGGATTGTGGGTGAGATTGCGGCTATTACTAGAAACATGGATCTATCGAAGTTCAAATCATCTCGACAATGAAAATACCCCTTAAAATTGCCAATCAAAAACCTGTACAAAACAAGCATATAAGCCACAACCATAAAATTCGCATCGTATATAAACTATTTAAAGAAATTTTTTCCCGATGCAAAAAGAAAATTCCCCTCTCGACCCATACATTCATCAGCTCAGACTTCACCACTTAATCCTGCTCGAAAGAACACTCACTATGAGAACCTTGAATCCTCCGCTTCGAAGAAAAGAGCATCTTCTTTAGTCACTGAACGATTAGATTCTTGGTGGGCCGGGCCGGATTAGAACCGGCGATCTTCGCCGCGTGAGGGCGACGTCCTAGCCAGCTAGACTACCGGCCCCAGATTCTGTTAGTGTACATTTTTCCTTTATATCTTTTCATGGTTATATTCGAGATTTACATTCCTATCTCCTTAATGGGCTTCTCTCTTCTAATTAAAGAGGAGCCGGTTCCGTAGTAAAGATATTTTATCTGTTTCGCAAATAGTTCATCTACGGCTCGCTAGGAGACCTGCCTAAAATTGGATGTTAAGGAAAGGACGATGGCTGTTTATAGAGGAGAGGAACCTGACCGTATTCCATGGTTAATTTATGACTCTCTCTGCCCGAGGGGTTACATGGCCCGTATGCTTAGAAATAAGGGTTTAGGCTTGAAGGTTTCAGCTCCCCTTTGGAGAACCGAGACTCCGCATGTGAAGACGGAGACCAGGATTGTTGGAAATATATGCTATAGGGTATTTCGCACGCCTGTTGGGAAAGTAACGATGAAAGAGAGAATTGGGTTGAGGGAAGGGGCAGGCGGCTCATGGATTATTGAGCATCCTATAAAAGGCCCCTCCGATTTCGAGATAGTTGAATTTATCATTGAAGATACGATTTACGTTCCTGATTATAGTCTCTTTACAAGAGCCGAGGAGAATCTTGGCGGCGATGGAATAGTCTTTGTTTGGGCTGGCCGCTCTCCGCTCCAGGAGATGCAGATTAACCTTATGGGCTATAAGATGTTCGCAGTCTCGCTTTACAGATATCCTGAAATGTTTGAGAGCCTCTACCGGGTTTTAGAGAGGAAGGCGGATGAACGTTATAAGATTATATCTGATTCGCCGGCTGAGATCGTGAATGGAACCGACAATATAAATAGCGAGATAGTTAGCCCTAAACTCTACGAGAAGTACATCATACCTTTCTATGAGAGACAAGCGAATCTGCTTCATCGAAGAGGAAAGATCCTAGAGGATCACATGGACGGCAAACTCAAATCTCTTAAAAATCTCATAAAGACGGCTTTAGATGCTGTAGAGGCTTTCACTCCGCCTCCCATGGGCGATCTAACACTCTCTGAAGCGAGAGCTGCATGGAAAGACAAGGTGATCAGCCTTAACTTTCCCGAATCCGTTATTCTTGAAGGACCAGATGCTGTTGAAAAACAGGTTTTGAAGATCCTTCATGAAGCTGGCCGAGGAGACAATCTCATAATAACAGTTACGGAGGATATCCCGCCATCATACCGATGGGAAAGCCTCTCTATAATAACCGAGATTCTTGAAAAGCATGGTACTTATCCTCTTAAAATTAAGTGAAAAATGAATAGAGGATGACCATGGCCTGAACGCTTATTTTCAATGCCGCTCAGCAATCTTCAGCACCTTCCACGCTTCTTTCTCAGACATGCATCGAGTCGAAATGAATAGGCCCTCATGTTTTAAATTAGAAAGTAGAAAATCAACCTCTTCTGGTTCACATGAGATCTGAAGACACTTACCCGCATCCAAAACTCTCCTGCAGACATCCAGCCATCTAGACATCGGTTTCGCTCCTGCCCCAGGAACCCACTGAATTCCATCCAGCGACTCTATCTGAAGCAGCCGATCTAGATTTCCCAGAGCCATAGGGCCATCCAGATGAAATATGGAGTTGTCCAGATATTCAGAGATGATCTCCTGTTCTTCGACGAAGAACTCCTCAAACATTCTGGGCGAGACTAAGCCTGAGAAATCATCCTGCAAGGCGAAGAATCTGCCTCTGGAATAGGCAGGTATCCATGTGATCGACCCATCCTGTACACGTGAGATCTTCCGATAGTATCTCTCGAAGACCTTAAGGCATATCTCGGTGAGTTTCCTAAGAATTCTCTTTACTTCATCAGGCTGAGTGAAGAGATACCTTATCAGTCTCTGAGCGCCTACAGTTGCAACAAGAGAATCTCCGCCATAGTGAATGTCAGGTATCCCTATCATGAATCTCCCCTCAGCCACCTCGCAAAAAGCATCTATGAGATCATTCATAATTCTCCACCATTTATTATCGTCTTTAAGAACAGGTTCATAGTTGGAGAGATCCTCAAGAAAAGGCTCAGCCCATGATGTATCCTCAGACTTGAATGTTAATTCTGCTCCTAGAAAGGCCGTGAATGAATCAGGACCCAAATTCGGCATATAAAATGGAACGGCGTCACCCAAAAATAATGTGCCTTCAAGCTCAATCTCAGCCTTCTTAACTACATACTCAATGTTAGTCCATCTATCCTCCATCTTCTCCGGCTTAGCAAGATTCACATATGATCTTTTAGCCTTAGGAGCAGTTATCCTAATGAGAGGTCTATCAACAACTTCACGATTCCAAAAAGCATCAAACCTCTGCTTTATCATCTCAAACTCAGAATCATTTAAGTAAACGCTCACTTCATCATCCCTCACACTTTCACGCGGAAATTCTCAAAGGGGGTTAGGCAACATTCATATTTAAATCGTTTAACGCTCAAAAAATGAAAAACTAAATGAATCAGTTTTAGCAGAAAAATTAATACGGTCTTAAACGTCGCATAAATCTCAGCATCTATGGGCCCGTGGCCTAGTCAGGATAGGGCGTCGGCCTCCTAAGCCGATGGTCGAGGGTTCAAATCCCCCCGGGCCCGCCACCTATAGTGTCCGGATACTTTCCCTTAGGGTAAGATCTTAGAATTTTCGCGCGTCGCAGAACAATAACTCCATAAAAATATTTCTCCGCAAAAGCTGCAGTTGAGTACCTTAAAAAAATGGATGGAACGAATGAGACACAAAGGATGATGAAGCATGTTAAATTTCTTCGAGGACATGAGGCTACCGCTTCTTTGGGAGGATATTATTCATTGTAATTCGTGCAAAACCATCTCTGTTCATTAGGTACAAATATTAACTTGCAACTACACTGAGGACGCGGGCTCCGCGCACGCTATGCTTTTAAATAGATTCAAGTTAATCTTTTGTTTCGTCTCACAATCATCTATATGTTAGAAGGGACTTGGGGGAGGAGATCTTGAGATCGGAGATGCTGGGATACTTTTATGTTGCTGTCGCAGCGGTCATCTGGGGTTCTAACGGCGTGATTGTGAACTTCGTTCCCTTAAACGCTTATGTCATAGCTTTCTTCAGGGTTTTATTTGCCAGTTTAATTCTGCTCCCTTTACTGCTCTTGACTCAAAGGCTTGAGATGAGGGAGGCTGCTAAGGCTTGGAGGAGCATGCTTGCTTTAGGAGGATTGCTGAGTCTAGGCTGGGCTTTCCTCTTCCAGTCGATGAAACTGATCGCGATTGTAAAAGCCGTCCTGCTGAATTATATGGCTCCAGTCTTCGTAGCATTACTGGCACCAGTATTCCTGAATGAGAGGATTGAAAAAATCACGGTGCTCGCTTTAGCCACGTCTATGGCGGGAATGATAATCATCTCTCCCCAAAATGATCCTCAGGCAGGAAGCTTAAACCTCTCCGGAGTTGTCTTCGGACTCTTCGCCGGCTTAGCCTATGCAGGCTTCATCATCCTATCAAAGAAGACAGTAGCCAAGTATTCCAGTCTCGCAGTAGCCCTCTATGCTTACTCGGCCACAGCCATCTTCCTCTCCCCTTCTCTAATAGGAGTGAATCTATCATTAGATGTGGCTTCATGGATTCTCCTTTTTGTTCTAGGCGCCTTTAACACAGGATTTGCCGTCACGCTCTACCTGAGGGGCCTCAATATAATCAAGGCCCAGAAGGCCGTGGTCTTCACGTATCTAGAGCCAGTTAGCGCCGCCATATTCGGCTCCTTATTCCTAGCACAGCAGCCAACAATACAGATGCTCATCGGCGGCCTCCTCATCCTCTCCGCAGGATACATAGCAGCCTCAAAATAACAAGAATGCTTCATCTCTTTCCAAGAAACTTTACCGGGAAGCTGCTATGGGTTGAATTCATGCTTAAAGCTGCTCTTTATCAGGAGAATGAAATGGAATTTCTATTTCTTAAGCGAGATTATGCCTAATTAAACTTTCACAAAGCATTAGAAAAGATTGAACGACTCGGAATCTCAATCTCTGAAAAAGATAAGATTTTTGGATGCATTTCCCAGACCTAATTAAACAATTTAAAGCAGCCAGTTTACTTCTCTCGAAAAAATTGTTCGTTCATCATCATGTCATTATTCTTTTTATGAATTCACCTATACCCATTCTATAAATTAGGTGGCCGAAACGTTCATTCGGTAGAGCTTCCTCCTTAAAGACTTTCAGCGAGTGTTCGCAACTTTCCTGCTTTTTGCTCAGTAAACTCCATCTCCTTAAATTAGAAATCTTTCAAGCCTAAGATCTAAGTAATGAAATGAAGGCTGAAGAATCACGCTAAAGTTTCTCTGGTTTTCAACATGAACTCAACAGATTTTTTTAGCTTTATCCATAATCTTGGATGGTACATTCACTTGATATCTTTCATGCTTCAGTGAGAGGTGTATCTTCTCGAGTGTATGAAGTTTCATGTTTACGCATATGGCCTCTTCATAGGCGGGGATAAACACAGCGTCTTTTCTCTCCTTTTTTATCCGGTGTAGAAGTCCCACTTCAGTTGCAGCGATAAACTTTTTTGCCTCTGACACGAGGGCTTCTCTATACATTTTGGAGGTGCTTCCCACAAAGTCAGCAACTTCACAGACTTCTGGGCTGCATTCAGGATGAGCCATTATTTCAGCATCAGGATGAGCCTTTCTAAGTTTTAGTAAATCCTCCTCGTTGAAAAGTTTATGAACAGGACAGAAACCGTTAGAGGGTATTGGAATCACCTGTTTCTCCGTGAATTTCTCTGCATAATGCGCCAAGTTTGAGTCTGGACCAAATAAAACCGTTTCCGAATCCATCCGGTTTATTATTTCAGCAGAGTTTGCAGATGTGCAGACAGCGTCGCAGTAAGCCTTCGCCTCAGCTAAACTGTTTATGTAAAGCACAATCTTTGCATCTGGATATTTTTTGCGGTATAGCGTGACTAATTCTGCTGGAAGCATTGCAGCCATGGGACATAAGGCATTTCTGTCTGGTATCAAAACTTTCTTGTCCGGGTTCAGTATGGCGGCTGTTTCAGCCATGAAGTTAACGCCGCAGAATACTATTATTTTAGCATCGGTTTGGGTGGCGCAAAGAGAGAGCTCTAGGCTATCACCGACAAAATCAGCTATGTCTTGAACCTCGGGACGCTGATAATTATGGGCCAGAATGACCGCTTTTTTCTTTTTTAAGTTTTTGAATTTCCTCTACTAAGTTTATCATATCTTTCATTCCCTCTCTTTCATCCCATTACGTTTCAATTCTCTCTCAATTATTCTCAGGAGATCCTCCTTTTTCAGAACGCCTGTAATCTTATCTTTCGTTCCAATAATTATCGTGGGAACAGCCATAATGCCGTATTTTTTGCTCTTTTAAGACCATCTAATGAAAACACGTTGATCTCGTCTAGGTGAACTTCACCTTCCATCTCATCTAAAGCTTCTAACAGAATTCTTTTTGCTTTTGGACAATATGGACAAATCGGTGAATAGAAGAGCTCTATCAGGACTGTCGTCTCTGCTCGCCTCCAAGATCTTGTTTAGCATCCTCAGCAAATACGGAATCAAGCCTATATTTCTTACCATATTTCTCAGCAATCTCAAAAAAGGCATCCCTAACCTTTTTGACTTCATCCCAGTCGAGACCATAAACGGAGAGCTTCACATGTTTGCTTAGGCCTCGATGCAATCCAACTATGCCAAGCTTTATCATCTCCTCAGCTAGGAAGAAGCCTCTTCTCTTATGGCGTTTGGATATCTCCCAAAAGATCGGGGTCTCAAAGTGCAAAAGATGATGTCTATGAGGCCGCTCACCAATCAACATAACATCATCCAGCTTCTCCATCTCTTGGATGAACCACCGTGTCTTTTTAAGCTCTTCCTCCCATCTATTAACCCGATCCGCCACATAGGGGAAGGAGTACATGGCGGATATTAGGGGGATCCCTCCAATACTGCATCCAAATATGTTTTGAATCTTATTTCCAAATGACCTTCCACTCCAATCCATCGCGATCCGTGAAGTCTCAAAGACTCTTTTAGACCATTCAAAATTTGTTACGAGAAAGCCTAAAGGCCCCAAGGAAGCCATGGATTTATGAGCGGAGACTGTGAGAAAATCAGCTTGGAGATCCCGCATATTTACGGGCATTACGCCAGCCGTATAAGCAGCGTTCACCATGTATGGTATTCCATACTCCTTCGAGATCTTACCTACCTCTTCGGCTGGATTAAGATTTCCATAATACGGTTCAACATGAGTTACAACGATGAGTCCAGGTAACTTGCCGGTTTCGCTTTTTATTTCTTCAATTTTTTGGTGGAAGCTGAGAGCTTCGACTTTATACTCTGGATATCCGCTGTGAGAAACCTCCGTTAACTGAAGGCCAGCCGCCTCAGCTGCTATAGCGGTTGTATAATGGCATAAAGGATCCGCCAAGACAATGTTAGCATAATCCTTTGCTCCTTCCCTCCGCACATAATCACTTATCGTTTTCATAACGGCGAACTGAGCAGCCCTACATCCAAATGTATGCTCAGCTACGTCCCCGCCGAAAAACTCGGCTATGTCGTTAAGGAAGCTTCTTACAGGAGGCTTTGAGATGAGGCTGGATCGTCCCTCAAGACAATCAAAGCATAGGGAGTAGCCGATGCCAGTCCAGTTTTCTTCATAAAGTCTTCTCTGGACTTCCTTAGGTACTAATCCTCCGGTCATGATGGGATGAATTATTATGGCGCCTTTATACCGATTTTTAACTTGATTGTACTTTTGCAATCTACTATTTTTTATCATATTGATCAGACCTTTGCTCTGTTCAGGTACAAGTACGCTTTTTCAGTGAACCTTTCAATTGCGGCTTTAAGTGAGGAACAGTCAAATAAATCTATGCCTAAAGCATCCCAGCTTGACTTAACGATTAAATCCAGCCAAGATCCTCTGTTATTTACAAAATATGGCATTTCCAAGATCTTCCTCAGTTTCTCCGTTAATTTTTCATCCTCTTCTTGAGAGGATAATTTAATAGGCATATGGATCGTTATAAACCTCATTTTTCCTTTCGAATCTTTGTCTAGGTATACTCTCACACTTCGCCCCGGGTATAGCTGGAGTATTCGGTCTATACATATTATCTAAAGACCAAAGAGAGATATAGGCGAGGAGAGGCCTTATCTGTAAGTCTTTCAATCCGGATGGTGGATCATGGATACGGCCTGGACCGCTCTAGTATCTTTATCTTCTCTGTGTAATTTTTGGCCGTTATGGATTGAGGGGACGATGATTTTCATGAGCGGATTGATTTTGTTAGGAGCCGGAATAATCCTTGTAGTCGCGGGTGCTCTTGAGTTTCGATCGTTAAGCAAGATATCTGGGATGGAGATCTCAAAGCTCATAACCACAGGTATTTATCGTTGGAGTAGAAATCCGCAGTTTCTAGGATTCTATTTATCTCTTCTAGGCAATATCTCTTCTTGAAAGATCAGGATATTCGCTTCTATTAACAATGATCGCGATTGCTTTTTGTCATTATTATTATATCGTGAACATAGAAGAGCCTTATCTTGAACTATTATTCGGAGAAAAGTATACGGCTTATAAATCAATGGCCCCGAGATACTTTGGAGCGCCTAAAACATAGCGTTTAAAAAGAATGGATGGAGGCGCTACTTGATACATGTTTTTCTTTGAGTTGTCACTCTCCATAACAGAGTTATAATGAAATAATATAACTAATATTTATATTTTTTGGATTTTTAATTCCTATAAAGAATAAATCACGAGATGTCTTTCTTTTACACTTTACATTTGTCGTCTAAGCCATCTTCTTGTCCATCGCTTCATACAAGCTTCAGAACAAAATATACAACTTTTTATACAACAAGTCTTTCTGGTTACGGGCTTTCCACGGATGATCTTACCGCAAACTTGGCATCTCAAGGAAGCCACAAAATATTTTAGTAAAATAGAAACTTATTTATAAGTATAAACGTGTTATATTATCTGGATGTGAAAGGTGCATCCCCGCTGCGAAATCGTTGCAAAGTATATTCTGCCAATCTTTAGATCTATAGTGGCGAAAGAACTTATTGAAAAGTATAACTTTACTCAAGTAGCTGCCGCGGAGAAGCTTGGAACAACACAGGCTGCTATAAGCCAGTATATACACTCGAAAAGAGGGCATAAGAATGTGGAGCAGTTCGGTGATATTCTGGAAGATGTTCAATCAGCGGCGATTGAGACTGCTAAAAGCATAGCTATGGGAAAGATGGGTGCAGATGAGGTTACGGCGAAGTTCTGCGAGTTATGTACAAAATTGCGTGAAGAAAAGAAACTATTAGTCCAGTAACTATATTCTCAGTTTTTCCAATTCATCATCATTTATGGCTTTAACTTTTATCTCTTCTCTTTCACCATCTACATAGAAAACCTTTACCGGAAGATTTTTTGGGGCATCTGAGTATCGCGCCGTTATTGCCGCGGCCTTTTCCAACAATTTTTGATCTTTTTCTCCTAGATAAAGCGTGACAGGCCCCTTATAATCGGCGGCTTCAAGATAGGGTATTTCTCGGCTC
>Ga0190363_1000938_pt1 | contig 17426 bp, 15 predicted proteins | sample 48721867_MG_FD_161272 | JGI IMG/M metagenome (GOLD analysis project Ga0190363, IMG submission 161272) | Hydrothermal vent microbial mat bacterial communities from Southern Trench, Guaymas Basin, Mexico - 4872-18-6-7_MG | ecosystem: Environmental > Aquatic > Marine > Hydrothermal vents >... | reverse complement strand
AACAGACGTGGAGAAACGTGATAGCGATGCTTCATGTTCATAATCACTTTAGGTGACATTTTACGTGGGTTAAAGCGGTGACTTGCATCGGCGATGTCGTTGTGATATACTTGCTATACAAATACCAAGGGAGGGTGAGAGATGGCCAAGATAAGGATAAAAGCCGGTGATGTGTCGATGGAAGCCGAACTGAACGACTCTCCCACTGCCCAGAAGATCCTAAAGGCTCTGCCGATAGAGGGCAGGGGTAGCAGATGGGGCGATGAGATCTATTTCTCAATACCGGTCGAAGCCAATCTGGAGCCCGATGCCAATGACGTGGTCTCGAAGGGAACCCTTGGATATTGGCCCCCCGGAACGGCCTTCTGTATCTTCTTCGGCAGAACGCCTGCAAGCAGGGGGGATGAGATAAGGGCAGCCAGCCCCGTCAACATAATCGGTAAGCTTCTGGGAGACCCTGAGGAGTTCAAAAAAGTTAAAAGCGGCACCAAGGTCATAATCGAAAAAGCAGAGGGGTGAGGACCACATGTCGCTGGAAGATGAGGAAAAAAAAGAGCTCCTCGAGAAAATAAGAGAGCATCGCCGTAAGATATGGCTCGGCGAGGTGGCCGATTCCAGACTTCGAAAGGAGAAGGAGATAAAGAGGAGGATACTGGAGAGGGAGGAGGAACCTCCGGCGGAACCGCTTGTGACGAAGCCGATTAGAAAAAGAAGGTCCAAGTCCGAAAGGGAGTTCTGGCAGGAGGGGGAAGGCGAGAGGGATAAATCCGGGGCGGGGATTATCGTTCTGGTGATAAGCGGTCTCATCACATCCATAGCGATAGGTGTTCTGATAGGCTATCTGCTCGCCACGTTCCTGTGAGGTGATACACATGCGATATGCCATGCCTTTTATCGTCATGATCTTCATCCTCTCCTCCACCTTCGCCTTATCGCATGATTATTATCCGCTGGCCGACGGCAACTACTGGATGTTGAGGAACACCGATCCGGATGATCCCAAGACGAGGGTGATCAAACTGGAGAGCTATGGTGAGGAGGAGGGGGTCTACCTTCTGACCCGTCAGACCAACGATGAGGCCGATACGTTCCTGATAAAAGAGGCGGAGTCCGGAATAGAGCTTCTCGAATCCCATGTTAAAACCTTTTTCGGCGATGTTGACTTCAAGTACGATCCGCCCCAGACGTTCTTCCCCAAAGAGCTTTTCCCAGGGCAGATGTGGACGGTCTCCGGAACGACGAAGCTCGGCGATCTGACGATAAACTCCATCAGCAGGGCAACAGTTGAGGGAGCGGAGAACGTCGAAGTTCCAGCCGGCTTTTTCAAGGATTGCCTGAGGATCAAGCAGGATTACTACGTCAACGTCCTCAAGATCTCTACCAGCTATATGTGGCTCGCCCCGGAGGTCGGGATCGTTAAGGAAAAGGGCAGTTCGGACGAGTTCCATCTCGTCGAATACGTAATCCTGAACAAAGAGGTTGCCGTTCAATCGGGCGACAAAGTGGCGACGATATGGGCGAATATAAAAAGCTTAAGGAATCCATGAGATGCGAAACCCTCGACTTTTATCCCTTCTTTTCCTCCTGGCTTTCATCCTGTCGGCTACGTCGTTCGCCAGCCGGGTTTATCACACTCCTTTCAAGGGTAGACTTACCGTCTCACGGTTGCCCCGCCTCAGCGGAGATGGAACGCTTTCCCTCGAGCTGAGATCCAATTTGGATGAACCGGTCTTCGCCGAGGTGATCTTCGTGGCTCCTGACGGCGTGGAATTTCTCTCCCAAAGCCGCTTTGAACGAGTTTATCTCCCGCCGAACGGTGAAATCTCGTTGAACGCCGTCATCTCCGTATCGCGTCCCGGCGAATATCCCATTCAGGCGATCGTCTACCCATTCGGACAGCATTTCTCGATATCCCTACACGTTGATGATTCGGGATCAAGCGTCTCACGCGTCGTACATCTTCCCGAAAGGGCGCTTGTGCGAAGCGAGCTGGCCTCCGTCAACCCCCAGCAGCCCGACACGTTGAAGGTATTCGGCAGGGTGACATATTACGACGACAACGAGCGCAAATTTATGCCCATAAAAAACCTTCCCCTGGAGCTTTTCGATTCGAACATGCTCTTCGACGCCAAACTGAGTGAAACCGTCACCGATGAAGAGGGACGGTTTGAATTTCCCCCTGTCTCCAACCGCGAGGCGGATGGGACGCGCCTCGACGTCTATATCCTCGCTGCCTTCAACAACTCAGTCCTTTCGATCGAAGATGGGTTAGGTAAGATCTATCAGATCATCTCCGAGGTGGTTCGAAACGCCCCCGATGGCGAGGTGGAGATAAACCTCTTCCTGGATGAAAACCACCCAAACAGGGGGCTAGGGGCGATATTCAACGAGGTTCAGAAAGTCCATGACTTCTTCCTCAAAAGGGTAAGCTGGTCGCGCAGGAAACTGCCCGTGCTTTATCCTTCTGAGGGGGATACCCTCTTCTACTCGTATTCCTACAATCAGCTCTCGGGTCAGATAGTTTCGGAGAGGATGAACATCCCCTACGGCGAGGAGTGGCATAAGGTGGGTTTATTTCATGAATATGGTCATTCGGTTATGAGCGCCGCCTATGGGTTTAACTTCTATGAGCTTCCGATATCCGAGCGGTTTGCCGATAGACCACACTGGGTTTACACCGTCTCAGACGAGCGATTTGCCATGAACGAGGGATGGGCGGAGTTCGTGGAGTCGGCCGTCGAGGATAACGCCTTTAATCTCAGAGGATATGTGAACGCTGATCTCCCGAACATCGAGACCAATAGATGGTGGACCGGAGCGGTGGATGGCAAAGGAACGAACGATAACGGGGCGATAGTCGAGGGATCGGTGGCCAGTATCCTCTGGGATATCTTCGATACTCCCCAAAGCACCGACACCACTCCGGGAGTGGATGACGACCGGATAAACGATATGTTCGGACAGCTCTGGCTGATATTCACCACGGATCATCCCAAAAGCATACTGGACATAGCTGAGGGATGGCGCAAGTATGGGTTTGAGAACTACGATGCTCTGGTCGAGATATTCACCTCAAACGGGGTTCAGCTCGACCTGAATCAGCCCCCTTCCATCCGGATAATTTCCCCATCCCAGTTGATCGTGACATCCAGCGAGGTTCATATCTCCTGGGAGGCCTCCGATCCGGACGGAGACCCCGTCACGGTCGATCTCTACTATGATACCGATCAAACGCCGCCCGGAACGCTGATAGCATCGGGATTGAACGGGAAGAGCTACGATTGGAATCCCGTGGACTTGGGACTGCCCGATGGCAGATACTACATCTACGCCGTCGCCTGTGATCCGAAGGGAGCTAAGGCACAGTCCTACGGACCGACTCCGATCATAGTCGATAGGTCCCCGCTTCCACCTCCCCTCATAACCTCCCCGACCCATCCGGATCAGAGCAGGTGGTATCCGACCGGGAACGTGACGCTGAAGCTGGAGTCCCGCTCACAGACCTTCAGCATCGTGCTGGATAGATCCCCCGATACCACACCGGATGAGAAGGCCGACCTATTTAAAGGTATGATCGGCTATTCGAACCTTTCCGACGGCATATGGTGGTTTCACGCCAGGGCCTATTCCACGCTGGGATACTGGAGCGGAGCGTCGCACTTCAGCTTCAGGATAGATTCCTCCCCTCCTCCGCCTCCAGGTGAACTTGATATCGAGCTCGTTAAAGGCGAGATGAAGGGGATGATCACCTGGAAGCCGGTTGAGGATCTGAGCGGGATTTCCGGCTACGAGGTGCAGGTTGACGTCGATTCGACCGATTTCTCGCAGGGCCTTGTCGTCGATAGGAGTGTGACCGAAGACAAAGTGAAATTCGATCTCATCCCAGACCGCACGTATCATGCTCGCGTCAGGGCGGTGAACGGAGCGGGACTTTCGAGCAGATGGAGCTATTCGCCCGATTTTGAGTCGCCGAAGATCGTTCCCTGGGATATCAACGGCGACGGGACGGTGGACATATTCGACCTCGTGCTGGTCGCCAAGAATTTCGGCAAGGTTTCGGTCCAGGTCGATCTGAACGGGGACGGCAAGGTGGATGTGCTGGATCTGGTTCTCGTCGGGAAACACTTCGGCGAACAAACCGGACAGGCCGCCCCGATGGAGAAGGTCGTCGGATCGACGAAACTTCTGCAATGTTATCCCAATCCGTTTAATCCTGAGACGTGGCTTCCGTTTACGCTCGGCGAGTTCGGAAGGGTGAAGATCATCATCTATGACCTGAACGGCAGGACGGTCAGACATATAGATATGGGAGTTCTGGAGCCGGGAAATTATATTGAGAGGTCCAGGGCTCCGATGTGGGACGGGAGGGATGACAGAGGGGAGCGTTTGCCGTGTGGGATCTATTTCTATTCGCTTCAGGTGGACGGGAAATTAATGGGCCTGAAAAAGGCCGCCTTGGAGAGGTGATGATATGAAAGGTTTCCCTCTGATACAGGCGATTCCCCATCCGGATAAGGTTTCATTCACCTTTAACGGCGAGGAGCTGGTCGGATATGTGTTTAATCCCCTGGGGTCAAGGCCGTTTCTGTTCCCCATCGTCGGCCCCTCAGGCAGATACGTCACCCGAATAGGCCATCCGCATGATCCGCACGGACACAACCATCATCTCTCCATCTGGCTCGGACACCAGAAGGTAAACGGCGTTAACTTCTGGGAACAGAACTCGCCCGATGCGGGGAAACAGGTTCACAGATACGTCTCCGAGATATTCGACGGCGGCTTGATGAGTTTCCTCACATCCCGCGTGGATTGGGTGGGGCCGGATGGAGATGTGCTCCTGACAGAGACACGGACGGTCGGCGTGGAGTTCATGGCCGATACGCGGGAGTTTTTCATCGATCTTGAACATGAGTTTAAACCGTCCGTCGAGTTGACACTTGGAAAGACCCCTTTTGGGTTCTTAGGAGTCAGGGTTGCCAAGACCATGACGGTCAACGACGGCGGAGGGGCGATAATCAACTCTGAGGGTATGAGAAACGAAGAGGAGATCTTCTGGAAACGGGCCGAATGGTGCGATTATTCGGGGCCGATATCGCCCGATGAGTGGAACGGATTGACGTTGTTCGACCACCCGGATAACCCCGATCACCCCCCACATTGGCACGTTCGGAACGACGGATGGATGTGTCCATCCCATTTCCTGAAGAAGGGCATAAAGCTCGGAACGAAGGAAAGCCTTAAGGTCAAATATAGGATCTTCGTCCACTCGGGCAAGGCCGACCCCGACCGTTTCGCCGATCTCTTCGAAGAATTCTGCCAAGAGTGAGGGATTTAACAGATGGAAGAGCTTAAGAGTTTGCCTGTCGACGAGGTGATCTCGAAAGTAGGCGTCGCCCGTGCTATAGGGATAAAACACGTGGCGAGCTTGCTCTTCACATACAAATGTACGATCTCCTGTAAGCATTGTCTCTTCAACTGTTCGCCGGATCAGCCCTCCATCCGCGCCTCGTTCGAGGACGGTGTGGAGTTCCTGAGGCAGCTACGTGCTACGGATAGGGTGGTTCACATATCGGGTGGCGAGCCGATGATATATTACGATGAGGTGCTTAAAATATGCCAGACGGCTCAAAAGGAGAACATATCACCCCATTTTATCGAGACCAACGCCTCGTGGTGTATAAACGATGACATAGCCAGAAAACGATATGAGGAGCTGAAAGAGGCCGGGGTAAGAGGGATGTATATAAGCTGCAGTCCGTATCATCAGGCCTTCGTGCTCCCCGATCGATTCGAGAGGGCACGCCGGTGGGCGGTGGAGATATTCGGCGAGGAGAACGTCATTGCGGCCAACCCCTCCAGAAGGGAGCTTGAAAGAATGGCTGAGATAGGACGGAGCGAGGCTCTGCTCGCCGAATATACGCGTAAACACACACCTAGACTCGTCGGCAGAGCGGGCGAGGAGTTGGCTAGATTTCTCCCCGATAGGCCGATCGAGGAGCTCGTGGGAGATACCTTATGGCACGGGGGAACCTCAGGAGAAAAAAGCTGCTGGAAGGAGTTCGACCCTCAGGAGATGTGGGAGATACATATCGATCCGTACGGTAACATCCAAACCTGCTGTGGGATCATCATAGGCAACGCCAATCAGATCCCGCTACCCGATATGATGGAGAAGGGGTTCACCAGCAACGAGATCGTCAGGATCGTATATGAAGAGGGGCCCTTCGGGCTGCTCAAGTTGGCCGTCAAATTCGGCTATAAGCCCAGAAAGGGATATCCCCAGAAGTGTAACCTCTGTTGGGAGGTCAGAAAATATCTGAGGCCGTATTTCCCGGGCACGTTCGGCCCGGAGGAGATCTACGATAGATATCAGCCGATGGATCAATAACGCCCGCCGTCAACGGTCCGCCGTCCGCTGTATTCGTCGAAGGCTGACCGTTGACGGCCGAAATTCTTAGGGGGTGAATCCATGAGGAAGGTTAAGGTAGGCCTTGTGGGCTCGCGGTTCGTCTCCGAGATACACATTGAATCGTTAAAACGGGTGGCGTCTGCCGAGGTGATAGCGGTCGCCTCGCCGACCGAAGAGCACGTCAGAACCTTCGCTCAGAAGCACAGCATACCGAATTGGTTCACCGACTACCGCAAGATGCTGGAGATGGATGAGCTGGACATGATCGTTATAGGCGCTCCCAATTACGTCCACGCGCAGATAACGGTGGACGCTGCGGCCGCAGGAAAACATGTCGTATGCGAAAAGCCGCTCTGCATGAACCTGAGAGAGGCCGACCGGATGATAGAGGCCTGCAAAAAGGCCGGCGTCAAGCTGATGTACGCCGAGGAGCTGTGCTTCACTCCGAAATACGTACGCCTGAAAGAACTCGTGGATGAGGGAGCCTTGGGGAAGATCTACCATATCAAGCAGAGCGAAAAACACGACGGCCCACATTCCCCCTGGTTCTGGGACGTGGAGCTCTCCGGCGGCGGCGTAACGATGGACATGGGATGTCACGCGATACAGTTCTTCAGGTGGATGCTCGGAGGCAACCCTAAACCCCTTAGCGTCTACGCTGAGATGGATATATATGTCCACAAGGACAAAACCCGGGGGGACGATAACAGCCTTGTGATAGTTAACTACGAGACCGATTGGGGCGTGGTGACCTGCCTTGCCGAGGAGAGCTGGGCTAAAAAGGGAGGGATGGACGATAAGGCTGAGGTCTATGGATCGGAGGGGGTGGCCTATGCCGATCTCCTGAGAGGCAACTCCATCGTAACCTTCAGCGAACGGGGCTATGGCTACGCCGTCGAAAAGGCGTCGACCACGGTCGGATGGTCCTTCACGATATACGAGGAGGCGTGGAACTATGGATTCCCTCAGGAGATGGAGCACTTCGTGGACTGTGTGCTGAACGATAAGGAGCCTCTCGTGACGGGCGAGGACGGCAGAGCGGTGTTGGAGGTGATCTTCGCGGCATATCAATCGGCCGGGACCGGCAGGAAGGTCGAGTTTCCATTCACCACCGACGCCGAGAAGCCGATAGACCTCTGGAAGAGGAGTTGATATCATGGAGGGATCGACGTTCCCGACGTTTCAGGTTGAGGACGTTCACATCCCCAAAGCTCTGATAGGCATAAACAGCCTGTTAGGATATTCCCACACGAGTCGAGGCAGGGACGCCTGGATACGCAGATACTACGACACGCCCGTCAAGATCGGAAAGCTCTTCGCCTTCTGCATGGAGCGGGGGATGAAGGGGGTGCTCGGACCGATACAGCGCAAATTGGTCGACGCCATAAAGGCCGCTGAGGATCTATCGGGCGAGGGGATGCTTTTCGTATCGACCACCATCGGCTCTACGGATGAAACGAAGGAACAGCTCGTGATGGCCCAGGAGGTCAACACACCCATCTGCTGTCTTCACGGCGGATGGCTGGATAGATGGCCGATCGAAGAGGGGAGGTTTAAGGGATTGGAGGATCAGCTGAAGATGATCCGCGACGCGGGGATGATCCCCGGAACGGCCTGCCATAACGGGGAAAGGATGCGGCTGGCGCAGGAGCTCGGCTATGATCTCCAGCTCTTCGTCATACCGGTCAATAAGATGGGATTTCTGATGAACCCCTCTAAGGAGGCCGTGCTGGAGGCGGTGGCACAAAGCTCAAAGCCGGTTATCGCCATAAAGCCCCTCGCCTCAGGGAGGTTCGATGAGAATAGGATAGAGGAATGGCTCAGGTGGACCTACTCGCAAAAGGGCGTCTGCGGAACGGTTATAGGGTTCATGAGCGAGGAGGAGGCGGAGGAGGATATAGAGATACTCAAGAGGATACTCATCGGTGAGATGGGATGATCTGGATGCTGCTTCTGGGCATCCTCTGTGCCTCGCCGAAGCTGAACCTTCAATTGGAGGCGGGGATCAACGGGCTGTGCAAGCGGGGCGGGTGGGTTGAAACGCTGATCCTGATGGAGACGGGCGAGGAACCTCTTAGCGGAAGGGTTAGGGCGAGGATAGAGGGAGAGGATGTAGCGGCGCTGGTTGAGGTGTATGTCCCGTCCTATGCCAGGCGTGCCCTCAGATTGAACCTGCCATCTCCGAACTTCCCCTCTCAGCTTCAGGTGGAGATCGAGGATGAAGGTGGTGAGACGCTTATCGCTCGTAAAGCCGACCTTTATCCACTGAGGGAACAGGATCTGATCGTCGCCTTGGTCTCGGATGTAAGAGAGGATCTGAGCTTTATCGATGGCAAGGTCATCTCGATAGATAAGTCGCCGCTCGCCAGGAATCAAATCATCAGGGCGGTGACGATCCCACCTGAACGGATCGACAGGGCGATAGAACTCGCCGATGTTGATTTGATCTTCCTCCATTCATATCTCCCCGATGAGGGTAAAATTAAAGAGCTCAGAAGGTGGGTCGCCTCAGGCGGTACGCTGATCACGTGTAAGGGATTTGAGACGGAAGGGCTGACACCGGCGCGGGTTAAAAGAAGCTTGAAACCCATAACTATAAAGATGCCATCTCTCTTCTCCGGTGAGCTGGAGATCGCTGAGGTGGAACCCGAGGGCAAAACGCTCTTGAGGACGCTGCACCCAAGTCCTTACCCCCTCATAACCTCAAAAGGATTCGGCGACGGAGTGCTCATGTATATCGCCTTCGATCCGTTCTCCTCATCTTTCGTCTCACCTCAAGGGGGGGAGAGGTTCTGGAAGAGGTTGATCCTATACAGCCGACCGAACATCAAGCTCTTCAGGGTGTACGACCCACAGCATAGATTCCAACACAAGGTGATCTCGGCCTTGGGCTTTCGAAGGGGACGAAGCATCCTCTTGATCCTCTCATTGTATCTGGGTGCATATGTCGTGATCCTTTCCCTTCTGGCTTTGTTGGGCAGGGGATTAAGGTCATTCCTGATCCTTTCGTTCCTCATCTCCCTTGCCGTTGCAATCCAGATAACCTTCGGGAATAAGGTTGAACTTCGAAGGTTCGCCCTTCTCAGGGTGTACGGAGGCGAGGAGGTGGCCTTTAAATCGGAATGGCTCAACGTCTCGTCGAGCTTCAAGTCCAAGGTGAGATTAAAGCTGAAAGGAAGAGTGATTGCGCCGACGGTAGGGTCTCAGTTGCCCATCCTCCTACGTCCGGATAAGGACACCTTCGAGATGAATCTCAGTCCCTTCTCAAACGTTTCGCTCCATGCTGAATCAACGGAGGAGTTCAGCGGAATAAGCATGAGGATCGGTGAGGGCGAGGTGGAGCTGATAAACGATTCACCCTATGATCTGAGCGATCTGATCGTATCCGGAAGCGGCAGGTTAGGCTCGATCAACTATCTGGCAAGCGGCGTTCAGGCGAGGGTGGAACTGGGAGAAGATCTGTCCTATCAGAACATCCTGAGTTTATCCCCCTCCTCCCCTTCAAGGAGGAAATTTTTCGAATCGGCCCTTAAGGAAGGGGTCCTAAACTATCTGATCGAGGCACATCTGGATTTCATCGTCGCATGGATAGAGGATAAAAGAGGGGAGGTAATGTTGATCTACCGACCATCCTGATCGTTTTTCTTGAAGGGCTTGCTGTTGATTCCGTACTTCTCCATCCTGTACTGGAGCCTTCTCCGGGATATTCCGAGGAGCCTCGCAGCTTCCACCTGATTTCCCTTTGCCTTTTTCAAGGCCGAGAGGATCAGCTGTCTTTCGACCTCCTCAAGCGATATTCCCTCCTCGGGTATCTCAATTTGAGTCTCAAACCTAAGAGACGCCGATCCGGCATCAGATTTAATCTCCTCAGGTAGGTCATCCACATCTATCATATCCGAGTCGACCATGATGAAGGCGCGATGTATGACGTTTTCAAGCTGTCTGACGTTCCCCGGCCAATCATACCTTCTCAGAGCCGAGATCGCCCTAGGAGAGAGCGTTTTAGGCTCTACGCCGTACTGCTTTGCGAACTTATCGAGGAAATAATCGGCCAAGAGCGGTATATCCTCCTTTCTCTCCCTTAGAGGGGGCACATGCAGGGGGATGACGTTCAGTCTATAGTAGAGATCCTCTCTGAACCTGCCGGCCTTGACCTCCCGTTCGAGGTTCTTGTTGGTGGCCGCTATCACGCAGAGATCGACCCTTATAGGTTTTGTGCCTCCCACCCTCTGAAACTCCCTCTCCTCGATCACCCTGAGCAGTTTCACCTGCAAATTGGCATCCAGCTCACCTATCTCATCCAGGAATATAGTTCCGCCGTTTGCCTCCTCGAAAAGTCCGATCTTTCTGGTCTTGGCGTCGGTAAAGGCTCCCCTTTCATGTCCGAACAGCTCGCTCTCGAGCAAGGTAGCTGGGATGGCGCTGACGTTTACCGGGACGAACCTCCCCGATTTTCGTCTGCCGTAGCGATGGATGGCCCTAGCGACGAGTTCCTTGCCCGTGCCGCTTTCCCCCGTTATAAGGACGGTGTCCGGGCCGCGGAGGATGACCTTGGCCATCTCACGATATAGTTTCACCATCTTTGGGCTCTCACCGATTATACCCTCAAAGCGCGGTGCCTCTCCCTGCCTTCTCTCCTCCCCCTTCTCTATGTCTCTCAAGCTTAAGGCTCTGTCGATCTCCTCCAGCATTTTCCCCACGTCCAGGGGTTTCACGAGATAGTAGAAGGCCCCCTCACGCGTGATCATCTCTATGGCATCCTCCAGCTCCGCATAGGCGGTGATGAGGATGATCGGCACGTCCGGATCGATCTCCTTCGCCTTCCTCAACAGCTCCCTTCCCGTCATCTGGGGCATCCGGATGTCGGTTATCACCAGATCGACCGGTTTGGACTTGAATATCTCGAGCGCCTCATAAGCGGATGAGGCCGTCTCCACGTCATACCCCGCTTTGACGAGGATCTTACCAAGTATGTTCCTCTGCGCCTCATCATCGTCCACCACTAGAATCAGGTTTTTCATCATGAAATTCGGCGCGGGAAGTGCGCCTCACCTCCTTTCGCCTTTCAGATGTGCTCTTCTACATTTACGGCTCTCTCGCCCCGCTGTCTCCATCAAGCTGTTCGATGGATTCATCCAGGGATTTACAAAGGATCGCCTTATTCCCCACATGCTATTATACCAGTAACGGTTACCTTGGGCAAGCCATCTGTAGCTCTAGGATGTGTGTGGAGGTTTATTAGCTGTAGAGGTAAGCCGGGAATTCCCCTCGACTCTATCGCTCATTTCCCCCTCTGATGGGCAGGATGATCCTGAAGGATGAGCCCATCCCGACCTTGCTTCTGAGCTCGATCTTCCCTCCATGAGCCTCGACGATCTGAAGCGTCAGCGACAGACCGAGTCCCACGCCTCCCTCCCTCTCCTTCGTCGTGAAATAGGCGTCGAAGATCCTAGGCTGGATCTCATCCGGTATTCCCATCCCGGTGTCCCTTATCTCCACGACGGCCTTATTCAGAAATCTACCCCTTTCCAGCTTTGTGGTTATGTATATCTTTCCGCCCTTGGGCATCGCCTGGATGGCGTTCTGAATCAGATTATATATGGCCTGTCGGATCTTATCAGCATCCAAAGGCACATCTTTGAGCTCCCCACAGTATCTCTTGATGATTGAGATGCCGGCACCGTTAAAAGCGGCGTTGAATTCCGATAACACGTCGTCGATGAGCGATTCCAGATCCGTAGGCTCGATTTGAAGCGATGGCGGACGATTGAGGGTGAGAAACTGATCGGTTATCTGGCTCAGCCTTTTGACCTGTTTATCCATGATCTCCAGGCACTCCCGCGCCTCATTAAGGTCTTCCTCTGATACCTCACCGGATGAGATGATCGACCTAAGGTATTGGACCGTCATGCTGATGGAGTTAAGGGGATTTCTTATCTCGTGGGCCACACCGGAAGCCATCCTTCCCAGAGCCTCTATCCTTTCTCTGTGAGCCACCTTTATCTGTCGGATCATGTCCGCCAATCTGGAACTCACTCTGCCGATCTCACCCTTTGATCGGGAGACGACGAGGAAGTTCAAATCCCCTTCATCGGCCCTCTGGATTATCTCAATGAGGTTCTCAAGCGGCCGAATCACCATTCGTCCCGTTAGGAGGTTGATCAGAAATGCGAGGGAGATACTGGTCGCCAGGACGTATATCATGTGTATGAGCCTTAATTCCCAGAGATAGCTTGCCACATCCGGTGCGTCGAAGAGGATCTGAATGAGCCCCTTTTCGATCACTATGTTGGAGTCATCCTCGAATCGGGCCGATCTGGGATATGGGATGATCGCCTCTGTCACCCATCTGCCGTGGTACCGAGCGAGCCTATAGATCCGGATTCTCCCTCGAGATATCCTCTCATATCCTTCCCTATCTACGTTAACCATATTTCCTATCTCCCAACCTTTCAAGCTCGCTATGATCCTCCCCCCCTCATCCGTCACGTTAACGTCAACGATTTGATCCTCAACGCCCATCTCCCTGACGACGCTTCTGAGCTCTCTCTCTATCACCTTGGGATCAGACAGATCCTGCACGGTCGCCCTCAACACATCGGCTATATCACGGATCAATATCCCGCGGGAGATATCCTTCACTTGTCCCTCGATCCTGTCCTTTCTGAGCTTCACATCATCTATGACGAAGAAGAGGGCCATGAAGGTTATTATAAAGAGATTTATTATAAGCGTGTATTTCCACTGGAGCCGCATTCGGTCAACACTCTCCTGACGGCCTCCCTCCATTTTCCTCTCAATTCGATCCGCCTTTCATCCTCCATCTGAGGGGTGAATATCCTATCGACCTTACGGAGGGATCGGATCCGGTCTAGATCCCACATATCGACGCTCAATCCGGCCAAGTAGGCCGCTCCTAAAGAGGTGGTCTCCTTATGACCTGATCGCTCCACAGGCAGGTTCAAGATATCCGATTGAAACTGCATAAGGAAATCATTGGCCGATCCGCCGCCGTCAACCCGAAGAGCGGAGATCCTCATCCCGGAATCCCTTTCCATCGCCTCCATAACGTCGGCTACCTGATGTGCTATCGCCTCGAGCGTCGCCCTGACGATATGTTCCCTTCTGGTTCCCCTGGTGATCCCCAAGATAGCCCCCCTGGCGCGGCTATCCCAGTATGGTGCTCCGAGGCCGGTGAAGGCCGGAACGACATACACCCCACCTGTATCGCTCACGCTCAAAGCCATCTCCTCGCTTTGGGCCGCCGACTCGATTATCCCCAAACCGTCTCTCAACCACTGCACCGCCGCTCCCGCGATAAATACGCTTCCCTCAAGGGCGTACCGGGGCTCCCCCGTGACGGAACAGGCCAGAGTGGTAAGGAGCCCTTCATTCGAGTCAACGGGGTTTTCGCCCGTCTGCATCATCAAAAAGCAGCCCGTGCCATAGGTGTTTTTGGTCTCCCCCCTCTCAAAGCAGGTCTGGCCGAAGAGGGATGCCTGCTGGTCGCCGGCAACGCCGCATATCGGGATGCCTTCGATCTCGATCGGCTCCTGAGCCACGCCATAACGTGCCGAAGAAGGCAGCACCTCAGGAAGTCTGACGGAGCTTACTTCGAAGATTTCCATCAACTCCTCATCCCATCTCAGCTCGTGAATGTTGAAGAGCATCGTTCGCGAGGCGTTGGTCTGATCGGTGGCGTGAGTTCTGCCGCCCGTCATCCTCCAGATAAGCCAGGAGTCCACCGTTCCGAAGAGAATCTCCCCCTCAGGCTTGATGTTCCGTACGATCCAAGCGAGCTTGGTCGCGGAGAAATACGGGTCGAGGACGAGCCCGGTCTTATCCCTGATCTTCCCCTCGAGTCCCTTCTCCCTCAATTGATCACATATATCCGCGGTTCGCCTGCACTGCCAAACTATGGCGTTATGGACAGGCTTGCCGGTTTTAGCGCCCCAGACGATCGTCGTCTCGCGTTGATTGGTGATCCCTATCGCCTTTATCCGTGAAGGGGAAACTTGTGATCGGGAGAGCAGATCGCGGATGAGCCTTGCCGTCGAACGCCAGATCTCCTCCGGATCATGTTCCACCCAACCCGGTCTCGGGTAGATCTGTCTCAGTTCGGCATAGACCGATTCGGCAACTTCCCCTTCCTCATTCACAAGAAGAACAGTCGTCCCCGTTGTCCCTTGATCTATGGCGAGAATGTAATCCATCACCTTTTCCTCTTTAACTTACAGCAGCCGTTTTTCATTGCCCTATCTTGACGCTTGAGAATACCATTCTAAAAATTCATCGCGAGTTACCTCGATATCTCTTAAAATCTTGCTTACTATTCCCCGTCCCAAGGTTTCACCTTTGTGGTCAGGTACAGTAGCGGTTCGGCCATCTGGATGCCTGAAGAAACGATGGCTTCCCCTTTGGCGTACTTGTCGGAAACCTAAATGTTCCAGAAACTGTATCATGATTCTTGCTGTAATAATTGGCATCCTTGGATTCATACCGTTATTTCAACTCTCTGTAAAGCAACAAATTCCATCATAGGAGGTTCCGGTTCCTCTTCTAAGCAAAGCTCAATAACCTCCTTGATGCGATGGTAAAGCTCTTCCAGCGTTTTAGCCTGGGTGTAACAGCTCTTTAGAGCTGGAACAGTAGCAACATAATATCCATCCTCATCTTTCTCAATCAACACGGAAAAATTGTAAACCTTCATGGCTCTCCCTCCTCTTCATCGTCGCTGAATCCCACTTCACATCTTCAAGTATCGCTTCTCGCTGTCGCTCGGCGAGTTGAACCAGTTTCGCTCCCACTGCCTGCTCTGCTTCCTCACGGGATATCCCACTGTCCTTCTTTCATTTGATTTTGCCTTGGTTTTATCCAAATAATCTACCTTCCTCAAGCCGTACCCATCCTTTCTCCGTAAGCGCTGGATACATGTATTCTCCTTTTTCCCATCGCCGCTTTATCTGCTTTATATACCCTTCGCTCTGTAGCTCCTCCATCAAGCCTAACACCGTATTGGCTCCGCCGCTTAGACCCTCTAAAACACCGAAATGTTCGCTTGCCATTATGAGCTTCCGTCGGGCTTTCTTCCGTTCCCTATCGGTCTCATATTTTGTCGCCATGTAGTCATTTCCCGTCAGAATTTGAGCCAATGTCCATGCGCCATACGGTGCACGACCTTTCACGTCCCCCAAAGAGGCATTCCATGCCACCGCTTTCAAAATCTCATACTTAGCATCATTATACCTTCCTGGATCTGTCAAATCCTCCCACAACGGCTCATCTGCCCATGGCACCTTTAGATTCACATCACATAACGAACAGCACTCGTCCGCTCGAGTTGGAGGTTTTTCAGCTCCAAGGTACTTCAGAATTTCCTCACGCAAACAATCACCGATGGAAGACTCTGCATACCGACGCATAGCTGCAAGGTTTGCTTCCATTTCTTCTTTAACACGTTTTACCTCGCCTTCATCCAGGTTCAGCGGCGCTGCCTCTATCATCTTAGGGCCAAGCTGAAGTGAATATGCTCTTGCAAATGCTCGGTAGATTAACAATCCTTCAATTGATAGTTGATAAAACACATCATCCAGAGCTGCTGGTTCAACTCCTTCTGCTAAAGCGCCCTCCACCAGTCGAAGCTCACAGCGTGATGTAGAGCTGATTTTCTGGGACTCTAAAATCCGTTCCACGGCTTTACCGATCGGTTCTCCCGCTAACTCTCTTGCTCGCCTTACTATGATCTTCCGAGGCACAAGCAGTCGGGTGCTAGCCTTTAACGTCACGTCTATACCTCTTTCAATAAATCCCAGCTCCTCCAACAGGTGCAGATGAATTCCCAACTCACGTTCCTCGTCAAACCCCAAAGCATCTTGGAGTTCCCCAGGGTTTACGTAAATCTCATGCCAACCAGCTTCCTCGAACCGTCTTCTCAGAAAATCAAGCACATTCTCCACCTGTTCACGCTCGGGTAAGCTTTTGGGGATGAAGTAGTTCTCGTGAATCCACAGGTCCTTCATCAAACAAATCCATCCTATATTCTCGATTCCAAACCCGTTTATCAAGCAGCAACACTGCGCCGATATCTTCTTCACCTCGAATGAGCCGTCCAAACCCCTGCTTGAAATCAATCAACATCAGCGGAAGGATATAATCCACAAATTCATGCTGTCCTCTAGCCCTCACCTCTGCTGAACGCGCTCGGATCACCGGTTCACCCAACATCGGAAAGGGCAGCTTCTCCATAACCAGATATGATAGGTTTGGACCAGCGACATCAACACCTTCCCAGAAACTGCGTAATCCCAGCAACACCGAGCCTGGTCGAGTTTTCAACTCCTCCAGCAGAACCCGGCGGCTTCCCGTTTCTCCCTGACAACTGCATCCTCAAACCACACGAATCGCTCATCCTTATCCATCGCATTCCGGATAGTCGTGCGGATCTCTAGCCCATATTTTCCATTAACAATTGCTCGAATTTTGTGGTCTAATATGCCGCTTTTATCTTGACCTGCTCTTTCCCCTACTTCTGCGGCCAATCGTATTTGTTCTCCGTCGGGCAAAGCTAAGGTTAGAATTTTGAATTGCCCTTGTTTCGGGTTCATTCCATCCTCCACAGATTCAACCTTACCGAGTTTGCCTTTCCAACGCACCTGGTCCCCAACAACATATGTTGCGTTAGGATTATATCGTCGTACCTCTCTCGCTTCAGCTAGAAGCCGTGTTCGCACAAACGCCCATGCCAGTTTATTCACATGTACCGGACGACCGGCCTCACGGATAACATAGGCTAACATCTCTATATCTACATCTGATGCTTTAATCTCCGGCCAGATGTCCATTTTTTTACCTTTGCTCTTCTCCTCAATTCCAGCGACTTTCTCCATTAAACTCCTCTCAGCATATTTATAGCTTACTGGAATTCAGTACGTCAACCGCCAGAACCTCCTCCGTTATTGCAACCTCCAGAAGCCTCTTATCAGCATGCTCTTTCTTCCCTCTCCAATATCACGCTTTC
>Ga0190363_1000937_pt1 | contig 17430 bp, 7 predicted proteins | sample 48721867_MG_FD_161272 | JGI IMG/M metagenome (GOLD analysis project Ga0190363, IMG submission 161272) | Hydrothermal vent microbial mat bacterial communities from Southern Trench, Guaymas Basin, Mexico - 4872-18-6-7_MG | ecosystem: Environmental > Aquatic > Marine > Hydrothermal vents > Microbial... | reverse complement strand
GCTATTCAAATTTTATAAATAATTATAAAACAACTTATCCAGATAAAGATAATGATATAAACCGACATGGAGCAAATTATGTTCTGCATCTTTCATTATTTAACGGAACTCATTATCATTATTATGCTTCAAGAACTTATGGGGGTTCGGCTCCAAGTTATTCTGGAGGTTCTGATGTTACTGTAACCCGTATTTGGTCTCATAACTATAATTATGATGAATATGAAATTACTTCAAAAGCTCCCATAAACTCTATTACTTCTGGAGGGACAACTCAATCAGAATTTCATTATATTTATGGGAATAGGGTAATGGTTAATGGTAAATGGAATGGTCCAACAACCTATACACATCAAAGTGGGTTAGAAAGAATAAGTTGGTTTGCTTTTGGAACTACCTCAGCTAGTTCTACATGGTCGTATTATTGGGATGGAACATGGACAAATTATAATTCTAATACTTATGGTTGGATTGTTCATGATAAACAGGCTAACCCATCATCTTCTCATACAACTGGAGCAAAATATGTAGGTGGAGCTGATGGTCAGTTTTATAAACTTGCATTAGAACATTTTAAAAAACCAACTTATTCAATAGGAGCAGAAGAAACAGCAAATCAACCACCATCTGTAGATACACCAAAAACTTACGATGAAAATTTAAGACAAAGAAATAGACCTTATTACAATACCTCTTCGTGTATATTTCCTGGATTAACTTATTCATTTAGTAACCTAGAGTATGCATTTGATAATGACTACAATGATACGACTACTTATGCGGAAAGTTATCTTTCTGGCTCTGCTGGTAGTGCTGGTTTTTCTACTGTTGAGTATGGATTCAACCTTATAAAGCCTCAAGATGTTACAGTTTATTATACAATAAATACTTCTGTTACTGGAGATACAGCTACTCCAAGATTCTATGTTAGCGTTTATAATTTTAGTGCTTCACAATGGTTAAATCTTTTAACTTTGGAAGGAGACAATGCAGTAGAAACATATTCAAATAGTATTTCATCTGATTGTGTTAACGCCAGTGGAACTTTAAAACTTCGATTTATGATTAATTTCGAAGGTGGTGTTTCTGCAGATACAAGTGCCTGGTTTAGAATTTTTGATACTTATATCAATTCCTCCAACTTTGAAGCTGGAGAAAAAATAATAATAAGAGTCAATGTTACCGATGAAAATGGGACTGAAGATATAGATAAGGTTTTGATTGAGATAATAGATAATTCTTCTGTTGTGCAAGTAAGTAATGAAAGTATGGTAGATTTGCTTTCATGGTATTCTGATTATTCAGACTGGCAATATAGAAGAAATATTACAATAGCAGAGCAAAGCGGAAATACTTTAACTGATTATCAGGTTGCTATTAATATAACTTATGATAGTGATATGCAATCAGATTTTGACGATTTGAGATTTACCTATAAAAAATATAAATCGCCAGTTAAACTAACTATAGACAACACAAATAATGCAAATACTTTAACAGACTATCAAATTTATTTTGAATTCCCAAAATCTATATTCCAAGACATTTCTAACGATTGTAGAGATTTGAGGTTTCATCCAAATGCAAGCGTTACTGACTGGAACTCCACAACCTATCCATATTGGGTTGAAGAGTGCGGAAATACTTTAAAAGTTTGGATTAAAATAGATAGTATACCTGCAAGTTCAACTAAAGATATTTATATGTATTTTGGGAATTCAGATGCAACAAGTTTAAGTAATGGATACGGTGTTTTTGAACTTTATGATGATTTTGATGATGGAACTGTTAATACAACTATTTGGACTGTAACAGGTTCCGTAACTGAAAGTGATGGAATGATACAAATAACTGATTTAAACTCAAACTATATTACTACCGTTAATGAATTTTCAGAAAATATTTTGATAAGAGGTAGGGCAAAGACTTCTTGGTACGCATGGGGTGCTCCACTTGTTTGGGGAAATGATTCTTGGTATGTTGCTGAGGGTAGTTATTTTGGAGCGTTGAGTGACACACAAACAAACAATAACTTTACTTTATATGATGGCTCAAGGCATTATGGAACGGTTGCAATATCCCTTGATACTTGGTATAATATCCAACACAAAATTTATAATGGAAATTGGAGTATGTGGAATTGTTCAGATAACTTTACTTTATGTGATTATGCCGATGTTAGCATCTCCTATCCATATACATCAGGAAAGATAACTTTGCAAGGAACTCAAGACGGAACTGCTTATTGGGATTATATATATGTAGCGAAATACGCAGACCCAGAACCGACAGTTTACATTTCCGAACAACAAGATGGGGATGAGGAAATAGAAATTCCTTACTGGATTGAAGATAAAGTTGATGGTAGTTGGGCTTATGTGTGGGTAAAAGTTCCTGAAATACCAGCAAATAATAATGCAACAATTTATATGTATTATGGAAATCCTTTAGCAACTTCAGAAAGTAACAACATCAGTGTTTTCGACTATTTCACAGATTTTGATTCTGACGATGGAAACTGGACTTTGTATAACGCCGATGCTTCTTCTGGTTATTATGATGGTTACTTTTATTTGAAAGGAACAGGGGCTGGAGACGCTCACTATACTTACGACGCAACTCAATACTTGAATGAAAATGTGAGGATAATTTCTTCGATAAATGAAACAGGGAATAGCGGAAGACAGTTAGTTATTGATGATGGGTTAAATACACAACTATATGGAACTATGATTGCTGTTAACGGAACACATTTGATTTTACTGAATAGAGATGGAGGTTGGAGTGAAATAAATTCTACAACATACAGTTATACAGATGGAATTTGGATAGTTTTAGATTTTGGTTGTCACTATAACGGAACTGGTTATGTGTGTAAAGCTCAAGTAAGAGGAGATGGAACGGTTCTATTAGGATATGATGGTCTAACCGGCTCTGGTGGATATGTTGGTTTGAGAATTGGTCAAGCTGGTGAAATGTGGTATGATTGGTTTGCAATCGCAAAATACGCAGACCCAGAACCAACTTATTCAATTGGAGAAGAAGAATCAAATGAACTAGCTAATACTTATGAATATAATTATACATTACCAACAGATGCTGTTAGAGGAACATGGACTATTAATGTTTATGCAAATGATACACAAAATGCTTGGGGATATAATACAACAACTTTTGGAGTAATTATGGATACTACACCTCCGACAATAACATTTGTTTCTCAAACACCATCTAATTTAAATGAATCATCAATAGAACCAGTAACAATAATTGTAAATATAACAGATGAAAGTGGTATAAATTTGTCTAAAGTTGCATTCTTTACTGGAGTAAATCATACTTTAACACAAGACTTTTATCATTATAACTGGTCTTGGAGATATCCAGCAAATGATTTACAACCAGATATGAGAAGGGCAGATTATAGAAATATGAGCTATTGGTTTGAAAATGTTGTTTTCAAAGAAAGTCCAGATGATATTTGGACTTTCGCTGGTTATGACAATTCAACTATTCAATTTAATGTAATAGACAATACGAGTACTTACACTACTATAAATGTAACATTCTTTTCTGCTCAAATGCTATTTCCACAAATATTTCCGTTTGATAAAATGTATCTAACTGCTGAAAATAAAACAGGACAATATGTAGAATTACACAAAAATAATTGGATGAAAATTAAGTTTTACCCAAGTTCTTTCTATAATTATACAACTGAAAATTACACAATTTATATAGATTTAAATGTAGACCCAAACTTTACACCAAATACAAAGCCGTTAGAAATTTACTTTTGTAATTCTTCTTATACTACGGGAGACCCGTTAGATAGCGATTACTGTGTTTATGTAGAAGATATAGATGCTACTGATACGAGAAATATAACAATAAACCAATCTAGCTATATTCAAAACATTTTCTATATTTCAGACGGTTATATAGATGGTGTTAAAGTTACTGATGAAGCTTATCTTGTTTTGAGAACAACTGTTCCAGAAGCAAAAGCGTTTAGATTGTATTATGCTGACGATGAAATAAGCCAATATATAAACTTTACAGATTTTAATCATGCATGGGTCTCTACAGATGATGGGGATACGTGGAATTTGGTTTATTATACACCAGATTTTTATTTAATTTCTACTCAAGCTGAAAGAGATAAGATAATGTATTATGTTTATGCATGCGATAATTTAGATAATTGTGCAAATTCTTCTATGCAGTATGATTCGTTAGACCCAGTAAACCATGCTCCAGCTGAACCACTTATTACTGCACCAACTGAAAATGAAAATGTAACTGGTCTATATAATATTACATGGTTAACGATTGGGGACCCAGATTTTGATACATATAACGCTTCTGTATACTTATGCAATCCAGATGGAAGTATAAATACCACTTTAGCTAATAATAACATAACTGGTGATAATACACAATACGAGTATTATTATGAAGTAGATTTTTCTGCATTTCCAAGTGGAAAATATAGAATAAATGTTACTTTGTGCGATATTCATGGTTTATGCTCATCTTCATTAACGGCTTATAACTTTAGTATATATCATATTTATAATAAAACTATTGAACAACCATCTGGGATTTATGCAGTTATATCTAGAACTGGTAATTTAGAAAGAGTTGCTACTTTAATTAATACGTTAACAATTACTTTAGCTAGGATTGGTAATATTATAAGAGAGTTACCAAAAACTATTTCTGTTACTCATTTAATAAAAATAAGAATTGGACCATATTTGCCTAGCTTAATAGTTAATATACAAGCAGAAATTTATAAGCAAATACAAATAATAAGAGAAGTGATTAAAGATATTACAACAATACTTCAAATATCGAGAATAAGTAATTTAGCTAGAGAAGTATTTCAAAATGTTTTAGTTAGTATTCAAGCATATAAAGTAATTGATGTCTTTAGAGAAGTTTCACAAAATATTTTGATTAGTATTCAGTTGTTTAGAGTACATATTAACATTATAAGAGATGTTTTAGAGGGTGTTATACTTAATATTCAAATATCAAGAATAGTTAGTGTTAGTAGGGAAGTATCTCAAATAATAGCAACTACAATATTAGGTATAAGGAAGGTTGTTGCTGAAAGATTGGCTACTGTATTACCAACTATTAGTTTAATAATTTACAGACAAGTCACCTTCTATAAAACTTTAATTCAAAATGTTATTTCAGTTCCTAGTTTGAAAGTTATAAGAATTCCTTACATATCTCAGATTGTAACCATAACAGAACAAATTTCAAGACAAGTTTATATAACAAGAACTATAGTAGTTGAATCTATTATAACTATTGCGTTAAAAGTAATTTCACCAGTAAGACATTTCTTTGAACTAATTTCCCCACCTTATACTTTATTTAGTTGGGCAACAGAATATGAGAATCTTGTATTAATAGTAATAACGATTATGACTATAACGGTTTTATCAACCGTGTATATATGGCGGCATCGTAAGGAACTATTTCATAGACCCGAAGAAAGATATTGAATTAGACTATAAATATTAAAACACAAAATTTCAGATTTGTATTCACTGTAAACTATTAAAATGAATGAAGCTATTGTAAATGCCAAAAGTATACCCATAGCTCCTAACAAAGACATTTTCGCATTTTTTAAAGAAGTTTCTCTATGGAATGCTATAGCTAAAGAGTATATGAAAAAGGCTATTGAAAAAATGAAAATATCTATAAAGCATATTGGAGAAAATAAAACTATATTCATTATAAACGATTTTAAGAAATAGTAAATAAATGCCGAAATAAATCCTATTATAGAATCTTCTGAATTTAAAAGGAAAAAGTAAAATGGTGCTGAAAACACAATAAGCTCTATAACTATTAGAACATAATCCGGTAGTTTAATACCAAAACTTGGAATTATGTAAATATAAATAAGAGAAATGAATAGGGATAAAGATATTGCTGAAAAGATGCCTAAAAGCAATTTTTCTCCGAATTCCATAATTAATTATTCTTCTTTTGACTTAATTAACTTATAGCTAAGGAATACTAAATTTAGTAGTAAAAATACTTGTATTCCTATTATAAGTAAGGTTAGTGGCTCTGTAGTTATTGCTAGCAAATTGAAAATAGTAAAAATTATTGCTAAGATTGACAAGAGTATTAAATAAAGTTTAAAGGGTTTCATAATATATATTTTAGTAACGCTTATTAATTATTTTTACTTTTGGTCTATTGTTTAGGCTTCACTAATTGACAATTGCCAGGTTATGGTCAACTCATCACCGTTCTCTAGATTTGTTGATGTGAACTGTGCACACGCAAACATATCTGGTTGCTCAGCTGTTGCATTCCAATTAAGACCAGCGACTTGAACCGATTCCATATAATCAGTTGCTGTAAAAGTATGACTGCAATTCCAACTTCCAATGCCTGTATCAGTTATTGTACATTCAGCCTTACCTAAACCACCATAAGTAAATTCGTTTGCTAGCTTAGTTGCTGTTGATGTACAATCACCAGTTACATTGCTTAAAGTTATATACTTAGTTACATTCTCTGTTTGAGGATTAAGCAGTTGGTCTTCTATAAACTCTTTTCCTATATCTGTTAATGTATTTGTTTTACATTCTATTAATTCTCCGTTTTTATAAATGCAGACTGTTGCTTTATATTCCAATGGTGATTTTGATATAATACTTTTATTTATTGGTTGTTGTACTGGTGGATATACTATAAATATAAGAAATATGGGAATTGCTGCAACCAATGCTAAAATATTCTTCTTTTTCATACATTTAATAATATATTTCTTCGCTTTTAAATATTTTTGTTATGACTGGAAACGCTAACCAAACTATTGAAATTATGAAAAATATAATTAAGAAAATATGGTTTATAGTTTTTACTCTAACCTCTTCCCATTTAGAATAATATATAAGATTAAAATCTTTAATATAAAGTTTAGGAACTGGAAAATAGATGTAAGTAGGTAATAAACCGAAAAACATTCTAGCCCTTTTAACTTTAACTGTCAGGCTGTGTGATGGCGATAGAGTTTGAAAAAATCCTGAAGAATTAGTTGGGGTTGTTTTGTATATTATTGATGAGCCTATCTCATAAAAAGAAAAAATATTTATAAAGATTAAGTAAGAAAGAAAAATTGATGTTAAAATTGCTAACTTAGAGTAAATTTTCATGTTATCTAAATAAAAATTAAACTTTAATAATTAAAAAATTTAATTAAGAATTATGAGAAAAATTAGTATAATCTTTATAATTTCATTTTTTATGTTTTTTACATTACTATCTAAACCTACAGTGGCTTGGTGGAATTTTTCTTGGAATTATAGAAGACCTATAACAATTAGTTCTACAGATTTTACTGGTAAAACAAATGCAACAATAATAATAGAAGATATAGATGTAGAGGGGGCACGTTCAGATTGTAAAGATTTAAGATTAACAATTGGAGAAGCTGGAAATGAATATCCATTCCTCCTCTATAATTGTAAAAACAATAAAGTAAATTTGCTTCTTAAATGGAATATTACAGGAGAATTAACAGGAAATACAACATTTTATTTATATTATGGTAATCCGGATGCAAACCAATATGCTTCATGGGATTGGAACTTTAAAGAAAGAACTAATATAGATTCTGACGCTGGAGGATATGGAGGTTATGGGCAAGAGGTATACAAAACCACAAAAGGAGATTTATTAATGATTCATGATTGGTATGATGGCTCTGATTATCACTATAACTACAACGATATGAATGGTACTTCTAAAGAAAAATATCATAGCTCTTATTTCAAGTATGACACTACAAATTTACGAGGTGATGGAGGTATACAATGTGTTGATAATGAAACCCATATGTGGTGTGTAGCAAGAGACCATACAGGAGGTACATGGCACTTGTCAGAATTTAGTAGGAGTTATCAGCTTGGAACTGAAAGTTGGACAAGGAGTGTAATAGAGGATATAGATGCTGACCCCATTGGATTGTTTAAAGATGGAAATAAGCTTATACTTTTCTATAATTATAATGGATGGGTATTCAGAAGAGAGAAAGATTTATCAACTGGAAGTTGGGGTTCTGCTGTAAATGAAAGTATTCCTTCGGGTGCTTCTATTTCGGTTAATCCTTCACATACTCTAATAGTTTGGATAAAATATGACAGAGGTGCTGATGTAATTTATTGGAGAACAAGAGATTATCCAACTGGCACTTGGAGTTCTGAATATTCTTTATCAATTCCTGGTTTAGGCGGACAAGGAGTAAGTGATTGGGTCACTGATGATAATAACATAACTTATGGAATCTGGATTTCAAACGCAGACTGGCACCCAGGACCTTATGGTAGGGTTAGGTTGTACGCGAATGGAACTGGTGAATATTCATCTACTGATTCATATAATGGAGATGGATATGGAATGTTTTTAGATGATGACTTAATATATCTATGGTTTGTTGAATCTTATAATGGAAAAGGAAGAATGGCGTTAATTCCATTATCACCACAATTAGATTGGATAAATAATAGACAATATTTTAGCTTGGATGATAAAGTTTTTGATATTTCAATTGGAGCAGAAGAAAAAAAATTATCTGTTTATGAGCCTAAAACTTATAATGAAAATTATGTAGAAAAGACAAGTTTTATTGGTGGCGATAAAGTAGTAATCAGGGTTAATGTAACTGACCCACAAGGAGCTGAAGATATAAACAAAGTTTTAATAACAATAATAGATAATTCTTCTGTTGTTCAAGTAAGCAATGAAAGTATGACAAATGTAAGTTCTATAACTAATGGATATACTTATGAATATAATTATACTTTGCCAACATCTAGTACTTCTGGATTATGGACAATTAATGTTTATGCAAATGATACTCAAAACTTTTGGAATAGTAATTCAACGACTTTTGAGGTTACTGTATACCTTAATATATACTTACCTTATGGTGATACTTATGGAAGAAATGAAACTGTGCTGGTTAATGGGACTGTCACGAAATATCCATCAACAGTATATTTATGGTATTACAATTCTTCTTTAACTCTGGAAAATGCAACCTTATGGGATAGTTATTATACCGAAAATGGTTATTATGAATTTGAGTGGTATAATGAAAGTTTGGGGAAATTCACTCTTTATGTAAATGTAACTGGAAATGGGCAAGAAATCTCGAATTCAACAAATGTAACTATAATAAATCCTATTAATATAACTAACCTTTCTCCTTTAGAATGGTATTACGATAGAAAACAGAGAAACAAAAATTTCTATATGGAAATGTTGAACATAACATCAAATAGACCTATAAATAACATTACATTTACTACAAACCAACCTTCTGGCTACACACAACCATTTTACATTTCGGATGCATATGGAGCTTATCATAATTGCACAAGCCTTGACAGTGGCGATGTTTGTTATATGACTTATAGGTATGCAGATTTTCCATATAGTGCAACAAGAACAATTTATAATCAATACACAATATACTATGAAAATGGAAATTATTATACAAGTTCCTATAGTTATACATTAAGTATCGATGAATTGGTTAAAAATGTTGAATATTTTGAAGTATTTAAATTAGAGGATGTATTTGTTGGTAATGGAACAAAGAGTGGAGATTATTGTTGTGTTAGTAAATGTTCACCAGGAGGAGGTTCTGATTTTTGGAGGGAATACTTATCAAATCATGGTTATCCCTATTCTTTTAATTTAATCTTGAATACAACTACTGCCTTTATAAAGGTTGTTAACGATTTTAATGCCGTAGATACGCATGTTGAAGGAGAAATGCAAGTTAGACTGTATATAGATGGAGAACTTGCATCACCATTAATAAAAAGCGATTATGAGTCTGAATTTATTGGAAGTTGTCGTAAAGCACAAGGTTCAGCATGGTACATGATTGTAGGAAGGGGAACACATAATTTGACTTTTGAATTAGCCAGTGGATTTAGTAAAATAATAACTGGAGATGGGGATTATCCTGCCCCACATTCTGTTGGAGATTGGATGATTGATTATTATGTGGATGTTTCAATTTATGCAATTAACGATACAAATTATGAATTGGTTTTATTCAACGGAAGTTTTAGTGAAAGTGGGATGCAAAAATTGTTTTCGATTGAAGATAGATATGATATTGCTGAAAATTCTTATATATTTTATACGACTAGTCCAAATGAATTTTGGGATGGCGTAACATATTATCATTATTTAAACGGTAATCTTATTCGCTCATGGAGTATTGCTGACGAATATGTTTCTGTATACTCGACCAAAGCAATTGATTTTTCCTTTACTCAAAGTAATTTGATTAGTGGCACCAACAATCTTACTATTAGACTTTACAATTATGAGGATGAATATTATAGAGGATTTGCAATACATTCTGGTTTTATTTATTTGCCCAAGAACGATTTTGAAATAGAATATATTAATATTACTTTAAATGATATACCCAATCTAAAAGATAGAACAATAGATATATTATGGCTTGGACAAAAACAAAACTTAACATATAAAATACAGAATTTAGCACCATATACACTATCACCAACTCTTTATCTTATAGGACCTCCTCACATAATTAGCGAACCTATAACAATAACTTTGTCGCCAAATGAAACAAAATATGTCACTTTCAATGTTACTGTTTTAGATATAGAACCTGCAAGAGGTTTTGGATTAGATACTATATTTGTAATAGCAAATTCTACTAATGGCACATTCGGCTTTACTTACAATACTTTTAGAACTTTGCCATTAAATAATGCAACTATTACAATACAAGCACCATATGAAGTTCAAGCTGGTGGATTGTTTAGTATATATACAAGATTCACACCACTAAATTATTCAGTATTTTACCCACATGTAATATTTGATTTAGATGGTACATTTGGATATGAAGTTGGAGTAAGCTCGGCAAATATTGGTGGTAATTATACATCTGGAAGGTGTTTTGATGTAACATTATGGACAGATATGTATGAACCTGGTGTAACTTTAGCATATACAACAACAGAAGCTGGTACTGTTTTTACATTAGATAGTTTAAGAATTGTTCCACAGCATAGATTTTATATTTATGATAAATATGGATTCTTCAACATTACAAAAGATGAAGATTATGAAATAGGGAAAATATTGATTGGATATGGAATAATAGAGCCTGGTGATTGGGATATGTATGGTGCTTATGACTTCTATATTAATGGGTTTGTGGCTGAAGTTGGAAATATATATTCTGATTGGAGTTTGGGACATCAGTGGTTATATAAGTTTTTAGATATAACTGAGGTACCACAAAGTATAAACATAATATCTGGAACTAACCAACCTTTACCATCACAATTATTTAATTGGATAGCCTGGTATCCAAAGAATTTTCCAGCACATATTTATCAATCTGGTGGTAGTTTTTATGTAAGAACTTATCCAACAGACCCATCAACATATTGGATACCTTGTTTAAGTTCTGGATATTCTCCTGTAATACCACCATTTAATGTTTATATAGAATTTATAAAAACTGGAGAAGATGCATTTACAATTCCAGCTGGTGAAAGACTTGCAGTAATAGATAATCAGCTAGTTGAAAGGGGAGAAACAGCTGAAGGTGTTTATTTAAAAGCAATAGCTCCATTAGAGGCTGGGCTTTACAATATAACTGTAATAGTTTTTGATGATGCTGAGACTGGGTTGTATTGGTATAATACTACTACAATTAAAGTAATTTCTCCAATTCCTTCTCCTGGTATAGTGGTTAGAGAAGTAGATTATAATGTAAGTACTGTCAAAGCTGTTAATGTTAGTGAAACTCCTTTGATTACTATGAAAAGAGAGGTTTGGGTAAGGAATGAAAATCCATACGATGTTTCTGTAGCTGTGTGGTATGCTTCACCTTTACCAGAAGATGCAATTTATTTAAGTGGTGATTTAAGTGGGACTATAACAAACTTTGGTTCTGGAGAAGAGGTTAATCCTTCAAATGTAACTTATAAAGTTCCTGGAATATTCGCATGGGTCGATAAGTATATTTATACAATAGGAGAACCTCAAACAACAAAAGAGCTCATTTTTGTAAAATTAAAAATTTATAACAATGCTACTAAAACACCACAGTATAATATAATAGTTAATAGAACTGAATTTGTTCCTTCTGGATTTGAGCCAGAAGAAGAAATTAAAACAATAGATAGTTTATCTCCTAAAGCATATGTCGATGATTCTTACTATGCATTAGGTGAAGATTTAACTTACCCGATAGATTTTTCGATACAAAAGGAAACAATTCCTAAAAAAGGAATAACATTAAACATATGGACAATAGAATTTACTAATCCTAGTTCTACCGATGTTGCAAACTATACTTATAGGGTTTATTTGCCTTTAGAAGCAAATAACATAACATTAAATGATAGCTCAATAGATGTTCTTTTAGATGATTTTGGCTATTATCTGGATATAGATTTAAATCTTAATCCAAATGAATCTAAAACTTATATAATTAAATTCTCAACATTTCCAGTAACTGTTGATGTCTCTCCACCATCGTATCCATCAAGATTTTGGGTTGGTGAATATGCTACTCTAATAATAAAAGTTAAAGTTAAAAACTGGGCTCCATATGAAGTTGAAAATTATACTGAAAAAATTGATATACCATATGGTGAGAATTTAACAGTATTACTAAATGGTGAAGAAATTGATTTTGAGGATTTGGTCCAAGGTTATTACGAATTAAACATAACGAACTTATCGGCTTATGAGTCAAGAGAATACTTAATATTGTATAAATCTCCAGTTGCTGATGCCTTTATCAAACCTTACAGCAGAACAATAATAAACGAATCTCAATATATTTTCTATCCTATAAGAATTAGGAGTTTGGCAAGTTTTCCAATGGAAAATATTTACATAAGATTTAGACATAATAAACCTTATACTTGTAAAGATGTGGCATGGATTTGGAGAACGGATGAAGCTTCATATATCAATATAATTCCAAAAAAAGTAGAGGAATTAGATTTTGAATGCGAAAATAATGACACAATAGTTGAATTAGCTCCATTTTCAGGACCAGGAGAAGAACAATACATTATGATTTTCGTTACAGAAATAAAATCACCACCATATCCACAAATCTCTCAATTACTTTATAGTTTCTTTGAAGGTCTAGTGAATATTATAAGAGGTTTTATAGATTTTATAATTCAACTATTTACATAAATAAATATATTCCTAGTAACGCCATTGGAGAAATCAAAGAACGCAGCTTCCAATCTATAGAAAGGTCAAATACAAAGTGAGCTGTTATTGGGGCAATTATGCTAAATTCAGCAAATGTTAACTTTCCCCACAATCCTTTAACATACAATACATATCCTATTAAAGTAAATAACATACTTGCTCCAATACCAAATAAATATGGAAATATATTCCCAGTAAATTGCCATGCTGGTAAGTGCAAAATTATAAATGCAATAGATGCTAATATTACGCCACCAACAAAAGCGGAATCTGCTTTTAAATTAAACCTTTTGCTTAAGGCGTTGGCAAAAATGAAAACTCCAGTATTTCTCATAACTTCTTCAAAAAATGCAACAATTATCCAGTTTACCGTTGAAAATACAAGTGGATACGAAAGGAAATAGACAGCCAAAGCGGAATCAAGCGGTAAAGAAAGCATAGGTAAGCCGAGTAAAGATGATGCAAAATTTGACCATTTGTACAAGCCAAATCCAACCAAAAAGCCAAAAAATAATAAAATAGGGAATCTCCACCACACTTGTTCTATTCTTTCGCCAGGTTGAGTTATATCAAACCCGAGATACTCAACTAAATTACCCCAACCTACTAAACCAGTTATTATTGCTATTGTAAAAAATACAGATAAATAGAATACTACAGGATGAGGAAATGGATAAGGCGCAAGGGGTTGGCTCGTGAACAGAATTAAAGCAGGCACTATGAATATTACTAAACCTGCAAAAAAACTATCTGGAAATCCCTTAAAAGGTTTTTCAACCATTTTTAAACCCTTCCACAATTATTTCAGCTTTCTTTCTTTTTCTCATAATAGTAATACCTATATTGTTGTATAAATTCAATAAGTTAGGTATACCTCCAAAATGTGCTATATAACATGTATTACAATTTTTCCTTTTTCTATTTTCTTTATAAATTTTACACTTAAGTCCAAATTTTTTTCCTATTTTTTTCATTAACAACAAAATATTCTTATCAGTATTCCACATCGAAAATCCGTAATTTCCTTTTTTAGTATCCACAAAAATATTTCCTTCAGAGTCAAAAAACCCTTTAAAAACTTGTTTTTGAAATTCTAGTGTAGTATTTAAAATCCAACTTAGGTTTGTATAAATGTATAATCTTCTTCCCTCTAATTTTATTGGTTTTAAAAGTGTTTCAAAAAATTTTTTTGAGTCCATTGACGAAAATCTTGCAAAATAAAGTTGGGAACTTGGATGAAAACCTACTGAGGGGGCTTTGCCGCTCCATTTTTCTATTTGAGAAGCAAAATAGTCAACAAAATCTTTATCTTTACATGTTAAATAAATTCCAGATTTTGTTATATTTCCATCACCTAATATAACACCTATTATGTATCCAACTTCTGGTGATAAAGTTTTCTTTACTTTAAATGTTTTAAATTTTCCCCCATCTTTAGCTGAATACTCTTTTAAATTTAGTAATTTTTTAGCATTATTAAAAGTTTCAAAATAACGTATGCATGCTTTTAAAAGGTCGTATCTATTATGTATTATTAATTCACGTCTTGATGGCGAATGACCTATTTTCTTTGCAAAATTTTTAAGTTCTCTTAGAACCATTTCTTTATTCCATTTTTTGACATGTTTAACTATTTTCAATTTTCTTGCCATATTATGAATAGAAGTAATAGTTCTGTTTAACTTCTTTGCTATTTCTTTTGCAGTTATATTTCTATAATTTTTTTTAAGAAACTGTATTTCTTCGTTTGTCCACCTTCTTCCCATCAATTTATATTTAAATTTTACAATATAAAAATATGGATGATTTGTATAAAAGAACATTAGCTTTGTTAGTTATATGTGTTTCTTCTTTGGTATTTTCATTGATACCAATATCAATATTTATCCACGAAACCGGGCATGCGATAGGTTGCTTGATAAGCGGTGGGTTGATAACCGAGTTTGTGATAAAACAAGAAGGTGGTTGGGTTACCTGCTATTATCGTAGGGTATCCCATTATTTGTCTTTAATATACTATTTAAGTGGGTTAGTGACTGAGATTATAGTAGCTTCTATCCTTTATTTAGTTCCATATACCAGAGCTGTTGGAGGTGTGTATTTTGCAAAAATCGGATTTGACTATCTTTTAGGGAGTTATAGTTATGATTTTAAAAAAGCAGGTCTTTTATTTCTTTATACTTTGCCGTTCAGAATTTATGTTGTGATTTCATTTTTTGTGATTTTTGCCGTCTCAACAATATCATATTACAGATTTTTCGAGAAACTTGAGTAGAACTATATCATTATTCCTGTAGACAGTCTCAAAATGTTTAAGATTTTCTCTTAGTAAAAATGCTCTGACGAAAACCGAATTTTCAAGTTCTCTCGGTATATAAATAATGAATTTATATGATGGGTGAACCCATATCAAACCATCTGCTTTTTCATAATCTTTTATATTGGAGAAATCTGTTACCTTATTCCTTATAATTAACCTTTTAATAAGCAGAATTCTATTTCCAAACCTAACGAATGGATAAGTCAGATTTTCCTTTCTGACCAAAATAAAACTCATTCCACCATAGTTATATCTTAATCCATATTCGGATGCATCAGAAAGTGGAATTGCCCACAAGCAGGATGCCCACTCATCCCCCTTAACATGACATCTCCCTAAAAATCTTTCAAATTCATTTTCTACATAATATGGGTTGTAATTGATTCTTTCAACTTTCCCACCAAAATAACTAACCCAAGTGAATTTTCCTATCAAATCATCTGAAAGTAATAAATAAACTTCTTTTGGTCTTTCGCAAGCATCGGCTGGCATAAACGGAAAATATTTCTTTTCCTCGTCACACTTATCAAAGTTTATATATTTCTCTATAATTTTTACAGCTTCAGTTTCATTACCACTCAAAATTTTTCCCATATCTTTTATTCTATCATTATGGTCCCAAATTGGACAATCGTAACTTGGGCAATGAGCTCCATCTGCATGATTTTTAAATCCATACCAAGCTATAAAATGACCGGGGTCCCACCATGTCATTACATAACTATTCTTATCTGCATTTTTCTCTAGCCAGTTGAAAGCGTTCACCCAGCTTTCTGGAACTGCACCAAAATCGCTTGGGAGCAATGAATTTGATAGTTGATAAATTAACATTGAAATTAATAGCACCCATATTACCCCCCTCAATTTTTCGTACTTTATGCTATCTATTAAATAAGTTAAAGAGTATGCACTCACTATAAATACCGGAATCGAGAAGATTAATGAAAATCTTATGCCGAATTTAAGCATGACCGCTCCAAAAATTAGCCATAAAGCTAAAAACAACTCTCTTTTTCCATGCTTGTGATATAAGAGATAGGTGAAGGACAATACTGATAATGTGCTTATTAATCCCGTATCAAAAATAACTTGCTTTAAACCTTCTTTAGTTATTGGTTGCATCTCAGCTACACTTATATTAACAATCATCTCCCCGGAGAAAAAGCCCAACCTTTCTAAAATGACCCAAACCATATTCATTAAACCAAATATTTGGCTAACAATATTAAGGGTAATTAAAATTAAAGATAACAAAATTAAGTCCTTCTTTATTTCTTCCCTATTACCCCTTAAATAGTTTAGTATGGAAATTAAAATGATAAATCCTGAAAATATTAAAGAAGGATACCAACCACCAATCCAGCTCCAGATAAATGCTAAGTTTATTATTATTGCTAATATTATGAACTTTACATTTCTTTTTTCGTATGCTAACAAATAAGAAAATATAGAAGCTAAAGAGAACAGGACAACTAAGGAATCTGTGTCAATTAATCCCGACATTGAAATTGATATTATTTTACTACTGAAAAGTAGAAAAGCTGTAGCTAACAATCCGGTTTTCCAATCTTTCAGATATTTGCCAAAAATATATGCTACCAGCCCAGCCAAGGTAATCACTACTACTGGTGCTAAATGCAATGCTTGGAAGAAATTAAAGCCAAAATTCTTTAAAATTAAATAAAATGATGATAGAATGTATTCCCACAAGACCCATCTTGTGAAAGGTCTTCCTGGTGGATAGTGGGAGAGATAATCCCATTTTGGGGGAATGAGGTTATTTTCTAACAACTCTTTAGTATGCCTTCCAAACCACCATGTAT
>Ga0190363_1000936_pt1 | contig 17430 bp, 19 predicted proteins | sample 48721867_MG_FD_161272 | JGI IMG/M metagenome (GOLD analysis project Ga0190363, IMG submission 161272) | Hydrothermal vent microbial mat bacterial communities from Southern Trench, Guaymas Basin, Mexico - 4872-18-6-7_MG | ecosystem: Environmental > Aquatic > Marine > Hydrothermal vents >... | reverse complement strand
CTAATATTTTTACATCCTCAGCTAAACTTTCTAAAATCCGGGAAGCTTTCTGATAGGCGCGCACACGATATGGATTTTCTCCTTTGAGTTCTAAAATTTTGGCGATTTCAGAAAAAATCTCTGCTATTTTTTTGTTATCCATCCCAGTTTTTGGGAAAGCTTGCCCTAACCTTATTTTTTATTCCTCCCCGCACAGTAAAGTCCCCAATCACACAGATTTTTTTAGGACGAATTACTTTTTTTAGATCTTCCAAAATTTTATTCACTACATGCTCATTGTATATTTTCACATTGCGGAAAGCGTAAAGATAATATTTTAAAGACTTAAGTTCAATTAAATATTTGTTGGGAATATATTTTATTGTAAGGCGAGCAAAATCAGGTAGTCCTGAGAAAGGGCATAAAGAAGTAAATTCATCTGTAGATAATTCTACTAATATTTCACGATAAGGATATTCATAAGGAATAGTTTTTAATATAGAGATATCTATATCCTGAGGAGAGAATGATTTAGATTGAGTTTTTTTTGCTTTTTTTTCTATCTCTGATTCTATCCTGTCTTCATAAATCATATTAAAGAGAAATCTAAATGATATTGAAAAAATATATTAAGGAGATGAAGAATTTCTTTTTCTGTATCTTCATCAGGAGCAACTCTTAAAGCAAAGATAAATTTTTCCCTTTGAATATAATCTATAAATGCTGCTGTTTTGGGATTAATAACTTCAATATTATTATAAAACTTGCTACAATATTTGCAAACAATTCCTCCTCCGGATGCATCAAAAAAGAGTAGTTTATCAACCGGTTTCTCACATTTAATACAATTAGCTAAATTAGGTTTTAATCCGGAAAAATTTAAAAACTTGATGAAAAAAATATAAAATATTTTCTGGAAGGAATTCTCTTTTAGTGCAGAAAGAGAAAGATAAACTAAAGAAAAAATCTCTTTATTTTTCTCTCCATAAGGAAGAAGTTTATCTACTGCCTTAATAAATTTTGCCGCAATAAAAGCTTTTTTATAATCCTTAGAAAGATAAGAAAAATCCTTCACCAAATCAACTGCGGAAATAAGAGAAAGACCTCCTGAAAGGTAGAATAAAACTTCATTAAGAGTGAAAATATCTAAAGAAGAAGTAAATTCTTTTTTCCCTCTGTAAAATCCCTTCAGAATTCCAGAGATTTTTCCATGATTTTTGGTAAAAATATCTACCAAAACTGAGGTTTCCCTAAAATTCATCCTTTTTATTATTATTCCCAAATCTTTAACAATCATCTATTATTACTTTTTTTAAAATTCTTTCTTCTTCCTTCTGCATCTTTTTTCTATTTTCCAAAGGATAATCTTTGAACCCAGTAAGATGAAGAATCCCATGAATACTACAAAGAAGCAGTTCTTTAAAAAAAGTCGTTTTATAAATCTTAGAATTTTTTAAAACTTCTTCAACAGAAATAACCACTTCTCCTAAAAAATTTTGAGAATATTTGTCTTTTAGAGGAAATGCAATAACATCAGTGGAAGATTTTTTTTTGAAGTAAATTCTGTTTAATTTTTTAATCAACTTATTATCACAAAAAACAAAATAGACTTCCTCTTTTATTTTTAAAATGTGTAAAACTTTCTCTAATTTCTTTTTTAACTTATTTATTCTTATTCTCTTTATATTTTGCAGATTTTTTATCTGAATTCTCATCAGAAGGATAAACTATTCTTGTGTGGAAGGTGGCATTAAGAATGTGGATAAAACTTTTAATTATTTTATTTAAATCAGATAAAGTAAGCCCACTCTCATCTAATTCTCCCTCAAGAAACTTTTTTCTTACAACATCTTTAACCAACTCCTCAATACGCTTAGGGGTAGGTTCTTCAAGAGTACGTGATATAGCTTCTATAGTATCAGCTAAAGCAACAATAGCTACTTCTTTTGATTGAGGAAGGGGACCAGGATAGCGAAATTCTTCCTCCCAATTTTTTTGTGCATCATTCTTTTTTGCTTGCTGATAAAAATAATAAACTAAGCTTTTTCCATGATGCTGTTGAATAAAATCTATTATCCGTGGATTAAGCCGGTATTTTTTTGCCAGTTCAATTCCTTCTTTTACATGATTAATGATAATTAACTTACTAATTGATGGTTTTAAACTCTTATGTGTATCGCGATAAGGAATCTGATTCTCCACAAAATACTGGGGTTTTAAAATTTTCCCTATATCATGATAATAAGCGCCAACCCTTGCCAGTAATGAATTTGCTCCAATTGCCTCAGAAGCTGCTTCAGCCAAATTCGCCACAATTAAAGAATGCTGATAAGTTCCTGGAGCCTCAAGAATCATCTTACGCAATAAGGGATGATTAAAATCAGAAAGTTCAAGAAGAGAAATATTAGTAACCACACCAAAGATAAATTCAAAAATAGGCAGAATCCCAACAACTACAATAGAAGAGACTACCCCTCCTCCCACACAAATACTTAATTCTTCCAAATGTGTAAAATTAAAATTCTTAAAAAGAGGAAAGTTACGCACAAGAAAAACAACGATAAATTGCATTAATCCTGCCAAAATTCCTGCTTTTATTATCTGTGTGCGCCGACGTATACGAAAGCTCAGCATACTGGCTAAAAAAGAAGAGGAAAATAAAGAAATTCCTACAGAAAAATCTTTACTTACCAAGCTTGCAGATAAAAAAGATAAAAACACACAGAATAAGAAAGAAAGCTCTAAATTATCAAAAAGTAAAGTAATCAATATTCCAAATCCTATTGCAGGAAGCCAAAAGGCAGAAAGTTTAAGTATTACCGCAATAATGAAAAAAACAACAATAATAAGAAGAGTAAGGATTAAAAGATTAAATGAGGAAGGAATTTTTTCTATCTTTCTTAAAAATTTAGCATAAATAAAAAGAAGAGGAAGTAAAGCTAAAAAAGAGATATCCAGATTATAAAGATAAAAGATTATTCCTACAAAAGCAAAAAGTAATAAGGCAAGAAAAAACTCTCCTTTAAGTTTTCTCTTCCTGATAAAAATCCTCATAAGCCTGAATTATTTTCTGCACAAGAGGATGTCTGACTACATCTTTTTTGCTAAGATAGATAAATCTTATTCCGGAAATATTTTTTAAAATCTTTATTGCTTCTTTAAGACCTGTTGGCCTTCCTCCTGGTAAATCACTTTGCGTTATATCTCCAGTAATAACTGTTTTCGAATCAAATCCTAAACGGGTAAGAAACATTTTTAATTGTTCTGATGTACAGTTCTGTGCTTCATCTAAAATGATAAAAGCATCATTTAGAGTCCTTCCGCGCATATAAGCTAAAGGAGCTATCTCAATAATTCCTGTATCTAAATATTCCTCAATCACTTGAGGCTCCATCATATCATATAAAGCATCATAAAGGGGTCTTAAATATGGCCCCAATTTTTCATACATATCTCCAGGCAAAAATCCTAAGGACTCTCCTGCCTCAATTGCGGGACGAGTAAGAATAATCCTTCTTGCTTTTTGGGCATAAAGATAATTAACTGCACAAGCCATAGCTAAATAAGTTTTTCCTGTTCCTGCTGGCCCAATGGCAAAAGTAATATCATATTTTTTTATTGCTTCAATATATCTTCTTTGTCCTTCAGTTTTGGGAAAAATGAACTTCTTTTTGGATGAAGGAACCTCAATTTTTAAAAAATCTTTAGAAGTCTCATAAGAAGAAAGGAAAGCTTTAAGATTCTCTTCACTTAAATTTATCCCCTGTTTTATTAATTTTATTAATTCTTCAATTACCCCTAAGACTTTTTCTATATTTTTCTTTTCTCCCTCAACATAAATTCCTTTCTCTTTCAGATAAATATTAACTTTAAATCTTTCCTCAATACTTTTAAGATTTTTATCTCTTATTCCACAGATTTCCTTTAAAAGGTAAGGATTATCAATCTCAATTAATTTTCTCATCTGGTAAGAGGAATTTTGATTTTTAAACCAGGATAAATTTTGTCGGGATCTTTTATCACATCTTTATTCTCCTCATAAATAAGCGGCCATTTCCTTGTCGTTCCATAAAACTTTTTTGATATTTTTTGCAAAGTATCATTTTTCTTAATCGTATAAATTCTATACTCTTTAGTCGGTGTTTCCTGGGGAAGCTTTATTTCTTTTTCTTCTACTTCTTCAGGAATCTCCTCTTTTAAAATCTCTTCTTCTGAAATTTCCACTTTTTTCTCCGCCTCAATCTCTTTCTTTTCCTTCATCTCTCTGGGAAGATGAGGGCCTAACTCTATCTCAAAAACTGTAATTTTTCTTGTTTTTTTAAGCTGAGGAGGGGGTTCTTTCGGTTCACCATAGATATAACCTCTGTTTCCCTCAATCTCCAAATCTCTGCGCGGTTTTTGAATAGTATAGGTTCTTATAAGACACCCACATAAAAAAATAACCCCCAAAAATATAAAATATCTCATTCTTCCTCCTTTTCTTTTATTTTAATCCCTAACTCTTCCAATTGATTATTATTTACCTGAGAGGGAGCCTCTGTCAACATACAAATCCCTTTTTGGGTCTTAGGGAAAGAGATAACTTCTCTTATACTCTCTGATTTGGTAATTATAGCATATAAACGGTCTAAACCAAAAGCAATTCCTCCATGGGGAGGAGCACCAAACCTAAAAGCACGCAAAAGAAAGCCAAATCTTTTCTCTGCTTCTTCTTTGCCTATTCCAATTAAAGAGAAAATCTTTTTTTGCAAATCAGAAGAATGAATCCTTATAGAACCACTTGCAACCTCAACTCCATTAAGCACTAAATCATAAGCACGGGCACGCACTTTTTTAAGATCCTTATCTAAAAGCTCTATATCTGAAGCATAAGGGGCGGTAAAGGGATGATGCTGAGATTGCCATCTCTTTTCTTCTTCATTATATTCAAAAAGAGGAAATTCATAAATCCACAAAAATCTAAATTCTCCCTCTCCTATATCCGGCTTATCAGTACCATATTTCTCCATCGCCTCTTTATATCTAATCCGTGGAAAAGGAATTTTAAGCTTTACATTCAATACTTCTTTAAAAACAAACTCAAGCATATTCTCCACTAAACTATAAATATCTTCCTCTTCAGCAAAAGAAAGCTCGACATCCAATTGGGTAAATTCTGGTTGTCTGTCCCGTCTTAAATCTTCATCACGAAAACAACGTACAATTTGATAATATTTATCAAATCCGGCAACCATAAGAATTTGTTTAAAAAGCTGAGGAGACTGTGGTAAAGCATAAAACTTTCCTTGATTTAGACGTGAAGGAACTAAAAAATCTCTTGCTCCCTCAGGAGTAGATTTAGTTAAATAAGGAGTCTCGATCTCTAAAAAACCCTGCCTGTGTAAATACTCTCTAAATTTATAATTAAATTGATTACGCAAAATAAACTTTTCCAAAAGCGTTCTCCTTCTTAAATCTAAATAACGATGATAAAGACGTATTTCTTCAGAAACATTTATTTCATCCTCAACCGAAAATGGTAAATCATCTGCTTTATTTAGAATCTCTAAATTTTCTACACATATCTCAACATTTCCTGTTGAAATCTTAGAGTTTTCTGTACCTTTAGGGCGTCTGTTTACCTTTCCTTTAATTCTTATTACATCTTCATTTTTTAACTCTTTTGCTAATTTATAAGCCTCTTTAAAAGAAGGCAGAAATACAAGTTGTGTTATTCCATAGCGATCCCTTATATCAATAAAGATAATTTTGCCATGGTCACGACGCGCTCCTACCCACCCACAAAGAATAACCTCTTCTCCTATATAGTTTTCATTAAGCTGACCACAGGTGTGCGTTCTTAGCATATTTTACTCAACAATTCTTCCCGACTAACTCTTTCCTGCAAAGATTTTTTCATATTTTTTAAAGTAAGAAAATTATTTTTTACCTCCTCCTCCCCTACAATAACTACAAAATCAGCACCTATTTTATGGGAAAATCTTAATTGTGCCTTTAAAGATTTCTCCAGATAATTTATCTGAGAAGGAATTCCTTTTTCTCTTAAAAAATTTAAAATTTCAACCGCCTTATCAAAATAACCCGGAGTATAAGCAACAAAAACTTTAGAATGTGAGACTTTCTTTTTTTCTTTAAGAAGAAGTATAACTCTTTCTATCCCTAAAGCAAAACCTATCCCGGGTATATCTGGTCCTCCCATACTCTTTACCAAAGAATTGTAACGTCCTCCTGCTCCACAGGCATCTTGGGACCCTAAATGGGAAGAGGTAATTTCAAAAACAGTATGAGTATAATAATCAAGACCTCTTACTAAAGTAGGCGAATAAATATAAGAAATATTCAGTTTATCTAAATAATGTAAGACTTTTTCAAAGTGTTTCTGGCAAGAATTACAAAGAAAATCTCCTATATTAATCTCTTTAACTATTTCCTGACACCTCTTCTCTTTACAGTCCAGAATTCTTAAAGGATTTTTATCCAGTCTTTTCTGGCAAATAGAGCAAAGTTTTTCTTTCTTGTCTTTCAATTTTTCTTTTAATCTTTTTCTTAAAATCTCTTTATCCTGCTGGCAACCTAAACTATTTATTTTAAGTTTGACATCTTTTATCCCCAACTCTTTGAGAATATCAGAGGCGATTTTTATTATTTCTGCATCCAAAAAAGGAAAGTTTGAACCTAAAGCTTCGGCTCCTATATGGTGAAACTGACGCAATCTCCCTCTCTGGGGTTTTTCCCCTCTAAACATAGGACCGATATAAAAAAATTTATGAAATTCTTTTTCCTTCCACAATTTATTCTCAACAAAAAATCTTACTACCTGTGCTGTTCCCTCAGGTCTTAAAACGATATCTCTCCCTTCTATTTTAAACATCTGTTTCTCTATAATATCTGTAAATTCTCCCACTTTAAGAAAGACTCTACTTTCTTCTAAAATAGGCAAGATTATCTCCTCATATCCAAAAAATTTCAAAATTTTTCTTGCTACTTCTGTAATCTCTTGAAATAATGAAACACGAGATGAGAAAAAATCAATTGTTCCTTTTACATGTTGAGGAAAATCCTTCATGGTTAAGAGGAAACCTTCAACTTCTTTCCTGGTTTAAATATTACTACTTGGCGAGGAGGAATAGGAACAGTCTCTCCTGTTTTGGGATTGCGTCCAATCTTTGCTTTTCTTTTTTTAAAACAGAAAATGCCAAAATTACGTAATTCAATTCTTTCTTTATTTTTTAATGCCTCAAGAATCACCGAAAGTATCTCTTCTACAATTTTTTTAACCACAATTTGCTTTACTCCTGTATTTTTACTTACCTTCAAAATTAAATCTTTCTTTGTCATTGTTAGATATTAACATTCTCGCTTTACAGTGTCAAGGAAAGATTACTTTCTCCTATAATAGAAGCAAGTTCTTTTAATAGACGGTCATCTACCTTTAAATAAAAATTCTGTGATGTCTTTATCTTAAGATGATGGTTATTTTTTCTTTTTAAAGTAAAAATTACAGGAGTAGAGCCCCGATAAGCAGAAAAAATCTTTTTTAATTTCTTAATGTCTGCTGAGGGATAAAGGGTAATATTTAAAGCTTTTACGCCCTGCCAAATTCTTTCTACTTCTATTATCCGGGAAGCAATTATCTTAGGAATCTCCTCCTTAATAGTTAATCTTCCTTCAATAAAGATTATTTTGATCTCTTTAAGAGACAAACTACATTCCTGAAATAGAGAAGGGAAAACAAAGACTTCTATACCCCCTGATTCATCCTCTACTTTAACAATTGCCATTTTTTCTTTTTCTCTGCGTGTAAGTGTAATTTTAACCTTCTCAACCACCCCCAATATTCTCACATCCTTTTCTTCTCTTTCTTCATAAAGGGAAGCTATTTTTTTCACTTTTAAATAAGAAGCTAAATTTCTATAAGAAGATAAAGGATGGGCAGATACATACAAACCTAATAATTCTTTTTCAAAACGAAGTAAGTCTTTACGAGGCCATTCCTCGATCTGAGGCACTTTGGGTAGTGAAGAAAATAAAAATAATTGATTTTGCGAAACCTGCATTTTCTTATCTAAAACTTTGTCTAATAAAGCCATCATCTGAGCACGCTTAAGTCCTAAACTATCCAAAGCTCCTGATTTTATAAGACTTTCAACAACTTTTTTATTTACTGCTCTTTTATCCACACGCGAAGAAAAATCAAAAAAACTCTCAAATTTTCTTTCTTCTCTTAACTGAATAATATTTTCTAATGCTGCCTCACCCACATTTTTTATTGCTAAAAGTCCAAAACGAATATTGCCATCCTCAGTCACTGTGAAATTGGCAAAACTTTGATTAATATCAGGAGGCAAAACTTTAATTCCTAATCGCTTTGCTTCATTAATATACTCTACAATTTTGTCTGTATTTGTGCGCTCACTGGTAAGCAAAGCTGCCATAAATTCTACAGGAAAATTAGCTTTAAGGTAGGCTGTGCGATAAGAAATAAGCGCATAAGCGGTTGAGTGGCTTTTGTTGAAACCATAGCCACTGAAATAATCAATCAAATTAAAAATCTTAAAAGCAATCTCTTGAGGAATTCCATTCTTAAGGCATCCTTCAATAAACAATGCTCGCTGTTCCTCCATAATCTCAGGGATCTTTTTACCAATCGCTTTTCTTAATAAATCTGCCTGAGAAAGAGAAAATCCTGCCAAACATGAGGCAATCTCCATTGTCTGCTCCTGATAAAGGATTATCCCATAAGTCTCTTTAAGAATAGGCTCTAACTTAGGATGAAGATAAGTAATCGGTTTTTTTTCATGTTTTCTTTCAATAAAATCAGAAACTAACCCGCTTCCTAAGGGCCCTGGTCTATATAAAGCTAATACAGCGATTAAATCTTTGAATTCGGTAGGTTTCAATTTTTTTAAAATCTGCCGCATCCCCTGACTTTCTAATTGAAATACCCCAATTGTCTCACCACCAGCTAAAAGTCTAAATGTCTTTTTATCATCCAAAGGAATCCTGTTAATATCAATCTCTTTATTTTTAGTTCTTTTTATAATCTTTAAAGTCTCATCAATTACAGTTAAAGTCTTGAGCCCCAAAAGATCCATCTTAAGCAGACCTAATTTTTCCAAAGATTCCATATCTAATCCGGTGACAATTTCTCCCTCCATTGCCCTAGCTAAAGGAATCCTCTCCATAAGAGGTCTATCCGAAATTACTATTCCAGCTGCATGTGTAGAGGCATGGCGTGATAATCCTTCTAATTTTAAAGCAGTATCAATTAATCTTTTAACCCTTTCATCTTGTTCATAAATACTTTTCAACTCCGGATTTAACTCCAATGCCTCTTTTAAACTTACCTGATGTCCAGGGGAGGAAGGTATCATTTTAGCAATTCTATCCACCTCTGAATAACTGAAACCCAAAACTCTTCCTACATCTCTTACCACTGCACGTGCAAGAAGCGTTCCAAAAGTAATAATTTGAGCTACACAATCCTTTCCATATTTTTTTGAAACATAATCTAAAACTTCTTCTCTCTTTTCATAGCAAAAATCAATATCAATATCAGGCATGGAAACTCGCTGAGGATTAAGAAAACGTTCAAATAGTAAGTTATATTTTAAAGGATCAATATCGGTAATTCCTAAAAGATAACTTACAATACTTCCGGCAGCAGAACCTCTTCCTGGACCTACAGGAATATTTCTCTCCTTGGCAAATTTTACTATATCCCAGATAATTAAAAAATAGCTGGCGAATCCTGTCTCTCTTATCACTTTCAACTCATATTCTAATCTCTCAACTACTGAAGAGGTGACCTCATAATATCTTTCCTTAAGATTCCGGTAACATAATTTTTTTAAATATTCAAATTCATCTTTTTCTTGAGGAGGCAAAGGGAAACGGGGAAGATAGACTGAGGAAAAATCAAATTCTACATTACATTTTTCAGCAATCTCTAAGGTATTTTTTAAAGCTTCTGGATAAGAAGAAAAAAGACGAAACATCTCCTCCTGTGAACGAAAATAAAAAGTATCACTGTTGAATTTAAAATGCTTAGGATCATCTAATGTAGTTTGTGTCTGAAGACACAAAAGAACCTCATGGGCAAACGCTTCATCCTGATTAATATAGTGAACATCATTGGTAGCCACAATAGGTATTTTTAAATCTTTACTGATTTTTAAAAGAACCTCATTTACTTTATATTGCTCCTTAATTCCATTATCCATCAGTTCCAAATAAAAATTTCCTTTACCCAATATGTTCTGATATTCATCTGCCTTCTTATAAGCCTCATTTACCCTGCCTTCTAATATTAAAGAAGAAATTTCTCCTTTTAAACAGGCACTTAAACCAACCAGACCTCGGGAATATTTCTCTAATAACTCTTTATCTATCCTGGGCTTATAATAAAATCCTTCAATATTAGATAAACTGACCAGTTTTACTAAATTACTATAACCTTCTTTATCTTTTGCCAAAAGAACTAAATGAAAATTCGCCTCCTCTTTTTCTTTTTTAAAACGTGATTCTTTAGCTAAATAAAACTCACAACCGATAATTGGCTTTATCTTCGTCTCCTTACACATCTGGTAAAACTTTATTGCTCCAAAAAGATTCCCATGGTCAGTAATTGCTAAAGCAGGCATATGCAGCTGGTAAGTTTTTTTAACCAACCTATCTAAATGACAAGCCCCATCTAAAAGACTGAACTGGGTATGAACATGTAGATGGATAAAATCCCCTATCATTCCCATTCTATAGTTGAGGGAGGTTTTGAACTTATATCATACACTACTCTATTTATCCCTTCTACTTCATTAATTATCCTACCAGATATTTCCTCAAGTATTGAGGAAGGCAGTTTCGCCCAATCAGCAGTCATTCCATCTACACTAGTAACTGCCCTTATAGCTATCACATTTTCATAAGTTCTTTTATCTCCCATCACTCCTACACTGCGAATAGGAAGAAGTAGACAAAATGCCTGCCACAATTTTTCATACCATCCTTTTTCCTTAATAATCTTCTCTAAAATTGCATCTGCTTCTCTTAAGATTTTCAGACGAACTTTGGTAACTTCACCAATAATTCTTACCGCTAATCCAGGCCCAGGAAAAGGGTGACGGGTGACAATCTCTTTCGGTAAACCTAAAATTTTAGCAATTTCTCTTACCTCATCTTTAAATAACTCTCGGAAGGGCTCAATTAACTTCAACTTCATTCTCTGAGGTAATCCTCCTACATTATGATGTGTCTTAATCTTTGCTGTTGGTCCTCCAAAAAAAGAGGTAGATTCAATCACATCAGGATATAAAGTTCCTTGAGCAAGAAACTTTACATCTTTAATTCTTTTAGCTTCTTTTTCAAAAATCTCTATAAATGTGTGTCCAATAATTTTGCGTTTCTCTTCAGGATCAACCACTCCTTTAAGTCTTTTTAAAAATAAAGAAGAGGCATTAACAATGCATAAATCTATTTTAAAATTTCTCTTAAATATTTTTTCCACATTTTTTCTCTCATTCTTTCTTAAAAGTCCATTATCTACAAATATACACTTTAAATTCTTACCTATTGCTTTATGCACCAAAATAGCTAAGCTTGAGGAATCCACTCCACCACTTAAAGCACAGATAACTTTGCTCTTCTTTACTCTTTTTTTTATCTCTTTTATCTTCTCAGCAACAAAATCTTCTAACCTCCAAGAAGCAAAACAATCACATATACGAAATAGAAAATTGGAGATAATCTGTAAACCTAACTGAGTATGTGCTACCTCTGGATGAAACTGCACCCCATAAATCTTTTTTGCGGGGATAAAGAAAGAAGCATATTTTACATTTTGTGTATGAGATAAAGATATTGCTCCTTGAGGAAGTCTTTCTACTGAATCGGCATGACTCATCCACACAATGATTTTTGTCGGCAGAGAGTAAAATAAACTTTTATGATTGTCAATATACATATAAGTCTTTCCATACTCTTGTTTCTTTGTTTTTTTTACCTTTCCTCCCAAAACCTTTGCTAAAAGCTGCATTCCATAACATATTCCTAAGATAGGAATATTTAAATTAAAAATTTCTCTATTTAAAGAAGGTGCTTGCTTTTCATAAACACTGTGAGGACCTCCGGAAAGCAAAATCCCTTTAGGTTTTATCCTTTTCATCTCTTCTATATCTATGTTGTAAGGCTTAATAATACTGAATACTTTTAATTCCCGAATGCGACGGGCAATAAGCTGGGTATATTGAGAGCCATAATCTAAAACAAGAATTGTATCCTTCATTTTCCCATCCCTACTCTTTGTACTACCTGAAAAATCTTTCCTTCTGTCTGAATTGAAGGAGCAATAATAATTTGGGCAAAATGCATCTCTTTAATATTGCGTGCTCCCAAAGCTCCCATAGAGGTAGCTAAAGCCCCAGCTAAATTTTGAGAACCATCATCTACAGTAGCAGGACCAAAAATAATCTGTTCCAAAGTTCCCGAAACCCCCACATATATACGTGTGCCACGAGGCAAATTAGCATGAGATGTAGCCATTCCCCAGTGATAACCTCGCCCTGGTGCTTCTTTTGTCCTGGCAAAAGCTGAGCCTAGCATAACACTATCTGCTCCACAGGCAATAGCTTTACAGACATCACCACCTGTGCGCATTCCTCCATCAGTAATAATAGGAACGTATTTTCCTGTCTTCTGATAATAAAAATCCCTTGCTGCTGCACAGTCAATTGTAGCGGTAGCCTGAGGAACACCAATACCTAAAACTCCTCTTGTTGTACAAGCAGTACCCGGTCCTACTCCCACAAGAATTGCTGCACAACCTGTCTCTAAAAGCTCTAAAGTTACCTCATAAGTTACACAATTTCCAATAATTACTGGAACTCTTCTTTCTTTGCAAAATTTATACAAATCTAAGGGTTTATACTTTGTAGAGATATGTCTTCTTGTAGTTACAGTAGATTGAACAACAAAACAATCCACACCTGCCTCCTCGGCGATAGGAGCAAATCTTTCAGCATTTTGAGGAATGCAACTTACACAAGCATATCCTCCACCCTTTTTTATCTCCTCAACTCTTTGGGCAATCAATTTTTCTTTTATCGGTGTGGTATAAACTTTCTGAATAAGATTTGTAGCTTCTTGAGAAGAAACACGGGCAATCTCTTCTAAAACTTCATCCGGATTCTCATAACGCGTTTGAATCCCATCTAAATTTAAAACAGCAATCCCCCCCAGTCTTGACATCTCAATAGCAAATTTAACATCTACTACTCCATCCATAGCCGAAGCTAAAAAAGGAACAGGAAAACGACGTCCGGCAAATTCCCAAGAGATATCTACCTCTTCAGGATTAATTGTAACTTCTCCGGGGACTAAAGCTATCTCATCAAAGCCATAACAGCGTCGAGCACGTCTGCCTCTACCAATCCACTCTGCCATTTCTCCTCCTTCTTAACAAATTGTCTCTTTAATTCTCTGTTTTTCTACAAAAGATAACGCTAAATTGTCTGCTTCTTTTTGACAAAAATAATTATTTTTGAAGAAAAAATATCTATTCTCTATCTCTTTATTTTTCACATCTCCCAAAAGATAAATATAGGAAAAATTTAAAGAACAGCTAAAAAGTTTAGTGTTAGGCTTAAATCCGCTATCAATAAATACACATTGGGAAGAGTAAAACTTGCCTTTTTCTGTTTTAATTGCTTTTACCTCTTTTTCTCCGATGATTTCTTCAATTTTTTCAAAATGAATATTCACACCTTGCGAGTTTAAACTTTTAAGTACTTTCTTTTTTACAGTAAAAGAAGGAGAAAGAAACAATCTTATCTCTTTCCCCAAAGAAGAAAGAAAGAATGCTAACTTCATCCCTAAAAAAGTAAAGGAAAATATCGTTATCTCTTTACTTATTCTTAAATAATCACGAACAAAAAAAGGGTCTATTTCTGATAAAAAAAATACTCCTTCATAATTTTTCCCTTTTAAAAAAGATAAATCCTTGGAGATAATACCAGTAGCAATTACTAAATTCTTGAAATCAGAAAATCCCCCATCTTTAAAAAAAAAGCCTTCTTTTTGAAAAATTTATTCGCTCTACTTTTTTAGAAATAAAATTAATACCTAATTTAGAAGATATTTTTTTTAAATCAACAACTTCAATTTTATCTTTCACTAATAAAGAAAATGTAGATTTTCGCTCAAAGTAATACCTTCTTTTATCAATAAGATAAACCTCACCGGAAAATCCATTCTCTTTTAATTTTTTTGCCAGATTGAATCCTGCTACACCTGCTCCTAAAATATGAATATCAAACTTCATTTTATAATCTCACCAAGAAACTCATAACATCCTAAAGGCATAAGGTGTATCCCATCTGTTAAATCTTTCAGCTCAGCAATAATCTCTTTAGCAATTTTAACTGCTTCCTCTTTTGCATCCTTACTTTTTCTTATTCTTTCTCGATAATTATAAGGAATATAAATCCCTTCTACTTTTTCATGTAGATAATTAGCCACCCGATATGATTTTAAAAAGATTATCCCCGCAATAATTTTTGTCTTAAACCTTTTGGCTTTTTTCATAAACTGATAAAATTTATCCACATCAAATACAGGCTGCGTCTGAAAAAATTTTACTCCTGCCTTTATTTTCTTCTCCATCTTTTTTAATTCTTTATCTTGATCTTCAACTAAAGGATTTAGTGCTGCTCCAATAAAAAAATCTGTTTCTCCTTTAAGTTTATTACCTGCCCAATCAAAACCTCCATTTAATCGCTGAGCGATTCTTATCAAACCTACCGAATCTACCTCAAATACTTCTTTAGCAAAAGGATGGTCTCCTTTTTTAGAGCTGTCTCCGGTAAGAAGAAGCAAATTTTTTATCCCCAATATAAAACATCCTAAAAGATCTCCCTGAAGAGCAATTATGTTTCTATCACGCGCAGTCAACTGTAGAATAGGCTCTAATCCCATCTCTTTAAGTTTTGCAGCTAACGCCCAGCTGCTTGCTCGCATAACTGAAGACTGCATATCTGTCACATTGAAAGCATCAATAATTCCTTTCAAAGGAATAATCTTTTTTAAAGTCTCCTCAATATTTACTCCCTTGGGGGGCTCAATCTCTACTGTATAAACAAATTTATTCTTTTCTAACTTTTCTCTAAAGTTCATTTTTTAATTGAGAAGCTTTAAAAAGATTTAAAAATAAATAAAGAGGAGTCAGACTCCCTACTCCTCCAGGAACAGCCGTAACCAAACCCGCTTTCTTTACTGCTTTATCATCCACATCTCCACAGATTTTGCCTTTATAAGAAGAAATTCCCACATCAATTATTACTGCATCCTTCTTTATCCAGTCTGCCTTTAGAAATTTAGGCTTTCCCACACAACTGATAATTATATCTGCTTTTTTAAGATAAGAAGGTAATTTCTTTTTTCTGTAAGTAGCAATATGGGTAATACTTACTGTAGCGAATTTATCCAGAAGAATTGTGGCTAAAGGCTTTCCAATGTGAGAAGAAAATCCCACAAGAACAATATCTTTTCCATAAAGAGATATTTTCAGTTCTTCAAGAATGCGTAAAATACTTAAAACCGTTGGAGAGATAAATAAAGGTTTTTTAAGAAGAACCCTTCCTAAATTATAAGGGGTTATTCCCTCAATATCTTTATAAAAAGATAAAGAGGAAAAAATTTTATATTCTGATAGTTTTGAAGGTAAGGGTCTGTGGATAATCACTCCTTTTACTGTTTTATCTTTATTAAGAGTCTCTATTTTAGAAAGAATTTCTGATAAAGAATTACGTGAAGAGAAGTGAAAAAGTCTATATTCTACATTTAATTTTTCGGATAATTTTTTCTGCACAGAAATATAAATCTCTACAGAAGAGTTTTTACCAAAGCAGAAAGAAGCTAAAGCAATTTTTCCCTTAATCTTTTTTCTTTCTCTTAAAAGAGTATTCATTAATTTTTTCTTTAAAGGCGCTATATCTAAAATTTTACCCATCTTAATTCCTTCAGTTTTTTCTCAAGCTCCATCAAATCTTTCTTCTTTTTCTTGAAAAGAAACATTTTACGATTAATCCTTATATTTTTAATTGAGCCTTTCATGACCATTTTCAAAAGATATGCTCCCAGATAAAAATCAACTTTTATTGTTTTTTTTATATTTTTTCTTTCTTTTTCTATTCTCTTTAAAATTTTACAGGAAGTATCTGCCAAGTAAAAAGAAATTTTCTCCAATTTATCCAATAAATCAAGTTTTTTTTCTCTATTTTTTTCTTTCAGTAATTTAAAAAAAAATTCTCCATCCAAACTGATAAATCTATATGCTTTTTCCCTTTTCTTTTTTAATTCTTCAGCTAATTTTGTGTTTAATATTTTCTCTAATAGTGCTACTGCCAAACAAAAATTTAAAGCTAAAAGGCTTCCTCCTCCCAGAAAAGATTTTTTCTCTGCTAAAAGATTGAAAAAATCAGAAAAATTTTTAAGGTATTTCTTCACAAGAAAAAGCGTTTTTTATGAGTCTGTAAATCCTCCAGTTTTTTCCCTCAACAATCCCTACTACATCAAATCTTAAAGGAAGTTTTCTTCTTGTGTAGGATAAATACACTTTAGCGGTTAATATAATCTTTCTTCTTTTATTTTTATCCACGGTTTCTGAAGGCAAAGATAAAAAATTTTTACCTCGCTTTCTTACCTCCACAAATACCAAGTCTTTTTTATCCTGAGCAATAATATCTATCTCTCCCAGTTTTGTAGAAAAATTTCTCTTTAAAATTTTGTAGCCTTTAAGCAAAAGAAATTCCTCTGCTTTATTTTCATAAAAAACTCCTTTTTTCACTATACACGCATTGCTTTTCTGCCTACTCTTTCTCTTAAATAATAAAGTCTTTTTCTGCGAGGTTTTTTCCGTGAGTATTTTACTACCTCTATCTTCTCAATTAGAGGAGAATATAAAGGAAAGGTCACCTCATATGCTTCTCCAAAGGAAACTCTTCTTAAGGTAAAACTTTTACGATGCATCTGGCCCTGAATTTTTATCACAATTCCCTCTATGGGATGAATTCTTTCTTTATCCTTCTCTTTAATTTTATAATATACCCTTATTATATCTCCCTGCTTGAATTGAGGATATTCTTTCTTTACATTTTCCAAAATCTCTTTTTCTACAGCAAGTAACTTATCCATTCCTCCTCCTTTTTTTCCATAAATCCGGCCGCAATTTTTTTGTTAACTCCTCCTGCTTTTTTCTGCGCCACTCTTCAATCTTTTTATGATCTCCAGAAAGCAAAACCTCAGGTACTCTTAATCCTCTAAAATCCTGAGGGCGGGTATAGACAGGATAATCTAAAAGATTATTCTCAAAACTTTCTTTTTTTAAGGAAGAATAAGCAGAAACAACTCCAGGAATAAGTCTTACTAAAGAATCAATAAATACCATAGAAGGAAGTTCTC
>Ga0190363_1000935_pt1 | contig 17440 bp, 17 predicted proteins | sample 48721867_MG_FD_161272 | JGI IMG/M metagenome (GOLD analysis project Ga0190363, IMG submission 161272) | Hydrothermal vent microbial mat bacterial communities from Southern Trench, Guaymas Basin, Mexico - 4872-18-6-7_MG | ecosystem: Environmental > Aquatic > Marine > Hydrothermal vents >... | reverse complement strand
ACGCCGTATCCACTAACCAGTATGCACGCTATCAGCCAAAACATAGCTAGGTCGATACCATGTCTGAACTAAGCTTACCGGATAACGCCGTCCGTTAGGTTGCGTTATACCGTGGGCTCGGAAGAGGAGCTTGTTCGGTTGCTGAAGCCTTAAAACGTCTGCTTTAAATTCTCTGCTTCTCATACATCTTTTCAAGCGTCCATCTTATAGAGGTCCGTAGCTCTCTAAGCCTGCGCTTATCCCTATAGTTTCTAACATAGATCTCTTTAACCACGTCTCCCTCCACCTTAACGTCGAAGCTGAAGGCCCTTTCAGGGGGGATCTGGCCTGACGACACGAGCTCCCTGTCCTTAGCCTCCATGGCCTTAAGGATCCTATTGACCAGAAACGACTGAAACGGAGGCGTGGAGAGGTATAGGTTTAGGTCAGGTTCCACGATGACCCTGACCTCTTCATCGGTCGCATACATCCTAGCCAGCAACGTACCGTCTGAGGCCTTCAGCTGGAAAACCTGACCCATGAACTCTTCAGGCTTAGCTTCAACGGTAGGCGTAGCTGTAGGCCGGGGCACCTCAGCCGTCTTAAAGCTTTTGGTGACCAGGATGGAGTCGATGATCGAGATGATGGATTCGATGGTCTCAGCTTCCTCCCTTAAGGCTTCAAGCTTCCTATGAAGCCTAGCTTTAAGCTCCGCCAGCCTCTTAACCTCCTCAGAATCTGAACCCATCCTATTCATTATAGATTTCCCCACTTTATACGGTTAAAGTTATCGGAGACCTATCGTTTAGAGAGGAAAGCCTTTAGGCAGAGCTTGGGTAACTCTATAAGCGGTGTCGGTTTTTGGGCTTTTTGATCGGTACCGATATAGGGACGCTGGGAACTAAAACTATACTCTCCGACTGTGAAGGAAAGGTCTTAGCGTCTTCGTTCAAGGAATATGGGGTTTTAACGCCTAAACCAGGCTGGGCTGAGCAGTGGCCTGACGTATGGTTTGAGGCAGTATGTGAGACCATAAGGGAGGTTTTAGAGATGTCCAAAGTCGACCCGGGGGATGTAGCGGCTATCTGCATAAGCGGCCTATACGGTGGTAGCGGTATACCTTGCGATAAAGACATGAACCCCCTCAGACCATGTATAATATGGGCTGATAGGAGGGCTACCGAGGAGTGTAGATGGGTTAGGGAAAACATAGGAGAGGAGGAGGTCTTCAAGGTTACCGGCAACACCGTCGACCCGTATTACGGGTATACTAAAATGCTCTGGATAAAGTTCCATGAGCCGGAGATATGGTCTAAGACACGTCAGATAGTGACCCCTAACGGATATTGCATATACCGGCTTACGGGTTCGATACCGCTAGACCTGTCGAGCGCAGGAAACTACGGGGGAATATTGGACATACACAAGCGAGACTTCGCCGAGCAGCTTATGGAGAGCCTAGGCATACCTAGAAGCTTCTTCCCCGAAGACCTTGTAGAGTCGAAACAGGTCGTGGGTGAAATCGATGAAGACGGCTCCAGACGTACAGGTCTAAGGAAGGGCACGCCGGTCTGCGCTGGTGGTATAGACGCCCCGGTCAGCGCCCTAGCGGTCGGGGCGTTAGACGACGGAGACCTTGCGCTGATGCTTGGCACGAGCATGTGCTGCGGCTTCATAAGCCACAAACCCAGGCTCTCGGTGAAGCTTGTGAACTTTCCGTATGTAGCTAGAGACCGTGAATACCTCTACAGCTTCGCAGGGGTATCCACGGCAGGTTACTGTATAAGGTGGTTTAGGGACCAGCTCGGGCAAGTCGAGCTGGAGGCGGCTTCGAAGCTTAGAGTCTCCGCCTACAGCCTCTTAGACATGGAGGCCGAGAAGGTTCCACCGGGCTCGGACGGGCTAATATTCATGCCCCATATGATGGTGGGTGAAAGGGCGCCTTACTGGGACGAATACATCAGGGGTTGTCTCTTAGGTTTAACCCTTTACCATACGAAGGCGCATCTCTTCAGGGCTTTCCTCGAAGGGGTGGCTTATGGTCTAAGATACAGCGTCGACGCTGCTCTGGAAGCCGGTATGCCGCTTAAGAGGGCTATCTTAGTCGACGGTGGGGCTAAGTCTAGGCTTTGGAGGACTATTCTCGCCGATGTATCAGGGCTTCCGATGGGTTACGTAGCCGAAAACCCTGGGGCTCCTCTAGGCGATGTAGTGTTGGCCGGCGTAGGCACGGGTTTACTCAAAGACTACGGGGTCGTCAGGGATTGGGTGAAGGTCTCTGAAGTAGTCGAACCTGACCCTGGGAGGAGGAAAGTCTACGAGGTTCTCTACAAGGTCTACCTCGAAGCCTACACCAAATTGAGGGATGTCTTTAAAAGTATGGTGGGTTAATAGCGGATCGGAGGGCTCGGTATGGTTAAACTATACCTTGGTGTGAACAACTGCTGGGCTGTTAAAAGATGGCCTCTACCGGAGGAATGGGTGGATGTTTGCCGTAGCATCGACGTGGAGTACGTACAGTTTTCGTTCGACCTCTTGGACCCTAAGACGTCTGAGCCCGCGTTGTCGAACATGATCCGTAGGATCAGAGACGTATCCTCTGAGGCTGGTGTTAAAATACAGTCTACGTTCACCGGTCTGGCTGCGTACTCTATGAATCTCTTAACCCATCCGGACCCAGGTATGAGAGCCGACGCGCTCGATTGGTATGGTAGGGCCATAGAGGTTACCTCGCTTATGAACGTCGACGCCACGGGTGGACATATAGCTGCTCAAAGTTACAACGATTTCAGAAACCCTGAACGTAGGAGGTTTATGGAGGAGATACTGGTCGAGTCTGTTAAGTACCTGGCTTCCTACGCTAAATCCATGGGTCTTAAGATGCTGCTGTGGGAGCCTATGCCGCTTAAAAGAGAGCCTCCGGCGACCATAGGGGATGCCAAGAGGCTTCTAAGGTTGGTTAACTCCGAAGCCGGTGTACCTGTTAGGCTCACGATAGACCTAGGCCACCAGTGTACTGTGGGGGTGTCTGGTAGAGACGCAGACCCCTACAGCTGGCTGAAGGAGCTCGGCGCTGTGTCTCCGGTCATACATATGCAGCAAACCGACGGCAAAGCCGACAGACACTGGCCTTTCACAAGCGAATACAACAAGGTCGGGATTATAAAGCCTGATAAAGTTGTGGATGCGCTTGAAGAGTCTGGGGCCTCAGAGGTCTACCTGATGCTCGAATATATTCCACCCTTCGAAGAGGACGACGACAGAGTCTTAAAAAACCTTAAGGAATCTATGAGGTATCTCAGGGAGTTCGTTTAAAAATCCTAATTTTACAGCCTCTTTTTTTGAGATCTTTCAAATTTTTCACCCCTCGAAAAGTATTCCTCTCAATAATATAGAAAAATTTAAATACAGTATCGAAGTTTATACCAAATCCCAGGGTCTTTACTGTCCGTAAGGTTAATTCGAGCGATAAAGAGGGGTCGACGAGTTCTAGAGGAGTTCTATCTTGAGGCTTCACGGATAGTCTGTAAGGTCGGAGAACACCCGATGGTGCTTCCAAACCCCTCGAGAAGCGTATGTTGTAAACTACACGTTATCATCGGGAGGTGTTTAGGATGGAGAAGGTAATCCCAGACGTCGAAGAGATCACGATCGAAGGATTCAAGGAAGCGTTTAAGAGGATAATCGAGTTGAAAGAGAGATGCGGGATTACGGCATTATTGAACAATCCACCTGACCTTTTTGAGAGGGCTAAGTCTTACGGTACACGGTTCAGGAACGGCTCCTGGGGTTGGGCTTCGAACATATGGCATAGGTCTGCGGCAGGAAGCGTCGTCGTCGAAAGGGATGAAGACTTGCTACCTGAGTATAAGCTTCTGATGCTACGCGTCTTAGAGCATATCCTAGCGCAAGGACCTCTAATTCAGGTGGACGGTATCCTCGGAAAACCTGGGACGGAGGCTGAGATGCGTTGTAGGCTTTACTGCGACCCACAGTTTCCAGATATCGCTTATCGCTGGAGTCAGATATGCTTCCCAGGCGACCCTGAAAGCGAACCGGATGTGGAGCTTTTCTGTATTCCCCATTATCTCGGGAACCCATTCATCCCGGGAACTAACGTGATGCTTCGGGTACTACGTTTCCCCCACCACAACTACTCGATCGTCACCTGTAGCTCATACCAGGGCGAGGTCAAGAAAGGCTTCTTATCCCATTGGATATACCATGTGTATAAAAGAGGTGGGACAGGTGAGCATGCATCCCTCAAGGAGTTTACCTTGAAGACGGTCGATGGACGTAAGAGAAAGATAGTTATGTGTGTATGGGGTCTAACAGGGACGGGGAAATCGACTCACGGCCTATACGTCTTCGACAAAGAGAACATACATCTCTATGTGAAACGCTTCGGGATAAATCCTCTCGACTACGTGCACGACCAGAAGATCAAGAACGACGACATAGTGGCTATATTCAAAGACCGGGTGATAGGTTCAGAGAGGGGTTCATGGACCAAAACGGAGGGTATAGATAAGACGCAGGTCGCGATATGGCGTGCAGCCAACTCGCCTAGGGCGTTACACGAGAATACAGAGTTCGGACCTGACGGAAATCCGAGTTTTAAGGGAGAACTCTTCCAGTACTTCGGGATGCTTAACCGGAACGCACGCTCAGTGTTCTTTCTTCAAGATACCGGCTACTTTAACGGAGACGTCGCCTCAAGCGGTCCCCTAAACGTCGCGGTGTTCCTCAGCCCCGGATACTTCAGCGACTATGCCTGGGTGAAGATCAACGACATCGCCTTCGCCGCTAAGGTGTTAGCCGACGGACGGACCATCGGGCATCCTGCTCAATCGAGAGAGGTTGCAGGGCTCATAAGGTTTGTAAGCAGGTACTGTCTTCCCTTTACCATGGGTGTGAAGCCCACGGCGCACGTCGTAAGATTTTACGAGTTTCTAAAGGAGCGGGAGGAAAGCGGCGACCCCGTGGAGGTCTATCAGCTGAACACGACCGGGAGGATAGGTGCGAAGTATCGATGGGTGAGGAAGACTGTCGACGGTGAAGAGCTGGAGGTTCCGGAGCCGATCTTTGAGTTGACACCGGATGGTGTGAGAAAACCCGTCGGAGGGACGGCGCCTACCATAGAGGAGACCGAGCTGTTTCTTCTGCAAGCTATGCGAGGTGCGGTAGAGTATAAGCCGCACCCCATCTGGGGAGAGAAAGTTTTGGTGCCGGTCAGGGTCGAGGGGATTCCGGAGGAACGGCTCAGGGAGCTTGACCCCTTCACCTATCGCTCCATAGATGAGATGAAGAGGCTGCTAAAGGCTCAGATCCGGCTAAGCAAAATATACTTGAATAAACAGTGTCCAGGTCTCCCAGACTTCATCTACAACGCGATGGACTTCTAACCTTATCTTCTCTTCCATGAAAAGACGTTAAGCCGGTTATAAACGGTCGTTTTACTCCTCATCCGACTGTGATATGGTCTTCTTGATAACGGTCGTCACTATGTTGGCGCTAGGTATCATTATCTCGGTCGTCCCGTCTTCGGTTATGAGGACTGTGTGCATTATCCCTATATCTCTCACTATCCCCGTCTGACCGGCTACGGTTATCTTATCGCCGGGTTTAAACGGTCTAGTTAAAACTAAGAAGATCCCGGCTACGGCTTGTCTTAACACGGTTTGCGTGGCGAATCCTATAACCATGCCCACGAAGGAGCCTACCGTTAGAGCCGCCGATGGGTTAACGTTAAACACAGAGGTCAGTATGGCTAGGAGTATCGCCATCCCCATGATCCTCGTGATCGTCCGGAGAAGGGTCGCGGTGGGATGGTCGACCCGGCTTCTAGAAACCCAGTATAGGAGGTTCGCCGTAGAGTTCACGACCATGTATCCCAAGCCTAAGACGACTATGGCGTTTATGTAAACCTCGTACTCTACAAGACCTGGTAGGTATATTTGGATCACATCTTTAAAGATCAAGTCCACCACTACGAGGGTCAGACCGCATGCCACTATAAGCGTCACGACCCTACCTAAGCTCCTACGCCTCCTTCTGCTGATCTCCTCTGGTGTAACCTCATCGTTCACCATAAGACCACGTTTTCGAAATGGGACCTGCATATTTTTAAGAGTTGGGATGTGTAATAGCAAGATCTGGTGTCATCGTGGCCCAGGTTTTCGTGGTCTTCTGGTTTGATTGCGAAGACTTTGTAACGCCTGAAAGCGACGACGCGCTTAAGAGACTTGCAGAGATACTCAGGTCTAACGGTGTTAGAGGGGTTTTCAAGTTAGTAGGTGAGAAGCTTAGGAGCCTTGAGAGAAGAGGGAGATGGGATGTCATAGAGGCTCTTAAAAACCATGAGATCGGTTTCCATACGAACTATCACTCGGTACACCCGACGGTGGCTGAGTATCTGAAGGATATGGGTTTAGAGGAGGGGATGCTTGAGTTCGAGAAGAGGGAGGGGTCAGGTGTTAAGGATATAGAGCGGGTGTTCGGTGTTAAACCCTCGTGTTACGGTCAACCCGGGGGTGCGTGGGCTCCACAGGTCTACCCCGCCCTTAGGAAGATGGGTATCCCCGTTTATCTAGACGCGACGGAGTTTATAGACCTAGACGGTAGGCCATTCTGGTACTGCGGCGTATTGAATGTCTTGAACCTGAGAGGCTCTAAAGGCGGTGTGATATCGCTTAACTTCGAGCTGGGTACGCCGGGTTTTATAGAGAAGGCCATGAGAGAGTTCGACGAGGTATACACACGCATAGTAGAGGGCGGAGAATGGGGTATCATAAGCGTCTATAATCACCCGTGTACGCTTGTAACGACGGAGTTCTGGGACGCCGTGAACTTTTCCAAGGGAAACAACACGCCGTTCGACGCGGTAAAGAAGCCTAAGCTTAAACCTAGAAACTGGGTTGAAGCGGGCTACAGGGATTTTGAAGCGTTCGTGAAGCACGCCAAGTCTAAGCCTCACGTCAGGTTCGTCACAGCCATGGACCTCTACAGGATATTCATGGACGAGGCCTTGGATAGGGTCTTCAGCATAGACGAAGTCACGCGTCTAGCGTCGGACCTAAAGACCATATCGTTCAAGAAGGTCGATGGACTGTACGTATCTGCTTCGGAGGTGTTCTGGCTCGTAACGGCTGCCTTGGCGGATTACAGGGTTCATGGGGTTCTCCCGTCCAAGGTTAGAAATATGCAGCCCTTAGGCCCGTATAGGTCCGTTAATTCCGAAAGGTTAGCTACGGTGAAGCTGAACGAGCTTCTCGATGCAGCGTGTAAAGCCAGGTCGTTCATAGAGACCAACGGTAGGGTTCCCGACTACGTAGAGGTCGCAGGTCTTAAAGTAAACCCCGCCGACTTCCTCGCATCGGAGGCGAAGGCCTTGCTCAAACTCCATAGGGGTGAGGTACCTGAACGGGTTGAACTCGTCAGAGCCGTATTCGAGCCGTCGAAGTACGTGAGTTCGAGGGGGGCTAAAGGCTCGTGGAAGTGGATAGTCTTCCCAGATGGGTTTGAAGCCTGGAACCTCGTAGAGGTCGCTAGGCTTCAGACGTGGACTCTTAAACCCGCCGAGCCGTCACCCGTGTCTCTGTAGTTTTCTCGCCGATTCTCTCCGTCATCAGAGACTTAAGCCTACAGAAGCTGCATATACGGGTGCTAGACGGCATGCCGCATTTTTCACAGTGAACCAGGGGTCCAGTTTTCACCTCGGTTTTCCTCAGAACTCTGAGTAGAGACTTATAGAGGGCTAGTTTAAACCCTGGATACCTATGCTCGATCTCGCTGAGCTTTTCGACGATCGTTTTCTGCATGGACCTCTCTGGAGTGTATGGGCATTCTAAGTCGACGTAGCTCGCGCCTATGCTCATGACATACAGCAGGGTCTCCCGGTTTGTCAGCGTCGCCAGCGGTCTTATACGGGTGACGAGTCTATCGACCCCTCTGTTTTTAGGCTGTAGTTTAATCAAAAGGTCGACTTGACCCGACGCCATAGAGGTCAGTGTAAACGATAATAGGTCGTCTAGATTATGCCCTGTAGCCACGGCGTCGCATTCGCTGTCTAAGGCCGCCTTGTTGAATATATAGCGTTTCACAGAGCCGCAGTAGCTGCAGACCCCCTTAGGCATCCTCAGCTTTTCGACGTTTTCCGCGACCGTATCTAGGTCGAATCCATACTCAGCCGATAAGTCTACCAGTAGATACTCGACGTCGTTGTTTTTGAAGGCTTCCACGGCTGCTTCCACGGAGCGCTTCGAATAATCGCCTATACCTAGGTCTATGGTTAAACCTAAAAGTTCAACGTTGCACTTCTCCGCATAGGGCTTCAACGCGTATAGCATGGCGACGCTATCTTTACCACCGGATACGCAGACGAGCAGCCGCTTAACGTTCTTGAAAAGCCTATATCTCTCCACCGTGTTTTTAACCCTGCGTTCGAAGAACTCTGCATAGTGTCTCCTACATAGGCTTAGCCTGGAGTATCTAACCCTCGTGAACGCTCTAGAGCCGCATAGGCTACATCTTAAGACCAATTTCCCTCCACAGTAGAACGGGTAAAACCTATAGATGAGTGTTTTGAAGCGTATTGGGAAATACATATAGAGGTTATAAGGCTTAACTTCTACAGAGGTGGTGTCCTTGAAAATAGGTTTCCTAACCCATGGGCAGCTAGGTGGTTTGGCTCAGACGCTTAAGTGGGCTGAAGACCACGGGTTCGAGGCTATAGAGGTCTTCTCGGGACCGGGTAGCCCCCTGATAGACCCGGCTAGGGTCGAGGAGTCGGGCTACATCTCCGGTATCAGAGAGGCCTTAAAGGATTCAGCCGTGGTCGTCTCATGTCTGACGTGGTGTGTGAATAACATAGACCTGAACCTTGAAGCCAGACGTAGGAGAAACGAGCACGTCAAGAAAATGGTCGAAGCCGCTAATAAGCTTGATATACCGGTTATAGCCACCTGGGTCGGTAGGGTTCCAGGCGGCCTAGAGGCTAACATGAAGGCCTTCGAGGAGGTCTTCCCAAGCCTTGTCGAGTACGCCGAGAAGCATGATGTCAAGATAACGATCGAAAACTGTGTGGCTAACATAGCTTATAGACCGGATATATGGGAGGAGATGTTCAGAAGGGTCTCGTCTAAATATCTCGGTCTCGAGTTCGACCCTTCGCATCTGGTCTTCCAGTTCATCGACTACATAGACGTTCTGAGGAGGTTCGGGGACAGGGTGTACCACGTGCACTGTAAGGATACGGAGATCTTAGACGACAGGTTGGCGTATGTGGGATATACCGGTGAGGGATGGTGGAGGTTTAGGGTTCCAGGGCTCGGTGAAGTAGACTGGGGCAGGTTCATATCCACCCTTATGGAGGTGGGATACGACTACGTACTGAGCATAGAGCATGAAGACCCGCTGTATCCGGGGGTCGAGGGTTATCGTAAAGGTCTTCTAGTAGCCAAGAAAAACCTATCCCTCTACCTGCCTTAACCACGACTCTTTTTCTCCTAATCTACAATAATATGCTCGTTACCTCTCTGACTTCCCCGAGCGTGCCTAGGAAAACCCCGTCTAACAGGTAAAGCTCTGAATTTTCCATGTCGACGCACCTAGACCTCAGTATGGGGCTTATGGCTTTGACACCGAGTTCTTCATACGTAGCCTCGTTCAAGGCCCTACCCTTCATGAACCCGTTGAAGCTAGGCATTATTATGAGCCTCTCAGAACGTACCTCGAGGTCTTCCCCCCTCCTCTTAGCCAGAATCCTCTTCTCGACGTACGAGGATAAGCATCTTGGGTCGATAGTAGCCTTAACCCACACCCTCCTCAGAAACCTATTGCTGAACCTATCTCTAAAGGTCACGGCGGGGTGTATATGACCCATCACGAGGGTTCTACACTTGAAGAGTTCCGGCTTAGGCCATGAGTGTCCGTGAAACAACCCCACCTCACCCCAGAGGTCTATACCGCCTGATTCGGTTATCTCGACGTCCTCAGGCGTTAGGGCCTCTATATCGCCGTCGTGGTTACCAGGGACTATGACGACCCTATCCACTATGGTTTTCACGGCTTCCAGAAACTCCGGTACATCCATCCACTCGGATTTACCGAGCTTACCGATCGTGTGTTTCAAATCCCCCAGAAACACAAGCGTCGAAGGCTTAACTCTCTTAACGATTCCCGCGATCCTCCTGAAAAACCTCTTAGCCTGGGAAGGTACGTAGATCCCGTACCCAGATAGCGTGATCTCCCATCCTATATGGAGGTCTGCTACGACGAGAACCCGCTCGTCTCCGCCTTGGATCAGAAGAACAGGCTCAGGAAACAGGGGTTTAAGCAGGACCTTTGCATCGCTATCCATCTCCAGACACCTAGACTTTGACTATCTGTGCATGAGGCACTCCGGCTATGTTTAAAACAGCCTCCGGGTGGACGAGCCTCTCCCTCTTAGCCCTATCGACTATCCTAGCCCCGATCAGGTTCGCCGTGTCTGCGTTTCTTATCAGGTCTATCGCCTCCTCTACGGTCATCTTAGAGCCTTTGTAGAACCTCTCGCTGACGTTGAAGTATATTTCACCCTCTACAAGCGTCCTGCCGAGCAGCTCCTCGTCACACGCTGCGACGAGGACGTACATCTGGGTTCTATAGACCTTCACGTAGACATAGCACAACATCTTCACCTCGTTATGACAGGAGACCTGGCGCCGCACGCGTCGCAAACTATGTAGAGTATCCTCTCATGCTTCTCGAGATGCGTATCCGGTCTTTTACAGACCGGGCATATCACGTAGCTCTGAACGTATCTCCTTATGAACCTGTTCACCTGGGACCTACCAAACCTCCCATGTATCTCCGCGATGTCGTCTCTGAGAGACCCGGCCGAACCGGCTTCTTTACACAGGAAGCGTAGTAGTTGTTCCGGCTTCCTGTTCAATGTCGACGCGATGGTCTTGAAGTTTCTTATGATGGTCCTGTTACCCACTATGACTATGTCCGCCGACGGGATCGTAAGCCTCTCAGATTTAACAGGCTTCTTAGGTAGAAGCTTCAGAGCCCTCCTAAGCATCTCCTCATAGCCGCTGGATGCCATAGGCTTCCCGAGAAAATATTGAGGGGTTAACAGGTACTTAACCTTATCCAAACCCCGTATGGTAACTCTTTTAAGTAAGCCTAATCTTCTAGGTTTAACAAGCATGGCTAAGAAGGTTCTAGTAACAGCCGCGCTACCCTACGTCTATGCTCCGAGGCACTTCGGCCACCTGGCAGGAGCCTACCTACCCGCCGACATATACGTCAGATACCGGCGGCTTAAAGGCGACAGGGCGATCTACATATGCGGTACGGATGAGAACGCTACGTCCGTCGTCCTCGAGGCGGTCAGGCTTAAGATATCCCCGAAGGAGCTCTGCGATAGAAACTATCTCGTCCAGAAGGATGTTTTCGAGAAGCTCGGTATGAGCTTCGACATATACTCCCGGACGTCTCTCCCCATACACTTCGAGACTGTCGAGGAGTTCTACAAAACCCTACACAAGAAAGGCTACATATACGAGAAGGTTGTCAAACAGCTCTACTGCCCCAAATGCGGCACCTTTCTCCCAGACCGTTTCGTAAAGGGAACCTGCCCCTACTGCGGTGCTCCAGACCAGTATGGGGACGTATGCGAACGCTGCGGCAGATGGTATGAGGCTTGGGAGCTCGTAAACCCTAGGTGCGTGATATGCGGCTCCACGCCTGTTTTGAAGGAGAGCCTACACTACTTCCTAAGGCTTTCAGCCCTCACAGATAAGGTTCTCGAATACGTGAAGCAGAAGGGTTCTAAATGGAGAAAGGCCACGCTTAACAAGACCCTATCCTGGCTCACCCGGGAAGGCCTGAGGGATAAGGATATAACCCGGGACTACAGCTGGGGGCCACCGGCGCCCTTCCCGAAGGCTAAGGGGCAGGTGATATACAACTGGGCTGAGAACCTTCTTGGCTATATATCGGCTACTAAACATTGGGCGGCTGACCTGGGTAAGCCTGAGATGTGGGTCGAATACTGGAGGATGGAGGACACCGAGCTATACTGCTTCATAGGGAAAGACAACCTGTTCTTCCATACGATACTCTTCCCGGCCCTGTTAATCGCGCATGGTGGATACATCCTACCCGAGAACGTCGTGGTCAACGAGTTCGTGAACCTCGAAGGCGAGAAGCTCTCCACGAGCAGGGGCTGGGTTATATGGCTCCACGATATGCTCAAGAAGTTCCATCCAGACATGATACGCTACTACGCCGCGGCCATAGCCCCGGAGCATAAGGACACAGATTTTAAGTGGAGGGATTTCCAGGCTAAGGTGAACAACGAGCTGATAGCGAACCTAGGGAACTTCATCTACAGGGTTCTGACCCTGATACGTAAGCTGTATGGGGGTGTCATACCCGAGCCGGGTAGACTAGACGAACACGACGAAGAGGTGCTTTCCGAGATATCTAAGACAGCCGAAAGGGTTGCGGCCGAGGTCGAGAGGTTCGAGTTTAAGAAGGGGCTCAGGGAGATCATGAGGTTATCCTCTATCGGAAACGGCTACTTGAACGCTAAGAGGCCTTGGAGCAACCCCGACGAGGCTCCATCGACGCTCTACGTAGCCTCCCAGATAATCTATGCCTTGTCTATCCTCCTCATACCCTATCTACCGTTCACCGCGGTCGAGATCAGACGTATGCTGAACCTACCTACGAACTTAAACGACGTTAGATGGAGGGATCTCGAGAAGAGGCTTGAACCGGGTCATAGGATAGGCGAGGTTAAGCCGCTGTTCCGTAAGGTGAGGGATGAAGACATCGCCCCAGAGGTCGAGAAGCTTAAGAAACTGAGGGCTAGATATGAGGCTGAAGCTGGACCTCCACGTGCACACTAGGCTCTCCCTCGACTCGGTTATAACCCTGGACGAGGCTGTCGAAGAGGCTAAGGTTAAAGGGCTACACGGGTTGGCTTTAACCGAACACGGTAGACCATCTAAGGTGAAGGGGTTTGTGAAAGGTATCCTCATAATACCTGGTCTGGAGGAAACTACACCGCTCGGTCACATACTCGTCCTAGGGATAGACCGGTGGAGGTTTAAACCCGGTAGAAAACCTCTGGATACGGTTTTAGAAGAGGCCAAACGGCTTGGAGCCGTCACCGTGTTTGCCCACCCGTTTCCCAGGACGTTGATGACCTCTTTCATGTCTTGGGTCAGCGGCTTAGGCCTCGACGCGGTCGAGGTCTTAAACTCAGGAGACCTATTCTTCCCCATATCCTCAAGGGTTAACCTTTCCTTAGCGTCTAGGCTCGGCATACCTATGACAGCGGGAAGCGACTCTCATATACCTAGAACCATAGGGTACGCATACACGGTCGTGGATGCGGAGTCCATGAGCGTAGACGACGTGTTGGAAGCTATAAGGAAGGGGCGGACGGAGGTCTATGGGAGGAGGAGCGGCCTTAAAGCTAGGGTCGAGAAGATAGTTCTCAGGAGAAGATTGTCCCGAGCTTCTCGGCTATAAACTCGGCCGGGTTCACCATAGCCTTCAGGGTTTTCTTCGCCATATTCTCAAACCTCGCCTTCTCACCCGGCTCGAGTAGTTTCTCCATGTATGCTAAGGCCTCGTCAGGGTTTGAGGCTCTGCGGATGAACCCCTTCTCGACCAGATACCTCTCGACGTATGTGGTTTGACCTGGGTAGCATGAAACCACCGGGACACCTAGTAGAGCAGCCTCGATGTTCATAGTCCCACCTCCCCCTACGAGTATGGATGCGAAGTAGAGTAGGCTTGCGGCGTCCACCGTCTTCCTTAAGACCAACGCCTTACCTCCGAATACCTTCTCTATGCGATTCACCTGCTCATCGTACCTAGGCATTATGACTAGCTGGAGGTCGAACCGTTCTGAGGCCTTCTTCGCCACCTCCTCTACCAGCCCTCCCATACCTAAGATGTAGGATGCATGGCTCTCCTCGAGCCTGAAGACGGCTATCGGTCTGCCTGTATCCAGCCCGAGCTCGGTGAGCACCTTGGGGTTTGGTTTAAACTCTTTGAGCCAGGCAGCCGGGTCTAAAGCCCTATACTTTATGATCCTCGAGGGGGCTATGCCATACCTCGTCCAGGCGGCTTTCGGTATAATCCATGGCGTGAACAGGACGCGGGATAACGGTATCGTAAGCCTAGCCACGGCCTCGGAGTGGGGGCTATCGTTTACGGCGATGTGCGGGGTTCCTAACCCGAAGGCTATCCTCGAAGCCTCAGGGGACGAGAACGATACCACCAGGTCCGGCTTAAGCCTATGGAAGACCTTCTTAAGCTCAAGCATCCGCTCTAAGCTTGCATCGAGCTTACCCTCTAGGGTGGCTCCACCGTATCTACCCACTATGTAGGCCTCCTCGCCTAAAATACCCAGAAGCTCTACGACCTCTCTAAACCTCCTAGCCGTCTTGAATACCTCGAACCCTCTCCTCTCAAGCTTCTTCGATAGGGCTGAGAAGAACCTACACTGCTTAGGGGTTAGGATGTCGATCAAAACCCTCATAGTCGATCTATTGAACCCCTGGATGCAAGATAAGTTCTTCCCAGGGATGGAGGGAGAACAAGCATATAACTTAAATCCTGACCATAGTGTATTTAGTTTACAGTTTTCGCGGCCTTATAGGGGAGGTTTATGGTTAATATACTCGACTTAGACCCTGAGGAAATTCCCGGTATGCTGCGTAACGGCGACCTCAAACTCGCCGTCATAGGTTGCGGAGTCATGGGCTTGCCGTTAGCCTGTCTATACGCCGACGCAGGGGCTCAGGTGTATGGGGTCGACGTAAACATCAAGCACATAGAGAACCTGAAACGAGGAGTGTGCACGCATCCAGAGCCTGGTTTAAACACGCTTCTGAAAAGGGTTCTAAGGGCTAACAGGTTTCAACCCACCACGGACCTTCAGAACGCCGTCGAGGATTCCGACATAATAATGATAGTGGTCTCGGCTTCCGTGGATCCCCACGGTCTTCCAGACTATACCTCTTTGAGGAGGGTGTCTGAAGACCTAGGTCTGATACTAAGAAAAGGTCATCTGGTAATCCAAAGCAGCACCACCGGGCCTGGTGTAACCGAGGAGATCGTTAAGGGGATGCTTGAATCCCTATCAGGCTTGAAGGCGGAGGAGGATTTTGGCTTTTCCTACAGCCCGCTCAGGGGCTCTGGAGGCTCGCTTCTAAGAGACTTGGTGCATTATCCTAGGATAGTCGGGTCGGTCGGTCCTAAAAGCCTAGAAGCCACCAAAGCCGTTCTAAGCGTCGTCGTGAAGGGCGGTATAGTGCCTGTCAGGGATATAAAGACGGCGGAGACCGTGAAGCTTTTCGAAAACTACTACAGGTTTGCGACGTTGGTTCTAAGCCAGGAGCTGGCTATGCTCTGCGAGAAGATAAACGTGGATTACATGGAGGTTTTGGAGGCCTGTAGGACGCAGCCTCACTGCCACCTGTTGAGACCCAGCGTAGGTATAGGGGGGCATCTACCTAAGGATATGCATTTACTCCAAGCATCCGCCGAAGACGTTAAATGCGGTCTGCGTATGCTTAAGACCGCTATGAAGGTGAACGAGAGGCTTCTTAGACACGACCTGTCGCTCGTAACCAAGGCGTTGCGGAGGCTCGGTAAACGCCTCCGGAGGTCTAAGATACTCATCCTAGGGTTAAGCTTCAAGCCGGACGTTAAAGACGTACGTAACTCCTACAGCTTCATGCTCGCCGACTCCCTCCTGAAGAAAGGCGCTAGAGTCATCGTCTACGACCCCTACTTCACGACTAGGGAGATAAGAGATATGGGCTTCGAGGCATCGGCTAACATGGATAGGGTCATAAGGGAGGTCGACTGCGTCGTGATAGCTACCCCGCATAGCAGGTTTAGAAGCCTAAGCATAAGCGATTTCAAAAGACCGGACAGTAAACCCGTGGCTGTGGTGGACTTCGGACGTGTACTCGACGGCTCGGAGGCGGAGAAGATGGGTATGATCTACGTGGGCGTAGGGGCTGGTGGGGTTGGTTAGGGTAGCGGTCATAGGCGTCGGGTTCTGGGGTAAAAACCATGCCAGAGTCTACAGCGAGGTCGAGGATGCCGAGCTTGTAGCGGTCTGCGACATAGATGCTGAGAGGGCTAGGCTCATAGCTAAGAGGTATGGCTGTAGGGCTTACACAGACTTCAGGGAGATGCTGAGGGCTGAGAAGCCCGAGGCGGTGAGCATATGCACCCCGACTACGACGCACTACGAGGTCGCGTCGGAGGTCTTAAGCATGGGTGTTCACGCGCTCACGGAGAAGCCCCTATGTAGCACGGTGGAGGAGGCGGAGAGGCTTAGAGACCTAGCCTCTAGCATGGGCGTCAAACTCATGCCTGGCCATATAGAGCGTTTCAACCCGGCCGTGGATAGGGTTAAACGTCTCGTGGTCGACGGCGTCTTGGGTAAGGTCATCCTCGTTGCGGCTCGGAGGGTTTCAAGGTGGCCTGAGCGCGTAGGCGACGTGGGTGTCGTCAAAGACTCCGCCATACACGACGTAGACGTGATGAGGAATCTCGTCGGCGAGGTCGAGTGCGTCTACGCCGAGACCGGAAGCCTTAGGCATAGGTTCGAAGACTATGTCGAGGCGATCCTGCATTTTAAAACCGGCGTCACCGGCTTCATAGAGGCTAACTGGCTTACGCCGCGTAAGGTCAGGCGTCTGACGATAACCGGAAGCGAAGCCATGGCTACGTTGGACTACCTGACCCAGGAGCTGTCTATAGAGGATTCTGAGAAGGTCCTGCGTCCCATCTCCAGGTGGGAGGAGCCCCTCAAGAGGGAGCTCGTCCACTTCGTCAGGGCGGTCTTGGGTAGGGAGCCGCTGAGGCTTACGGCGGAGGACGGGGTAAAGGCTCTTAAGGTCTGCGAGGCTATACTCGAATCGGGCCGCCGTGGTGAGAAGGTTTACCTGGAGGGTTGAGGGTTGAAGAGGAGGCTTATGGATATACTCGCATGCCCGATCGATAAACACTATCCCCTCGAGCTATACGTCTTCGAGGAGAGGGAGGACGGCGAGATAGTCGAGGGTCTCATAGTCTGCCCCAGATGCCTCAGGTTCTACCCGATAAGGGACGAGATCCCTGAGATGCTTCCAGACGAGCTCAGAGACCTCAGGGAAGACCTGAAGTTCCTCAAAAAATGGCGAGACAAGATCCCTGAGAAAGTGCTCAGAGACGGTAAGCCCATAAACCTCTCCTCTAAGACCTAAAGGTTAGAATAAGCATTTCTGCATACAATGTGTGTCTACAAGGAATTCAGCTCAAAACCGTTAGAAAGTCTTAGTGATAATCGTTTCCCCAGCCGCGGCTTAATCTTTAAGCGTTTTCGGGTCTTATATTCGTCTGTTATGGGTTTGGAGGATGTGTTGCGTGGTTTAAAGGGGTTTCCCGAGAGGCT
>Ga0190363_1000934_pt1 | contig 17441 bp, 11 predicted proteins | sample 48721867_MG_FD_161272 | JGI IMG/M metagenome (GOLD analysis project Ga0190363, IMG submission 161272) | Hydrothermal vent microbial mat bacterial communities from Southern Trench, Guaymas Basin, Mexico - 4872-18-6-7_MG | ecosystem: Environmental > Aquatic > Marine > Hydrothermal vents >... | reverse complement strand
ACCTCTTTAGGATGCCCGCTATTTTTTCGGAGTGTTCATAGTTGTAAGTTCTAGCGGCCTTAACACCAACCTGCGCAGCCTTAATAAAACCGGAATCCTCAATCCTCTTGACTCCACCGGGATGAAACCACGCTCCAACAATCATGTTTTACACCATTCCATTCTTTAGTCTAACACGGCTTAAATGTTTCCGGTCGAAAGCGCATCTATTAATTTAATAGGGAAGTATCCAGATATTTTTCAGTATAAGCTTGATTGCAACACTTAATGTTATAATTAGACCTGTTCCTAAGGAGAGTCCTGCCACAATTGTGTTTCTAAAGCTCATCCAAAATTCCTTTCCAACTCTGTGTTCAATAAGTTTCCCAATAGCCATTCCTATGAGGAGCGCAGTTGGGTACGGTATGGGCTGAGACATGCCAAACGCCAATGCGATTAAGGGAATGCTAATTTGCGTTACTTCACTGAAGACAAATATGCCTACCGCACATAAGAAAGAAACAAGTAGCGATAATGGGTTAAGCAGACCGCTTCCCATGGAAGCGAATAAACGAAGCCACTGCGCTTGAACTGGCCAATATATATTTGTGCCAGGATACACATTTGAGGGCATAGGGGCTATCCTCCAAAAAACGGAAACGTATATGAAACTTACAAGCCAGGCAATTGGGAAAATTAGGAAGTACGCTTTATACATGCTTTTTGATGAAGTATTACAAATCTGTCCAATTTTCATAAAGTAGCAGAAATCAGCTCCAAAGGTTGTTATGATAAGGGGGGCGAACCAAACTTGGGTATTAGTGAACCCCGTTAGACCCATATAGGCTAGGAAAACTCCCTCTTTCACATATGGAACATCCTGTTTAATGCCGATAATCCCATAGGATCTGGTGCCAACTAGAGTGTAGATAAATGACCATCCTGACGATAAAGCGAAGGCAAGCAAAATAAAGGTAAGCGGTAGATCAGCTATCAGATAGCTTGTAAGTATGACGGAGCCAACCGTGGAGCCAAAAAAGAGGATGAGAAGAAACCAAAGGGGATAATTATCTACGTTTTTACCGGACCTGATCCTTGAAAGACTCTTCACGGAATCTATGAAAATGCGGGGTCTTCTTAGGATAGGTAAGATGCCGGCCGCCACTGAGAAGCCAATTAGCGGACTAACCCAAACCTGAAATAGGGAGCGCTGATAAATCGTTAATAAAGAGGAGCCGGGTGACCAGTAGCTGAATAACCCTCTGAACCAAGATAAAGGAGATTCAGGGCTAGTTAAGTAGTTTCCAATGAAGTAAAATGCTAATCCTCCTGCAAATGTTGCTAAAACAACATTCGGAGATAAGATGAATCCCAGCGCTATAGCGAGTATATCGGTCGCGATGCCAAATGATGCCCCGGGAAAAATGGGCTCTACTAGCTTGGTGAGATCTATCCACGGTATTGGTAAAACTATGTATTCTAAAACCAAAATTGGGAAGTAGATGAAGAGTCCATAAATAAATCCTAGAGCTGTTGAAATTAGAAATACTTTATTTCTTTTAGGGTCGGGTCTTTCAGTAAGCGTTATTATAGCGTCGGCAGCAACCTGAGCTGTAGGAAAGGGAAGATTTTCAGCTTCAATAAATATGCTTTTCGAAATGAACGCCATAGACATATCGGCGAGCTTCCATAAAACACCTGTTAAGAGAGCTACGAGAATAGGTGCGACGAAATAAGGGGAAAAGAACGTTCTTGTTATCAGCACATTTGTTTCCGGCGGAGGAGCCCACCAGTCTGGAACATCCAGACCGAAGGAGTAGGGGCTTGCCCTAAACCATGCATTATATATCCATTGAATACCAATCACCTCAAATGCGATTTGATGCCCAAGCATCCATATAATAAACGATTCCTGCCTAGTTAGGGGTTTGCCAGCCAAAAAGCTCAGTTCAACTGCTAAAAGAAGCAAAGTATACTGGATGCCGGAGCTTAAGTTACCGCCTGTGTAAAGCTGATACCATATGGCTGCTGGCAACAAAACAACTATGCCGTAGATCACAACAAGGAGGGAACGCCAAGTAAGTCCTGAAATATAGATTTCATCTTTCTCAATTACCATGGTTTAGAGTCTCCATATTTTTAACTTTAATTGAGATTCCGCTCTCTTTATGAACTCAAGTTTATCCGAGCTCGGAAGAGTTCTCCATATGAGCAGCTGTTTCCGTATTGCATCAACAAACCTATATACGGCTTTTTTCCACATGTAAAGGGCTCCTGTTTTTCTAACTAGATGAAGCGTATATCGGTAGTAGGATTCACGTGGATCCTTGTATATGATTAATTGAGCGAGCTGGGATACCCCCATATCGTAAGGCGGCAATGTTATATCGGCGTGGATAACTTTTTCTATTCTTCCATCTCTGATTTCCTCGGCGAAATCAATTTTGTTAGTTTTGAAATCTCCAACCTCAGCTGTTGTGAAGGCTCTGAAGTATTCTAGTAGGAATAGAATTACTCCGTCGACCTCATCAACTGATGAAGTGAATGGTAGGGGGATGTCCCAAACATCGCCCACAGGTTTTGTTCGAAGCTTCCACACTCTTTCTATCGAAGGCGTTGCGAGTTTTGAGGCCTTAAAGATTGGGTAGAAGCATGAGGCCATTGTGGTTAACATTGAAAGGGAGAGGGCAACTACCACTGTTGTAGACGAAAAGTTCGGATAGAAATTTTGAGGCATTAGATTTAAGCTGAAAAGAATATTTATTCCGATAAGACCGAATGAGTAGCCGAGTATTGCCCCTACAACCGCGTATACGGAGGCTTCCGATAGAAAGAGTCCGGCAATATGTACAGGTGAAAGCCCTAAGGTGCTGTATATGCTAATCTCGCGGCTTCTTTCATATACGCTGGCGAGAAGTGAGTTGAAAATTACAAGCATCGAGATGAAAGTTGGCAGAAGTAGATGCTCAAAGCCTTCAAGTGAGAACCATGGTTGTTGCTGAAAGTTAATTATTTGATTCTTGCTGCCAGCGTATATGACGAAGGGTATTTTTTCGGAGAGAACTTTAGCGGTGGAAAAAATGTTGCTTTCATTAGTGAATTTTGCAACCACTTGGGTTGGTGAATAACCGAGTTTGGAGGCGAAGGAATAGGGCACTATTAGAACGGATTGAGCTGGAACATGCTGTATGCCGCCAGCCCACTGGACTCCCCAGTTTATGGGCGTAACTCTTTCCTGATCGAGATCTACTAAATCGTTCAAAACTAATGAATCGAAGACGCCGACTATCTTCAATTTGTATCCGCAAACATACAGAAGGTCTCCCTTTCTCCATCCGGTTTTTTCAGCGCAAACGTCAGGGATCATAGCTGTGAATGTGCCGAAAATTTTCGGCAGACTTTCATAAGTTATGGAGGCTACTCCTTGCTCAAATATGGGATCTTCGGGGGTTAGGGCCAGTATTGCTGAGAACTTGTATTCCGTCTGCGTAGTATTAGATATTATGACGGCTTTAATTTCTGTTCCAGGTAATTGTCCACCAAGCATGGAAACATATCCGCTTGATGTGTAAATCCATGTTCTTGGACATATGATTGCTTGATCGCCTATTTCGCTCTCGAGAACATTCTTTAAGGTTTTCGGCAGATATCCGAAGCCACTTATCATTATTCCATTATAATATGTTTTTCCGGGTTTGGGAATTATTCGTACAACCGCCACTGTGTAAATGGAGGTTAAAGATACCAGAGAGAAGACTATTAGAATGATGGTCACTAAAGTCAGCATTGTTCTAAGTCTTCTCTTCCGCATGTTTGAGATGCCTATGGAAAGAGACATGATTAACGCGCTGAAACGGCTAATTTCAGCAAAGTGCTTGCCTATAATCTCCTTTCTAAAAGTTTTGAGAAGATTTATTATTCTACCCAAGAGAATGCTCATGACAGGTGTTAAGAAGACTATGATTAAGATTCCTATGAGAACAACGTAAATGTTTGTTGCAAGGTGGAATCCTGGATGGAACCAGTAAAGAAGAAAAGTGAAAGCTGCAAAGAAAATGCATGAAAGCGATATTCTCTTTAAGCCTTTTTTAGGAGCAAAAATAAGCTCAGTGAATAATATCGAGAATGGAACCAGTAAAAAGAAGAAGAAAATTGTTGAATTAATCGTTTCATTAATTAATCCTTTAACATAGTTGTAGGCGTTTATTGTGTACTGCCATGCTACATATGAAGAGCGTAGGAAACCTAAATAATCGAAGCCTCCCTCTGCTGAAATAGAGTGGAGGGCTTTTCCAAGATAATTCTCGGCCATGCTTAGAAAATGCTGAGCTGAACGGCTTGTTGTTAAGTATTCGCTTAAAAATTTCAGCCTATTCTTGTTCAGTAAATAAAAATCTTTGACTAAAATCAGTTGCGTAGCTGGAAGTATGAGGGTTTCACCTTCCTTGACTTTTAATCCTTCGCCCTCCGGGCTTGTCTCGCCATATTTTCTCAGTAACCCTATAGGAGCAAAGCTTTTCTGATCGTAGATGACAATCTCCACCGGTACACCTCCTGGAACAAATATCATGTTTATGTCTTCACCCTCAACAAAACTGTCTCTTGTAAAGCCGAGAGAAGGAGGAGGCGTATGGCTACGTGCGTCTAGTATAGAAAGTGTTCCAAAAACATTATTTGGAGGAACAAGATCGTATAGAACTATTGTACCACATTTGAAGACTGGGAAGAATCTAGGCGCCTTCATCGATCCTATTTGAGGTTTATCAACCCTAAAAGAGACTGGGAAGACATCGGATCGTTGCTGCCATATTTCCGGAGCGTAAATAATATTGCCCTCTTCATCAAAAACGAAAGCTTCAACAATAAAGGATGGAACTGCTACTTCAGCAACTCCCACGCCTAACTGGGCTGAGCTTGAGTAGGTGGTTTCAGCGGGCAGTCCATGAATGATAAACATGCCATTTTCATCAGTTTTAGCTAATGAATAGAATCTAGGTGCGTAGCCACTAATCGACATTCCCGCGCCCGCAATTTCCGCTCCACCAACATATGATGCATGAACAGAAACCAGCGCGTTCGGAACCGCTTCAAACCATCCTTTGGTATAATTGAATGTGACAATTTTTCCAATTAGCGTAACGAATCCTCCACCATTCGGAGGGAGGGCGTATCTTGTAGGTCCAATGCCTTTATTTTTGAATTCTAATTCATTTATTAGGTCTGCTAATAGTATGGAAGCGAATTTAACCTGTTTTTCCATATTCTTGAATCTCCATTCTACTCCGAGGGTGTTCTCATAAGTGTCTGATGGAGTTGAAGTGAAGGGCCTAAACGAGTTAGCTGTTGCTATTGTTATGCCTACACCACCCGCTAAAACGTAGGGTTCATGATCGAAATTCACATCTGAGGGAAGATAGATTCTCCAGTCTCTAGCTCTCAATCCATCCTCCACATTTATGTTTATTCCAGCTTCCTCTATGATTTTCCGAACTTCGCCTTGAGAGCCGAATAGCCAATCTTTCAGCCACGTGTACCTTAAAAGCGAGGCTTCAAAATAGTAGAAGTATCCGGAGAAGAAAATCCCAAGATCGCTCGAATCTGAAGTAAAGTCTAGATTCACCCACAGAGCAATATTTGTACTTATGTCCTCAAAGTGGTTTTCTACAAACTCTCTTGCACCCTTTAATCCACCGTAATGGGCGCCTAAAGCTAAAAACCATATTGTTCGCTCCGGGGGATTTTTCTTAAAGTAGGTAGCCATTTCCATAAGGAAAGCTATGCCTATCGCTTCATCCGCTCCAGGAGCTCTTCCAATAATGTAGGACTGTGAATCATAATAGGCGCTTAATATGACCACTTCATTACTTCTTCCCGGTAGAACGCCTATTATGTTTGTTGCTTTCGCCTCTTCCCACTCCACTTTAAGTTTAAGGTTAACTCTCACTTCACCCCTTGAGAGTAGATCTATCAGCCTCTGAGCTTCTTTCTCTGATATAACTACTCGGGGAACATTAAGTGGGATTCCGATTAGATTTGAATCTCCTTTAAATGTTAGCTTTGGGGAGTCAGGGAGCTTAGCATTTAAAGAACTCTGCATTATGGTATATGAGCTGGGTTCGATGAATATTATTGCCTTCACCCCAAAAGTCAGTAAATGAAGCCAGTTCCCTCCATTATCATACTTAATCAATGCTATAGAACCATTAAGATTTATCCCCCTAATCTTCGAGATGGAGCCATCTTTCACATAAACTAGTCTTCCTTCAATGCCTTTGGGAGGGGTACAGCATGGAGCGAAGCCTAGAGGCTGTAAAGCCCAAATCTCATTTATTTTAAGCTTAACTGGATATAAAACCTGAAGATCAATTTCATGAACTTTTGGAATAATTATCGAAAAATTTTCGAAATAGCCGAGGGGACCAGGTTTTAATCCATCATTTAAAAAGTTTTGATAAATATAAGAGAGAGCCTTCTCATATCCCGGGTAACCCGGAGTTCTGCTTTCCAGACTGGAAAGAAACTTTACATGCTCACATATTTTAGTAACATTAAGATCATTTAGGAGTATGGAATAATCTTGAATGAAATGCGGCTTGGAGGTTCCGTTCTCGCTTACCCCTATGTAAACTAATGTTGGTGAGATTATAAGCAAGAGGCAGAGAATGAATGAAATGAGCTTAACCATTCTATTTTTAAATCCTAGGGGTTGAAGTTTTCCATAAATCTTTAAAGATGTTTTGTTCACCAATTTGCTTCCTCCCTTTGCTAAAAAAATAAAAATAGGGAATTTTTATCCAGGTGTCCATGAGATGCCTGCCTGCGCAACCGGCACAAATATGTCGGTTACTACTTGAACAAGGAATGCTCCTAGAAATATTCCTACCGCTAGTGGAACTCCGTAATCCTCATAGAGCTTTGAGCCTCCAACCCTGAATGTTATGAACTTCAGTATCCAAGCTACGGTTATGTATCCCCACATCCAATGCATGATCTGGCTTCCACCTATAACTAGTCCAACGGGGTTAATTGGGGTCCTAGCAAATGTTACTCTCAGCCATAAGAGAATTCCTGCAAGGATGAAGCCGCCAGCCCAATTCGCTAACTCTAGTGAAATCAGGTCTTTGTTCCAGTTAAACCAAGAGCAACCTTGAAGCTGGTTGAAAGCCGCGTTAAACAGGGATTCTTGAGCCCACCATGCAGGGCTAACCCACTGGCTGTAAAGGGTTCCTCCATATCCGAAGCCTTTATTTATTCCAATGTTGTAGGTGAAGACGAGCCATAAGGGAATGCATATTAAAACAGCTAATATCATGGCGACTATTGTTGAAATAGCCATCGCCTTACTGTGAAGTTTTACATCAGAAGCCAATCTGAAGCCTTCCAACTGCGCGCTCTGCGGAGTTCCGGCACCACCCCAATACCAAGTGTAATGGCCAGTAACAATATATCCCATGTTCCAAGCTGTGAAAGCCCCGGCTCCATAAGCTGCTTGTGTTGCTTCAGAAGCTTCCGATCCAACAAGCGCATATAAACCTGCTTGGGACAAGAGAGTTGCTAAAACCTCTTGAGATTCCCACGGCGTGTCTCCCTTCGCTATGCTCTCTCCTCTAATTCTAGAGGTTGCGATATACTGGAAGAATGCATACACCAGAATTATGCCCGCAGCCCAGACAGGAATATACACGGTTACCATTAGAATGATTAGTAGAATTGCTGAGATTATGAAAGCTAACCAGAGGGTTCTGTAAGAGAATGGTTCTTCAGATTCGTCCAAAGTTTTAGATCCGAAAGCATTCTTGAGCGTTGACGCTAAATACTTCCTCGAAAACACTAGTAGCCAGAAGCCTAAACCTATCATTGAGCCCCACCCGATCATCCCGCCAGAAATTGGCGTAATAGTGCATGAAGCCATATTATGCCAAGCTCCACCAGATGAATCCCAAGGTGCCTGCAATGTTGCATAGCCAGCCCAAACCGAAATCGCCGGAAGTATATCGGCGAAGATGAACCATGAAACCATCGCGGTAAAGAGAACATCAAGTGGGGCAAAATACCACAAAGCGAGTAGAGCGGGCGCTATACTAAAGAACCAGCTTGAGTTCGGTAGCGCAGTTTCTAGCGCGGTTATGTGAATTGTCTGCCATAGGTTCCAGCCTCTTCCAGGAGCTAACGCATCAATTAAGTTTCCAATGACTAATAAAATGCCTAAAATGAAGCCTATTCCTATTCGTTTAACTCTTACTTTTTCTGCGGTTCCTGTACCAAGTGTTATTAGCTCTCTTGTAACGTTTAGGAATGGAAATGGAAGTTTCTCAACATCTATCCATTGTTTGCGCAGTATCATACCCATAGAAGTCATGAAAATAACTAACACTATGGTGAAGACTATCCAGTAAGCTACTGCTGGCAACCATGCGCTCCACGGAACTGGCACTCCACCTTCAAAGGCGGCTAAAGCAGCCTCTTTATCCGTGATCCCAAAAAGAGGACTAGTTTCCAGCGCTCCCGGCAACGAAGAAACCCATCCACCCATCCCCCACCACTGCTTTTCAGGGGCGTAATTGAAAATTGATATTGAGAAGGGAACAGCCACGGACCAAGCGAAACCCAAACTTGATGTGATCATGGCAAATATTAAGGCGTATTCATCAGCTCTAAGTCTCAACGCCTTGATAGGGTAAGCGATTATTGCTAAGATGAAAAGAACTAGAAAAGCCCCGGCATTCATTCCGAAAAGCGTTAGATTCACATTAGTCCAGTCTATTGAGAGCTGAATCAGCATCATTATAATGGATAGGACCAAGCCTAAAATGAAGCCTCTAGATTTAAGTGAATATTTTACCTCAGAAATCAGTGTTTTATCTTTATTTTCCAAAGAAACCACCCGATTATATATTCTTTTGGATTACCTATTTATATTTTTAAGAATTACCTAGTCTTTCTTAAATTTCCATCTCAAACTCAAAAAAGGCAACGAAATATAGAAATTAAGTTAAAAATCAAATTCTTAGTCAAGAAGTAAAACAGTAGCAATATAGATCAGCTGTTTAAAAATCGTGTAAATTCTAGAGGAATCAAACTTTCCAGAGAAAAATTATTAAAGCTAAAATCATTCTACCAAGGCTTTCGAATTCTATGAAGTTTTTGATTTAAAAACCGAAATAAGAAATTGGGTGTGAAAATTGGTGTTACACCAGAAATCGGCGAGAAATAAGAATAGAGATTTGATTGCTTTTAGGATTCCAATTGAATTGACCGTTACACTTGAAAAATTAGGCATAAACCCAAAAGAAGCATGCAGACGATCCCTTCTTCAAATCGCAACGCAAAACAACTTTTCACGGCAAGCTTTCCAGAAAAGCCCAATTTAAGCCTCGCTTCTGAAATTGGTTGGTGCGGGGGTGGGATTTGAACCCGCCCCACGGTGGCGATATCTCCCGCAAACCTCCATTTCTTTTTCTGTTTCTTGAAGCAATTGCTTCAAAACTCAATTTTACCTATCGGGTTCTTTTGTTTCGCCGCTTAATTGAAACAGTTATGACGGCGACTGCTATTATGAACAGGATTAAATAAAATAGTAAGGGTTCCCATATAAGTAGACCTGTTAAGAATGAGGGTTCATTTTCTGTTTGCCCTTTAACAGTAAAATGTTCTGTTAGAACTTCCCTATCATTCACATATACGGTTACGGTCCACTCGCCTATGACTTCTTCCGGATTATATGCCGCTAGATTAAATGTGGAGTAGCATACGCCCTCACCATTCCATTTGAGAGTATATGCTGATGCATCAGCTACGGAGGGACCTAAGTAAATCCAAGATATGGTGTCTCCCCGAGTCCCGTTTTGAATTTTAAGCCAGCAGTATACCATTTCATTATTAGTGAAGGTTGACGTGACATCTACAGGTTCGTTGTTTTTTAAGTCTCTGCATAGTGCATGCTCCACCACTATTGTTTGGCTCCTCTCTTTTACAGTTAAGGTCATCTTATCCTCCGCAATATTTCCGTTAGAGTCCATCACAGTGAATGTTATTTCGTGGGTTCCTTCCGAAAGATTTGCAACCTGCAGGGTCTCCCCGTAACCCAATATTCCATCCAGATTTGATGACCATTCTGCGATTAATCCATCTTGTCCCTCCGGGTCGTAAGCTATGCCCTTAAATACTATTTCTTCGCCAAATTGAAATACCTCATCCTTTTTAGGCGATCTTATGAAGGCTGAGGGAGCCTTATTAGCTACCGTGAAGAACTCGGACTCATTATAACCTGTATTGAAGCCATCCGTCGCTATGATCTTAACTAGGCATTGATTTCCACCTGGAAGCTGGGAGGGATCGATTCTATATTTTGTCTCATTTAGCTCAATTGCCATACATATCCAAGTTTCCCCTCCATCATTACTGTACAGAACTGAATAACGCAGTTCATCTCCATCTAGGTCTCTTGCACTCCAGCTAACCTCCAGAAGCCCATTAGATGACTTATTTAATTGAGGGACGCTAACGGATGGGGCGTTTTCGCTTCTAGGAACCTCAGCCAAAATGTTTTCTCCGTCGCTGATTACGACTCTTGAGGTTTCATCTGGGAATGGCATTAGAAAGCTGAAAACGAGGGGTTCCTCGGTTTCCTGACCTATACTCATATTATAAAGAACTTCACCGTTAGAAGAAAGGCATTTAAACGTATATTTCCCTTGGTTTTCCGCTATGAACGGATCGGGTTTTCCTTCAAGAATATACCAGTTGTCTAGTTTAATTGTGCCGTTAGCATATATCGTCCCCGACACATACAGAACTTTTTCATCTGGCGGATCAGTGAGACGTTTAAATAACTCAGAATAGGTTTCATCACAAACCCAAATTGATTTCGGAAAACCAAGATTAGTTCCCATAAAACAGTAGGTTTTATCGATTACAGCAAGCGAATGCGGAAAGAATGCCGCTCTCCTATCATTTAAATCCGAAACATTATAGATTTTTCCATCCTTCAATATTAATCCATTGATCTCCTTCCCGAATTCAGGATATGCCTTATACTCTTCTACCCATCTATTGAGGCCTAGAGTATGAGCTATCTCATGGGCAGTTGCGCCCTCAGTGGCACCATATTTTACTGCAACAGCTCCACTTACATATTTCAGTGAGATCCCCTGTTCGCCCGGTTTCCACCAGTCCGCCGGAGTAACCCCTACAATCTTCTCTCCCTCAAATGCTGCTTCAAGACTTAGCCACGGTAATATAATCTGCCATGGGGTGTGTTTCGTTATTATCGCACTCCACAGTTCCCTTTTATCTTCAAAAAATATTAGATTTTGTTCTGGGAGAGGATACACATTTTTCATAAACTCCTCCTGAGTTACGCAGAAGTCTAAATAGTTGCGTTCTGTGACCGCATCTTTACGATCTAACTCGACTGGGACAATAGAGAGCTCGAGCGGAACGAACCTTACATTTAACGCCTTCATTTTTTTAACGTTAACTGTAACACCCTTCAACATATCGTCTAAGTATTTGGTGATATCCATATACTTAGAGTCTGAGTCAGCGAATACGCTGATATAATATGTTCCTTCAGGGAGCTTAAAGATGAAATCCACGGGGGTTGGCTCCAACCCGACTTCAACCTCCTTCACCTCCCTCAGGAACTCTGCATCGCCCCTATATACGGAAAATTCAACCTTCACTCTTGGTTTAGTTATGCCTAAAGCTTCCGCTCCCACCCCATAATGTATAAAGCTTGGACAGGAGATTAGAGTTCTGATGCCAGCCTCTTTGCCGGCGGCTAGAGTGGGACGGTTAGATGTTAAAGGAATTTCAATAGCTTGAACAAGATGCATTTCATGAAACTCTAGCCAGATTGGTAAGACTGTAATTTTTAGCGTGGTAGAGGTTTCTAGGAGGTTTCCTCCAACGTCCCGGTAAGCTGCTGTAACCTCTATATTCCAGTCTTCAGGTTGGGGGGGAATGGTTGTGAAGGGGACTGTTGGTATCTCATATGAAATTGTGAATGAACCGTCGCTGTTTGGGTGTCCACCAGGCCATGTTACAACTGTTCCATCTGGAAGGGTGATTCTGAGGGTTACCTGAGCCTCCGACATATCCTTACTTCCATAAGTAACCTTCCCCGTGACCAAAACCTTCTCTCTAGTGATATAGATCTGCTTATCGGTTCTCGCCTCTAAGACAAGTTCTAATGGAGGCGTCTCTTCCTGCTGCACGCTTATGTCAAAATTCATATACCATCCTTCTTCATCATGGACGTATTCCCCATCTTTAAGGTATAATGCGTAAGCGCTTAGATGAAGCGTTGCAGATTCATTCACCAAAAATTGGAAGGATAATGTTAGGTTTCCACTTCCGGATAATGAAAGACCCTTAAATGCTATATCTTCTCCAGTAACCAAATTTTGTATTGCAACGTAGCTGGCCGTTGATTGAGAAAAATTATAAGATAAAGTGACATTTACATTGGCAACATCCCCCTTCGTAACTGAAGATGGGCCTTCAACCGATGAGACCTGCAGATGTTTCTCCTTCTCCGCATATTCCCCAGTCTCTTTATGCAGCATCCTCGCAATTAACCCTACCCAATCCCGCATATCTTCTCTTAACGCATCGGGATCATAGAGGTTATCTCTTCCCTCTTCCCAGTCTGTATCTCCGCTTATTAAAATGCCGCTGTAACAACAATCATTGATAGGTTTTATATTAAGAACGATGAAGAGACCATGCTCATAAGCACCGCTCGCGGGAACCACCTCACCCTCCGCCTCCATACGTTCTTGATTCCAAGCGAAAAACCATTCTACTATAGAAATATTGCTGTATGTTTCTAAATTAACTTGGTAGTTGCAGCTCCATCCAACAAATCTTCCACCTACTAGTTCTTCTATTTCGAAGTTCCTTTTCTGGTCGTTAATGTAGGCTTGGACAGCATCATCTAATGTATAATTTTCCTTTGAATAGCATATTGGAGGAGAAGAAGTTCCGGGGATAGAAAGAGGATAAGGACTTATAAGAAAAGAATATGCCTCCTTCGATGAATTGAAAAGCTCTTCCCTTTCATAGGAAACTACACGTATTCCGTGTATTAGTTGATCGCTGACGTATCTATGACGCTTGCTTGCTGCGGCCACATATCCATGATAATTATACGTAACCACCCCCTCTTCCTCAGATACGTTTAGAAGCTCTCTTTCCTCCCCCATTCCCACACCATTAGACAGCTCATTTACAAATTCCTGCCAGAGATCCTTCGCCGTATAGGGAAATTCGGGATATTCTATAGCGCGAGCATACTTGACAAGTATTGATGGGAAAAATGTAGAAGCAGCCGTTAAAAAGACTAGAACAAAAATAATTAAACGCTTATTCATCCCGTTTTCATCTTCTAGAAGCCTTGAGAGGTATGGTATTCTAAAGAAATATAAAAGTTTTTCCCAAAATGAAGAGCGCTAAATTCCCAAGGGGGTGATTCACGATATCATGCTGCAATAGTTGCTAAGTTATTCCCATTTCTTCGTTATACCCGTCAAGCATGGAAACCGAAGAAAAAAAATCGTATCCAACAACATTGAAACTTTGCTTCAGAAGTACCACCTACATTAAGCCAAGATCATCTATCTCATTTACTTCTGAGAGTTTTTCCCCAAAGTATGGAAGAAACCATGGATGTATCGAGTAAACCATTTTTCCACTATTTTTCTTTTCTGCAATAAGTAAATGCGCTTTCTCCAATCCATCCACTTTTCTAACCAGATAACGGCGGGCTTCTCTTTCATTAAGAACTCTTGAGGTTATCAAGCCAAAGGCGGCTTCTGGGATTTCATGGGACAACACTTTCTAACCAGCTCGTTTTCCGCTATTTCGCGTTTAGTTTTAGGGCCTGACAGTAAAACATGCAGAATAAGTCTTTCAAACCAACGTAAATGTTTAATGACTTTGCTATGTTTAAGTAGCTCAGTAGGAAAATAAAATTCTAAAACCTTCTTTATCATCACATCTTTTCTATCTTCAACTTTAATTGCTTTATTCTCAAGCATCTCTTTCAGCATAGACTTCGTAAAACGAGCATTCATGAAATTGTACAAAACTCTTCTAAGCAGAGACTCTATAATCGACATTTTTACCACTTAATTTTTGTTTAAATTTGATCCGTCCACAGATGATGCCCCGCTTATCAGCTCTAACATAGATATGGTCACCATCTTTAGCTTCTCGTATAGCAACTTGAATTGGGGTAATCATCCGGAGGTAAAGATTGCCTTCGGATAAATGATGCTGTTGCTAAGCAGGTTAAATAGTGCTCAAAAATATCTTTTTCTTGAAGATTTCGAGCAAAAGATTTGCACGTTTAACAATCTGTAGGGTTATAAGCTCGTCTGGTTTTGCTTTGTGGAAATGAACTACTTTATTTCTCCATTTGCGGATCATGTCTAGATCATTATAGGTGTTCTCTCCGAATTCCTCAATAATTGAATCTCTGAGAATGCATTGCAGGTCGTAGAATGTTGCCTCTTCTGTTTTAATTCCATATTTTGAGCCTAATATTTGCAGTAATCCCTCGCATGCAACAGAGGCGTCTTTTATGGCGTCCTCAAATCGGCCTTCCTCATATTTTAATTGAGCGGCTCTTAATTTTTCTTCAACTTTCGCTATTGTTTGTCGATTGATTGCGTACGTGAGAAATGGATATTCCATTTGAAGTCTCTCTAGTATTTTCATTCTCAAATTCTCCCAGTTTTTCTCCAAAACGATTCTCTTTTCTTTTTCAGGTATAAAACGAGCTAAAAATTCTCCTGTCGATAGGAAAACATCTTTTCCCAATCGCTTCTTTAGTTTCGCTTTAGTTTCTAGAAAGGCTTCTTTTTTGCTTCTTGACAGTAGTGGATGTGCAATAATAACGTTGTTCTCATTTCTATAAAGATCCTTAGTTCTTCTTAATGTAATCAACTAGTACATCAGCTTCATCTTTATTCATGTGCATAACTAGCATCTCCACGAAAATTACTCCCAATCTTTCGCCCACTTGATTTTCATATATTAGACCCCAAGGTTCAAAAAAGAATCTTCCTTCATCAGGCGGCAAAATCTCAAAGATCTCAATCCATTCTTTATCACTAAATCTCGTTGTGTAAAGTCTTTCTCCCGAAGCCTCTGCAAAGTCATCTTCCGCAAACATTTTAACGTAAAAGTTTACACGCGCCAGCACATAGGAAACATAGAGTGTTAGCATTCTGGAGTCAAAAAGGCGAAGATCATTATAGAGGCTGCCTGCTTTTGCGACTGGAGCATATATTGGTAAACCATAAAGTCGATATATCCTCTTACATACTCCATAATGACTGAAAAGAATTCTCCTTTAATCTCCTCCGGTTGAACGTAATTCAAATACTCGCTAGTTCTGAGATTTTCAACAAGTTCGGAAATCGTCTTCATTTCATCTATTGTTAGAGTATAATTTTGTCTAACTTTCCGAAATTCTCTAAAACTGGAAAGCCACCATGGAAGACGCGAAGACAAGAGACATACTTCACGTGATGAAGATGCTCGGTCACAAAAACATTCAAAACACGCTGGTTTACACTCATCTAGTTAAGGGATTGAAAGAAGACGAGTACATATGCAGGGTTGCATCAACACCCCATGAAATCCAGCTCCTAATAGAGAAGGGCTTCGAATATGTCTGCGAGCACAACGGCCTCAAGTTCTTCAGGAAAAGAAAGTAGGCAGAGTGTTAGGGGTGGATCAAAAAGTATATAAATGGTGCGGGGGGTGGGATTTGAACCCACGACGGCCTACGCCAGAGGATCTTAAGTCCTCCCCCTTATCTTAGATGGGCGTTCTGACCCTTTCTATTTAGACCTGGCTTGGGTACCCCCGCCGCACCAATTTTTCATTAATTTAATGGTTAAATTTTACTTTTTCGGTTTCCTTAAATCGATTAATTTAAATTAGTGTAGGCTAAAAAGATAATTTTTGTTGTTGAGCCGTCTGTGATAGACGTGGTGGAGGTCAGCGTATATGGCTATCGTGATGAAGCCCGATGCAACTGAGGAGGATATAGAGCGCGTCGTAAAGTTTGTTAGCGAAAAGTACGGGTTGAAAGTTGATGTCTCCAGGGGGGAATATCAGACAATATTAGGTTTGATTGGAGACGAGGATAAGGTGGATTTCGACAGGCTGATGCTGTTTCCAGGCGTTGAGAAAGCCTATAGAATCACATCCCCCTATAGGCTGGTAGCCCGCTCCTTTTTTCCAGATGATAGAATCATAAATGTTAAGGGCGTAAAGATAGGCGGAAAAAACAAACCGGTCTTCATAGCTGGGCCATGCGCCATTGAAAGCAAAGAGCAGATCTTCAGAATAGCTAGGGAGGTTAGGGAGGCTGGAGCCGATATTCTACGCGGCGGAGCCTTCAAGCCTCGAACCTCCGTCCACTCATTTCAAGGTTTAGGTGAAAAAGGCTTAGAGCTGCTGGCTAAAGCCGGCGAGGAGTTCAGTATGCCAACCATATCTGAGGTTAGAAGCGAAAGACATGTTGAGTTAGTCGCCAAGTACGTTGACATACTTCAAATAGGAGCTAGAAACATGTATAATCAGGATTTAATTGAGACGGTTGCTAAACAGAAGAAACCAATTCTGATAAAAAGAAACTTCGGCGCAAGCATAGAGGAATTTCTCTCATTTTCCGAGAGAGCTGTGGCGCAGGGAAACAAGGACGTAATCTTATGCGAGAGGGGGATTGTACCCATCGGGAGGGGACGACAGTTTACGCGGTACAGCCTAGATTTAAGCGCTGTTCCAGTAATAAAGAGAGAAACTTATCTGCCGATTATAGTTGATCCAAGCCATGGAACTGGACGCAGAGACCTAATTTACCCGATGAGTAAGGCTGCTATAGCCGCCGGCGCACATGGACTAATGATAGAAGTCCACTATAATCCGAATGAGGCTTTGTCAGATGGCCCCCAAATGATTCTTCCCTCAGAGCTAAAGAAGATAATTGATGTTTGCATGAAAATTTATATGCTGAATTCTATGGAAGATTAATGGGTTGCCTGATGCCTTAAGCGTGGAGTGAATGATTGAGAGAATACGCCTAAATCTGCGGAGAATTATAGATGAATCCTACACCATTCTTATAGGGCATGGTCTTCTGAAGAGTATCCCCTCAGACTTAAAGAGGAGGCCTATAGGAAATAAATATGCGATAGTAACTGATTCCAACCTCAAAAAGTTATATGGTGAGAAGCTACTCGAAGAATTCGAAGAAGAGAATCTTAATGCCTGCCTGATCGATGTCCCAGCCGGCGAAGAATCAAAAAGTTTAGATATGGTTAGATATCTGGTGGGAAAGCTACTTGAGAATAACTTTGATAGGAAATCTGCGATAATCGCTTTAGGCGGCGGGGTTATCGGAGACCTAAGCGGCTTCACAGCGTCAATCTTTATGCGCGGCA